>Ga0183260_10000375_pt1 | contig 37457 bp, 31 predicted proteins | sample AntDrymUQ4972206_2_FD_129768 | JGI IMG/M metagenome (GOLD analysis project Ga0183260, IMG submission 129768) | Polar desert sand microbial communities from Dry Valleys, Antarctica - metaG UQ497 (22.06) (version 2) (version 2) | ecosystem: Environmental > Terrestrial > Soil > Desert | place...
TCCGCGCTTGGTGGAAACCTTCACCACCGCCGGTGCACTACGTTCTACCAGGCCGGTGAAGTCAGGCAGCGACTGTGCGCTCGCCCATGCAGCCATGAACATCAACAAGGTAGCCAAACAAGACGCATGCCTCACTGCACGAACTGACACGAATGTTCTCCCGGGTTGAGGAACCAATGAATCAAGTCCACGCAGGCTCGGGACGCAGCGCGCCCACCAGCCTCAATCCAGCTCGAGCGACGCGGCGATGGTCTTCAGCGTGGCAGCAGGTACATCGCCCATCAACAGGGCGTTCCGCGCTGCGCCACGCCGCTCCAGCACGTGGATCGCCCCTCGCCGCAATACTCCGGGAACGGCGGTGTCCAGTTCGCTCGGCGGCTCGAGGTACAGCGAAATGCTCGCGAGTCCATCGGAATACAGGTAATGCTTCGACAGCGGCCGGGGCCCCGAGCCCGCACCGATCAACCTGAAACCCATGGGTAGTTCTATCGCCGGCACGTCCTTTGCCGCCAGCGCGCCCGCCGGCACGCTGCCCGCGGGCGCCAGCGCATTCGCCCGGACAACAGTCGAATGGGGATGTGCAAGACCCACCCGCAAGCGAGTGAACATCATCTGTTCCAGCGGCTGTCCATCGGGACGCAGTCGGCTCGATCCCAGCAACATGCCGGAGGCCTGCGCGATCCAGACGCGAAATCCGAATCGTGCTTTATCGAGCGGCGTGGCCTCAACGATGTCGGCATCGAAACCGGCTACGCGATCGTCACCTGCAACGCGCAACTGATAAATCGATTCGGGCACGCTCTTGAGCGCAGTCGCAGCTGCAGTGAGGTACTGCATCGAATCGCGTTCGATCGTGGTCACACTACCGTCGGGCAAGATGCATTGGCTGGCGTTGGGTGCGGTCTCGAGCGTGCGTGGGGCACCGCTGATGGCCGTCACCCGGGCCGTTGGCAGGCCATTCTCGTACGTGCGCACGACGCGCAGTGTTTCAATGCGACCGTCGTGCAGATACACCAGCACACCATCGTATTCTCGGGTGGCGAGTGCCTCCCCCATTCGAGTCAAGAGGACGCGCGCGTCGTCGCTGGCCGCCGCGAGTCCGCTCGCAAACAGCAGCGCCAGCGCGGCCCGTTGAATCATCGTGGGGCGTTCTCCACACGCTCGGTCTCGGAGCCATTGCCAGCTGTTGCCGGCACCTGGCTGGGTGTGGCCATGAAATACACGTACGGCACGAACCCGCTCGGCCCGATCTGCCCGGCAACCTGTCCGTGCTGCATCAGATAACCCTGCACGCGCGGATCCCAGAGACCACTGCCATTCGCGGCGCCGTCGCCTCCCGCGGCAGGCAGGGTCGGCACCGGGGCATGCAGTTCGCCAACCGGCACGCTCACTTCCTGCGCCAGAGTCGGCGCGGCAGGGGGTACCAATATCTCGTCGACTTGCGGACCGCGAGTCGCGAACAGCGCGAGGGCCGCGACACTGGCCGCGATTGCCCCACCGCCCGCCCAGCGCATCCATGGAGCGCGTGCTTGCGCTACGCCTCCCTGTGCCGAAACCGTGACCAGCGCTTCGTCGCGCAGTTGCGACCGAACGCGTTCGCTGAAGCCCGCGTCGAGCAGGACCTGTTCGTCGCGCCGCAAGGTCGCGCCCATCAGCTGGTAACGACTCCAGGCGCTTGCGAGGGCCGGGTCGCCGTCCACCCGCTTGAGCAGGAATCGAAGCGCATCGCTCGCCAGCTCCCCATCGGTGAGGGCAGAGAGTTGTTCGCGGTTCGGATCGTTCATATCAACCACCTCAATCATCGTGCAGCAGTGGACGCAGTTGCTCGTCGATGGCTTCGCGGGCACGGAAAATCCGCGAACGCACGGTGCCGATCGGGCAATCCATCGCCTGCGCGATTTCCTCGTAGCTCAGACCGTCGATCTCGCGCAGGGTGATCGCGGTCCGCAGTTCCTCGGGCAGGGATTCGACCGTCGAGAGCACGGTTCGTTCGATTTCCTGCCGCATCAGCTCCCGTTCCGGGGTGGCCGTGTCCTTCATCTGGAATCCGACGTCGAAGTGCTCCGCATCCTCGACTTGCACATCGTCGCCGGGCGGCCTGCGCTTCTGCGCGACCAGGTGATTCTTCGCCGTGTTGACCGCGATCTTGTAGAGCCAGGTATAGAACTGACTGTCGCCACGAAAGTTGCCCAACGCGCGGTAAGCGCGAATGAACGATTCCTGCGCCACGTCCTGGCATTCGCTCCAATCCTTCACGAACCGCGAGATGACTGCGGTGATGCGACTCTGGTAGCGCCGCACCAGCAGGTCGAAGGCACGCAAGTCCCCCGCCTGCACACGCTCCACCAACAGCTGATCCGATTCAGCCTCGCCCATCGGGCATCAACTCCGTTGCGCACAATGGGACAAGCTTACGGGTAGACAGAGCCGATACCGAAAAGTTCATATCTCGTTAATCGTCTGGCGCATTGACCGCGGCACCTGCCACTGCCGATGATGGCGTGACCCCCGCCTACCGGAGCGCCCATGTTTCCAGGACTCAAGCCGCTCCACTGGCGGCCCGAGATGCGCGAGGACGGGATTCTGCTGCTGTGGTTCGACCGAGCGGAGTCGTCGGTCAACACGATGAGCGGGGCGGTCCTGACCGAACTCGACTCGCTCCTCGAACGCATTGCAATCGAGCCGCCCCGGGCCCTCGTCATCGCGTCGGCCAAGACGGCCGGATTCATTGTCGGTGCCGACATCCGCGAGTTTGAATCGATATCGCGGCAGGGGCGAGTGCTGGACGCCATCGAGCGCGGCCAGAGGGTTCTCGACAGACTCGCTCGCTTGCCCTGCCGCACCGTCGCGGCGATCCACGGGCACTGCATGGGCGGCGGCACCGAACTGGCGCTCGCGTGCAGGTATCGAGTGGCCTCTTCCGACCCCAGGACCCGCATCGGGCTCCCCGAGATCAAACTCGGCATCATTCCGGGGTGGGGGGGTAGCGTGCGTCTGCCCCGCCTGATCGGCGCACCCCAGGCTCTCGAGCTGATGTTGACGGGACGCACGCTCAGTGCGAGCGCAGCGCGCGTGGCGGGCCTTGTCGACGCGGTGACGGAGCCGGACGCGTTGATCGAACGTGCGGCGGCCATGGCGTCGAAGGGCACCAAGCGTCCACTTGGCCAACGACTGCGCGCCTGGTCTACCAACACGTGGCCGGCTCGGCAGATCATCGCTCCCATGGTCGCGGCGCAGACCGCGCGCAAGGCCCGCAAGGCGCACTACCCCGCACCCTTCGCACTCATCGACACGTGGCGACGCGCGGGCGGAGACACCCGCGCCCTGCTCAAGGCAGAAGCGAGGACGGTCACGCGGCTCGCAGCGACTTCAACCGCTGCGAACCTCGTGCGCGTCTATTTCCTCATGGAAGCGATGAAGGGTCTCGCCGGCAAGGCCGATCACGGCATCAACCGCGTGCACGTGGTGGGCGCGGGCGTGATGGGCGCGGACATCGCCGCAACCGTGGCCCTCGCAGGTTTCGACGTCGGATTGCAGGATCGTGACTTCGGCATCGTCGAGCAGGCCCTGGCGCGCGTCGGTCCGCAGTTCGACAAACGTCTGAAGACGCCGGACCGCATTGCCGCGGGCAAGGCCCGGTTGACCGCCGATGTCGAAGGCGCGCGACTGCCGGAAACCCAGCTCGTCATCGAAGCCATCTTCGAAAATCTGGATGCCAAGCGCGCGCTGTACGCAAGGACCGAACCTTCGTTGCCGGGCGACGCCATCCTTGCGAGCAACACTTCGTCGATTCCGATGGATCAGCTGGCCGCATCGCTCACACGGCCCGGACAGTTCATCGGGCTGCACTTCTTCAACCCCGTGGCGCAAATGCCGCTGGTCGAGATCGTGCGACATGCCCGGGTGGATCACGAAGTCGAGTGTCGCGCCGCGGGGTTCGTGCGCGCCATCGACAAGTTGCCACTGCCGGTCGCGGGCACGCCGGGCTTCCTGGTCAATCGCATCCTGATGCCTTATCTGCTCGAAGCCATCCGCGCCCACGCGGAAGGCATTCCGGGTCCCATCATCGACAAGGCCGCAAAAAACTTCGGCATGCCCATGGGCCCGATCGAACTCGCGGATGTCGTGGGGCTGGACGTGGCCGCCAGCGTCGGCAAGATTCTCGCGCCGTTTCTGGGACTCGAGCTTCCGGAAGGCATCGACGCCAGGCTGGCCGCGGGCAAGCGGGGCAAAAAGGACGGCGAAGGCCTCTACGAGTGGCGCGACGGACGCGCCGTGAAACCGAAGGTGCCAGCCAGCTACGCCGTGCCTGCGGACCTTGAAGACCGTCTGATGCTGCCGCTGATCAACGAGGCAGTCGCTTGTCTTGAGGACGGCGTAGTGGACAGCGAGGACTTGCTCGACGCGGGCGTCATCTTTGGCACGGGCTTCGCGCCGTTTCTTGGCGGCCCATTGCGATACGTGCACGACACCGGCGCAGATAATGTGCTCGCACGACTCGCGGCCCTGCAGGCACGACACGGGCAAAGATTCGCGCCTCGTCCGGGTTGGGAGCGCTTTGCGTCGAAAGTTGACACCCCCATCACGAACTGAATTTGCCTGAACCCATGCCATTGGTCATGCGCAATCCAAACGCCGTGCGGGGTACCCTGCGCCTTCTTTTTTGGATGGGCCCCGTCGATGAAAACCCCACTGGCGATTGCGCTGGCTGCAGGACTTGCGATGCTCGCTCCCCTGCCCTCGGGCGCAGCTGAGCCTTCCGTGACCGCCACAACAGCAGACAAGGCGCAGGCCCCGGTGGTGGACAACCCTTTCTTCGCCGAAAGCTCGCTGCAATACGAATACCCGCGCTTCGACCTGATCACGGATGCCCATTTCATGCCGGCCTTCGAGCGCGGCATGGCCGAGCAACGTCGTGAGATCGCCGAGATTTCGTTGCGCAAGGACATGCCTTCGTTCGAAAACACCATCGTCGCCATGGAAAACAGCGGCGACGTCCTCGGTCGGGCCAGCTCCGTGTTTTTCAACCTCGTGGGGGCGGATACCAATCCGGAACGCCAGAAGATCCAAGCTGCGGTCGCCCCGCTCCTGTCCGCGCACCGCGATGCGATCTTCCTCGATGCGAATCTGTTCAAGCGCGTCGAAAGCCTGCATTCGCGTCGCGACGAACTCGACCTCGACGCGGAGTCGAAGTATCTGCTCGAGCGCTATCACACTGATTTCGTGCGCGCCGGCGCCCGGCTCAACGATGCCGACAAGTCCCGGCTGCGCGAAATCAATGCCGAGCTCGCGAAACTCAATACCGAGTTCGGCCAGAATGTGCTGAAGGAAGTCAACGCATCCGCCGTGGTGGTCGACAAGCGCGAGCTCCTTGCCGGCCTCGATGACAACGAAATCGCTGCAGCCGCTGAAGCTGCAAAGGCGCGCAAACTCGCGGGCAAGTACGTCATTGCCCTGCAGAACACGTCTGGCCAGCCCCCGCTCGACACTCTGTCCGATCGCGCATTGCGCGAACGCATTTTCAAGGCGTCGCTGGGTCGCGGTGGTCATGGCGGCGAGTTCGACAACACGACAATCGTGGCCAGCACGGCGAAATTGCGCGCAGAACGCGCGAGGCTGCTCGGATACGAAAATCACGCGACGTACGCGCTGGAGGACCAGACCGCCAAGACACCCGCCGCAGTGAATAAACTGCTCGCCCAGCTGGCACCCGCCGCGGTGGGCAACGCGCGGCGCGAAGCCGCCGACCTGCAGAAGATCGCGGACGCGGAGCCTGGCGACTCGTTTCCACTGGCGGGCTGGGACTGGGCGTTTTACGCGGAGAAATTGCGCAAGCAGCGCTACGATTTCGACGCGACCGAGTTGCGGCCGTACCTCGAACTCGACCGTGTGTTGCGGGACGGCGTCTTCCATGCAGCCGAGCAGCTTTTTGGGCTCACCTTCAAGGAGCGCAAGGACCTGCCCGTGTATCACCCCGACGTGCGCGTCTTCGAGGTATTCGACCAGGGCAAGCCGTTCGCTCTCTTCCTTGCCGACTTCTATGCCCGTGAATCCAAGCGCGGTGGCGCCTGGATGAATGCCTACGTGTCGCAGAGCGATCTCGAGAAGACCCGCCCAGTGGTGGCGAACCATCTGAACATCCCGAAGCCGCCGGCCGGAGAACCGACACTGCTGACGTTCGACGAAGTCACCACCATGTTCCACGAGTTCGGACACGCGCTGCATGGGATGTTTTCGGACGTGCGTTATCCGCGCTTCTCGGGGACTTCGGTGCCGCGCGACTTCGTGGAATATCCGTCGCAAGTCAACGAGATGTGGGCGACGTGGCCATCGGTGCTGGCCAACTACGCCAACCACCACGAAACCGGTGAGCCGATGCCGAAAGCGCTGCTCGACAAGGTGCTCGCCAGCGAGCAGTTCAACCAGGGCTTCGCGACCACGGAGTACCTGTCGGCCACCTTGCTCGATCAGGGTTGGCACCAGATCGGGGCTTCAGACGTGCCCGCGGCCGACGCGGTGCTGGCCTTCGAGGCGAAGAAGCTCAAGGATGCCGGCGTCGATTTCGCGCCTGTTCCACCGCGCTATCGGACGACGTACTTTTCGCACATCTTCGCCGGTGGGTACGCCGCGGGCTACTACTCCTACATCTGGAGCGAAGTGCTCGACGCCGACAGCGTCGAGTGGTTCAAGGAGAACGGCGGCTTGACCCGCAAGAATGGCGATCACTTCCGCAAGACCCTGCTCTCGCAAGGTGGAAGTGCCGATGCGATGACGTTGTTTCGCGATTTCCGTGGCCGTGAACCCCAGATCGCTCCGTTGCTCAAGCGGCGTGGCCTCGCCGGTTCCGCCAAACCCGATGCTCCCGCAACAGATGGCGCACCTCCCTCCACTCCGGGTTCACAACCGACAACCTGACCGGATCCGGTGACTCGCCCCTTTCGGCTGACGGAAGGGCGCGGGTCCACGCGCCGGTTTACGAGTGTCCTTCGAAGACGCGACAGCTAGTTGAAGCCAAGGTGCGTTGCAGTCTCTTCCTGCCTCGCAATCAAGGCGGCTGCCACTGGTAGTCGAAGTCGGGCAGGTTTTCGAGATCCGCCATCGTGATGGGATCCCGCAAGGTTTCCTGCACCTGAAAACCCGGGTGCCCGTGCGCACAATTGTAAGGATCGTTGTGCCGGGTGTTGTAGCAACCGAGCAGGCCGATCCGTGACTCCTGCGAATGGTTGTCATCGGACGCGTGCAGCACGTTGCAGTGGAAGATCACGACATCCCCCGGCTCGAGTTCAATCGGCACCTCGGGCATCCGCTTTAGAACCTGTTCCAGACGCTCCGGATCGACGCCGCTGTCCGAGACGCCGTCGCGCTGCACATGGTCGAGTCGACCGAGGGAGTGCGAGCCTTCGACCAGGTTGAGGCAGCCGTTGGCGCGGGTGGCACGGTCGATGGCAATGTATGCCGTCGCCATGTCGGGATAGACGTTGCCCATTTCGTACCAGTAGGCGTAGTCCTGATGATGCGAGAAACCGACAACGCCCGGGTACTTCAGCGCAACTTTATTGTGATAGACGTAAACCGCGTCGCCGAAAATGGCCTCGAGCCGATCGATGACGCGGTGCGACCGCGTCGCCTTGGCGAAAGCGTCGCTGCGCGAGGTGTCATTCCAGACGAACACGGTTTCGAAAGACGGTCGCGTCGAGCCCCCGCTGCGCTCGAGGGCTCGTGCCGCGTGGGCTCGCATCCCCGCATGGCGCATGATGATTTCCTTGAGCACGGTCATCTCCGACGCGGCGAACATGCCGCGCAGGATCACGAAACCGCGCCGCCAGAACTCGTCGACCTCGCGCTGCAGCGTATCGCTTGCGCCACCCAGCTCGGCCGCGCCGAGTCGTCGACTTGTAGTCAGCCTTTCCATCGAATGAATTCTAACTGCGCCGTGCTCGCGCGGCCCAGCTCCGTGCTCAGCCGAACCGCGGATTGCCGAGCTGGCGCAGGAAATGACTCACGATCGATGGCTCCATTACGAGCAAAGCCGCGACCCCGAACGCGCCGCCCCAGAGGTGCGCGCTGTGATTGATGGAATCGCCGCCGCGCCGGTCCGCCCAGATCGTGTAAGCGACATAGATGACCGCGTAAAGGATCGCGGGCATCGGAACGAAGAACACAAAGATCAGTGCCCAGGGTTGCAGCAGGATAAAGGCGAACAACACTGCTGAAACCGCCCCCGATGCGCCCAGGCTGCGATAGCGGGAGTCGTCGCGGTGCCGGAAATAACTCGGCAGGATCGAGACGATGAGTGCGGCGATGTAGAAAAGGTAGAAGCCGAACGGGCCGAGCTTTGCGGCGATGAGGGCCTCGGTGGCGCGCCCGAAAAAATACAGCGTGATCATGTTGAATAGCAGATGCGCGGCATCTGCATGCACGAGGCCGTAGGTGACGAAGCGCTGGTACTCGCCGCCCCGTGCGACCGCCGGAGGCCAGAATATCAGTCGGTCGAGCAGCTTTTCGTTGTTCATCGCCAGGAGCGATACCGCAACGGTGACGCCGATCAAGACCAGTGTGGCACTCAGCGGCATGCGATATCCGTGGAGAAAAAGCGGGTGTTGACTGTTTCAGAGTCATGTCGCCCGGGGAGCGGCCATGGCTCCCCGGCGAGCTGCATGCTGTCGCCGACGCGCTACTGGCCGTTGGGCGCCGAGATGGTCTTGACGACTTCCGCAGTCTTGCTTGTCTGTGCCGAGCGGGCAACGTCCGCCTGGGCGACTATGCCGCAGAGATTACCGTCGTCGTCGACGACCAGCACCCGGCGGATCTGTTCGCGCTCCATGGCGTCGCAGACCTTTGTCAGAGTGTCGTCGCTCCGCACCGTCACGCAAGGAGTCGTCATGCAGTCCTGGGCCGTCATCTCCAACGGGTTGCGACCTTTCGCGAGCGCGCGAACGACGATATCGCGATCCGTGACCACACCCACGGGTTTGCGCCCGTTGGCGCCGCCCAGTACTGGAATCTGCCCACAGTCCTGATCGACCATCATCAAGGCGATATCCTGCAGCGGAGTATCTGCGGTCGCGAACGTGGGACAGGCTGTCATCACCGTATCGACTTTCATCATGTGGATCCTTCTCGTTCCGGGTTTCGGCGAAACGCCGACCGTAATCACCATACGGACCTGATTGCCAAGATTGCATGAACGAACCCGTTCGTTCCTGCGATGATGCGCGCCCGCCGCGATCGCTCAATCATGACCCTGCCTCGCTTTTTCCAGCTGGACGTTTTTGGAAGCCGTCCCGGCAACGGCAATCCGCTGGGAGTGGTGCTGGGCGCGACCGACTGGTCCGATGCCGCGATGCAGGCGTTCGCGCACTGGACCGATCTGGTCGAAACCACGTTCGTTCTGCGTCCGACTCACGCGGAGTCGGATTATCGACTGCGCATTTTCACCCCTCAGCGCGAGATCGCTTTTGCGGGGCACCCCACGATCGGCAGCGCCTACGTGGTCTTGAAGACCGGTTTCGCCATACCCAGGGCTGGGCTGGTGTTGCAGGAATGCGGCGCCGGGTTGCTCCCAATTCGAGTCCATGCGGAGGGCGTGGAGCACGGGTTATCGGTACGCGCGCCCGCGGCCCGAGTCCTGACTGCACCGGACGATGGGATCGCCTTGCTGCACGCGGCCTGCGCCGGTCTCGAACTCGTCGAGCGAGCGCCTTCGCTGGTCGAAGGGGGTCGCAGCTGGTGGATTGCAGAGGCTCGGTCCGAAGCAGGTCTGCGCGCGTGGCAGCCCGATCATGCGGCCATCCTGGAGCTTGCCCGCGCTACCGAGGCCATCGGGTTGTGCGCGTTCGCGCGTTCGAATGCAACGACGTATCAGCTGGCGGTGCGCGCCTTTCCCGCTGCTGTCGGGATCGTGGAAGACCCGGCCTCCGGCGCCGCGAACGGATTGATCGGCGCGTTGATCGCACGGCAGGACCCGGACTCACCTCTCGCGCTCGGTTATCGCGTCAACCAGGGACGCGAAATAGGTCGCGACGCCTTGATTGACATCGCTTTCGGCGCGGGCCAAAGCGTCTGGGTCGGCGGCCGGTCGCACCTGGTCGTGCAAGGACAACTGACTTGGCCAGGACAGATTTAACGCAGCAGGTCTGCGTAATCCGGATGTTTCTGGAGCCAGACTGCGGCATACGAACAGACGGGTGAAACCTTGACCCCGTCCCGTCGGGCCGCATCGAACGCCGCCTTGATCAGTTCAGCGGCGACACCGCGTCCGCCAATTTCCCCCGGCACCCACGTATGCGTAACGACCATGGTGCCATCGGTGCGCTCGAAGTCCACATGCGCTTCGTGGCCATCGACCGTCGTCGAAAAGCGCCCCTCGTCCTCGCGAATCTGCAATGCCATGTCCGGAACCCGATCAGGAATGAGGAGCCAGCCTAGACGCCAGTGACCGAATGTCGCATGAGCACGATGGCGGTCCGTCGACCAAGGGCTGCGGATGCATGCCTGCAACGGGCAACCTCCGTTACGCCTGTCGCGGTATTGACGCAACTCGTCTCGCAGATATTAAAGTAAACTCTAAATAAGTTTACCTACATTGTTGATACAATACGCTTTTTCATTGGCGTTTCGCTACGGCACGATGTGTGGGTCCGGTCGAACGGGGATCAGGAGCACGCGAGCTATGTCCGCCCACCGGGTGTTTGCAAATGCACGACTGGAGCCACGCCGAGCTCAGCGAGCACGTGTTGTATCTCGCCCTCGCTGGCGACTCCGACGGTTCCGAATGGCACTGCGCCGCCTCGCGGACGACTATATCGACAGGACCCGCCGGGTCGAGCCGGCCGGCGGCTTTCGTCCCGTGCTCGTCGTCAACGTTGACTGACCCTTGCGGCGCCGCGATTGCGCGGCGCCGCCACGGCACAGGTCTCACGCAGTCCGGTAGTAGTCCTGCATTGGATAGCGTCTCGCATACACCGCGAATGCCGCTGCCGCTGCAAACGCGAACGCGGCGAAGAAGAACATCAGAAAAGCCGTTTCGCTGATCCCGGTGTCCGCGATCCTGGAAATGACCGCCGGATGGCGGACGCTCGCGTTGGTCATCAGCACCCACAGGTTCCCGAATGTTACCGAGAGCAGCCAGAAGCTCATGATGACGCCCTTCATCGAAGGCGGTGCCTGGCTGTAGGCAAACTCGAGACCGGTCGCCGAAACCCAGACCTCGCCCATGGTCAGCAGGATGTAGGGAAGCACCTGCCACGCCAGCGACACGGCATCACCACCGTCTATCGCCAACTGGATCGCGCCGGCCACAATCCAGGAAAATCCCGCGAACGCAATGCCGGTTCCCATGCGTTTGAGCGCGGTCGGTTCGAAACCCAGTCGCCGCAGGAAGGGATAGAGAACCAGGTTGTTGAATGGAATGAGGAGCATGACCAGCAGCGGATTCAGCGCCTGCATCTGCGCCGGCTCCTTGACCAGCCAACTCGGCCACCACCACCGGTCGTGCGGAATGACCATCTCGTTGCCCTGCAGTATCCAGGTGGAGGCCTTCTGGTCGAACAGCGACCAGAACGGCGTCACCAGGGCGAACACGATGAGGATGCGCAGCACGGCGCGCACGCCGTCGACTGCTTCCGCAGGGTGCTCCGCGCGAGCGCGTTCCAGCTGCATGGAAGTACCGATGCCGCCGAATGCAATCACGGAGCCGAGCGCGAGTAGCGCGGCGATGACGAATCCAAGTTGCGCCGTGAATGCCAGCGCGACCGCGCCAAGCACGACACCCAGCGCTGCAACGGCCAATCCTGGACGCGATTGGTCCGTGGACCGGCTCAGCAGCGCGGTGCGCGAAACGCGCAGGAAGGAGTGGGGATTCGGCGGTGCCGGGGGCACGTGTACATACTTGTCGCGACCCAGCCAGAAAATCAGCGTCGCGACGGCCATCAGTGCACCGGGTATCCCGAACGCAACGGCGGGCCCGTAGTTGCGCAGGAAGATCGGCATCAGCAGCGAGGCAAAGAAGGAACCGAAATTGATCGTCCAGTAGAACGCGTCGTAGACGATCTTGGCCTTGTGCTTGTTCGACTGGTCGAACTGGTCGCCGACGAACGACGAAACCAGCGGCTTGATGCCTCCCGAACCCAGTGCGATCAAGAACAGGCCCGTGTAGAAACCCATCCGGTTGTCGGTGAAGAGCGAGAGGAACACGAAGCCGAGCACGTACACCAGCGACAGCCAGAACACCGTGCGGTATTTGCCGAAGAACCGGTCCGACAACCAGCCGCCGAGCAGCGGGAAGAAGTACACGCCGATGACGAAGGTGTGGAAAACCTCCTTGGCGATGCCCGCGCGCTCGGCTTCGGGCGCGAACAGCAGCAGGCTCGTGACCAGGAACGGGGTCAGGATGTTGCGCATGCCGTAGAAGCCGAACCGCTCGCAGGCTTCGTTGCCGATGATGTACGGAATCTGCCGCGGCAGCGGTGCGTCAGGCGGCGTCGACAGGGCGGGAGCGGCGGACGGGCTCTGGTTCATTGACGGCTTCCGGGTCGGATGCGCGAAAGCCTAGCGCAAGCCGGGTCGACGGGGCGCTGTCGCCACCTATGCTGCAAGGCCGCGCTCCTGAGCCTTGCTCAAGTCTGCAGCGCGAATTCGTCAAGACTGTACGCGTCGCCTGCACGACGCGCTCTGGCATCATCGGTTCCAATCCAGACGAGGCGAGGTGGAAATGCGTTGGTTGGCTGTGGCGTTAATGGTGCTTCTGCCCGTGCGTGCGGTCGCACGAGACGCGCCGCTCGACACGGTCGCCGAGCGCTCTGGATACAAGGAAACCGGGCGCTACGACGAAGTCGCGACGCTTTGTGCCGACACGGCCCGGACTTACGCGGGCGTGGTGCGATGCCTGGAGTTTGGTCGCACTCCGGAAGGCAGGCCGATGCTTGCGCTCGTGGCGTCGCGCGCGGGTGGGTTGGCGCCCGCAGTGGCACGCGCCAAACGGTTGCCGGTGGTGTTGCTGCAAGGCGGCATCCATGCCGGCGAGATCGATGGCAAGGATGCAGGGTTCCTCGCACTACGCGAGTTGCTCGAGTCCGAAGCCGATCCGGGGGTTCTGAGTCGGGTGGTGGTCTTGTTCGTTCCCGTGTTCAACGTCGATGGACACGAACGATTCGGCGCCTGGAACAGACCCAACCAACGCGGTCCGGAATCGATGGGCTGGCGCACCACGGCACAAAACTTCAATCTCAACCGCGATTATGCAAAGGTCGATGCACCGGAAATGCGCGCGATGCTGGCGCTTGTCGCGGAGTGGGATCCCCTGATCGTTGCGGACTTGCATGTCACCGACGGCGCCAAGTTCGAGCATGACGTATCGATCCAGGTGGAGCCGCTCAACGCGGGCGATTCAGCGTTGCGCCGGATCGGTCGCGAATTGCGCGATGGCACCATCGAACGACTGGAAGCGCAGGGCTCGTTGCCCCTGCCCTTCTACCCATCGTTCGTGGTGACCGATGACCCGGCTTCCGGTTTCCTCGACAGTGTCGCGCCGCCCCGCTTCTCGACAGGCTACTTCTGGCTGCGCAACCGGCTGGCGATGCTCGTCGAGACGCATTCGTGGAAAGACTACGCGACGCGCGTGCGCATCACGCGCAACACGATCATGGCAGTGCTCGACCTGGCCGCGCGCCACGGCAGCGAGTGGCGGCGCGAAGCCCTGGCCGCTGATCGCCGGGCCACTCGTCTCGGAGGCACGAAGCTGCCGCTTGATTTCGTCGCGACCAACGCGAGTCGGACGATCGATTTTCGCGGTTATGCCTACACGCGAACGCGCTCGGATGTGTCCGGCGATCTCATGACCCGATACGACGAGACGCGCCCCGAAGTGTGGAGAATTCCGTTGCGGGACCAGATTGTCCCAGGCACCAGCACGACCGCTCCGCGCTCGGGATACCTGGTACCCGCTGCGTTCGTCGCGCAGGTGGAGCCAACGCTGCGCGCGCACGGCATCGAGTTTCGCCGCGTCGACCGGGCGCTTGCGGGACTGCGCGCGGAGGCGTTTCGGGCACAGACGGTCGCCTTCGACGCAGTCTCGACCGAAGGTCGTCAGCGCGCGACGCTGCAGGGCTTGTGGCGCGGCGAGATGGTTGAGGTAGCAGCGGGCGCGCTGTTCGTCCCCATTTCCCAGTCGAAAGCACGCCTCGTGCACGCGTTGCTCGAACCCCAGGGGCCAGATTCGTTGGCTGCGTGGGGGACGTTCAACAATCGTTTCGAGCAGAAGGAATACATGGAGGCGTACGTCGCTGAGGACGTCGCACGAGCAATGCTCGCGAAGGACGCAGGTCTTCGCATCGATTTCGAGAAGCGGCTTCACGAAGATGCAAACTTCGCCAAAGATCCGGTTGCGCGTCTTGAATTCTTCGCCCGACGCCACGCTTCCTGGGATCGGGACTTCAACTTCTATCCGATTCTTCGCGTGGACCAGGACCCTCCCGCATTCCCCTGAAACCCGGTTGCACGCCCATTTCACTCAGGGACCGACCACCCGGTTCGGACTGGGTACGCGAGTCGCTGCCCGAGCGCGGGTTGCGACCACGCTCGCAATTCCATTGCAGGTCAGCAGTCGTCGTACTTCCAGTGGCGAGTCTTGCCCTCGATGAGTTGTGCGGACGTCTGTGCGAGACGCTTCGCGCGCGTTTCGGGACGCTTGGCTGCCGTCAGCCACTCGATGTACGCATGGCGTTGACTAGGCGCGAAACCGTCGAAGGTCATCCGCGCCGCCGGGGTTGTTGCGAGAACCTCTGCAAGATCATCGGGCACAGGCAACGGGGCACGAATTGGCGCCCGCTGTTTCGGTGGGGCCTTGGCGCGTTCTTCCGCGCGCCGCATCGCTTCCTTGACGTACCCCGCGAGGATCTTGCGCGAAGGCAGGTCGCTTGCCGCGGTGAGGCAACCGAACTGGCCCATCGCCCCATCCTTGCCGTCGCCTGCGACGACCTCACTCCCCGCCCAGAAGCCGAATGTCGCGTGCTTCTTGAACGCCGCCATGCCGCACAGGATTCGTCCGCGAAACAGAAAATTCGGCATGCTCCACTTAATCGCCTCCACGCAGTCTGGGCACGCCGCGTGGACGACTTCCCGCAGGTGCTCGAGAATCGGCCGCGCGAACGGCGCTGCCTTGGCGATATAGGCGTCGACCCGGGGTTCCGTAACGGGCATGTTCCTCTCCTCTCAGTCCAAAAGCCCCCGACGCATGGCATAGCGGACAACATCGGTGGTGTTGCGGGCTTCGAGTTTCGCCAGCACGTGCGCGCGGTGATGCTCGGCGGTCTTCGTGCTGACGCCAAGTTTGCGTGCGATCTCCTTGACGGCAAGCCCTTCGACGATGAGGTGGAAGACTTCGCGTTCGCGCGACGTCAGGGAGCCATACGGGTCCTCGATGTCGCGCGCCGGTTGCAGCACCTGGGCAGCAAGCACGCGCGCCGCATTGGGACCGAAGTAAGCCTGCCCTGCGTGCAGCGTTCGCACCGCCGCGAGCAGATCGGCGGTCGCGCTGTCCTTGAGCAAATACCCATTTGCGCCAGCGCGCACCACCTGCAACACGTACTCGGCCTCCTCGTGCATCGTCAGCACCAGCACCCGCGTATCGGGCAACTCGGCGCGCAGCCGCCGGACGACTTCGATGCCGTTGAGCCGCGGCATGGAAATATCGATGACGGCAACATCCGGACGCAACGCGAGACATTGCTCGACCGCCGCGACTCCGTCCGCGGCCTCGCCCACGACGTGACAGTCAGTCGTCGCGTTCAACACCGCCACGAGACTCTGCCGCACCAGGGTATGGTCGTCGGCCAGCAAGACACGAATACGTTGCATCGACAATCGGCGAAGCCCCTGTGCGACGAGACCCTGGATCCCAGTGTGCCACCTGATCGAGGCGCAGGGGGATTCAAGACCCCGGAGGCGTGCCACTCAAGCGAGGGGGAACTGCGCCACCACGCGAGTATCGCCGGCCCGCGACTCGACGGCGACGCGACCGCCGAACAGTCGTGTCCGCTCACGCATGCCGGACAAGCCGCTGCAGACGCCGCTGCTCGACCGTGCGTCGGCCTCGGACACGTCGAAGCCGACGCCATCGTCCCAGACCACCAGCCGCACCCATCCGAGGCGCGGCAGGAGACAAAGCAGTGCCTGCGACGCGCTGGCGTGCCGCACGACATTGCCGAGCGCTTCCTGGGCAATACGAAAAAGTACCGATTGAAGTTCGGTCGGGAGTTCGGGCAAGGCCTCGATCTGGACTTCGATGGGAAGGTCTCCACTTTCTCCAAGAGTCCGCGCCAGCCAGCGCAGGGCGGGCTCAAGCCCAAGGTCGTCGAGTACCTGCGGACGCAGCAGGCGGGACATTTCGCGTGTCTCGTCAAGGGTCGTGGCACAAAGCGCGATGGCGCGCTCGACACGCTCCCGATCCAGGGGATCCAGAGTGGGGGAGCTCGCGACCAGCAGTCCCAGCTGGTGCTTGAGCGCGGTGAGGTTCTGGCCGATGCCGTCGTGCAGATCGCGTGCCAGGCGGCGACGCTCGTCCTCCTGAACGCGATACACCGAACGCGCCAATCGCACGAACTCGTGTTCGTTGTTTTCGAGCCTCTCCAGCAATTGCCGGTACTGGGCGCGCAACGAAGCAAGCGCCTGGGCGGCTTCGGCTGAGGTCTTTGCGGTCATCGCCGTTCGACTTCCGTGGCGGCAGAAACCGGGTCCGACTGCAAGGTCCGGCGCTGCTCGGAGTTCGCGTGTTGGAGCAGATTCTCGAGTGCGGTGCGGGCCGAGACCGCCGACTCCTCGGCCGCGGCATCGCCTGTCGCCGTGAGAACCAGCGCCCGCAGGCGTTGAGCGTCCGCTGCAAGGGCGTGCGACTCCAGCGCCTCGACAGCCTGGAGTATCTCCTGGCTCAAGGTTGCGGCGGTGTGCCAGTCGCCGGACGCCACTCGCGCCCGCAAGACACGAATCAGCGAGTCGAGTCGCACGTTGACATTGCCGAGCGCCGCGAACCTGGGCAACAGCGCATCGACCGCGCCTCCGCCAAGCGCCAATTGCATTGCCTCGACCTGCAGTTGCAAAGCAAGCACCCCCGACTTCTCCGCAAGGACCGCCGCGGCGCCGGCGGTCTTTCGCGCAAGCTCCTCCTCGTGCCCCGCCATCGCGACTTCGCTTTCGAGCAAGTGCCGCAAAGCGCGTTGTTCCGGGCTGCTCGCGGCAAACGCAGCGTCGGCTTCGACAAGCAGGCGACTCGCAGCAGGTGCATCACGAGCAAGCAGCGCCAGACGCGCCTGCAACAGCGCGACGTCGGCGAGGCCGCGTTGATCTTCCCGTCCCGCGAACAGGCCTCGAGCAACGCTGATCGAGCGGGCGGAATCGTCGAAGTGGCCACGCCACATAGAGAGTTCGGCAAGGTTGCGATGACTCACCGCCGCTTCCTCCAGCATCTGCTGGCGCTCGGCACTCGCCAATGACGCATCGAGCAGGCGCTGCGCCTCGTTCCAGTCCCCACGCGCCGTCGCGAGCAACCCCAGGTTCTGCCCGACTCGCACGACACCACTCGGATCGTCGGCTTTGGTGAATGCGTCGAGCGCCTGGCGCCAGAATGCCTGGGCGCTGTCGTACGCCCCGAGCTGGAAATGCGCGAAACCGATGTTGTTGAGGCTTTCGGCGATGGAGTGAACCTCGCCCACCGCTTCGCGGGTCTGCAAACCCCGCCGATAGGCAACGAGCGCCTCAGCGTAGTCGCCCTGCTCTTCCGCCAGCAGGCCCAATTCGTTGTCGACCGCAGCAAGGCCGCCGCGATCGCCGATCGTCGAGAACAAGGTACGCGCCTCTTCGAGTTCGGCTTGGGCCTCAGCGAAGTTGCCACGCACCATCGCGAGTTGCGCAAGGTTGCGCAAACTCGAAGCCACGCCGCGACGATTTCCGAGCGCGCGACGGAGTTCAAGCGACTCGCGATACTGACGCGTTGCTTCCACGGTCTGACCAAGTCGGGCGTAACCAACGCCGAGCGCATTGACAGTTTCGGCCTGACCGAAGGCGTCGCCGCCGCGACGATAGAGCAGCAGCGCGCGCAGCAGATACTCGTCGACAGCTTCCCGCAGATCCCCGTGCAGGATCGCGTTCTTGCCAAGCAGGAACCAGGCGCGCGCGTCGCCGTCGTCGCGTGCGACCACCGCGCGCAGGGTTCGAATCGCGTCAGCGTGTTCGCCCATGTCACCGAGCAGCGAGCCGAGCCTGCTCTGCCTGCCCAGGTCGTCCGGCTCGGCCTGTAGCTGTGCCCGAAGCCTTGCGACGGCAGCTCGTGCATCGCCACGCGCCGCCGCTTGAAGGCTTCGAAGTCGCTCGTCAACGGCGTCGATAGGCGAAGTCGCGAGCCCCCGTTCGATAGCGTCCGCCGCCGGTTCGTGCAAACCGGCAAGGTTGTTCGTTTCCGCAAGTTCCAGCCAGGCCGCACCGTAGTTCGGATCTGCGGCGACCGCTCTCGAAAATGCCGCGACGGCAAGATCCAGTTGACCCTTGAATCGTGCGTCGAGTCCCTCGCCCATCGCGATCAGCGCTGCGTCGTTGCGGGGCCAGACGGAAGCCGGAAACGGGTGTTGGGTGCCGACTGTCCGACTGGCGCTCAATGCAGCGCCAGGCGCCCCGCCAACGAAAGACACCGCCGGCGGCAGTGCTCCACGTTTGGCCGGGAACGGGGCGGGCGGCCGCTCCCCGACCACTTGCCAAGACAAGCCTGCATCGTTGCGTATGACTTCCAGTTGCAACGCGTTTCGGGCTGGCACGAGCCTGCGCAAGGCTTCGGCGGTAAATCTTCGACCGTCGCGCAAGCCAAGTTGCGCTGCCGCCTGCCCGGTGCGCTCTGTGTCCACGACGACCAGCCCAGGCAGGGTATCGAGGCCCTGACGAAGGTGATGATCGATCGCGCGGATTGCCGCCGCGTCTGCAGCCGAAAACTGATTGTGCCCCGTCGGCGCGAGAACCCAGCGATCCGGTGCCTGCAACACTGGCAGCACTGGCGTCAGTGTCGGTTCGCGTGCGATCCAGACCACGGTGATCAGCACCGCAACTGCTCCGACGACAAACGCGCCCAACGCTCCGCGGCTGGGCCGCCAGTCGCGCGGCACCCGACGACGGTCGATCGCATCGAGGACCGCTTCGGCGTTCGGCAGTCGACGCGCGGCCTGTGGCTGCAGCATGCGCTCGAGCAGGCGCTGCACCCACACGGGCACGCCCTTGCGCATGGAAGCGATCGGCGGGGGCGGACCGAGCAACCGCCGGCTCAGCGATTCTGCCGACGTGCTGCCGGCAAATGCCGGCTTGCCCGACAGCATCTCGTACAACACCAGCCCGAGCGCGTACAGGTCGCTGCGTCCATCGATCACACCGCCGCGTGCCTGTTCGGGTGACAGGTAATCGGGCGTACCAACCACTGCGCCAGTGTTCGTGATACCGCTGGCGCCCAGCGAACGCGCGATCCCGAAATCGGTGATCGCGGCGTCGCCACGCGCGTCGATGAGGACGTTGGCCGGTTTCAGATCGCGGTGCACGATTTCGCGTTGATGCGCGGCCGCGAGACCCTGCGCGACCTGCCGCGCGATCCCCAAGGCCTCGTCCACGGGCAGCGGGCCGCGTCGATCGATCACTTTGTCGAGTGACTCGCCTTCAACCAGATCCATGCTGATGAGCCAGCGTCCCTCGTGCTCGGCAAGGTCGTGGATGCGCACCACCTGCGGGCTGGACACCTGGCGCGACAGCAGCAATTCCTGGCGGAAACGTTCGAATGCCCCTGGCTTCGACGCAACTTCGACCCGCAACAGCTTGATCGCCACGGGCACGTCGAGCGCGAGGTCCGTCGCGCGATACACCATGCCCATGCCACCAATGCCCAACAGGCCTTCGATGCGGAATCGGTTCGCGACCACCGATCCCACGGACAACTCGGACGCCGCGATCTGGCCGGTCTGGGTCGCAGCGGACTCCGGCGTTTTCGTGTTCACTGCGTCGGCGGAGCGTGCAATTGCAGCAGGTCGAGCCACCCGATCATTTCCGCGTTGTGCAGCCGCGTAAGCTCCGCGTCACCACTCCGGGCAGCCAGCCACAGCGCGGCCCGTTCCACGAAGGCACGGAGCAATTCGGTGTCGAGCTGGGTCAGCAATGCGCCGGGACGCGTGCTGTCCGCATAGGCCATGCCGACGAGATCGGCGCCGACCAGCATCGGCAGGCAGATGAACGTGCGCAGTCCCGCATCCACCACGGATCGGCGTACACGAAGTTCGGGATCGGTCGACACATCGTTGACGACCACGGGCTGGCGGCTCCTGAGAGCGCGCTCGAGCGCACCGACACTGCCGCCGAAAGACGGTGCGCGCAATTGCTCCGGATCCAGGCCGAGGGTGGCGTGGACCACTAACTGATCGTCGTGCACCATCAGCAGTACCCCACGCTCGCACTCCGCCAGTTCGACTACCGCCCTCAGGGTTTCGGCGGCGAGGTCGTCGGCGCGGGTGTGCCGGCCCAGTTGATCGAGCAGCAGTTGCGACTGCGCGCGTCGGCTGTCCAGGCGATGCGCGAATTGATCCGCCACCGCCTGCTCGAGCGGCTCGTATTCGCAGTGGACATCGCCAAAGCGGAGCCAGCACGGGCCCACGAGGGATATGTCCGTGACACGTTGGCCATCCACGAAAGTGCCGTTCTTGCTGTCCTGGTCGCGGAGCAGGCCCGTGCCGGCAGAAATCAAAAGACGGGCGTGCAGGCGCGACACGGAGGGATCAGCGAGTACGACCTCGCAATCCTCCCCGCGACCAATGCGATTTTCGGCGCCATCGGTCAGGAGACGCGACAGCGCCGCTTGTTCGGGCAGGTAGGCAATGAGTCGCGCCGGCATGACGCAGGATGTTAGCGCGCGCCTCGCCGTCGGAACGCGCATCGGGTCATCGGATTACGCAGGAACAGTTGCTGGAGCGACGGCGCGAAGCCCCCCCCCTGCCGCCGCGGTGCCTCAGAACACGGCGATCAGGTACCCGTGTCTCGCAGGACCCCGACGCTGAACTGCAGCGTGGAGACACCCGCGAGGAGTTCACCGGCGTGGTTTTGCTGCGCGCCACCTGACACCCATTCCTGGGGAATGTCGGTTCCTGCCCGTGCCGCGACCCGCGCACGGAACGCGTCGAGCGCGACGATCGTGTCCGCGAACTGCGACTGCGCGAGCGCGGACTCGGCCGACAGCAAATGTGCCAGCAGCGGCGTGCGCTCGAGGAGCGGAAGCAACTCGACCTGCGCCCGCAGCGTCGAGAACTTTTCCGCGATCACTGCTGAGGACGGCCGCAAATCGGCAAGCACCAGGAACTGGGAGAAACCGCCCGTCGTGCCTCGCGTCCGAACGCTACCCGGCGCGACTTCATTGGTGATGTCGCGGAACGCTCCACCGGAGGGCGCCTTGAACAGGCGGAAGGGCGAACCAGCGGTGTAGGAAAGCGCGTGCGTATGCACCTCGACGTGCACCCGCCTGCGGAAACTGAGGCCTCCCGCCGGGGGCTCGATGTTGATCTGCAGGGGCAGCCCGCTTGCGACGCCGGTTCCCGCCGGCAAGCGCGCGAGCAAATCGGGTGAGCCGGGTTTGATCAACTCGGCGCTGACGCCGAGGTTGGCGGCAGTGAGACCGCTCGCGTCATCAAAGCTCAGGGTCACGTCGGCAATCGGTTGCGTGGGGTCCCCTACCTGCACGCTAGCGACGTTGCCTGACACCGCCACGTTGACCACGACGGCATGGGCCGGGGCGCAGTTGAACACGATCCAGAGCAAGCCTAGAGTCGATGAAACACGCAGCAGCGGCAACGGCATCGAGGAACCTCGGGCAAAAGCGGCCTTGGGGCGGGCAATCCGTTGCGTGGGAACAGCGTGACAATGCCGCGACTGGGGTGAATCAGGGATGAGTCGGCGCAATCGCTGTTGCCGTCAGTTTAGCCGTGGGCGGCGCCGCATTCATGGCAACTATTCCCTCCTGACCTAGGGAATCGACCGCATGTCCGGTGTGGGGCGCAAGGACAAGAGGACGTGCGGGTATTCGCTTCGCCCAAGAGTTCCTCATATCGCGGTCTTCGCACGCCCCGTCCATCTCACACGTCGTATCGCGCTGGCCGCGGCGATCGCCATGTCCTGCGAAAATGTCATGGCCGACGCGCAGCTCGATCCCAACCTGGTATCCCGGATGGCTTCCGCCGGCCCCCGACTACGGTCGCGCGATTCCTTACAGCGGAGCCGGCGACCGAGTTCCTCGAGCAGCCAAAGGACCCGGTGCGAGCGCGAGTGCTCCAGGGGATGCACGGTGATCACGCGGCCACTCCTTTCATCGGGAATCCTCGAGTTCCGTCCAGCGCGCGATCGCTTCGTCCAGCGTCTGCTGGGCTTCGGCCAGTTCCGTCTGGTGGGTTGCAACCAAAGCCGCACCACGCCGAAAGAATGTCGGGTCATGCAGGGCTTGGGTCATCGCAGCGATGCGCGCTTCCAACGTCTCGATCTGACCGGGAAGAGCCGCCAGCTCGCGAGCCTCCTTGAAACCGAGCTTGCGTCGACGTGGGCCTGGTGCTGCGACCACCGACACAGCGACATGTGACGCAAGGCCCGGGGACGCCGACTCGAGGAACTTGCGCCTGGGATTCGCTGCCAGGAATGCTTCAGCTTGCGGCCGCTGGCGCACCCAGTCGGTGTAGCCACCGACATACTCCCCTACGCGTCCCTCGCCTTCCATCACCAGGGTCGATGTCACCACGCGATCAAGGAAATCGCGATCGTGGCTCACCAACAACAAGGTGCCGGCGTAGTCCGCGAGAAGTTCCTCCAGGAGCTCAAGCGTCTCCACATCCAGATCGTTGGTCGGCTCATCCATGACCAGCAGGTTGGAGGGCCGCGCGAACAGCCGGGCGAGCAGCAATCGATTGCGTTCGCCGCCAGACAGGCGCGTGATCGGCGCGCGGGCGCGTTCGGGCGTGAAAAGGAAATCCTGCAGGTATCCGAGCGCGTGTTTGCGGCCGCCGTTGACCTCGATGTACTCGAGACCCTCGGCTACGTTCTCGAGCGCGCTCCAGTCCTCGCGCAAGGTGGCGCGCTGCTGGTCGAAGTAGGCGACGTCGAGCCTGGTGCCCCGCCGGACCTCCCCGGCCATGGGTGCGAGATCGCCGAGCAACACACGCAGCAGCGTGGTCTTGCCGCTGCCATTGGCACCGATGAGCCCGATGCGATCGCCGCGCAAGACGACGGTCGAGAAGTCCCGGAGGATCGTCCTGCCGTCGAATGAAAAGTCCACCGCGCGCGCTTCAAGGACCTTTTTTCCGGAGTTTTCGGCCTGCGCTGCGTCCATGCGCACGGAGCCTGTCTGCTCGCGGCGCGCGGCGCGCTCGCGCCGCATCGCTTCGAGCCTGCGCACGCGGCCCTCGTCGCGAGTGCGGCGTGCCTTGATGCCCTGCCGGATCCACGTCTCTTCCTGGGCGAGGAACTTGTCGAATCGAGCCTGTTCGAGCGCCTCGGCATTGAGGCGCTCCGCGCGCCTTCTCACGTAGTTGTCCCAGTCACCCGGCCAGCTCGTCACGCTGGCGCGATCGATCTCCACAATGCGCGTCGCGAGCGTCCGCAGGAAGCGCCGGTCGTGCGTCACGAATACGAGGGCGCCTGCCCATCCGCGCAGGAAATTCTCCAGCCATTCGATCGACTCGATGTCGAGGTGGTTGGTCGGCTCGTCGAGCAACAGCAAATCCGGTTGCGACACGAGGGCCCGCGCCATCAATACACGCCGCTTGAGGCCCCCGGACAGCTCCGCGAACAGAGCGTCGCCATCGAGCGCCAGTCGCGTCAGCGTTTCTTCAATCTTGCTGTCGACGTTCCAGCCCTGCGCCGCATCGATCCGTGCGTGGACGGCAGCGAGCGCGTCCGTATCCACTTTGGCATCGTGAATCAGGTGGTGGTACAGGGCGAGATCGGCGCCGAGGCCGGGAATGCCGTTTGCGACGACGTCCCAGACCGTGCCTTCGAGCATCCGCGGCACCTCCTGATCGAGCAACGCAACCCGCAGTTCGGCCGAGCCCCGCAGCGTCCCCTCGTCTGGTTGCAACTCGCCTGCCAGCAGCCGCAGGAGCGTCGACTTGCCGACGCCGTTTCGGCCGATGAGGGCGATGCGCTCTCCCGACTCGATCGCGAGGTCGACGTGGTCGAGCAACGGCGGCCCGCCCACGCCGAGCACGATAGCGTCGAGACTCAGCAGTGACATCGGTACGGGTTCACAGCGACGGCGGTGTCGCAGCATAATCTGAGCAACGGGACGATGCGGCCACGCCGGCTGCGCCCCGTACTCCGGAGGAGCGCGGCATGAGCAAGGGCCTGGACAAGAAGAAGGAAGACAAGAAGAAACCCGCCAAGACGATGAAAGAGAAAAAGGCTGCCAAGTCCGAGAAGAAGGCGTCCAAGGGTCGCTGATGGATGTGAGGTCGATCCGGGCGGCGTGCGTTTCGCCCGGGTCGCCGCCTATGGCCGCGCGTGCGCGATAAGGCTCAGGAACTGCAGGACAACATCGAGCAGCCAGCGCGATTGCGCGCCCAGTCCGGCCGCCGCGCCGCGAAACTCTCGCGGCCTGGCTGCTCGTCGTAGGGCCGTCGCATGACCTCGAGCAAATCGGCGATGCCGGCGAAGTCGCCCGCGTGCGCACGATCGATGACCTGCTGCGCCAAGTAGTTCCTCATCACGTATTTCGGGTTGACGGCGCGCATCGCGTTGCTCCGCTGTTCCCGTGATTGCGCATCGTCGCAAAGCCGACCGGCGTAGCGCAGCAGCCAGTCATTGAAATCCTGTTCGTGACGCTTCAGTTTCGCGGCGTCGTAGAAGGCCCCCTCCGCGACGGCCAGCGTCGGGGCGGCCGGATCCATATCCGCGAGGGACCGGAAGAAAATCGTCATGTCGACCTCGGCGAGCGTGAGCAGGCCGTGCAGCGACTGCATCAACTCTCTGTCGCTCTCACGGAACGAGCCGAGCCCGAGCTTGCCCGCGATGTTCGAAAAATCCTTGGCCTCGAACGTATCGGCGTAGCGTTGCAGCCCCGCATGCAGTGCGTCGTGGGATTCGAACAGGAGTGCAAGCGCGTTCGCAAGCTGCGCCAGGTTCCAGAACGCGATCTGCGGCTGCTGCCCGAAGCGATAGCGCCGGCCCTGCGCGTCGGTCGTGTTGGGAGTCCAGTCCGCGTCGAAGTTGTCGATCCAGCCGTAGGGACCATAGTCGATGGTGAGGCCGAGGATCGACAGGTTGTCGGTGTTCATCACACCATGCACGAAACCGACCCGCATCCAGTGCGCGATCATCACTGCAGTGCGAGCGCACACCTCGCCGAACCATGCGCCGAGCAATGATTCGCCTTCGCCCTCCAGCTCGGGAAAGTCCCTGCGGATCGTGAACTCGACCAGTCTGCGCAGGAGTCCGGGATCGTTGCGCGAAGCCGGCAGTTCGAAGTGACCGAAGCGGACGAACGAAGGCGCGACACGGCACACGATGGCACCCGGCTCTGGGGCGGCGTTGCCGTCGTAGAACATGTCCCGCATGACGGATTCGCCGGTCCCGACGAGGCTCAGCGCCCGCGTGGTGGGTACGCCGAGGTGGTGCATCGCCTCGCTGCACAGGAACTCGCGGATCGATGACCGGAGCACCGCGCGTCCATCCGCCGAGCGCGAGTAAGGCGTGGGGCCTGCACCCTTGAGCTGCATCTCCCAGCGTTCACCGGAATCGTTGACGACTTCGCCCAGCGAGATCGCGCGACCGTCGCCCAGCTGTCCGGCCCAGTGTCCGAACTGGTGGCCACCGTAGTTCGAAGCAAACGGCTGCATTCCCTGCATCAGCGCGTTGCCGCCAAAGATCCGCGCGAACTCGTCCGATGCCAGGAAGGTCTCGTCGAAGCCGAGCGTGGCCGCCATCTCGCACGAGTGTGCGATGAGCCGGGGCGCCGCCACCGGCGTGGGATCGACGCTCGACCAGACTGCTCCCTGCACCTGCCGCAGGCGTGGCCCGGTCTCCGGATCGCCCGGCAGATCCCGCACGAACGCGTTGTCGAATCGAAGGGTCGCCATGCAGGGGAGAATCGCACGCCAGCCGTCAGCGCGGTGTCCATAAGAGAGCCGCCGCGACGGATCGCGGCGGCTCGGTTCCCTGCCAGGTCCGCTCCGCGGTTACGGCTCGTAGTCCGCACGCGTCACCACCAGCGCGGGGTCGAAACTCGCGCGCACGACCGAGTGCGGGCCGTAAGGCCCCGGGTGATCGAGAAGCGCGCCGGCAGCAGGTTCATGTCCAGCGCGAGCACTTTCATGCGGCCATGCGGAAAAGTCCCGGGGTGAGCCGGGGAGTTTTCCCTAACTGCCGCGTGGACGACAGGGTGAACGGCACGCGAATCGCCGGGACGCTTCGACGTTCGAAGCGATCGCGATGCCGTTACTTTCGGAGCACGGCCACCGACACCGTTCGTACCAGGCCTCATTCAATCGCCCAGCGTGGAGTCCGACATGGCAACTGCATCCAAGCGCGACACGTCTGCAAAAAGCAAGTCAGGCGCGCCGTCCAAGTCTGCAACTGGACGGCCCGGATCGCCGGTCAAGGTATCCGAGCCTGCGACGGGCAGGTCCAAGCCTGCGAGCGCAACGAAAACATCGTCGACGAAAGCCGCTTCGAGTCAGCGAACCACGGTCAACAAGTCACCGACGAAGAAGTCGAGCGGCGAAAGCAAGAGCAAGCGACCTTCCACCAAGCGCGAACCCCAAGTCGATGTGCTCGCGCAGCAGGCCGCGGCGAAGTCGGCCCGTGAGTCGAGTGCGAAGCACAAGCCAGGGAAGGGGAAAGTAGAAGCTGACGATCGCAACTCGCGTTCTGCCGGGCGGCACAGCGGAGCCGCGGATGCCGAGTACGTGACGGAAAAAGGCGACGCGCGGAGGCGCGATCCCGACGTCAACAAGAACTCACAGGCGCAGAATGACGACGTGCGCGACGGCCAACGGGACCAGAGCCCGCACGCCAACCGACGCAACGATGGGCAGACCCAGGATGGCGGGGCTCGCCAGGCGCAGGCCAGCCGTTCGCGACCTCCACAGACCACTGGCCCTACGCGCAAGTAGCCCGCTTCCGGCCTGGCGACGCGGCCCGAGCCTTCGGACCGCGACGTCACTCAGCGAGTCATCCAGAGAAACGGCCAGGCGCTGATCGCGAGCGCCGCGGCGATCGCGATCAGCAGCAGCAAGGTCGTGCCTGGCCGGGCTCGCACCGCTGCGATCCAGGATGGCGCGGTTCCGCTTCGGCGGGCCGCGGCGTACTCCTCGCGAACGCGCTGCGCTCTTTCGGTTTGGTACGCGTCGATCACGCTTTTGGCCCTCTCGCGTCGAGAGACGTCCTTCAACCAGATCGCCCCCGAGGAAACCCCGAAAGGACTGGGTTGGGTCTCGTATGTTTCGAAGCCGTGGTGGTCGAGCAGCGCACGCACCTCTTCCGCCTCGTCGTCGGGGACATTGCGTAGACTGAAGATCAAGGTCGACATGAGTCGATCTTACCTTCGCGCAACAGGGATGGACGCGCGTTCGAGCCACCACAGCACGGCGGACGCCGTCAGCCACACCAGGAACCATGGCCATCGAGGCTGGCTGCGCGTTGTTCCGGAAGCCCTCACGGCTGGCGCGGTCCGCGCGGACAGTTGCAAAGTTGCTTCGCGATCCAACTGTGCGAACAGCTGCGGCGCTTCCAGCCGAGAGCGAACGTGGAACGGCCAGGCCCCCGCGTTCGTGTGTACTTCGTGCCAGCCTGGGACGCGCGGCCAGAAAGCAGCGCAGTTCCCTGTGGCGAAAGCGCTGCGGGATTTTCCAACGCGCACAGTCTCGCCGTCCGGCATCGGCGTCGCGTTGCGCAGCAGTGCGAACTCGTGCCCATTCGGCGCACGCACAAGCGCGCCCTCGCCGATGTCGCACACGAACCGCCGTTCGCCCACGCGCACGAGAGCCTGATCCAGGCGTGGCGTGGAGTGCGAGGAGTGCGGGCGCGCCAGCTCGGCAAACACGCGGCTCCATATTGCGCCATGCGCGACGGCATCTCCGCGCAGAACAAGACGATACGAATCGCTCGCCCACCACAAGCCCAACCGCCCATCGCCTTCGTTGCGATAGACACCCAGCACCGACCCGTGGCGGGGATCGCGAAGGATTTGTGCGTCGGGCGCAGAAACCGACGGGGAGGGCATGCGCAGCGTGAGCGCAGAAGCGACAGCTGCGGCGGACCCCTTGGCCGTGCTCGCAGCAAGCGTTGGCGAAGGGCGCGACGTGAATCCCCACAGTCCTAGTTTGCCGCGATCGGACGCACCGAGCGGGCCAGTGATGCGCAACAGGATGCCCGTCCCCGCTCGTGCGGCGTCCAGCAGTTCCCGATTCCCGGCGACGCCCAGCGCACGCCAGGTCCGATCGTCGAGCACCACCAGATCCACACCCGTAAAACGCTGACCGCGATCATTCGAAGTCGCCGGCGTGAGTCGGTTGGCTGCGCCGAGCGAAATTTCACTGCGTACATCAAGTCCTGCATCGCGCGCCCACCGCCGCAGGTACTTGAGTTCGGGCCCGGGCGCGGCCGCGAGCAGCAAAACGCGCAAGCCATCCCCGCGCGCCACGACGACCGGAATGGTGACGTCGGGCGCCAACGACCGCGCCTGGTGGACGACTCGCAAGAAGTACTCCGCGGGACCGATCGCGCGCGGATTGGCGAACAACGCAAATTTGCCCCCCGCACCTGTTTTCTCGCTCGCGACAGCAACTCCCGCGGGGTCCAAAAGTTGCACGATCGCACCGGGCACTCCCTCGACCCGGCCGTGCACTGGCCATGCTGCACCGCGCACCACTTGCGTGGGGGCGTGGAGTTCCACGAGTCCGGCGGGCAACGGCGACGGGTGGAATTCGACCAAAACGGAATGTGCGGCGTCGCGATCGCGTGCCACGAGGCCGGCACCCTTTACGCGAATCCGGCGAGTATCGGGGTACTGCCGCAACGCACTTGCGAGGTCTGCGACGCGTTCCTCGCCAGCCAGATCAGGTGCCTCAGGCAACACCACCACCCGGCCTGCGCTTGACGCGTTTGGCGAAGGACGCGCCCCGCCCGTTCGGACCTCCAATGTCTCGGCCGAAATGCGTGTCCAGGGCGGCAACAACGTGTTACGCAGTGTCGCCGCGCACACTACATGCAGCGCCGCGAGGAGGGCGAACCATCCGAACGTCGCGGCAGTGCGGGGGCCGTAGTCCACCCGCAGCCGGAACACGGTACGCGCAAGCGCGATCACAACGCCCAGCACGAGCAAGCCCGTGACGAGGGTCGAAGTCGTCGTCGGGGCCGCAATCAACGCTGCCGCTCGCGTGCAAGTGCCTCGAGATAGGCACGTTGTTCGGAATCGGCAGAGTCGCGGCGAGGAACGCCCGCGACCGACCGCGGCAACAGGACCCACAGGCTCGCCCGCAGCTTCCGACGACATGGGCTGCATTCCGGTTCGATGCGAACAGCGTCGATGGCGGCGATGGCATCCAGTACCTGCGTCGATGGAACGCGGCGACTCGTCAACCACACTTCGGCGTCGGCCAGCAACGGCGCCAGCACGGCGTCACCTGGTCTACGGGACGTTTGGCCCAGTGCTGACCACAGCGCGGATATCGCCACCTGCTGCGCGGGCGCTGCCTCGAGTGTGTCCCTTCGATCCTTGAGTCCGTCGCGTTTGCCGGTGAGTCGCCGCGCTTCCTCGACGGGTGGAATTTCCGATCCGACCTTCGCCAGGTAAATGCGATCGGCCTGCTGCACCTCCTTGATCAGTTCGAGCGCGCGGTTCTCGAACGGCAACGCGCGTTGCGGAAATCCCTGGCGCAGGTGCAACTCGGCCTGCCACATCTCGCCCAGCGCCGCGCGCAGCAGTTTTTGGGTGGCAGGATCGAGGAGCGTTGCCGCTTCGGGAATGTCGTGCGTGTGTCCGAATTCATCGATGACCGAGAGGGAGTCGCCGAAAGCCGCCGCGGGGCCTTGCGGTGCATCGTCGTGCGGTTGACCGGGGCTTGGAGGCGGCGCGGTTTCCGTGCCCTCCGACGCGCCGGGTTCGCCATTTTCGACGTGCGCGTGTGCGTCTGCGAACAGCGAAGACGAAGACGAAGACGAAGACGAAGAATTCTTTGCCGGATCGGATGCAACAGGCGGCCCGACGCCGGTCGACTCGCCGCCGGGCGAGTGCGGATCGTCACCACCCTCCTCCCCCAGAAACTGACCGTAACGTAATCTCAGCAAACGCTGGTCGACGCCGATGGCGTCCGACCGCGTGACGAAATCGTCGCGCGCGAGCCCAGCGCGCTGCGCCAGCAGTGCTTCGCTGTCGATGATGATCTGTCGCTGGCTTCGGAAGTAGGCAGGCAAGACGCGTTGCACCACTCCGTCCATGCTGCTCTGGTCTTTGCTCGGTGGCAAAGGCCAGCGCAGGATCGCGCTGGCGCTGCGCGCGGTCTGCGCGCGTGGCTGGCGACTGTCGACTACGTGAAGTTGCGCGATCAGATCGTCGCCCGGCTGCATGCCCAGTGCAGCGAGATCCAGTGATGCAACGAAACGCTTGCTGCGCGGCGCTCCCGACCCCGGGATCGCGAGCGTCTGCGTGCGTACGCCGATGTTTTCCCCGCTGCCCTGTGCAAGCGTGACAACCAGCGTCGCCTTCGCGATGCCGTAGTCGTCGTTCGCCTGGAAGACCAATTCGAACTGTCGCTGGCCCGGCGCTGCAAGGCTGAGCGTACGCAGTGGCCTGATCACGCGCACGCGCGGTGCCCTGTCGGGAACAGCCTCGATTCGGTGCAGGCGCGGATCGAGCCGCGCGCCCTTCGCCTGCGCTCTAACCAGCATGGAACGCGCAAGCGTCGTGCCACCGTGCCACGCACCCTGCCTGAAAGCGAAGGGCAACGCCCGTCCGTCGTGGGTCGCAAGCACCAGGGAATTGACGACCGGCGTCACGCGCAGCGACCAACGCAGCGCCGAGCCCATCGGAGCGCGAGTGCCAATGGTATCTACGGTTCGTACAGGCAATCCCGTGTAGGCCGGTGGACGTATCGTGAGCTGCACATCGGCGATGCGCGGATCCTCGTCGGGTCGATCACTCGCGGCCCCGACACCTGAAGTCGCTGATGAAGTGATTTCGCTTGGCGGCATGCTGTCGGCCCAGGGCAGCAGCAAGCTCGCGGCAGCCAGGGCATACGACAGCGCCAGCGATCTGCGTGGCCACGCACGTCGCAGTTCCGGCGGCTCGATCCACGCGAAAATCGACCGCACTCGATCAGCCTGTAGCCTCTGCAAGTCCCCACCGGACCGGTTTTCGGAGTCGAGCAGCGCACTACTGTCCTGCAGCTGCGGGATCGCGGCGTCGAGCGTTCGCGTCAACCACCCGGTGTCGAGCGAACGGGTTCGCGACCGCGCATGAAGAAGCAGCGGGGAACCTGAGAGAACTAACACGCCGAGGACAGCCCATCCGCCCGCAAGGCGCCAGGACACCATCGCGAGAACCACGATCCATGCGAAGCCCAGCGTGCCCACGATGGCCCACTCGCGGCGCCGCACCTGGCGCAACAGCGACTCGAGGGACGTGTGCGGGATCAAGCGGGTCGCCATCGTCGGGCACCCGTCGCGACCAGCCGCTCGACCACAAAACCCAGCGCGATAAGCAGCACCAACCACGACTCGATGTCGAATTCCCGCTGCAGCGGAACACCTGATCGAGGCTTTGCCCGGTTCGTGGTTGGCGCAACGTCCCTGGCCAGGACACGCGCAGGCGCGACATCGCGTGGATGCAGCAATTCGCGCAACGACGCCGCGAATGAACCATCCTGGAGTCCGGGCAATGCCGACGCGTCGAGAGGGACTTCGAGGCGCACGACGCGCCCGCGTCCGGATCGCACCGCGCGTGCGAGCGGCGTTCCCTCGTCGTCGCGCCAAATCACCGCAGCAGCTGCAGGTTGAAAGCGCCAGCGGGTCCGTGGCTCGATCAGGATCGTGCCACCTGCGGAAATCCACTTGCGCACCTCCGAAGGCAACTCGCCCGAGCGCAACCAGACAAGGGTCCCGCTGCGGTCCTCCGGGACGCGGGTGGAGCGTGAGACGTCGGTCAATGGCGGCGGTTCGATGCGCTTCGCGCCGGCGGCCGCGGGGTTGTGCCACCACGCTTGCCACGCAGCACGAAGATACGGCAGCGCAGTCTCGCTACCGGCGTCCAGGCGCACTGCAAAAGGCACCGGAACCACGCCAGGGGACGCGGCTACTGTTGCTGCGCCCGGCGCGACGCGCCAGTGAACACTGCGTGCCAATTCGATGTCGGAACCGTCGAGCCCCGCCAGCTCTTGCGGCACCCAGACGGTCAGCGAAGATGATCGCGGCAGTCGCGCATCCAGCTCTCTCAACAGACTGCCGACCGGAGCACCAACGACCGGTCGTGGTTGATCGAGCAGTGGAAAACCGGGTGCCAGCCATCGACGTTCACCGTCCTCGTTGTTTGCCGAACGCGGCATCGCAGCGAGACTCACACTGGGCTCGACCAGCGTCCACGAATGGCTTCGCACGCTACCCGTCCACACCGGTCTGGCAAGCAGCAAGGCAAGCGCGGCGATCAACAAGAGCCGCAAAATCAGCAGGCCATGTTCGACCAGACGCAAGCGGCGTCGCGGCCGCGCACGGGCCGAAAGCCAGCGCACTGCGGAGAAGTCGATGGGGCGATGTTCCGAATGTCGCGCCAGGTGCAGCGATAGCGGAATCAGCATCGCGCCAAGCACCACCAAACCCGTCGGCAACAGGAGCGCGAGACTCATGCGGTAGTCCGCTGTGACCCGAGAAGGGTCTGGAGCGGCGCGTCCATGGCCTCGTCGAGGAAATATTCGGTGTTCCGAATACCGGCTGCGGCGAGCCTCGCCCGCAGGGCGTCGCGCGCATCCGCGAACGCCGCGAGGAACGCAGCGCGCGATGCCGGGGCGTCGGTGATGATTTCCGCAGCTGATTCGGGATCGCGGAATCGGTGGCCGCCCGTGAACGGAAAATCGCGCTCCTCCTTTGTGAGAATGACGATGCTGTGCACGTCGCGGCGCGCAAGCGCGAGGCGTTCCAGGAACCCTGCGCAACCGTCATCGAAATGATCGCCGAGCATCAGCACCAGGTCGCCGGCGCGAATGTGTTCCCAAAGCGGCCGCAGCACCTGCTCCGCGGGCCACCTTCCGAACGCAGCCGCGTTCGCCATCGCGAGAGCGCAGCGATCGCGGTGCCGCCCGCCCGTGTCGAGTGCTGTAAGCACTACAGACTTCTCGCCAATCGTCACCGTGCCAAATGAGTCGCCTTGCCGCAGCGCAATCTCGATCACGCAAAGCGCCATGAGCCGCGCAGCATCGAGCCGGCTCCAATGCGGCCGCGCGCCGTCGGTTTGACCCATCGACGCCGACGTGTCGAGCAGCAACCACACGCGCAGCGGACTGTCGCGGTCCGCTTCACGCACGAAATAGCGATCCGACCGTGCAAACAGTTTCCAGTCGATGCGGCGTGGTTCGTCGCCTTGCTCGTACGGCCGGTACTGCGCGAACTCGAGCCCGGCGCCACGGCTTCGACTGGCATGCTGGCCCACCCCGGGTGCGCGCGTGACGCCACGCGAGACGAGGCGCAAGGCGCGCAAACGTGCGCGTACGTCGGGAGGTATCGAGGGCTGGCCGTTCGTCATGGTCTGGAACACCGGAACAGGCGGATCATGTGCTGCCTCTCGCCCTTGGCTCGGCGGTCACGACGAATCGGCTCGGTACTATGCGCATCATGCAGCTCGTGCGGAAACCAGCGGGTTCGATGGCGCTCAGTGCGGTGCAGGCACCAGGCGCAACAAGGTTTCCACCACGTCGTCGGGCGTCTTGCGTTCTGCTTCCGCGATGAAGCTCAGCAGCAGCCGGTGCCTGAGCACGGGCGCCGCAAGCGCGCGAACATCTTCGCGCGTCGCCGCGAAGCGACCCTGCAACAACGCACGAGCCTTCGAAGCAAGCACCCAGGCCTGTCCCGCACGCGGTCCCGCGCCCCACTTCACCCATTGCTCGATGGACGCATCCGCACCGGACTGCGGGCGGCTCGCGCGGACCAGCCGCGTGATCCAGCCGAGCAGGTCTGCGCTCAGGTGCACCTCTCGAGTCAGACGTTGCAGCTCCATGACTTCCGCCGCCTGCATCACCTGCGGGATGTCGTAACGGTGCGTGCCGGTGGTCTGCGCAAGGATCGCGCGCTCATCGGCTTCGTCGGGATAATCGACGCGTACGTTGAGCAGGAAGCGATCGAGCTGCGCTTCGGGCAATGGGTAGGTTCCCGCCTGCTCGATCGGATTCTGCGTCGCGAGAACGAAGAAAGGTTCGGGCAACGCGTGGGTGATGCCTGCGTAACTCACCGTGTGTTCCTGCATCGCCTCGAGCAACGCTGCCTGCGTCTTTGGAGGCGTACGATTGAGTTCGTCAGCCAGGAGCAAGTTGGTGAATACGGGGCCGCGCTGGAACTTGAACTGGCGTCGCCCCGTGCCGTGTTCTTCCTCCAGGATTTCGGTACCGAGGATGTCGCTCGGCATAAGGTCGGGGGTGAACTGCACGCGGCGGAAATCCAGCGCCAGCGCCTGACCCAAGGTACGCACCAGCAAGGTCTTGCCCAAACCGGGCACGCCTTCGATCAAACAGTGCCCGCCCGCAAGCAAGGCCACGAGCAACTGTTCAACCACCTCGTGCTGGCCCACGATCGCGTGCGCGATCGCGGCGCGCAGGTCGTGGAGCTTCGCCAGCTTCGCGGCAACCTGGGCTTCCGTCAGTGCACTATTCATCCCGAACCCTCGTTGGCTGTTCCTTCTCCCCGTGTAGACAGAGAGAAGAGGGGAAGCACATCGCCATCATGCAGTGAGGGCGTAAATCACGATGTTGACGGCGAAACGCGTGTTGTCCTCGGCGAGCCAGCGCTTGTTGCGCCAGTCGTAGTCCCACTCGCAACCATAATCCTTGTTGCTGTAGAGCACGCCCAGCCGGCCGTCGATCTCGATTCCACGCAGATACTCGTGGATCAGGTCGTCGCCCCAGCCATTGAGTTCGAAGCTCGTCGGTGGCGGCCCATCGAATTCGAAGAAGCTCCGGTAGATGCCGTGATTTTTCGGCAACCGGATCAGCGCGTCGGCGCCGAAGATATCCGCCATCTGGCTCTCGAACGATCGCGCGAACAAGCCGTCGATGTCATGGTTGCAGTCGTCCACGAGCACGAAGCCACCGTTGCGCACGTAACGCTCGAAATTGCGCCGTTCGACCGGATTGAACTCGACGAGTTTGTGCCCCGCGAGATAGCAGAAAGCGGCCGTCAGCGGCTTCGAGTCGCCGAGAGCGACCACGCGTTCCTGCGGGTCGACCCTGAGCGTCGTGTAGTCGATCAGGGACGTGATCACGTTGGCTGGCGTGCGCTGGTCCACGTCCCAGTCGCCGGACTCGTACATCAGACGCGTAAACGTGAAATCGTAATCGGGCGGGGGCGGTGCCGCGGCGCGGCTGCGGTGCGGCCACAACGCGATGCCCGCTGCAGCACCTGCAAGAAGTCGCAGCGCCTCCCGGCGCTGCACATCGGGCAACGTCGCTGCCTTACACCGCATCCGAGAGCGAGGTGAAGGTGAAATCCCTCAGTTTCATGGGCGGGATCATCATGAGCAGGCTGCTTTCGTCGCCCGACAGGCGGATCGGCTTGCCGAGCTCTTCCACATTGTTGAGCATGATCACCGGGGACTCGTTGAAACGGAAATTCTTGATCGGGTATTTGATCTCGCCGTCCTCGATATAGAAAGTGCCGTCGCGTGTAAGACCCGTGAGCAACATGGTCTGCGGATCGACCAGCCGGATGTACCAGGTGCGCGTGACGAGCACGCCTTTCTGCGTGCTCTTGACAAGATCGGCGGTCGACTTGTTCCCGCCCGACATGATCAGGTTGCCTGGCTGGCCCCGGGCAGTCTTCTCCTTGAGCTTCGCCCAGTAGCGCGAATACTGCAGGGAGTCGACCTTGCCGTTCTTGACGATGTCCACGCGTGTGCGCGGCAGTCCTTCCTGGTCCCAGGGAACCACGGCAAGGCCGGGATAGGCAGGATCGGAAAACAGGTTCACCCGCGTGTCGAAAACTTTCTCGCCGATCTTGTTGCCGCCGCCTTTCCTGGTGAGAAAGCTGCGGCCTTCATCGGCCTGGCGTGCATCAAACCCGAACATCATGAAGGAGATGAGTCCACCGGCGGCCGCAGGTTCGAGGATGACGGTGTATTTGCCCGGCTCGAGCGCCTTGGCGCCCTGCGAACCTTTCGCCTTTGCAATGGCGGGACGTATCGCCTCTCCGGTGTCGAACTTCGAAACGGAACTTTCGTTCCGCCCCACCCATCCGGAACCGCTGCCGTCTTCGGTTCGAACGGTGCAGGTGTAATCGAGGCCGGTGGTGCGCTGGTAGGCGAAATTGCCGTTGCTGTTCGCCATCGCCGTGAACCCGACGTTGTCGGTCAGGAATCCGGCCGCAATCAGCTTTTCAGCCTTGCTCGGATCGATCGAATCCTTGACGACCTGCGCGCGATACAGGGGCGTAATGGCGGCGATACTTTCGTCGAAGGTATCGGTTGTCACGTATTCCTGCTTCGGCAACGCCGGCATGAACTCGGGGTTTTCCGGAGCGAGTTTCGCCAGCTCCTCGGCGCGTCGCACTACCCGTTCGAGCGAGGCATCGTCGAACTGGTTGATGGTGGCGATACCGACCCGCTTGCCGTAGGCGACCTGCACGCCGAGCGAGACGTCACTCACGACGCCGCTGGTGGACACGTTGTTCAACGCGAACCGGACGTTGCCGCCGATGGATCCGGCAAGAGTTGCCGAGCATTCATCGGCTTTCGACATTGCGACGACCTTCTCGAGGATCGCGCGCGCCTGTTTTTCGGTGTACATGATCATTGCCAATTCTCCAGACGTGCGCGCTCAGCCCAGGCTGCGGGCGGTGTTGATGACGTTGACGCCGTTGAAGCGCGACGTGCTCGATCCGTGCGAAACAGCGGATACCTGGCCCGGTTGGCCCTTGCCGTCGAAGAACGAGCCGTTCAACCGGTAGTCGCTCTCGTCGCAGATCGCCACGCAGGAGTTCCAGAATTCCGGCGTGCGCATCTGGTACGCCACGTCCTCGATCATGTGTGTGATCTTGCCGTTCTTGATCTCGTAGAACAGCTGCCCGCCGAACTGCGCGTTGTAGCGCTGCTGATCGATCGAGAAGGAGCCGTCGCCGACGATGTAGATGCCGTTCTCGACGTCCTTGATCATGGCGTCGACGTCGAGCGGCTTGTCGCCGGGGGCCAGCGAGACATTAGCCATGCGCTGGAACTGCACGCTCGACCA
>Ga0183260_10000377_pt1 | contig 37395 bp, 27 predicted proteins | sample AntDrymUQ4972206_2_FD_129768 | JGI IMG/M metagenome (GOLD analysis project Ga0183260, IMG submission 129768) | Polar desert sand microbial communities from Dry Valleys, Antarctica - metaG UQ497 (22.06) (version 2) (version 2) | ecosystem: Environmental > Terrestrial > Soil > Desert | place...
AAACCCCTGAAGGGAGGCCGGCGGGCCGGCCTCCCTTCGCTGCTCAGCTCGCAGCCGCGCGCAGCTCCTTGCGCATGCACCGGTCATAGCGGGTGGTGCGCGTCTTCTTCGATCCCTTCGTGCGGCGGGCCACGCGATGGCAGCGCTTGCTGATCTGCTGCTTCTTCTTGGCGGAGACGGTCCTCGTCGTGGACGTCGCGCGGATCGGCGAGGCCTCCTGGGGCGACCGGAGCGTGCGAGCGCCGAATTCCGCCGTGTACGTCGCGGAGACCGCGGGCAGCCCGCCCCACGGCGTGCCGCCGACGATGCCGACGCCGATCTGCTCGAAGTTCCGGTTGAGGATGTGCGCTCGATGGCGCTCGCTCTCCATCCATCGCTTGACGACGGCGCTCGGCGTGGCGGATGCGCCCTCGCCCCAGCCGAGGTTCTCGCCCGTCACGTAGTCGAGCGCCGGGCCGGCGTAGGAGGCGAGGCGGTCGGCGACCGTCTGCCCACCGGGCGAGACGTGGCCGAAGAAACGCTGCTGCACCATCGTCTGCGCGTAGCTCGTCGCGGCGCTCTCGAGCGTCGCCTCAGGCGACAGCGGCAGGAGCCCGCGAGCCGTGCGCTCGTTGTTGAGCAGGCACAGCGTCGCGGCCTTCGCGGTGGGAACCGAGGCGAGGGCCGGCAGGAGGTCGGCCCCGGTGCAGCCCGCGGCATGCGCGGTGGACACGGAGAGCGTCAGCGTGGCGAGGATCGCGGTGACGAGTGCGGATAGGCACAGTCGATGACGACTTGCCCTCGCTGCTGGTACGCCGCACAGAGCCGACGGGGCGAGGATGCGCTGTTCTTTTCCCATGCCGCTCACATCGACTGAACCGGGTCGCTCAGGGCCATGAGTCGCCGTCTTCTGGACGCCTGTTCGACGGCGCTCGGCTGAACATCCGGACGTTGGGCTTCCGGCAGATCAAGGCCGACGGCCGCGTGGGGCGACGCACGACATGAAGCGACGTGGGTGGGTCACGAGGTACCCTCGCCGCCGTGGAGGGAGGACCCAACCGCGCAGCCCGCGCGTCAGCCCCGGCAGCTCGACCGCCTGGTCACGGCCGCCGCGCCCCGACGGATACCATCTCGCGCGATGACCACCGCCGCCGATCGCGCTCCCGTGGTGACCGTCGAACACGTATCCAAGCGCTTTCGCACACCCGAGGAGGCCACGCACACCCTCAAGGAACGAGTGCTCCATCCGTTGCGCCGACGCAGCCACCGTGAACTCGTCGGGCTACGCGACGTGAGCTTCGCGGTACGGCAGGGCGAGTTTTTCGGGATCGTGGGCCGCAACGGCAGCGGCAAGAGCACTCTGCTGAAGTGCCTCGCCGGCATCTACGGCGTGGATTCGGGACACATGTACCGCCGCGGGCGGATGTCGACGTTCATCGAGCTGGGGGTCGGATTCAATCCGGACCTGGCGGCGTACGACAACGTCGTGCTCAACGGCATCATGATGGGCCTGAGCGCGGCCGAGGCGAAGGCGCGCTATCGCCAGATCATCGAGTTCGCCGAGCTCGAGGAGTTTGAGGAGCTCAAGCTCAAGAACTACTCCTCCGGGATGCACGTGCGTCTGGCATTCTCGGTCGCCGTCCAGGTTGACGCCGACATCATGCTCGTCGACGAGGTACTGGCCGTTGGTGATGCCGCCTTCCAGCAGAAGTGCTTCGACGTCTTCAACCGGCTACGGGCTGAGGGCAAGACGATCCTGTTCGTGACGCACGACATGGCTGCGGTGCAGCGCCTGTGCCACCGGGCGCTACTGCTCGAACAGGGCGAGGTGGTCGCGATCGGGGATCCCGAAGAGGTCGGCGACCGTTATTTGGAGCTGAACTTCACCCGGGCGACCGGGCCGGTAGCCACAGCCGAGCGCCCGGGCGATGGCGCCGCGCGGATCATCGACGGGTGGCTGGAGGACGAAGCCGGCGAGCGCGTCGACCAGGTCCTCCACGGATCGTGGTGCGTCTTCCGCGCTCTCGTGCACTTCGACGAGCCCGTCGACGATCCCTCGCTTACCGTCGCCTTCCGCAACGAGCACGGTCACAACGTGCTGATCGCCACGACGATCATCGGGCTTGACGAAACCGGCAGCTTTCGGCGCGGCGAGCAGGTCCGCTTCTCGGTGCGCTTCGAGAACGTTCTCGCTCCGGGGCGATACGAGCCGGTTGCGAACCTCGCCCATCGCGGCACCGGGCACAGGATCATGGACCGCTGGGAAGAGCAGATGTCCTTCGTGGTCCGATCCGCGCAGACGGCGGGTGGTCTCGTCGACGTACCGTATACCTGGTCGGTCGAGCGCATCAGCTCCGATGAGCAGGTCAGCCATGTTGCCTAGCGCGGCGGCACCGCTGGACTACGGTGAGCCCGTCCGCGGGCCCTCCGCGCTCGGCGGCGACTGGCGGCGCACCGCGCAACTGACCGTTGCGATAGCGCGCAACGACTTCAAACTCCGGTTCTTCGGCTCAGCGCTGGGCTACGTATGGCAGCTCATGCGACCGCTGCTGCTGTTCGCCGTCCTCTACGTCGTCTTCACGCAGATCGTGCTGGTGAGCGACACTCCCCAGTTCCCCGTCGCGCTGCTCCTGGGGATCGTCCTGTTCACGTTCTTCGCCGAGGCGACGTCGGGCGCGGTGACCTGCGTGATCGACCGCGAGAACCTCGTGCGAAAGATCCACTTTCCACGCATCGTCGTCCCGCTGGCGGTCGTTCTCACCGCCCACTTCAACCTCCTGCTGAATCTCGTGGTCGTCTTCATCTTCGCGCTCGCGTCGGGTATCACACCGGGCATCGTGTGGATCGCGCTTCTGCCGATGGTGCTCGTGCTGGGCCTGTTCGCAACGGGACTGGCGATGCTGCTGTCGGCGTTGTACGTACGGTACCGGGACGTGCAGCCGATCTGGGAGGTCGCGCTCCAGGTCACCTTCTATGGCTCGCTGATCCTCGTGCCGTACGAGATCATCCGCGAGAAGTCTGCGACGCTCGCCAGCGGGCTGCTCGCGAATCCCCTCGCTGCCGTCCTGCAGGAGGCGCGCCATCTCGTCATCGATCCGGCCTACGTCAACGTCGCCGACGCGATGGGCGGCGCTCCGCGCCTCGTCGTGCCATTGGGCATCGCGGTCGGAACCTTCCTCCTTGGGCTGTGGGTATTCAACCGCGAGGCCCCGCGTATCGCAGAAGAGCTGTGATCGCAGCCAACGCCCGCTGCCCCTGCTGCACCTCCGGCTCCTCGCGGGAGGAATGCGTCGTCGTCGATGGCACACGAGGCGACCCGGCGACGCCCCAGAGAAAGCCTTCGAGCTCGTCGATCCGCCGCTCCCACGAGTAGTCCTGGGCGGTGCGGCGGCCCGCGCGTCCGAGTCGCGCGCGCAGATCCGGATCGGCCAACAGGCGCGCGATCGCTGTGCTGACAGCCCGCGCCGTCGGCGCGGGCATGAGGCAGTTCTCGCCGTCGACGCAGAAATCGCGGTTGCCGTGCGCGTCCGTGCAGACGACCGCCGTGCCGCTCGCCATCGCCTCCAACGCGGGCAGGCAAAAGCCCTCGTGGCTCGAAGTCTGGATGAATACCGCCGCCTCGCTGTAGAGCTCGTTTACCTCGTCGTCGCTCGGGAGCTCCACGTAACGAGCGCCGTGAATCGCTCCGAGCTCGGGCTCGATCCCGAACAGAAACAACTGCGGGTGAGGTTCGGGCAGCATCTTCCAGGCGTCGACGGTGAGCTGCAGATTCTTCAGAGGGTTCGTGCGCCCCAGCGCGAGCAGCATGTCCTCGCCGCGTTCCACCCCGGGCAGCGGGCGGAAGCGGCCGAGGTCGATCCCCGGTGGGACAAGCGTGCACTCGAGCCGCAACTCGCGAAGACGATCGGCGTTCCAGCGCGAGATCGTCATGTAGTGAAATTCCTGCCGATACCCCGCCAGCACGACGTGCCGGGTGCGCTCGTCGTCGGGATAGTACGACGTCTCGATGTCTTGAACGAAGAACACGGGGATCCCTTTCACGACGCTCGCGCACCACACTGGCTCGGCGGTCGTCCACCACGTCGCGACCTTGATCGCGTCTTCCTGCGCGAGCGCGACGGTAAGCTCGGCGTAGGTTGAGAATGTCACGACCGGCGCCCGGAGATCAAACCATTGCGGTTCGTTTCCGAGCGTGAAGAGCCGGGCGTCATGTCCCCTTGCGTGCAGGCGGTTGAGATGTTCGAAGACGTCGCGGTGTCCGCCGCCGACGCCGGTGCCTTCGGTGACGTAGATCACGCGCAGGCCACCGGTAGCCGTCTGCACACGGGTGCCGCGGCCGTCGAAGAAGTCGCCCCAGCGCTCCCAGAACGCTTCTTGTGAGGCGCGCTCGCGCTCCCCGAAGGCTCGACCGCGCGTCGGCGATTCGACGTGATCCAACGTGGCGGGCGGGTGGTAGAGAACACGAAAACCAGCCTGCCACGCGCGCAGGCACCAATCGACGTCCTCGTAGGCCATTGCGTAGCGCTCGTCGAGCGGACCGACGGTGTCGAGCAGGGTTCGGCGGACGTACATGCAGGCGCCGGTGACGGCGAGCACCGGCCCCGTGACATTCGCGGGACCATGGTCGGCCGGCTTGAACCTGAAGCGATGGTCGAACCAGACCGGAGCCCCGAGGTTGCGGTGCACGCCAGCGTGCTGAATGCGTCCGTCCGGATACAGGAGCTTCGGGCCGACGATGCCGATGTCGTCAGCCGTGTAGGCCGCATGCTGCAGGCATTCGAGCCAGTGGTCGCGGGCGATGACGTCTGAGTTCAGCACCACGACGTCGTGAAGAGGATCGGCGACCGCCAGTCCGCGGTTGACGTTCCCCGCAAAGCCGGTGTTGCGCTCACAGAGGATGAGTTCGTCGATGTCGCCGATCGCCCGTAGCGCCGCCAGGTCGGTGGCGTGGCTGGCGTCGTCGGTCACGACGATCTGCACGCGTGCACGGTCCGTCGTGCGGCGCACGCTGCGGACGACGTCGGCTGTGTGGCATGGATCGCCGTATGTCGGGATGACGATGGTGACAGGACGTCCGCGAGCCTTGTACCACGACTCGGCGACGCGCTGCTGGGCCTCGATGATCGAGCCGAGCCTGAGCCGATGGCGCAGCGGCGTGAACCGCAGCGGGAACGTGAGCGCGCGCCACACAACGGTGCGCCAGCCGAGGTAGCTGTAGGTCAGCACGATGCGACGGCCGAGATTCGCGAACGGACCTGATGGCGTCGCGTTGATCGCTCTGTTCGGCAGCCCGGACTCCCCTGGAGCCGCTCCTCGAGGCCTGGCGCGCTTCACGAAGTGCCGACATCCTGGTGCTCGACGGGCAAGAAGGTCGCCCGGCACTCGAGCGAGAGCACGCCCCGCACAGCCGGCGGCAGCCGCCGATGGCGCGATCCGAGGACCGCTCCGGCGGTGCGAGCGGCATGGTAGACGACCGCGCGCAGCGCGAGAGCGGCCTGCGCCCGCGGCGCCGCTCCGCGCTCGCCCGCCCAGCGCACATCCGCGCGCGCCGGCGACAGGATGCGGTCTCGAGGCGCCGTGACGCCCAGCGGCTCCACCCAGCCGTAGATCTCGCGTAGGGCCCGCCACTCGTCAAAGCAGCGCTGCACGCGGCGGACCGGTGGGTACTCGTGCGAGTGCTCGACCGCAGCGTCGGGCACGAAGACCTTCGCGTAACCGGCACGCAACATGTCGATTGCGAGCTGATGGTCCTCCGCGTAGGGGACGTTACGGAATGGCACCTGCTCCCAGGCGCCGCGCGCGACGCAACCGTTGGCGTCCGTGAAGAACGCGCGCGGGCCCAGCAGCTCGCGCGATGGCACGGCGCGCGCTTCAGGGCAAAGGCGATCGACGCGCAGGCCCCCGCCGGGCGCCATCGTTGCGAAGAAGGATTCGAGCCCGCGCGCAGTCATCGGCGACGCATCCTCCTGAGGCAGATAGGGTCCGTACACGAGGCCGACATCCGGCGCGGCGCTGAACGCGTCGAGCAGTCGGTCGAGCCAGTGCTGCGTCGCCGGCACGGCATCCTGGGTGAGGAACACGATGTGCCGACCGGCCGCCTCGCGCGCGAGGAGGTTGCGCGTCCGGCCGTGGCAGAAGTCACGCGGCGGGATCGTCAGCACGCGAGCGCCGCGGGACCGAGCGATGGCGATCGAGCCGTCGGTCGAGCCGGAATCGCAGACGAGCAATTCGACGCCGCGCGCCGTCCGTTGCCCGCGGACGGCGTCGAGCACGAGCCGCAGGCGCCTTCCGCCGTCGCGGACGGGGACCGCAACCGTCACGTCGGGCGCTGTCATCACCGCTGGGCTCCCGCGCTGCGGGCGTCTGTGCGCGCCGCGCGAGATCGTTGGTCTGACATCCGGCTACTCACCCCCGCTCGCCCACACAGTCGGTCCGCGACTATAGAGCACAAAGCGGCCTCACCCCGGCGCACGAGCTCGCTCCAATCGAGGTCGCGATCACAGAGCGAGCGCCGGCGCTGACGGTACGCGTCTGCGGGCGCGGCCGTACACTCCCCCGCGTGCAACGGTGCAAGGCATGATCGAGCGTCCTCCGACGCTGCTCGGATGACCCGCCCGAGCATCGTCCTATGTTCGCGCGAGCTCTTCCCGTTTGGTGGCGGCGGGATCGGCGCCTACGTCGCCCAAACCGCGCGCGCGCTGGCCCCGGTCGCCGATGTCACGATCCTCACGGCCGGCTGGTACCGGGACAAGTACCACGAGCTCACGACCCTCGGCGATCCCCGTGTCGACTACGGGCCGGCGACCGTGGAGTTCGTCGAGGTGCCGGAGCCCACCGAGTACGGCGCGTTCTACTCTCACATGCACCTCTACTCGTCTCGCATCCTCGAGCGCCTGCGCGAGCTGTTCGACCGGCGGGGCCCAGACCTCGTCGAGTTCTCGGATTATCTGGGCGAAGGGTTCGTCGCGACGCAGGCGCACCGCAGCGGCGATCCGTTTCTGGCGAGGACGGTGCTCGCCGTCCGGCTGCACACGAGCGCCGAGATGTGCGACGTGCTCAACGGTTGCCTGAAGCGGGACTTCGAGAGCCGCATCTCCAGAGAGCTGGAGCGCCGAACACTGCGTGACGCCGACGTGATCGTCGACGCAGGCGGCGACATCCTGGGGACGTACCAGCGTTACTACGACGATGATCTGCCGCGGGCGGTCCGCATCCGCTATCCGATGGAGTGGGACGAGGAGTCGGTCGTCGCGCCGGTGATGGCCGAGGGCCCGCTGCGCATGCTCTACGTCGGGCGCTGCGAGCGTCGCAAAGGACTGCAGGATCTCATCGCCGCGCTCACCGCCTTCACCGCCGACTGGCGGCTGACCGTGCTGGGCGGTGATACGGCGACGGCTCCGCTCGGACAGTCGATGCGCCGCACGCTCGAGCTCGAGGCTGCCGAGGATCCACGCATCACGTTCCAGGACGCGGTTGCCCGCGCCGAGATCCCGGCGCGCATGCGCCAGCACGACATGGTCGTTCTGCCGTCGCGCTGGGAGTGCTGGCCCTACGTGGCGCTCGAGGCCCTGTCCGCCGGGGTGCCGCTGCTCGGGACCGCCGTCGGCGGGCTGCGCGAGATGATCAAGACGGGGGTCACGGGCTGGCTTGTCGTCGGCACGGGTAGCGAGGCGCTGATCGAGACGCTGGGGCCACTGGTGGCCGAGCCCGCCCGCGCCCGCCGGCCCCGCGATCGGCGAGCCGTACGGGAGCATCTGCGCAGCCTCGCCGACAACGACGCGCTGCGCGCTGCCTACCTGCGGCTCAGCAGCAGTGGCAGCGAGGCGAGGCGACAGCAGCCGCGCGCATCGTCGCTCGTCGACCGCGCGCCACTGGTCTCGGTCGTCATCCCATACTTCCGGTTACACCAATTCGTCGAGGAAGCGGTCGACTCGGTGTTTCGCCAGACGTACCCGCGCATCGAGGTCCTGATCGTCGATGACGGTTCCTTCGAACCCGAGGACGTGGTGCTCGCCGAGCTGGCGACCCGCCATCCGCTGCGAGTGCTCGGCCAGGCCAACCGCGGCCTCGGCGCGGCGCGGAACTTCGGCATCGAGCAGTCCCGCGGTCGCTACGTCCTGCCGCTGGATGCAGACAACGTGCTCGAACCGACGTTCGTCGCACGCGGCGTCGCGCTGCTCGAGGCCGACGACGCCCTCGCCTACGTCACCTCGTGGAACCGCTACGTGAACGAGGACGGCGTTCCATTCGCGCCGCCGAACGAGGGCTACCGCCCGGTCGGAAACTGGACGCACATCGTCGAGGAGCTCAACGTCGCCGGCGACGCCACCGCCGTGCTGCGGCGAAGCGTCTTCGACCGCCACCGCTTCAGCGAGGACCTGACCAGCTTCGAGGACTGGGCGCTGTACCGCGAGTTGCATCGCGCCGGTCGCCACGGCCAGGTGATCCCGGAGATGCTCTGGCGCTACCGCGTCCGCGAGGACTCGATGCTGCGCGAGGTCGGGATGCGCCACCAGGAGCGGCTGCTCGGCGAGATCGAGGCGCTCATCCGCCAGCGCGAGGTCGCATGGGCGTAGAGGAGCGACTCAGCCTCGACGCCGTCAGCGAGCACACGCTGATGGCGATCGAGCACCGCCACCGCTATGCCTTCGCCGCGCCGGCGTGCGCCGGAAAGCGCGTCGTAGACCTGTGCTGCGGCGTGGGCTACGGCAGCGGCATGATCGCCGAGGTCGCGGCCTCCGTCGTCGGGGTCGATCGCGACGCCGCCGCGATCGACACCGCCCAGGCGTCGGTCGGCAGGCGAACCGGCGCGCGCTTCGTCGCCGCCGATGCCCTCGAGTACGTGCGCGCGCTCGACCCCGAGGACGTCGACGTCGTCGTCTGCTTCGAGGGCCTCGAGCACCTGCCCGACGTCGAGAAGGTCGCCGCGCAGCTCGTGCGGCTCGTCGCGGGCGGCGCGGGCATGATCGTCTCGGTGCCCAACAGCGCGACGTTCGCGGAGGAGAACGAGTTCCACCTCACCGACTTCGACCTCGAGTCCGCCCGCGCGCTGTTCGCCGCGCTGCCCGAGGCGGTCGTCGCGTACCAGAACCATGCCGAGGGATCGCTGATCCGCGGTCGCGCCGCGGACGATGTCCGGGTCGAGGTGAAGCTCGACGGCGAGCAGGACCTCGACTGGGCCAACCACTTCCTGATCCTCGCGGGCGTCGACGTCGAGGCGCTGCTGTCGACCGCCGACGCGGCGCTGGACCTCGCGGTCGCGCCCGTCAACCACCGCTACCTGCGCCACCTCGAGCACGCCAACCGCAGCCTGTACGCCGTCAACAGCCGGCTGACCCGCGAGCGCCTCGGCCTGGGCGCCGCCGGCGCCGCGTCGGCGGTCCTGCGGCGCGAGGACGAGCTTGCCGCGGCGCGCGAGCAGGTCGTCGAGTGCCGCCGGAGGATCGGCGAGCTGGAGGGGGAGCTGGCGGGCCTGCGCGCGGAGCGCGAGGAGTACCGCCGCGCGTACGTCGTCGTGCACACGAGCCGCCTGACCAACCGCGCGGCGCGGATCGCCGGGCATCGCTTCGAGCGCTGAGCGGGCGTGGAGCTGTTCGCCGACCCGATCTGGCAGATGAGCTTCGGCGAGCGCGCCGCCGTCGAGGGGATCCTCAGCGAGCTGAAGCCGGCGCTGGCGATCGAGGTCGGCAGCGCCGAGGGCGCCGGCCTGCGACGGATCGCCGGGCACGCCGGCGAGGTGCACTCGTTCGACCTCGTCGCGCCGACGATCGGCGACCTGCCGGCGCACGTGCGCCTGCACACGGGCGACTCGCATGCGCTGCTGCCGCAGGCGCTGGCGCAGTTCGCGGCCGAAGATCGCAATGTCGACTTCGCGCTCGTCGACGGCGACCACTCGGCGGCCGGCGTGCGGCGCGACGTCGAGGCGCTGCTGAGCTCGCCGGCGGTCGCCAACACCGTGATCGTCGCCCACGACAGCGCCAACGAACGGGTCCGGACCGGCCTCGACGCGGTCCCCTACAACGCGTTTCCGAAGGTCGCCCACGTGGACCTCGACTTCGTGCCCGGATACCTGGGGCGCGACCGCTTCCCCGGCGAGCTGTGGGGCGGCCTCGGCGTGATCGTCGTCGCGGCCGACCGGCCGGCCTACGGGTCGGGTCCCGCGATCCAGACCGACCGCCACCACGGCGGCGAGCTGCTGGCGATCGCCCGTGACGTTCTCGGTGGCGTGCCTGCAGGCGACGTCCCGCGGGGCCACGACCCGCGCGCGCGCCGGCTCAGCGACGCCTACCGGCACATCGACCACCTCGAGCACGTGGTCGCCGAGCGCGACCACGCTCACCGCCGGCAGGTCGCCGAGCTCACGGCGCAGGTCGAGCGCCAGCGCGCGCTGGCGGAGCATCACCGCGAGCTCGTGAAGGCCCTGATGACCTCGGCCAGCTGGCGCGTGACCGCGCCGCTGCGCGGCGCCAAGCGCGCCGCGCAGCTCATGCGCCGCAGCTGAGGCGCGTAACCCGCCGACGCGTCGCTCCAGAGCATCCAGCCGCGCTCACCAGCCCGCGGCGCGCCCGGCGCCCGCGAGCGGATCCGGGGCGCCGCGGTGACCGACGTACGTCAGGCAGCCACCGTCCGCGAGCGCCAGCTCGAGCGAGTCGGTCGGCTCGGGCAGCCGCGTCGCGGCATGCCACGTTGGTGTGCCGTCCAGGTTCGGTGTCGCCGCCGGCGCCAGCACCCGCGCAGCGAGGCGGATCCGAAGCGCCCGCGCGGCGTCCTGGGCCATCAGCCCGACGTGGATCTCGTCGGTCTGCGCCGGAAGCGTGACAGGCAGCCAGGCGCCGGGGCGAAGCTCGACGCGACCGTCGGCGAGCATCGCCGCGCCCGGCACGTCGTGCTCGAGGCGCAGCTGCCACGGACGCACGTGCAGCGGCGGCTGCGCCTGCGGCCGCGGGCTGAGGATCGTGTCCAGCCACGGGCGCGACCAGCACGGCGGCAGGTCCGGGCGCCACGCCTCCAGCGAAGCGGCGAGGTGCAGCTCCTCGCCGCGCACCGGCCGCGCGGGATACAGCAGCGCGTGGTAGCTCGACGCGAGCGTGTGCGCCGCCAGATCCTCGAACACGAGCTCGAACTCGTGGAACGACACCGAGTTGCCCCAGCGCACGAGCGCACGGTGCAGCGCCGCGGAACCATCCGCGGCCGCCGCGTCGACCGCCTGCACGAAGTCCGCGCGCTCCGAACGGCCGTAGTACCGCGCCGCGAGCCCTTCCGGCAGCACGTGCAGAAACGGCATCTGGCCCGTGTGGTGATCGAACGGCGTCAGGCGGTTCGGCGTCTCGCAGACGACGATCTGCCCGTCCGCGCGGACGACCTCGCGCGCGACGCGCAGCACCGCGAGTCGCTCCTCGAGCGTCATGTGCTCCAGCACGGCGTAGAGCAGGAACACGTCGATCTCGCCGCGATAGGCCGCGACGCCGTCGAGGATCGCGCTCTCCGGGTGCGCATGCAGCTCGACGTTGCGCAGGCCGCGGCGCGCGACGTGGCCATGCGCGAGCGCGAGCTCGCCGCTGTTGATGTCAAGGCCGATGTGGCGTCCGGCGCGCGGCGCGACGGCACAGGCGATCGCGCCCTGCCCGCAGCCGTACTCGAGCACCGTGCGACCGCGCAGCGCGACGGTCTCCTCGATCCACGGGACGACGCAGTCGCGCGCGGCCTGCATCCGCCGCAGCCACTCGGGGTGCTCGGGCGCCGCGCCGCCCACGAATCAGCGCACGCGAACGAAGAACGTCAGTCGCTGCGTGTTGCCGCCCGTGGCGGTCAGAACGAGCCGATAGACCCCGGGCCTGAGGATCCTGCCGGCGAAGATGCGGGTGAGGACGACGCCGTTGGAGCCGGCCTTGCCGGTGATGACGCGGCGGCCCCCGACCGCCACGTAGCGCGCGCCCGAGCGCATCTGCAACGTCAGCGTGGCGCGCACGCCCTGCGAGAGCGTGAAGCTCAACCTCGCCCGCGTCGTCCTGCGGATCGTCCGCTCCGACAGTGCGACCCGGCTCAGCTTCGGAGCGACGTCAGCCGGCGCAGGCGGCGGCGCAGGCGGCGCAGCAGGCGGCGGCGGAGCAGGCGGCGGCGGAGCAGGCGGCTGATCGGCGCCGGGGCCGGGTGGCGGTGGTCCGGGGTCGGGTGGCGGCGGTCCGGGGCCAGGTGGCGGCGGTCCGGGGCCGGGTGGCGGCGGTGGCCGCGGGAAGCCGTAGCGCAGCACGAAGCCGGTCCTGGGCTGGGTGAACGAGGTCGCGTCGCCACCGGCGAAGGCACTGCCGTCGGCAGCGAGCGTCAACGCGCGTGATTCGGCGCCGTCGGAGTTCGGTTCCACCACCACGCGGCCCCCGGGCGCGAACGCCGTGTCCAGTTGGCCCGCGGGCGTGATCGACCACAGCGCCGGCGAGCGCAGCCCGGAGTCCTGGAACGCACCGGCGGCCAGGATCCCACCCGTCGGAGTGATGGCGATCGCGCGAGCGCCGACGGGCTCGCTGCCGGTGTAATTGATCGAGGCGGGTGTCGTGAGGACGCCCGCGTTGCCAAAGCCCGCGTCGGGGCTGCCCTGCGGCGTGAGGCGCACGAACAAGGCGTGCGTTCCGGCGTCCTGGACGTCGGAGCCGACGCCGACGATGCGCCCGGCCGCGTCGATCGTCACCGCGTTGAAGGCGGAGTTGGCGCCGCCGCGGGGATGGAAGTAGTAGAACACCCCGCCGCCGCCGAAGCTCGAGTCCAGCGACCCGTTGACGTTGACACGAGCGATCAGCGCGTCGACCACGTTCCCGAGTGGGATCGTCTGACCACCGATCACGATCCTGCCATCACCCTGCACGGCGACGCCCCTCGCCTCCGAGCCGCGGCCGAGGTCGACGATCGCCTGGCCGCCGCTGCCGAAGCTCGGATCGGCAGCGCCGTTGGCGAGCCGCCGCCACAGCGTGACGCGCGGGAACGCGTCCTCGCCGGTGGGCATGCTGCCGGCGACGACGATCGTCCCGCCGGGGCCGAGCGCGACCGCATTGCCGACGGCGCCGGCAACTCCCGCACGAACGGTGCCGCCATTGCCGAACGTGGCGTCGAGCGACCCGTCGGGGTTCAGGCGGCGCACGACCATCCCCGAGGCGTCGGTACCCGCGATCACGATCTTGCCGTCCGGCTGGACCGCGACCGTATGCGCCACGCCGGGCCCGGGAGTGAAGGCCGCTCCGGGAACGCCCGCTGCGCTGAGGCGCTGCACGAGCATCGACGCGCCCGAGCGGCCGACCGCGACGACCGTGCCGCTGCTCTCCGCCGCGACGCCGAACACCGAGCTGCCGACGACGACCTGGGGTCCGGGCTCGACCGCCGCCGCGGCGGCCGGCGGCAGGAGGGCGGGCGCCGCGAGAACGACCGCGACCCATACCACGCGCGCCCGGACGCAGGCGCGCCTCCCCCACAGCAGACTCATCACCCGTCCCCCGTAGCAAGCGCGCCCGTCAGCACTGTGCGCTTCACCACCGTCGCCCGCGAGCCGGCCGGCCGCCGGCTCACCGGTGGCCGAGCCGGATCGAGCGCATCCGGGCGGGCGCGCGGAACGCGTCAAGCCCCTTCGGGGTTCCGATCCCGGTGGGGCCGTCGTAGCCGCGCCGCGCCCGGCAGATCGCCGATCTGCACGATCCGTTCGCTCCGCGCGTCACGTCGTGCAGGCCGCCGGCCCGGCGGCGGAAGTTCGCATACAGCATCGCAGGGGCCCTGACACCGGGGGGGACGCCACCCGCGAGCGCGAAGACGCCGGCGACGAGCGGCGACGCGAAGCTCGTCCCGCCGCCCTCGATCCAACCGCGCAACCCGACGACCGCGGTCGACGTGTAGATCCGCGCTCCGGGCGACGCGACCGCAGCGACGTCGGCAATGCTGCGGCGCGTGCGGCAGCCGACGGAGGCCGCCTCTCGGCGCTGCCAGCTCGGCACCGGCGTGAACGCGCTGCAGCCGCTCGTGGTGCGCTCGCGCGGCCCTTCGTTCCACACGGTCTCTCGGCGGTAGGCGCCGTTGCGGGCGAGCGTCAGGCGTGTGCCGCCCACGGCCACGACGCCCGCCAACGAGGCGGGATAGTTGGCGCCCTCGAAGTAGCCGCTCTCGCCGACGGCGGCGGTGATCGCCACACCGGGATGGTCGTAGGCCGCGCGCCCGCCGGGCTCGTCGGACTGCAGGTACGCGGTGGCGACCTCGGTCGCGCCGAGCCTGACGGCCGTCGCCACCGCGGAGGCGAGATCCGCGCGCGAGTCGGAGTCCGCCTCGACGAGCATGATGCGGCAGTTCTGGCAGACGCCGCGCGCCGTCTGCACGCCGAGCGCGGCCTCGCCCACCCACGAGCCGCCCGTCGGGTCCGGAGCCGGAAGCGGCGCCTCGTCGCCGCGCTGGTTGACCTTGCGAAAGCAGCCGCTGTCGGCAGTGCAGCGCGGGATCCGGAACCGCGCGCTGAACGTGGCGAGATCGGCCGCGGCCGTCGGCGCGTCGTAGGCGATCACGACAGCGATCGTCTGCGAGACGGGGCTCGTTCGCGGCAGCGCGTAGGCGCGGTGGATCTGCGCGGGCGAGAGCCCCGCCTGGGCGGCGGATGCGAAGCCCAGGACGGCGGCGGCGACCGCGAGACCAGCGGCCGCCGCGCGTCGGTGGAAGGCCGCGCCGGGCACTCAGCGCCGCACGACGGTGAAGGCCAGCTGGCTGCGCTCGCCGGTCGAGGTCCGCAGCGTCAACCGGTAGGCGCCGGCGGTCAGCACCGTGCCGGCGAACGTCGTCGTGACAGCGACCTGATTGGAATCGGCTCGGCCCGTGACGAGCCGGCGGCCCGGAAGCGGGACGAAGTACGTGCACAGGCGGTTGCGCGCGTTGCGGCTCGTGCGCCGCTCGCAGAGCGACGACCCGGGTCTGCGTCGCCCCGCCATCCGCCGCTCGACGCTGAGCTGCACGCGGGTCGCGGTCGTCAGCGTAAAGCGCAGGCGCGCCCGCGTCCGCGGGCCGATCACCGTCGGCGACAGGCGGACGTCCGCGAACCGGCCGCTGCGCGGCGGCGACTGCGCCAGAGCCGACTCCTGCGCGCCGGGCGCGAGCGCCTCTGCGTCCGCTCCCGGCAAGCCAAAGGCCGCGGGCGGCGGCGGTTCAGGGGCAGGCGGGGGCGGCACCGGGAGGGGGGGTGGTGGCGGTGGCGGTGGCGGCGGAGGAGGCGGCGGCGGCGGAGGCGGCGGCGGAGGCGGAGGCGGCGGCGGCGGAGGCGGCGGAGGCGGCGGCGGCGGCGGAGGAGGCGGCGGAGGAGGCGGCGGCCCGCCGATCGGGTTGTAGCGCGTGAGCACACCCGTGTTCGGCGTCGCGAAGTTCAGCGTCTGACCGCCGGCGAAGATCGCGCCGTCCGGCCCGACGGCGAGCGCGCGCGACTCCGCCCCGTCGGCGTTGCCCGGCGGAGGAGTCACGACCAGACCGCCCGATCCGACCGCCGGATCGAGCCGCCCCGCGGGCGTGATCGCCCACAGCGCCATCGAGCGCAGGCCCGAGTCCTGGAAGGCACCGGCGGCGACGATCTCACCACCGCCGGCGAACGCGACCGCGCGCGCGCCCACCGGCTCCGAGCCCGTGTAGTTGACCGCCGCCGGCACGGTCAGGACGCCGCTGTCCCCGAACGCGCCGTCGGACGCTCCGGAGCTCGTCAGACGCACGAAGAGCGCGTGCGAACCAGCCGCCTGCCGGTCCGCGCCCGCGCCGACGATCCGCCCGGCCGAGTCGATCGCCACCGCGTTGAACACGGAGTTCGCCCCGCCCTTGGGGTGATAGTAGAAGAACACCCCGCCGCCGCCGCCGAAGCTCGAGTCCAACGACCCGTTGACGTTGACGCGCGCGATCAGCGCGTCCACGACATTTCCTCCGGGAATCGTGTGACCACCGATCACGATCTTGCCGTCAGGCTGCACCGCCACGCCCCGGGCCTCCGAGTTGCGGCCAAGGTCGACGACCGCGAACCCGTTGCTGCCGAAGCTCGGATCCGGGGCGCCGCTGGCAAGCACGCGCATCAGCGCCGCCCGCGGGAACGCGTCAACCGGGTCCGGCGCGCTACCAGCCGCCACGATCGTGCCGCCGGGCCCGATCGTCACCGCATTGGCGACCGCGCGCACGCCCCCTGCACGCACGGTGCCACCGCTGCCGAAGCTCGTGTCCAGCGAGCCGTCGACGTTCAGGCGCCGCACCACCATCCCCGCCGTATCGTTGCCGGCGACCACGATCCTGCCGTCGGACTGCACCGCAACCGCACGCGCCACACCGGCGCCGGCCGCAAACCCCGGCGACTGCGCGATGCCGGCCTCGCTGAAGCGCTGCACGAACATCGCCGAGCCCGCGCTGCCGGCGACGATCACGCCGCGGCTGTCGGCTGCCACACCGAACACGAGGCCGCCGACCGCGACGGGCGGACCGGGCTCGCCGGCCGCCACGGCGACATTCGGCCACGCGTACGCGGTCACCAGGAGCGCGAGCACGACGAAGCTCAGCGCCCGTACGCGCACACCCCGACACACCCCCTTGACGCCGAGCACCATCAGAGGACCGTACCAACCGGCAGCGACACCGGCCTTCGACGCAGGACGGCGCGCCTCTCGTCGCGCCGTCAGCGCCGCAGGACCTTGAACACGAGCTGCGTCAGGTCGCCGCTCGCGGCCCGCAGCGTCAGTCGGTAGACGCCGGCCTTCAGCACCCTGCCCGCGAACCTCCTCGTCAGCGTGACCTGGTTGGAGCCCGCCCTGCCTGCGACGAGCCGGCGACCGGGCAGCGGGAGGAAGTACGAGCACGGGGGATTGCGCGCGTTGCGGCGCGTCCGCTGCTCACAACCGCGCGACCCGCGCTTCACGCGGCCCAGGACCTGCCGGTCGAGCTTGAGCTGCACGCGCGTCTCGCTCGTCAGCAGAAAGCGCAGGCGGGCGCGCGTCCGCGGCCGGATCGTCGCCGGCTCGAGCCTGACGTTGATGAACCTCGCGGACCGCGGCGGCACGGTGGGCGGCGACTGCGCCGGAGGCGACACGGCCGGCGGCTCCGCGGGCGGCGACTCCTGCGCGGCGGACGCCCAGCCGGCATCCGCTGCCGAACGCGCAGCGCCGGCCTCGTCTGCCGCCCGAGCGAGACTGGGACATACCACCCAAGCCGCGAGCGCACACAGCAGGGGTGTCGACAGCGTGCCGATGCGTCCGCGCGCGCGCGGTCCCCGATCCACGAACCTCATCGGCGACACCGTACCAACGACGAACGGCGGCGGCGCCGCACCGCACGATCCGGCGCGGAGACGGCAATGGGCCGCGAGGGTGACGACGCAGAGGTTGTTTCGGAAGCTCGGGGGAGGCTGAGTGCGCTCGCCGGCTTTCAGAAGAGCCTCACAAACGCACATCACCGCGGCCCGGGGCCGCGGTGATGCGTTCGCTTGATGTGGATGACGGTCGCCGCGCGTCGTGCACGTGCGGCGACTGCGCTGCCTGACGCTTAGCGGATGCCGAGCCGCCGCTTGACCGTGCGCACCTGCTTCGTCGCCTTGGCCGACTTCGCCGGGCGGAACTTGACCCGCGATCCCCGGCTGAGGACCGCGGCGGTCGCCGTTGGCGAGACCCCCTGGGCCACGTTGGGGTAGCCGAGGAACGTCGTCAGAGCGCCCCGCCGGAGCAGGATCCCGCGCGCGCTCTGAACCTGCGCGGCCGTGTACTGGACGTTGGCGGTCTGCTGACCCGCCGCGCCGCCCGCTCCGTTGACCTGCAGCGCGTTCGTCGCGACCACCGCACCGGTGTCGTCGAGCAGGTCGAAGCTCGGCAGGTCGAACAGCCGGAAGCGCTGGTCGAGCAGCAGGCTGACGACGCCCGTCGTGTTGTTGAACGTTGCCCGCAGCACCTCCGGGCCGGTCGTGTAGCCGGTCGCCAACGCGCCGGCGTTGCCGCCGACCGGCAGCCCCCCGGCGGTGCTCGTCCGATCGGCGCCGGGCGGCACGGCAACCGCCGTGCCGATGACCGCGCCCTCGGCAGCCGAGGCCGCGACGAAGTACTCGTTCGCGTTGCCGGGGGCGACACCGGTCTGTGCCGGAGCCGGAACCGGCGTCGTGCCCTGGTTGTTGGGCGCGACACCGCTGGTGGCGAGGCTGACCGTGACGCTGTTGCCGTTGCTCGAGTTGGTGCCACCGGCGAACGTCGGCGTGCCCGTTCCGAAGAACACGGAGCCGTCGGAGGCCGTCACGAAGAACTGCTGGGCCCGGGCCGCGGCGGTGGCCGCCGCGAGTTGGAGAATTGTCGCCGTGCCGATCGTCACCCCCTGAGGCAGGTTGGCTTGGATTGCCTCCGGGGGCGGGGTCCCGATCGACACGAGCTCGTCGTAGACGAACGTCGCCGTCGTCGCGGTCGCCGATGTCGACAGCAGGTCGGGCCGGTTCGTGTTGCCGGACGTGCCCGGCCGGATCGCCGAGAAGATCGGCATCTGGACGTCATTCCCGGTCGTCCGTGCCCTCACGCCGCCCGGGAACACGACCGCGCGGACCGCCGCGGTCACCGTGTTGGGCGGGAACCTCACCGCCACGACGTTGTTCGCGACGGTGACGTTGCCGCCAGTGGTCGGATCGAACGGGCTGATCCCGAGGTTGTTGTCCCTCTTGCCGTTGACGTCGTAGATCGCGAACGAGCCATTCCCGGAGAAAAGGCTGCCGGATGTGTTTGCGGTCGCCACGTTCTGGTCGAAGATGAAGTTGATCGTGTCCGTGGCGTTCGTGGCCGTGATCCCGGTGAGATCCGGGGCCGTCGTCCGGCCGGCGGTGCCGTTGTTCGTGTTCGAGCCGATCAGGGCGGTCGAGTCGGCCCTGTTGGGCAATGCGTTGGCGGCGTTCACGACCGCACCGGCCGTCGGGTTGTCGGGGTCGAGGCCGATCTGGGTGTCGGCCGTGACGTACGTGTGCTGCGTGATGTCGATGTCGGGCGCCGTGAACGTCGCATCCGCGCACTGCGGATTCGTCGCCGAGCGCACCGCTCGGTCGGCGACGCGCTCGGCCTGCCGGTAGGTCCCGATCCTGATGAGGTCGTTGCGCACCAGGCTGCCGATGTTCTTGTTGAAGCAGATGCGCACCGTCGTCTCGACGTTCGGGGCATCGACGTTCAGCAGCGTGGCGGAACGCAGGTCGGGCCGCAGCGTCGTCGTGAGCGGAATCGCGCCACCCATCGCCGCGTTGGCGACCGCGGGCGCGAGCAGCGGTATCGCCGCAAGCGTCGAAACCGCCAGAGCAAGCGCCGATGAACGCTTGAGAGAGCAAGACATAAGAGTGGGGTCACCTTTCGTGGGATGGAAGGCACCCTGACGCCAACCAATCGGAATGTCGCTTTCTAGCACATCCGTCCGTCCAGCGGAAATCAGAAAAACGTTCTTTCGCGGCGTAGCCTGCCCGCACCCACCCGCGGCGCCGGCGCGCAGCGCAACGCGGATTTGCACGATCCGGTGGGGCCGGAGGGACGCCGCGATTCGTCGTCAAGCGCGGTTGACGGCGCAGCGGATCCTCGCTTCAGCCGAGCAGCCCGGGGTGGCGCTCGAGCATGTCGGCCAGCGGCGCGACGTGCGACAGATGCAGGTCGGCGCTCATCGAGTCCGCCCTGATCCGGTAGGAGGCGACGATCTCCGGCACCCAGACGCCGGTGACGCCGTGCGCGGCGAAGCGGCACCACAGGTCCCAGTCCTCGTAGCCGTGGCGCATGTCGACGGCGTAGCCGCCGAGGCCGGCGATCGTCGTCCGCCGGACGAGCGCGAGCGCCGGGATGTAGTTGCCGAAGCGCAGCCGCTCGGGCTGCCAGGGGTACAGGCCGCGCAGCCCGACCGGGCCGCCGACGTCGAACTCCTGCAGCAGCCCGTAGGCGAAGCCCGCGTCGGGGCGCGCGTCGAGAGCGGTCAGGAGCTTGCGCAGCCCGCACGGGCGCAGCAGGTCGTCGGCATCGAGCGGCAGGACGAACTCGCCGCGCGCCCGGTCCAGCGCGCAGTTGCGCGCGCTCGGAAGGCCCCGGTTCGACGGATGGCGCAGCACCGTGACCGGCAGTTCCGGATGCGCGGCGGCCCACGCCACGGCGGCCGCGGCGTCGTCCTGCGGCGAGGCGTCGTCGACGAGCACGACCTCGATCGCCGGCGCATGTGGCTCGGCGGCCGTGGCGCGCACCGACTCGAGCGTGTCGGTCATCGTGCGCCGCGCCGAGAAGCAGGGGACGAGCACGCTGATCCGCGGCGGGCGTTCGGCGCTCCCAGCATGCAGGACGGCGACGTCCTGTGCCTCGTCTTCGCGCTCGATCCGCTCGATGCGCTCCTCGAAACGCCGCAGGCGGCCGAGCGCCTGCTGCACGCCGTGCCGCAGCGCGGCGTCGGGTCGCTGCCCCTCGTCGCGCAGCCGGCACGAGATCGAGCGCGGCGGCGGCGGCGCGTACGGGCTGAGCTTGACCTGCTCGGCAACCGGCGTCCGCGGCGTGCGCGGCACGCCCTCCAGCAGCTCGGCCAGGGCGGTGCCCATCGCGAGCAGCGGCCACTGCTCGGCTGCCGCCTCGCAGGCCGCGGCGGCGAGCGCGGCGGCGCGCGGCGGGTCGCGCGCCAGCTCGCGTCCATGGGCGAAGACCGTTTCCGCCGGCGCCCGCACCGACCACTCCTGCGTGCCGCCCTCGGCGAGCTCGCCAAGCCGCTCGGTGACGACCGCGGTACCGCACTCCAGCGCCTCCAGCAGCACGACGAGATCCGGGGCGGCGTCGTCCTCGGCGGCGACGTCCACGAGCACCGTCGCACGGGCGAGCGGGTGCGCGGCACGGGACTTCTCGTCGGCCGGCAGCTCGTCGTCGACGTGGTGCGCGCAGCGCAGGTCGTCGAGCCACGGCGCGCCGCGGGCGATGACGCGCAGGCGCCGCGGCGAGGACGGGCCGAACGTCATGAGCTCAAGCGGCCGCTCGCTCGCCGGCGCAGGCTCCGCGGCGGGCCGGCAGCCGAGCGCGACATGCGCCGCGCGGCAGCGCAGCCGGCGCAGATGCTCCGCCGCGCGCCGCTCGGGATGGGCGATCGCCGCCAGCAGGCGGCCGACCTCGGCGTCGTCCTGCATCGTCGGGCTGCCGTAGGCGGCGAGCGAGAGCCCGACCGTCCGAGCGAGCGAGCGCGCGCGCGGCGGCGTCGGCTGCGCGGCGAACCAGGCGGCGGGATCGACGACGACGCGCAGCGGAGCAACCGTCGCGTCGCCCTGCTCGCCGGTCGCGTCAACGAGACCGGAGTCGGCGGTGACGCCGGCCGCCGCGAGCGCGGACAGCACACGATGCACGGTGGCGCCGACGCCCGCCGCCGCGCGTCCCGAGCCGATCACCTCGACCTGCGGCACGCGCGAAGTGTAGTACCGCGAGCTATCCTCGCCGCGTGCAGGATGTGACGAGCGCCGACTCGGGCGACGCTGCCGCGCCGGCGCCCGACCCGGTCGCGCGGGACGCGGCGAGCGCCGCGGTCGTCGCCATCGACGACCTGGAGGCCGAGGTGCTCGCGCTGCGGACCACGGCGGCGGAGGCACGGCGAGCAGCGGCCGCGATCGCGCTCGAGCGCGCGGCGATCGATGCCGAGCGCGTCGAGTGGCTCGAGCGCGAGGGCGCCGTCAACGCCCGGCTCGGCGCGAGCGAGCAGGCACGCGCTGCCGACCGCGCGGCGTGGGAGACCGAGCGCGCCGCGTGGGCAGCCGAGCGCGCCGCCTGGGACGCCGAGCGCGTCGCACGGGAAGCCGAGCGCGCCGCCTGGGACGCCGAGCGCGCGGGCTGGGAAGCCGCGCGCGCCGATTGGGAGAGCGAGCGCACCGCCTGGGCGACCGAACGCGGCGCCGAGCGCGCGGCCTGGGACGCCGAACGCGGCGCCTGGGGCGCCGAGCGCGGCGCCTGGGGCGCCGAGCGCGGCGCGTGGGTGACCGAGCGCGCAGACCTCGCGCGGCGCGTCACCGACTGCGAGGCTGCGCTCGCCCGCATGCGGCGCTGGTCGCCCCGCCACTACGTCGGCGTTGCCCTGCACCGGCTCCCGCTGATCCGCACGGCGCTCATCCGCCGGCGCAGGCGTGCGCCGGTCTAGCGTCCTCTCCTGCGCAGCGTCACGTCGAGCGTCGAGGTGCGATCGGCGCCGCCGGGCCTCGTCACGGCGACGAGCCTGACGGCGAGGCGCCCGCGCGCGCCGGCGAAGCCGCGGCGCGCGCTCGCGTTGAGCGTGACCGTGACGCGGCCCGTCCTGCCGGCCGCGATGTCGAACCTGCGCGAGCCGAGCACCGTCGGACGAGCGCGACGCGTCGATGCGCGCAGGGTGCCGACGCAGCGCGCCGGGCCGGAGCGGCAGAGCAGCGAGACCGTGAACCTGCCCTTGCTGCTGACCGTCACCCCCTGCCTGCCGAGCCTGGCCAACTGGACCGCGGGCGCCGCGGGCGCCGCGGGCGCCGCGGGCGCCGCGGGCGGCGGCGGCGGCGGCGCGGTTGCGGGGGGTGGCGTGCCGGCGGTGGCGCTCGCGCACGGCCCCGCGTCGGGCCCCGTGCCGACCGACAGCTGCATGAGCAGCTCGTGGTTCTGGCCGCGCAGCGTGCTCGGCGTGACGACGTCGCCGTTGTTGGTCTTGTCGGCGCCCGTGAAGTCCGCGACGGCGGCGCCCGCAACCGCCGAGAAGATCTGCAACGGTGTGCCGTTCGGGTATGCCCCGTTGCCGGCGGCGATCCCGTCCCAGCCCCCGACCGTGTTGAAGGCGAGCACGTCGCCCGCGTCGACACAGAAGTTCTCCGGCGCGTACGTCGTGATGGTCTGCGGGTCGGCGCCCCGCGACGGCACGTTGAAGTTCTGGCTCGTGCGCAGGATCTGAAGCGTGCCGTCCGGTCGCGCGCGCAGCGCCTGGAGGTGGAAGTCGGTTTCGCCGCCGCGGACGCCCGCGACCGGGCTCGACAGCGCGATGCCCTTGACGCGAAACGACGTGATCCTGCCGGCGACGGGGGCCACGGGCGAACGCCCGTCGGCGAACGTCGCCTGCCAGTAGGCGGTATCGGCCTGACGCGCCTCCGCGACGTTCGCCGTGGCGGTCAGATCCGAACCGAAGGTGACGACCGCTGCGCCGCTCGACGCAGGGACGAGCGCGAGCGCGAGAAGTCCGAGCGCCGAAGCCGAGGCGGCGATCGTGCAGCGTGCCTGCTCGCGCAACTGCATCGGACGAGACTACATTCTCGCGCGATGCACTCCGACCAATCCGTCTTTGTCTGGGTGCCGGGCGAGGGACCCGAGAGAACGCTCGGCGAGGCGGTGGACGCCGCGGGTCGCGCGGATCTCGCTGTCGCGCTGCCGGGCATCGAGTTGTTCGGCGACGGGCTTGACCGGCTCGTCGCGGCCGCTCGCTCGGACAGCACGATTGCGAGCGCGAGCGCCATGCTCTCAGAAGGTCCGCGGCCGCCCTGGCCGCTGCCCGCCGGCGAGCTCGCAGATGCCGCGGCCAGCGTGGCACGACACGCCGCCCGATTGCGCCCGCGGATCGGCACGCCGCAGGCCGGTTGCGTGCTGCTGCGCCGCACCGCGCTCGACCTCGTGGGCACGAGCGACGACATCCTCTCGCCGGCGGCGGCGCTCGCCGAGTTCGGCGAACGCTGCGTGGCGCGCGGCCTGAGCCACGTGCTCGCAGACGATGTGCTCGCCGGCGGCGTCCCCGCCGCGCTGGACCCGCAGGAGGCGGCCGCGCTCGACGCCCGCTACCCGCACCGCCGCGCCGCGCGCGAGCACGACGAGCAGCCCGAATCTCCGGTCGCCCACGCGGTCCGGATCGCATCGCGCGGGCTGAGCAGGCTGTCGGTCACGATCGACGGCCGCGCGCTCGGCCCGACGCGCGGCGGCACGCAGCTGCAGACGCTCGAGCTGATCGCCGCGCTCGGTCGCACCGGCCGCGTCGCGTTGCGGATCGTGACGCCCCCGGACCTCCAGCCCGACGCACGCACTGTGCTGGAGGGGATCGACGACATCGTCCTGCTGCCATACGAGGCCGCGGCAGCCCAACCGGTGACGCCGAGTCACATCGTGCACCGCCCCAGCCAGGTCTTCACGTCGTCGGACCTCGCACTGCTGCTGCCGCTCGGCGACCGCCTGGTGGTCACGCACCAGGATCTCATCCTGTACCGGAACCCGGGGTACCACGACGCCGTCGAGACGTGGCAGCGCTACCGGCGAGCCACACGCGACGCCCTTGCGGCCGCCGATCATGTCGTGTTCTTCTCCGACCACGCTCGCCGCGACGCGCTCGCCGATGCGCTTGTCGACCCGGCGGTCGCCAGCGTCGTGCCGGTCGGCGTCGATCACCGCGTGTCAGCGACCGCCGGCTGTCGTAACCGCCGGCCGCCTGCGCTGCCCGATGATGACACGCCCTTCCTGCTCTGCCTCGGCACCGACCTGCCCCACAAGAACCACGCTTTCGCCGTCGAGCTCGCGGCGGCGCTGCGCGCCGAACACAACTGGCACGGCCGCGTCGTTCTCGCCGGTCACACCGCTGACGTCAGCGCGGACGCGGGCGGCGTGGCTGCATCGGAGGTCAGCCGGCTGGGTCCGGTCTGCGACGAGGAGAAGGCCTGGCTGCTAGAGCACGCCGTGGCCGTCGTCTATCCGACGCTCTACGAGGGCTTCGGGCTCGTTCCCTTCGAGGCCGCTGCCGCCGGCACCCCCTGTCTCTTCGCAGCGCAGGCGGCGCTGGCCGAGGTGCTGCCCGCGAACGCGGCGACGCTGGTCGCGTGGAACGCGCACGCCAGCGCGGAAGCCGTCGCGCCCCTGCTGCAGCCCGGAGCAGCGCGCGCGGCGCACGTCGCCACGCTGCGCGACGCCGCGACCCGCTATCGCTGGGACGACACCGCGCGGTCGCTCATAGATGTCTACGAGGCGCTGGTAGCGCAACCGCCACTGGGGCGCGGTCGCGTCGTGCGCGAGCGACTGGTGCTGGAGCACCGCCTTGCGCAGAGCGAGGGCCTTCGCCAGCAGGAGTGGCAGCGTCACAACGCGTTCCGCGAGAAGATCGGCAGCGACGGCCTCGGTCTCGTCGGACCGGGCGGGGTGCTCGAACCGGCCGACCAGCGCGCGATGCTCGCGCTGATGTCCAAGCCCGTTCTGCGTCGGCCGGTCCTGAGCGCCGCACGAGCCGGTTACCGAGCTGCGGCCGCGGTACGGCGAACTCTCCGGCGAGGGTCGTAGAGTCCTGCGGGCATGCGGCTTTGCACGGTCACGACCAAGGACCGCCTGCCCTGGGCTCGGGTGCTCGCCGGCGCGTGGGCCGAGCACCATCCGCAGCAGCGACCCGCGGTGCTCCTGGTCGACGAACCCGATGGATGCTTCGACCCGGCTGCCGAGCCCTTCGACGTCCTCCGCGCGGAGGACGTCGTGGGTCCCGAACTCGGCGCCATGGCCCTGCGCTACACGGCCGCCGAGCTGACTGCGGCGCTCAAGCCCTGGCTGCTGATCCACGAGCTCGAGCGCTACGAACGTGTCGTCCATCTCGACGGCGACATCCTCGTGACGGCACCGCTGGAGCCGGTCGAGACGATGCTCGAGCGCTGCGAGATCGTGCTCGCTCCCCGCCTGCTCGACCCGATCGCGCTCGCGGAGGAGGAGCGACTCGACGAGCTCGAGATCGCCGGCGGCGGTGCGTACGACGCCGGGTTTCTGGCGCTGCGTCGCGGCGAGCAGAGCCGCCGCCTGCTCGGCTGGTTGACCGCGCGCAGCTTCGTCGACCCGCGCCGGCTCGACCTTGTCCCCGCGATGTTCGGCGGCGTCGGACTGCTTGACGACCGCGGCTGCGACGTCGCGCACTGGAACGTCGCCGAGCGTCCGCTCGGCGGTGCGCGCGGCGCGCTGACGGCGGCCGGGGTCCCGTTGCGCTTCCTTCATTTCAGTGGCTTCGATCCCGACCAGCCCGGCAGAATCGGCGGCCACGGCGCGCCTGTGGGTACTCACGACGAACTGCTGCGCGGGCTTTGCGAACGCTACGGCGCCGCCCTGGAGGCGGCAGGGGTGCGCGAGGCGCGCTCGTGGCCGTACTCATGGGCGTCGACCGCCGGCGGGATCGCGCTCACGCCGCAGCTTCGGAAGCTGCTGGACATCGCGCAGGCCCCGCGCGCGTCGATCTTCACCTCAGACGGCGAGCGAACGTGGCTCGAGTGGCTCAACGCGCCCGCCGACGCCGGTGCCGCGGATGGCGTGACGCGTTTTCTCGCGGCGCTGCACGCATCGCGGGCCGACCTGCGCGAGCGGTTCGGCGATCTTCATGCCGAAGCCCGCGACTACATGCAATGGATTGCCGAGCATGGCGCCGACGAGGTTCCGATACCGCCGGCGCTCCTTGCGCCGCGTGTGCCCGGCGACGAGCATGCGGCCGGGCTGCATGACGTAGGTGGCAGCGATGACCTCGGACTCGGCCGCGGTGAGACGATCGTCTGCATTCCGCTCTACGGCGCGCACGAGCTGTTCGTGCGCTGCCTGACCAGCGTCCTGGACCACACCCCGCGCTCGGTGACGATCCTCGTCGCCGACGATGCGGATCCGGATCCGGCCGGCCGCCGCTTCGCCGACGAGCTGGCCCGATCCGGTTCGCTCGAGCACCGCCTGTTGTGGCGCCGGGGAGAGGAGAACCTCGGCTTTGTCGAGAACGTCAACGCGGCCTTCTCGCTGTCCGCGCCGGCCGACGTCCTCGTCATCAACAGCGACTGCGTCGTCGGACCTGGATGGTTCGAGGGTATGCGCGCCGCGGCCTACGACGACACCAACGTCGCGACCGCCACGGCGCTCACCAATCACGGCACGATCGTCTCCGTGCCGACACGCAACATCCCGCGGCACGACCTTCCGCAAGACCAGGACTTCCTGGCGAGCGCGCGCAAGCTGCGCTCCGAGTCCCTGCGGCTACGACCGCGGATCCCGACGTGCGTCGGCCACTGCATGTTCATCCGGCGCGACGCGCTCGAGCTCGTGGGCCCGTTCGACCCGGCGTTCTCGCCCGCGTACGGCGAGGAGGTCGACTTCTCACAGCGCTGCACATTGCACGGCTTGGTTCACGTCGCAGCCGACGACGTGCTCGTGCTGCACCGCCAGGGTGGCTCACTCAGAGAGGACGGCGAGGCCAACCCGCTGCAGGCCGCGCACAACGCCGTCATCGCGTCGCGCTACCCGTTCTACGACCGCCTTCAGAACGCCGCGGGGACGGACGACTACGGTCCACTTGCGCGCTCCATACGCGTCGCGCGACGCTCGCTCGCGGGCATGGTCGTGACGATCGACGGGCGCTGCCTGGGTCCCATCGTCACGGGTACTCAGCTGCACGTCATCGAGCTCATCGCGGCCCTCGACCGAACCGAGGCCGTCCGACTTCGGGTCGTGGTGATGTCCGACCTCGGTGATTACGCGCGCGACGCGCTCGAGTCCGCGCCGACTGTCACGCTGCTCGAGGAGAGCGCCGCATGGCGTGCGGGCACCGAACGCAGCGCTGTCATGCATCGACCCCTGCAGGTCGGCGACGCCGGCGACCTGCGGCTGATGAACCACCTCGCCGAGCGCGCGGTGATCACCCAACAGGACCTCATCGCCTACCGCAACCCGGGCTACTTCCCGGGCTATCCACAGTATGCGCGCTATCGCAGCCTCGCACGGCGGGCGCTGACGTTCGCTGATGCGGTCGTCTTCTTCAGCCATCATGCCGCGCGTGATGCCGTACGCGAGAATCTCGTAGAGCCCGAGCGCGCGCGCGTCGTGCACATCGGAGTGGACCACCGCACCGCTCGGTCCAGCGCCGATCGGCGCACACCAGACGGCTGCGACGGTCTCGGCCAGCGCGAGATGCTGCTCTGCCTGGGCACGGACTTCAGGCACAAGAACCGCCTGTTCGCGCTACGGCTCGTCGAGCAGCTGCAGCTGCGCCACGACTGGCAGGGGCGGCTGGTGCTGGCCGGTCCGCGCGTGCAGGACGGTTCGTCGGCCGGCGACGAGGCCGCCTTCCTCGCTACACGGCCACGGGTCGCCGACGCGGTCGTCAAGCTGCCGGCGGTCGGCGAGGCCGAGAAGAACTGGCTCTACGACCGCGCGACGGCGCTGCTGTGCCCGACCGTGTACGAGGGCTTCGGACTGATGCCGTTCGAGGCCGCCGACTTCGGCGTCCCCGCGCTGTGGTCGCCACAGGCATCGCTCGGCGAGGTGCTGCCTCCGCAGGCCGCGACGCTCGTGGCCTGGGATCCCGAGGCGAGCGCGGACGCCGTGATCACGATCCTGCGCGACCCGGTGCGCGGCGACGCCATCGTCGCCGGCGTGCGACGGGCCGCCGAGCGCTTCCGCTGGGACAAAGCCGCGCGCGAGCTCGTCGCGATCTACGAGCAGGCGACCACGAGCCCCGCGCGTGAGGCGCGCGTGGTGGCGATGGAGACCAACGGACTCGAGCTCGAGCGGGCCGAGCTCGAGCGCAAGTACGCCGAGCTGCTCGGCGGCTTCACGGAGGACGGCGGCCGGCTGGTCGGGTCCGGTGGCCTGCTCTCGGCCGAGCAGCAGTGGGTCCTGCGGCGTGCCCTCGAACGCAGGTTGCCACTCAGCGGATTGGCAGGGGCACTTCGGCTCGTCGGCAGGCTGACACGTCCTCGGTCGGGCGCCGGCCCAGAACCGCGGGCGACGGCGCAAGACGTCCTGAGCCTGCACTGGGAGTGGCTGAATCGCCGCCACATGGACGAGCAACTGGGCGAGACGGATCCGCAGGTCCTCGGGCCGGAGCTGTCCTAGGGCCAGGCCGTCAGGCGGCGGACTCGGCGGGCGCGGCGCTGTGCTCGCGCAGCCGGCGGCGGATCGCGCCGATGTTCCTGTACCGCGTCACGAGCAAGCTGGGCCCCACGAGCGTGATCGGCGCGAACAGGATGAACCGCACGAGGATCACGAACGTGAGCGCGACACCGCCGGCAACGTCCAGCGCCGCAAGTCCGAAGAGCAGCGCGGCGTCATAGGTGCCGGCGTAGCCTGGTGCCGCCGGGATCATCGCGAAGAGGCTTGCGAGCACGACCAGGAAGGCGCCGTCGAGCAGGCTCAGGCTGACCCCGAGGGCCCGCCCGATGAGTGTGAAGATCAGCCCCTCCGACAGCCACACCGCGATCGTGAGCAGCCCGAGCTTCAGACCGACGAAACTGACGAGGATCTTCGAAGAACCCGCCACGGGACGCAGGAGCTCCGCAAAGCGCTCGAAGCGCCCGGCACGGCGCAACCGCAGGTAGACGCAGAACGCCAGCGCTGCCAAGGCCAGCGTTCCCAGCGCGATCAACGCTGGTGACGCGCCCGTCGGCCCCCCCCGCGATCCCGACGAGCGTGAACGTCGCGAACAGCAGCACGAGCGTGACGACGTCGAAGATCCGCTCAGCGACGATCGAGCCGAGCACCTCTCGCCGGCGCGCGCTCGACCTGTCGGCAAGCAGCAGGATGCGCAGGACCTCACCACCCCGAGCGGGCAGCACGGTGTTTCCCATATAGCCGACGCAGACCAGTGCGTAGGCGTCCCACGCCTGGTGATCGATGCTCACCCGGCGCAGGACCTGATGCCAGCGCCAGCCGCGGGCGAGCGTTGCGGCGCCATAGACGAGCACCGCAACCCCGAGAAGCCCCAGGTCCGCCGCCGAGGTCGGCAGACGCGGCGTCTCCTGCCGTGAAGCCCACCAGACGACCGCGCCGACGCAGACCATGGACACGACGACACCGGCCGCGCCGCGCAGCGACATCCGCCGCGTCACCCGGCATCTCCCGCGCAGGCGCGCAGCGGAGCGCTCGATGAAACGCGCAACACCCATGGCCGCGAGATCGGATCGCTGGGGGTCGTGAGCTCGACCACGCCGCCGGGGCGGACCGAGCCGAACGGCCCGGCAGGGAACGTCGCGGACATCCGACGCAACCGCAGCTCGGCCGGTGCTCTTGCACCGCGCAACACCACGGAGCTTCCCGCATCGACCGTCACGTCCAGGGCAGCGCCGGGGCGCACCGGCGTGTAGCGCACGCAGGCGCCCTCCCGGCGCACCCGGCCGGCGATCACGCCGACCGACGGCGGCTGGCTGCCGATCGCGCCATCGGCGGGATGGAGGGCTACCCCCAGCACGCGCGCGAGCGCGGCATCGACGGCGACCGCGCTCGGCGCGCCGTCGTCGACAACGTTCATCGGACCTCCGATGGGTGATCCGAGGTCGGCCACCAGCGCGCGGTAACGACCGGCCGTCAGCTGCGGAGCGATCGTGTGCTCGGGTGGCGTCGTGGGCGCTACGGCGGCCCCGGCCAGCTCGACCGCCGCAAGGGCGGCGCGCAGTGAGTTCGAGTCACCGCGCAGATCGCTGCTGCCGGCGCGCAGATCGCCCAGGTTGGCCAACACCGAGGCGCCGACCGCAAGGCCGAGCAGGAGCCACGCACGCGGCGCCAGCCGGGAGCCCCGCACCGCCATGACCGCGATCAACAGCACGCTCACCGCGCCGAAGTACAGGTAGCGGCTGGCGAGCGGCTCGTTGAGGTGCGCGCGCGCGAGCGCGACCAGGACCCAGTACGTCAGGCCCGTCGTCAGCACACCGATCAAGCGTGCCGGCAGCGGCCCGGCCGCGAGTAGACGCAGGATCACGACGATCGCTCCGAGAGCGAGCAGTACACGTCCCCACTCGAGCCCCAGCCCGGTGACCGCACCGACGGCGCCCGCCGCAGCGTCCGCCACGTAGCCCGGGATCGCGTCGACGTTGCCGCGCTTGGCCTCGCCGACGGGCAGGACGACGACATACCACCCGACGTAGACCACCAGGGGCGCGACTGCCACCCACAGGCGCCGGCGGCCCTCGCGTGTGACGAGCAACTCGGCAAGAACGCCGGCCGCAACCGCCAGGCCCAGGCCCGAGCTCGCGAGCGCGATCAGCACGAGCACCGAAGCAAGTCTGTCGCCCCGCCGCGAGCCGGAGTCCAGCGCCAGCAGCGCTCCCAGTCCAGACGCCACCGAGAACAAGAACGAGATCTCGAAGGGCCAGAGGATGACCTGCCAGGCGGCCCCGAGCAGCAGCAGCACGGTCGCGGCCGCGAGCGCGATGCCCGCCCCGAGCCGGCGACGGACGAGCGCAAAGAGCAACGCGACGCAGAGCAGATGGCTGAGCACCGCTACGAGCCGGTAGACCCAGTATGGCTCGGTTCCGACGACCCCGAAGAGCAGCTTGAAGACGAGCAGGGGGACGAGCGAGAGGTGACCGTTGTGCGGCTCGAGGAGCCCGTCGAGCCCGTCCCGCCGGTATAGCAGCCAGGTCCATTCGTCATAGAAGAAGATCAGCCCGCGACCCTCGTGCATGATCCACGCCGCGGCGGCGAGGGCGAGGCACACAAGGGTCGCGACGAGGATGCCGTCGACGCCCGTGGCGCGCAGGGCTGTCAGGCGCTTGTCGCTGCGGCCGGCTTCAGCCGTCGCCATGAGCCACACCAGCTCCCGACGCCGCGCCGTCGTCGGCGGGCCGCGCGCTCAAGCCGGGCGCGAAGCGGCGGCGGAAGCGCGGCACCTCAAAGCCCCGGCGCCGGTAGTCGCCCCGGCTGAGGTGATGCTCGAGCCACACGTACAGCACGATGAACAGGTAGCGGCTGCCCATCTCCTTGAGCCGCAGCTTCGACTCTCCCGCCGTCCGGTTGCGCCACGAGATCGGCATGACCGCGTAGGAGTATCCGCGCACAACAGACTTGAGCGGAAGTTCCACGGTGAGGTTGAACTGGTTGGACAGCAGCGGCTGGACCGCGTCGATCACCTCGCGACGGTATGCCTTGAACGCGTTCGTCGTGTCGCTATAACCGTGGCGGAAGATGACGCGAATGCCGAAGTTGACGATCCGGTTGAGCGCGAGCTTGCCCCAGGGGTAGCCGCTGACCTCAGAGCCCGCCATGAAGCGCGAGCCGAACGCGCAGTCATAGCCCTGCTCGAGCGCGCGGAAGTAGTCGACGAGGTCCGCCGGACTGTCCGAGAGATCGGCCATCACGATCGCGACCGCGTCGCCCGTATAGGCCTCCAGCCCGGCGCGTACCGCCAGCCCAAACCCCGGCGGGTAGTGCGAGCGCAGGCAGCGGACGCGTGGATTGGCGGCAGCGAGCGCGGCGGCCACGTCGAAGGTGCCATCCGTGCTCGCGTCATCGACGACGATGACCTCGTAGTCAATGTCCGAGTCGGCGAGGGTGTCGGCGACGGCGCTGACGGTGACGCCGATCGAGCCGGCCTCATCGTGGGCGGGAATGACGACCGACAGCTTCACGCCGGGACGGACCACCGTTCGACGTTCTGGTCGTGGATCTCGCGCAGGATGCCCTCGACGTCATAGCGCAGCTCCCAGCGCGGATGATCGGCACGGAACGGCGCCAGGTCCGAGACCCACCACCGGTGATCCCCGACGCGGTTGTCCTCGACGATCTCGTAGTCGAGCGCCCGGCCCGCGATCCGCTCGCAGAGGTCGATCGCCTCGAGCATCGAGCAGTTCGACTCGCGCCCGCCCCCGATGTTGTATACGGCCGCCGCGCGCGGAGCGGCGTGGAAGGCGAGGAACGCGCCTACGAGGTCGGCGGAGTGGATGTTGTCGCGCACCTGCTTGCCGCCGTATCCGAAGACGGTGTAGCGCTCGCCGGAGACGGTGCAGCGCATGAGATAGGAGAGAAAGCCGTGCAACTGGGCGCCGGCGTGGTTGGGCCCGGTGAGGCAGCCACCGCGAAGGCAGATGGTCGGCATCCCGAAGTAGCGGCCGTACTCCTGCACCATGAGATCCGCGGCGGCCTTCGAAACGCCAAACAGCGAGTGCGTGGAGGCGTCGATCGACATAGTCGTGTCGATGCCGGCGTAGTAGCGATGGCTCTCCGGCAATTCGAGTCGCGTGCTGTGCTCGTTCAGCGGCAGGGCGTTGGGCAGGTCGCCATAGACCTTGTTCGTCGAGCAGAAGATGAACGTCGCGTCGGGCGAATGCCTGCGAGCGGCCTCGAGCAGGTTGAGCGTCCCGTTGGCGTTGATCGTGAAGTCGGTCTGCGCATCTGACGCCGCCCAGTCGTGGGAGGGCTGTGCGGCGGCATGGACGACGAGCGCCAGCTCACGAGCGTGCCGTGCGAAAACGTTCATGACGCCGTCGGCACTGCGGATGTCGAGCTCCATCGAAGCGAAGGTGTCGTAGTCCTCGACGAGCCGCTGTGTCGTCGCCCGCGTGGACGCATCCGGACCGAAGAAGCAAGCCCGCATGTCGTTCTCGAGCCCGATGACGTCAAAGCCCTCGTGCACCAGGCGCTTGACTGACTCCGAGCCGACGAGGCCCCCGGATCCGGTCACGATCGCTGTCGGCATCCAGACCTTTTCACAGCGCCGCGAGCACGGCGCGTTCGTTTTCGGTAATCCAGTCGAGGGTGTCGCCCAGCACGTCCCGCGGAGAACGGTTCGGGCGCCACGTCGTGTGCTCGAACAGCGACGCGCAATCTGACAGGTAGATCCTCAGGTCACCCGGCCGCGTCTCCTGCGTCGCCTCGACGTCGATCCGGCGGCCGCTCAATTCCCGACACAGCTCGGTCGCCTCGAGCAGCGAGAGGCTGCCGGCGCGGCCGCCACCGACGTTGACCGTCATCCCATCCCAGCGTGCGAGATCGACGATCTGCTCCTCGACAAGCTCGACGAGATCCTCGACGTGAAGCAGATCGCGGACCTGCTTGCCGGAGCCACCGTAGCCGATGTAGCGCAGCGGGCGGTCAAAGACGTGGGCGAGCATCCAATAGGTGAACACTCCCTGGTCGGCCTTGCCGAATTGCCATGGGCCGGCGATCGCTCCGCAGCGGTCGATGACCGCCCGAAGCCCATAGGTCTCGCGGTACTCGGCGATGAGCAGCTCGGCGGCGAGCTTCGTGGCACCGTAGAGCGAGCGTGGTCCGTCCATCGGCACCGCTTCGGTGATCCCCGCACCGGAAGCACCCGGAACGCGCTGCCCTTCGGCGAGCTCGTAGCGCGTCGGCCCCTCGTCGTACGCGAGGTCCTCGAGGACCCCGATCGGGTAGACGCGGCTCGTCGACAGGAAGACGACGTCGGCGCGGTGACGGCGGGCCAGCTCCAGGCAGTGATAGGCGCCGAAGAGGTTCGTGCGCACGACGTAATCCGGCGCGCCATCGGCCCCTGCCAGCACCGAGGGCTCCGCCGAGCACTCGACGAGCGTGTCGAGCGTTCCGAATGCATGGAGGTCGGCTGGATCGCGAACATCGCCATGGATGAAGGTGACGCCGGCATCGCGCAACCGCGCGAGGTTCAGCTCCGATCCGCGGCGCTTGAGATTGTCCAGCGCCGCGATCTCCCACCCGGGATGACGGGAGCGAAGCCCGATCGCGAGGTTGGCGCCGACGAACCCCGCACCGCCGGTGACGAGGACGCGCCTGGACGCAGTGGTGTCTGTCGGCGAAGGCGGCATGTTTGACGAGGCTGCCCAGCGGCCCGCCGGTCAGGTCGATGCGCTGACAGTCTAGGCATCGGCCTCGCAACTCAAGAGGAACCGCGGATACCATCGCGCGGCATGGATGAAGGCGAGGCCGGTCCACGAACCTGAGCGACGGCAGTTGGTCGGACGGTTTGCTACAGCGGAGGGGGAGGGATTCGAACCCTCGGAAGGGGGGTTGCCCCTTCAACGGTTTTCGAGCGCGTGACGACTTCGGCCGCTTGGCCAGTGTTTATCGGCGTTCTGCGCCCATACCCTCGCCGCGCGCGTCAACATGCGCGGCAACACCCCCCGCCGAAGTCCTGTCTGGCCCCTCTTCGGGAGTGGTGCAGGCTGTAGTACGACTGTCTGCGTCGGATAGGCGTCCAACGCCTGTCAACTGGGAGTTGACGCTAGCCGCGCTGCCGAGGCCGAAGCAGCGCCGGTCGCCGACGCCGAGCTGCGGGCCACGTCGCCGTAGCGGTGAGCGTTTCCTGCGCATGGCGGCTGACGGCTCCGGGGGCCGTGCGACCCGCGGAGCCGCCCTCGCCTTCTGCGTCAGCTCATCTCACGTCGTGCCGGCGGCGTAGTGCGCCGCGATCTCCGCTCCGGTGAGCACCTGGTCGTAGATCGCGAACTCGTCGATCGTCGCGGGCAGGGTGCCGCCCGAGCCGAACAGCAGCGGGAACGCCGTGTTCTGCACGACCTGGATCGGCGAGACCGGCGTCGTGCCCTCGACACCGTCGACGTAGATCTTCACCGTGGTGCCAATCTTCGTCGCCGCGATGTGGTGAAACAGGCCGTCGGCGGGCACCGCCGCGGTCGACGTGGCGATCGTCGACACGTTGGTCTTGCGCAGATGCACCTTGTTGCCCGCGCCGGCGTTCATGACCACGAGGTGAAGCCCGCCGCTGCCCTTGTTGAACAAGGCGTGGCTCTTCGCATCCGAGCTGCGCTTGATCCAGCCCTCGAGCGTGAACTGGTCGCCCATGTCGAGGCCCGCGGCGTCGGGCACTCTCACGACGTCGTCGACGCCGTCGAGCAACACCGCCGTATCCGGATCGCCCGCCAGCGCGCCGGGCTGCCCCAGCAGCGGGCCGCCGAGGTAGGTGCCGTGATGGTTGTTACCCGACGAGTCGATCGCCGTCGGGCCGCTGGGCTCACCGAAGCGCCAGTAGCCGACCGGGCCGTCGCCCAGCACCGTGGCTGAGTACGTCGGCCCCGGTGGGGTCCCCGGCTGGGTGCAGATCACGGTCACCGTTCCGGTCGCCCCCGTGACGTAGGCCTGCCAGCCGGTGACGGTCGCCCCTTCGGCCGGCGGGCTCGGACGCGACGTGTTGACGATGTCGGCCGCGTCGGCTGCGTTCGTGTCGAAGCCGCCGCCCGTGGCGGTCAGCCCCGGCGCACACGAGATCGTCGTCGCAACGGGCCCGGCATTCGGGATCGCGGCGACGTGCGTCGAGAACGTCGTGGTGGCCTCGAGCGTGCAGATCACGTAGGCGGTCAGCGGCGCGCCGTCGGTGGCGACGACGTCCCAGCCGCGCACTCCGCCGGCGTCATGTATCGGCCGCGAGGTGTTGACGATCGTGCTCGTCGTCGCACTCGAGGTGTCGAAGCCGCCACCCGTCGCGCGCTCGTTGGCCGCGGGGCAGAAGACCTGCGCGTTGACCGCGCCGCTGCCCGACGCCGTCACCTGCCTGACCTGTGGGTTCCCCCATGCCGCAGGCACGCAGACGACGAAGGATTGGATCTTCCCGTTCGTCACGACCGACTGCCAGCCGGTCGGCGTCCCGCCCGCCGTCGACGGATCGGGCCGCGAGGTGTGGACGATCGTGCTCGACGTCGCCGCCTCCGTGTCATAGCCGCCGCCGAGGGCTTCCTCGCCGGCAAGGCATTGCGCCGTCGAGATCTGCGGGGCCCCCCCGATGCTCGTCACGAGCGGACCGACCCGCACCTGTGTCGGCGCCTGCGCGGCCGCAGCTGCAGGCATCGCGCCGATCGCCACGAGCATCCCCGCCAGGACCGAAAAACGCGTGCTACAACGCATTGCTGCATTGCTGCACCCCTTCCGTTAGGTGGCGCGACAGTACAGACGCCCTCGCACCGAAGCAAGATCGCGGCGCCCGTGCGTCGCCGCCATCGGTCCGACGTGGCCGTAGGCTGCAGGCGCATGGGGGCGGCACGGATGCATGGTGCAGGGAACGCGTCGCGGCGCTCGCTCGCGGGCACGAACGCGTCGTCGTCCTCGTCGCGCGCGCCGCTCGCGCTGCTCGTGATCTACGCGCTGCTGGCGGTGCCCTACGGCCACTATTCGCCCGGCCTCGCCCGATTCAGCTTCGCGGTCTCGTGCATCATCGAGCTGCTGATCATGAACGGCTGGATCTAGCCGACCGTGCGCGTCTACGTGCGCGGCAACGTGCGTCTACCTCCTGCGGTCTTGAGCGGATGACGCGCCCCGGACTTTCCGCACCTTTCTGCCTACAGAACCCCCATAAACCGGGGCTCTGTAGGCACAAGCGGAGGGGGAGGGATTCGAACCCTCGGAAGGGGGGTTGCCCCTTCAACGGTTTTCGAGACCGCCCGATTCAACCACTCTCGCACCCCTCCGAGGCGCCTCTGCGGGAGCGGCCGAGGATAGCTACCGGCGCGAGCCGAAGAAGTCCGTCAGCAGGGTCGCGCAGTCCGCCGCCAGCAGGCCGCCGGCGACGGCGGGCCGGTGGTTCAGGCGCGGCTGCGCGAGCACGTCGAGCACCGAGCCGGCGGCGCCGGCCTTCGCGTCGGTCGTTCCGTAGACGACGCGCGGCACGCGCGCGAGCACGATCGCCCCCGCGCACATCGCGCACGGCTCGAGCGTCACGTACAGCACCGAGTCCAGCACGCGCCACGAGCCGAGCGCGCGGCTGGCCTCGCGCAGGGCGAGCAGCTCGGCGTGCGCGGTGGGGTCC
>Ga0183260_10000378_pt1 | contig 37392 bp, 35 predicted proteins | sample AntDrymUQ4972206_2_FD_129768 | JGI IMG/M metagenome (GOLD analysis project Ga0183260, IMG submission 129768) | Polar desert sand microbial communities from Dry Valleys, Antarctica - metaG UQ497 (22.06) (version 2) (version 2) | ecosystem: Environmental > Terrestrial > Soil > Desert | place...
CGGCCAAGCGCCAATAGCCTCTGCGCCATGGTCATAGCGATCGACGGGCCCGCGGCGGCGGGCAAGAGCACTGTCGCGCGGGCGGTGGCGCTTGCGCTCGGCTTCCGCTATCTCGACTCGGGCGCGATGTACCGCGCGGTCGCGGTCTCCTTCCTCGAGCGCGGTGGAGAGGCTGCGGAGCGCGCGGCCGAGCTTGATATCGAGTTCGGCGAGCGCCTGATCGCCAACGGGCGCGATCTGACGGAGGCGATCCGGACGCCCGCCGCGGCGGAGACTGCTTCCCGGATCGCAAGCGATCGCGGCGTTCGGGCGGCGCTGGTCGAGAAGCAGCGCGGCGTGCTCGGCGACGGCGATTGGATCGTCGAGGGTCGTGACATCGGCACGGTGGTCGCCCCCGACGCTTCGCTGAAGATCTTTCTGACGGCTAGCCCGGAAGCGCGCGCACGGCGCCGCGCGCGCGAGCTCGGGACCGACTGGCAGATCGTCCTCCGCGACCACGCGCTTCGCGATGAGCAGGACCGCACCCGCGAGCACTCGCCGCTGCGCGCCGCCGCGGACGCGATCGAGATCGACACCACCGATCGTCAGGTCGAGGACGTCGTCGGCCAGATCGTCAACCTCGTCCAGGCCGCGCGCCGCTCAGACGGCGCTGCCTAGACATGGCCTTGCCAAAGGTGGCGGTCGTCGGTTACCCGAACGTCGGCAAGTCGACCCTGGTGAACCGTCTGACCCAGACGCGGGAGGCCGTGGTTCACGAACAGGCCGGGGTGACGCGCGACCGCAAGGAGCTCGAGACCGTCTGGAACGGACGGCCCTTCCTGCTCGTCGACACGGGCGGGATTGACAGCGACGACGAGGGCGATCTGGCTCAGGTTGTGGCGGTCCAGGCGCGCCGCGCGCTCGCCGAGGCGGCCGTTGTGGTGCTCGTCGTTGATGCCCGCGCCGGACTCCGGCCCGGTGACGAGGAGCTTGCGCGCGAGCTGCGCGGGTCGTCCCCGCCGGTGATCGTCGCTGCGAACAAGGTCGACGACGTGCGCGCGATCGCGGCGGCGGCGGAGTTCCACAGGCTGGGCCTCGGCGACCCGATCCCGGTCTCGGCGACCCAGGGCCTCGGGACAGGGGACCTGCTCGACCGGATCGCCGCTTCATTCGACGGCGTCGCATCAGAGACAGGCGACGACGCCGTTCGACTCGCGGTGATCGGGCGCCCCAACGTCGGAAAGTCCTCGCTCGTGAACGCCTTCCTCGGCGAGGATCGCGTGATCGTCTCCGACCGGGCGGGGACGACTCGGGACGCGATCGACACGCCGCTGACGTTCGAGGGGAGGGCGCTGACGCTGGTCGACACGGCCGGCCTGCGCCGCCGCGCGAAGGTCGCGGGAACGATCGACTACTTCGCCCAGCTTCGCTCAGAGCGGGCGGCCGAGCGCGCCGACGTGGCGCTTGTCATCTGCGACGCGTCGGAGGGTGTGACCAGCGAGGACCTCCGGATCGCCGACCTGGCGATGAAGAAGGAGTGCGCGACGCTGATCGTGATGAACAAGTGGGACATCGCCGAGCTCGATCTCGACCACACGCGCGCCCGGGTGCAGACCAAGCTGCGGCTGCGACCGAAGGTGATCACTGCGTCGGCGACGACCCGGCGCAATGTCCATCGCCTATTGGTCGAGGCACTCGCCCTCGCCGAGCGCGCTGGCGGCCGCCTCTCGACTCCGGAGCTCAATCGCTTTCTCTCGGACCTGCAGTCCGCGCGCCAGCCGCCGAACGTGCGCGGCAGGGCGCTGCGGATGTACTACCTATCCCAGTACGCCACGCGCCCGCCGCGCTTTGCGCTCCAGGTGTCCGACCGCAGTCGCGTCACCCGGGCCTACGCCCTCTTTCTCGAGAACCAGCTACGCGCACGCTACGCGCTCGAGGGGGTCCCGCTCGTGATCGAGTTCAAGGGGCGCGAGGAGGGCGCCAAGGGGAGGTCGCGCAGACGCGCGTGACCCGGACCTTGGGGCCTGCTCAGACCGCGGCGCGAAGGTGGCGAACGCAGCTCAGCCGCCTCCACCGGGCCGCCCTCACAAGACGTCCCGGCGTGTGACGAGGAGGATCCCCGATCCAACCAAGGACGCCGCGTAGCCGCAGTACAGCAGCGCTGCGGCCCAGAACGGGACGATCTCCTCGAACGGTGCGCCGTCCTGCGCGCCGAGCGTGGTCAGGGCGAGCGAAACGCCACTTGGGCTGTACTTGCCGTAGTCACTGAACGCTCCCGATACCAAGGGATCAGCGATGAAGAGCACCACAAAGACCACCACCACCGCCGCGATCTGGTTGCGCATCAGCGCGCCGAGGCCGACGCCCATCGCTCCCGAGACCGCTGAATAGAGGAGGCCGCCGAAGAAGATACGGCTGAGGTCTGCGCCTGAGAGGCTCACGTCGACGCCCTTGGCGGAGAGCCACGGCAGCGCGATCACGGCGCCGAGCAGGGTCGCGGCGAGGCCGACCGCAAGACCCGCCAGAGCATAGGCGGCCGCCTTCGCGACGACGACGCGCCAGCGCGCTGGCGTAACGAGGAAGGTCGGGCCGATCGTTCCGTGCCTGTATTCGCCGGCCATGCCGATGACACCCAGGATCAATATCAGCAACCCCGCCGATCCAGAGTTCGAGAGCACCGACGCGACATCGACCTGCGACTCGAAGTGGCCCAGTGCGAGCGCCAGCACCGAGGCAAGCGCGACCAGCCCGAGTGAGACCGCGACGATCACGACGAACGTACGCGTCGTGCGCAGCTTCAGCAGCTCTGCTGCGACCAGGCGACTCACTGCGGCCTACCTCCCGGCGGACCGGTGAGCTCGAGGAAGACGTCCTCGAGCGTGCGCGCCTCGTCGGTCATCTCGTGGATCGCGATCCCGTGCTCGGCGGCGATCTGACCGATCGCCGAGCTGGGCGCGCCCCGCACGGTCAGGCGCTCGGGGCCGGCACTCTCGGCGGCCAGGTTCGCGGCAGCCAACAGCTCGGCAAGCCGAGCCGCATCTGGGCTGCGCACGCGGACCGCCGCTCCGGCGCGACGGGTGAGCTCGGCGACGGTCGCATCCGCGATCAGCCTGCCATGATCGATGACAACGACCTCGTCGGCCGTCTGAGCCATCTCGCTCAACACGTGGCTCGACACGAGCACGGTGCGCCCGTCGGCGGCTTGAGCGCGCAGGAAGTCGCGTAGCCAGCGAATCCCAAGTGGATCGAGCCCGTTTGCCGGCTCGTCGAGCACCAGCACAGCGGGGTCGCCTAGCAGGGCCGCGGCCAGGGCAAGTCGCTGGCGCATCCCGAGCGAGTACGTCTTGACGCGCTTGTCGGCGACCTCGGCGAGCCCGACGAGCTGGAGGACCTCGGCGGCGCGCGTCGCGGGAATCCCCGCGGCAACCGACAGCGCTCGCAGGTGATTGCGCGCTGATCGTCCAGGGTGGAAGGCGACGCCCTCGAGCATCGCCCCGACGGTGCGGATCGGCTCCTGCAGGTCGCGGTACCGGCGCCCATCGATCGTCGCGAAGCCGGCGCTTGGCGCGGCCAGGCCGAGCAGGGCGCGCAGGGTGGTCGTCTTGCCGGCTCCATTCGGGCCGAGGAAGCCCAGCACGGTGCCGGGCCGAACCTCAAAGCTCAGATCGTCGACCGCGATAGTCGATCCGAAACGCTTCGTCAGCGACTGTACGGCGATCATCGATGGCGCCTGCCGCGCCTGCCGCGCTTGGTCGATCTGGCGGCCTCACCCACGGGCGGCCAGCTTAGCCGAGCTGTGGCGCCAGGGCACTCGATTCCTGCGCCAATCTGCCCGCGGTCTGTAGTCTTCTGCGCCTTGATCACGTCTTCGCGCGGGAGAGCGCCGGCGGCTCGGCTCGCGCCACCTGCCGTCCCCGACGATCTCGGCAAGCCGACCGTGTCGGCACCGTTCGTCGCTCGCAGCGAGGAGACATCCACCACCGCGGAGCTGCTCTCAACGACGCCATGACCGACCACGCGCTATCAGACAACGAGTACCTCTTCACGTCGGAGTCCGTAACGGAGGGCCACCCCGACAAGATGGCCGACCAGATCTCCGACGGCGTCCTCGACGCAGTGATGGCCGACGATCCGGACGGCCGCGTCGCCTGTGAGACGCTCGTCAACACCGGCCTCGTCGTAGTCTCGGGCGAGATCTCAACCACGACCTACGTCGACGTGCCGAAGATCGTCCGGGAGACGGTTCGCAGGATCGGCTACGACAACGCCCTCTATGGCTTTGACGCCGGGACCTGCGCCGTCATCACCGCGATCGACGAGCAGTCACCGGACATCGCCCAGGGCGTCGACAAGGCGTACGAGGCGCGCCACGACCCTGGCGACGAGGACGAGCTCGACATCGCCGGGGCGGGCGACCAGGGGATGATGTTCGGCTACGCCACGCGCGAGACCAAGGAGTTGATGCCGCTGCCCATCTCGCTCGCGCACAAGCTTGCTCAGCGACTCGCCGAGGTCCGCCGAGCCGAGACGCTGCCGTACCTGCGCCCCGATGGAAAGACGCAGGTGACCGTTCGCTACGAGAACAATCGTCCGATCGAGGTCGAGAAGATCCTCATCTCGACGCAGCACAAGCCCGGCGTCGACTCGCAGACACTGATCAAGCCTGACCTCTGGGAGCACGTTGTGCGCCCGATTCTTCCGAGCGAGCTCTACGACGACAAGAAGCTGCTCGACGGCTTCCTGGTCAATCCGACGGGCAAGTTTGAGATCGGCGGACCGATGGGCGACTGCGGCCTGACCGGGCGCAAGATCATCGTCGACACCTACGGCGGGATGGCTCGCCACGGTGGTGGCGCGTTCTCCGGCAAGGATCCGTCCAAGGTCGACCGCTCGGCGGCCTACGCCGCGCGCTACGTGGCCAAGAACCTCGTCGCCGCAGGGCTTGCCGACCGCTGCGAGATCCAGGTCGCCTACGCGATCGGGGTCGCCCACCCGATCTCGGTGATGGTGGAGACCTATGGGACCGAGCGCGTCGCTCGCTCACTGATCGCCAAACTGATCGACGAGCACTTTGATCTACGCCCGGGCGCTTTTCGCAAGCACCTCAACCTGCACCGCCCGATCTACCAGAAGACGGCGGCCTACGGCCACTTCGGCCGCGAGGACCACGACTTCACCTGGGAGAAGACCGACAAGGCGGAGGTGCTCAGGGAGGCCGCGGGGTTTGGCGGCGAGGGAGCCGGCGAAGCCTGACGCCGTTGCGCGGGGCGGCTGACGTCTAGCACCGGAGCGGCTGACGTGTCTAGCACCTGGGGCGGCTGACCTCTAGCGCCGGGGCGGCGGGTCCTGGCTCCGGTGAGGGCCTCCGCTTGTCGCGCCGATCGGACTCACGCGACGCGAGCTGGCGGGCTGGGACTCGGGTGGTTCGCGGCGCGTCACTTCCGTCCTCGGGCGCTTCGCGCGGATGTCCTCACCGTCGCCACCCGCCGAGGAGCGTTGGGGGCCGGTCATCTAGGACCGCAGGCCGGTGAGACCGCGGCAGTGGGCCGCTGTGCCGCAGGGCAGGCAAGCGGGGCGCGCGCCGACCGCAGGCGTCCCGGGGCTGGCGTTGCGCGACAGAGAGCTGCGAGCGTCTCGCACCCGGCCGGCGGCGTCCGTGCACCCCCTTACCGTGAGCATGTGATCGCCAAGGTCGAGCCACTGACCTCAGCACGCGCGCTGCGCGGGCCATTTGACTACCGCCTGCCGGGCGAGATGGGCGGCGTCGAGGTTGGCAGCATGCTCCTCGTCCCGTTCGGGCGGCGGCGGCTGATGGGCGTTGTCGTCGAGCTTACGGAGCGCAGCGAGATCCCGATCGAGCGGCTGATCGAGCCGCTCGCTGCGCTTGAGGGTGGCGTTCCCGCCGAGCTCGTTCGGCTTGGCCTTTGGGTCGCACAGGAGTACTGCTCGACGCCGGCGCGCGGCCTGGCGCTTGTCACGGCGCCGGGGACGGGGACGGGCTCGCGCGCGCCGATCGGCGTCCGGCGCGGCCTGGTGGCCGAGCTCTCGGGTGCCGGACGGGCTGTTCTCGCGGAACGCGGCGGCCGACTCAATCCGCGCCAGCGCGCCACGCTCGACGCCCTTCGCGATCGCCCATCCTCGGTGGCCGCGCTGCTGCGCTCGGTCGGCTGCGATCACTCGGCGCTGCGACGTCTCGAGCAGCGCGGGCTGCTCAAGCTCGAGGCTCGCGAGCTTGAGCGATCCCGTCCCTCGTGTCGCGGTCCCGCAGTCCCCTCGCAGCGGCGGCTGACGCCGGCGCAGGGAGCGGCGCTGGGCGCGATCGTGGCACAGATCGACTCACCCGGCGAAGACAGGCGCTTCCTGCTCCACGGGGTGACCGGCAGCGGCAAGACCGAGGTCTACCTGGGCGCCGTCGCGGCGGCTCTCGAGCGCGGCCGATCGGCGATCGTCCTGGTTCCGGAGATCGCGCTCACGCCCCAGACGGCGCGCCGGTTTCGCGATCGGTTTGGAGAAGCGGTCGCTGTCCTCCATTCCCGGCTTGGCTCGCGCGCTCGCTATGACGAATGGCTGAGGTTGCGGCGGGGGGAGGCGCGTGTCTGCGTCGGCCCGCGCTCGGCGATCTTTGCGCCGCTCACGAATCTCGGCCTGGTGGTCGTCGACGAGGAGCACGACGGCTCCTACAAGCAGGAGAGCGATCCACGCTACGACGCGCGCCACGTCGCAGAGCGTCGGGCATCCGAGGCCGGCGCCACGCTCGTGCTCGGCTCGGCGACGCCTCGGCCCGAGAGCTACGCCCGCCTGCGCCGGTTGCTGATCGCCGAACGGGTGGACAACCAAGCGCTGCCGCCGGTCGAGATCGTTGCGATGGCGGGAGCTCGCGACCAGCTCCATCCAAGGACCCGTGAGGCGCTCGACGAGGTGCGTCTGCGCGGCGAGAAGGCGATCATCCTGCTGAACCGCCGCGGCTGGTCGAACTTTCTCTCCTGCGCCGTCTGTGGACGCGTCTGGGAGTGCCCCAACTGCGACGTCTCCCTTGTCGTTCACCGCGCCGCCGGCCGCATCGCCTGCCATCACTGCGGCCATCGCGAACCGGTGCCGGGTGCCTGCGACGCCTGCGGCTCGGTCTCGCTCGCACGCCATGGCGCAGGGACCGAGCAACTCGAACATGACCTCGAGGCCCTGCTCGCGCCGCTGCCCGTCTTCCGGCTCGACTCGGACTCCGGCGCCGGCCGAAGCGCGGCCGAGCAGATCCTCCGCCGTTTCGAGCGCGCGCCGGCAGGCGTTCTGCTCGGCACGCAGATGGTGGCAAAGGGCCATGACTTTCCCGACGTGACGCTAAGCGTCGTCCTCGACGCGGACGCGACGCTGCGCTTTCCCGACTTCCGCGGCGAGGAGCGCACGTTCGCGCTCGTGGCCCAGCTCGCCGGTCGCAGCGGGCGTGGTCCGGCAGGCGGCAAGGTTCTCGTTCAGGCGCTCGATCCCACGGCCAGGGCACTTCGCTACGCCGCCCAGCACGACGCCGACGGCTTCCTCGCGGGCGAGCTCGTGCGCCGCCAGCCGCTGCGTTACCCGCCCTACGGCGACATGATCCGCGTCGTCTGCTCGTCGCCGTCTCGCGGTCCGGACCAGGCCGCCGCGCAAGCCGTTCGCGACGGCATCGAGTCGCGTGAGGTCTCCGGCGCGGTCGTCCTTGGGCCCGCCCCGCTCTTTCGGCGCGCGGGCCGTGAGCGGACGCAGCTCGTCGTCAAGGCGAGCGATCGCGCTGCGGCGATCGCGGCCGTGCGTGACGCCGTCGAGGGGGCCGCGGCTGCGCGCGAGCATCGCGGCGTCAACTTCGCCGTCGATGTCGACCCCCAGTAGACTCGGGTCGATGGTGGAGGACGGCGAACTCGAGAGCCAGGCGGGGGCCGACGACGGCGAACCGGAGGGTGACGGCCGCGCGCAGGAGGATCGCCTCGACCCCGAGGTAGAGGCTCGCCGGGTCGCGGCACTGTCGTTCGTCCGGCGCCTTGGTGACCCGATCCTCAAGAGTCGGGCGACGCAGGTGGACCGCTTCGACGACGCCCTTCGCAGGCAGGTTGCTCGCATGGCGGGTCTGATGTCGGATGCGCTCGGCCTCGGCCTGGCGGCGCCCCAGCTCGGCATCTCGCAACGCCTGCTCGTCTATCGCGTCGGCGAGGACGCGCCGCTGATCACGCTCGTGAATCCCGAGCTTCAGTGGGTCAGCACCGATCAGGAGGCACTGGAGGAGGGCTGCCTCTCGATCCCGGGCGTGAACGTCGAGGTAGAGCGCGCGGTCCACGTGCGCGTGCGTGCACGCGACGAGGTCGGGGAGGAGCGGCTGGTCGAGGCGTCCGGCCTCGAGGCGCGCGTGATCCAGCACGAGATCGACCACCTCGACGGCGTTCTCATCCTTGATCGAACCTCACGCGAGCAGCGCCGCGACGCGATGCGCGCGCTGCGCGAGTCCGAGCAGGCTCAGGAAGCCGCCTAGCCCCGTAGCCGGTCGCCCCGGGCCGCCGGTACGCTGGCGGTCGGTGGGCCTCGTCTTCCTCGGCACAGCGCGATTTGCGGCATCGGTTCTCGAGCGACTCGTCGTCGAGGACCACCGCCCTGTGCTCGTGGTGACGCGACCCGACCGCCCGCGCGGTCGTGGCCGGCGACTCGCGCCGCCGCCCGTCGCCGAGGCCGCTCGTGCACTCGACCTCGAGTGCTTCCAGCCGACCAGCGTGAACAGCGATGACGCGCGCGAGCGGATCGCGCGCTGTGATCCAGAGGTCGTCTGCATCTGCGCCTTCGGGGCGCTCGTCAAGGATCCGCTCTTGTCCGCCTACCCGATGCTCAACGTGCATCCGTCACTGCTGCCGCGCTGGCGCGGTGCCGCGCCGATAGAGCGGGCGATCGACGCCGGCGACCACCAGACGGGCGTATCGATCATGCGTCCCACCGCCGAGCTCGACGCGGGGCCGGTCTGTCTCCAGCGCGCCGAGCCGATCCATCCCGACGACGATTTCGCGTCGCTCTCGACGCGGCTTGAGCGGATCGCCGCGGAGCTCGTCATCGAGGCGATCGACGGCTCGCCGGAGTTCGTCGAGCAAGCCAGCGTGGGCGTCAGCTTCGCGGACAAGGTCTCGGCCGCGGATCGCAGGCTCGACCCGACGCACAGCGCTCATGAGCTCGAGCGCCGCGTGCGCGCTCTGCGCCCGCACATCGGTGCCTACGTAGAGCGTGATGGTGGTGAGCGTCTTGGCGTCTGGGATGCGCGCGTGGTGAGCGAGGGCGTCGACCCGTCGCCCGGCGTCGGAGTGCTCGCAGAGCAGGGTGGCCGACTGCTGCTTCGCTGCGGCGATCTAGCGCTCGAACTACTTGAGGTCCAGGCCCCCGGCGGCCGGCGGATGGACGTCGCCGCGTACCTGCGCGGTCGTCGCGGACGATGAGCGTCGGAGGCGGTAGTTGGGAAGGACGCGCCGGGCCGGGTCCAGCGGGCTGGGTGCCTAACCGATGTGCTCGCAAGGCGTGCAGTTTCCCTCCGGCGGGATCGGCCGCTCGGCGAGCATGCGCGCCAGATGGACGAGGTTGTGCGCCATCCATCCTGCGGTCTTGCGCGTGTAGTCGCTCTCCCAGCCGCTGGCGTCGATGAAGGATGGCCCGGGCCCCGCCTCGCCAACCCAATAGGTGTCGGCGTTGGGCGGCACTGTGCAACCCAGGTGCGTCAGGTTGAAGAGGGTCGTCCCCGCCGCGTCATGGGCGCCGTCCTCGTTGCCGGTCACGACGACGCCCGCGACGGTGTTGTAGAGCGGGTATTGGCCGACCTCGTTGCGGTCGTTGTAGGTGCCGTCGAGCCGCTCGATCACGAGCTGGCAGACGCTGCTCCTGACACCGAACCAGATTGGCGTGCCGATGATCAGAATGTTGGCCGCGAGGATCTTGTCGAGGATTGACGGCCACTCGTCGCCGTCGCCCTCGTTTGAACTGACCCCAAACGGGACGTTGTGGTCGACGATCCGGACCGTCTCGCACTCGACGTCCAGCGTCTCCAGGATCCCGATGACACGGTCCATCAATGCCTGCGTGTTCGACGCTGCCGGCGATCGTTTCAGTGTGCAGTTGAGCAGGGTCGCCTTCAGTGCCATCTGGCCCCTCCGTTTCCTAGCTGTGACGTTCATTGTCGGGTTCGCCGCGGCGAAAGAGTGAATACAGCAGCGCGCAGAGCAGCAGCGCCGCGGCCGGGAACGCGACCTCAACCTGGAGCAGGCGGTCGTCCCAGGGTGGCATCAGCAGGAAGGCGACGAACGCGCCCGCCGAGACAAGCCAGCAGAGGGCTGCCTGCTTGGCCAGCGAGCGAGCCAGGGCGGCCTGGTTGAGCGTCGCGGCCGCGAGGTAGAGGCCCATTCCGATCGCCACCAGCGTCAGGCCAAGGCGGTCATAGACCTGATCGCCGCCGAAGAAGACGCTCATCAGCGTTGGTCCGACGGCGAGCGTCGCCAGCGCGACGCCCGCCGCGAACGTCGCGATTGCCGCCAGCGTCAGGTTGACGCTGCGCCGAAACGGGTCCGTCTCGCCGCTCGCGCGCAGCTTTGTGAGGTGAGGCAGGATCGCGGTTTGAACTGCCTGGAAGAGCTGCAACGGCGCCCGCGCAATCAGCAGCACGTTGAAGACCTGACCGGGAAGCGCCGAGGCGGCGTCGTCGGCGCTCAGCTTCACGAGCAGCGGCCCAGCGTTCAACAGAGCCTGCTCGCAGGCCATAACGATCAGGACCGCGGTGGCGAAGCCAGCTCCGTGAGAGAGGCTGAACGCCGCCTCCCCGACGGGGCCTGCGGGCCGCGGCTCAAGGTCTTCGGGTGGGTCGCCATCCTGGCGCGCCGAGCCGAACCGGCGCGTGAGCGCAGCTGGAACGACGGCCAGCGAGACGATCGGTGCGGCGGCGATGCCGAACGCGACGGCCGCCTGGCCCTCGGCGATCCCGATCGCGACCGCCAGCGCGAACAGACAGCGGGAGATCGCCTCCATCAGCACCAGTCCGCCGTAGAGGCCGAAGCGGTGGTGCCCGGCAAGGAAGCCGCGCGCGAAGTAGCTCGCCGCGTAGGAGACAACCGCCACGATCAGCACCCAGTAGAGCGCTTGCGATCCGCCCAGCAGGTCGTCCTGGAGGGGATGGCGCAGCGCCAGCGCGCCGACCACGAAGACGACCCCCAGCCCGAGCTGGATCGCCGCGGCGAGCTTCAGGTGTGCTGAGCCACGCTGGCCGCGCGCGGCGCGGTCGGCAATCGTTCGTGAGAGAAGCTGTTCAACCGGTCGGTAGAGGATCGAGACAACGATGAAGACCGAAGACCAGAGCACCGTGATGGCGCTGTAGTCGCTCGCGCTCAGCGTGTGGCTGGCGAGTGAGAAGTAGGCATACGTCACCAGCCCGGTGACGGCGATCCCGACTGACAGCACCGCCGCTCCACGGCCGTAGCCGCTCGGCGCCTGTAGCTCCGCGCTCAGCTGGCCGATCCGACGCCCAGAGGAACCGGGACGGCGGGTGCCGGAGACCACTCCGCGGTCATCTGACGCGGACGAGCACCATCGTCCACGGGAACGGCGCACGGGCTTGCTCGACCTTGCCGTGTTGCGACAGCAATGAGATGAACGAGCGCCTCGACCAGTGGTTGACGTGGCCGGGGGTGTTGCCAAGTGTCTTCCAGTACGCGCCGCGGGCAAGGTTGAGCCCGCGCCAGAGCGGCTCACGCGGGACCGAGACGAGCAGATGCCGGCGTGCTACACGGGCCATCTCCGAGACCGTGGCGCGCGGGTCGGGGACATGTTCGAGCACCTCGATCGCCGTGACCATGTCGAACTCGTCGTCGGCGAAAGAGAGTGACGTCGCCTCCTCCGTGCGGTACTCGAGGTTCGGCCGCTGGCGCCCGCCCCACTCAACCTTCAGTGCCGGGTCGTCGAGATCGATCCCGACGATTCGACCGTCGCCAAGACGCCTCGCCCACTCGTAGGTCAAGACGCCCTCGCCACAGCCGACGTCGAGCACCGATTGGGGCGCGGCCTGCCCCCAGAGCTCGTCGAGCGTACCGTGGAAGCCCGCCATCAGCCGCCTGACGACGGGGTTCGAGGAGCCGTACTTGTCGAAGGTGTTCCCGGTAGGGACGGCCTCGACCGACGCCTGCGTCACAGCGGCAGCGCCTCCCGCTCCTGCTCCTTGCCAGCCGCTCGCGCTGAGTCGGCGCCGGTCGTCCGCGCTTGCCCGACCGTCTCTGCGCCCGGCTGATAGTGCGAGGGCGCGACGCCGAGCTCGAGCTCCACCCGCCGCACGCGCTCCAGGATCCGCTGCTGGAGGACACGGCTCCCGGCGAGGATGTCGCCGACGACACCGAGGGCGGCGAGCTGGACCGCAGCGATGAACAGCACCGCACCGAGGATCAGCGACTGGACATGGCCGGCACCCTCTCCCGCGACGATGTAGAAGTAGCTGAACCGAGCCCAGATGACCGCCGCGGCGAGGCCGACGATTGCCGCGGCCGTGAGGAACACCCGCAGCGGCTCATAGAGGGCGTAGACGCGAAAGATCGCGACCGCGTTGCGGCGCACGTACGCCCACATCGAGGGGAACAGCCGTGACTCGCGCGTGGTCAGGTTCGTCCGGATCGGGACGTGGTCGACTGCCACCAGCATCTTGCCTGCCTGGATGATCGTCTCAAGGGTGTAGGTGAACTTTGAGACGACCTGGACCTGGATCGCGGCTTCGCGGTTGTAGGCGCGAAACCCCGAGGTCGTGTCGGGGACGCCGGTGCCAGACGCCTGGCGTACGACCGCGCTGCCCAGGCGTTGGAGGCGCTTCTTGAGGCCAGAGAAGTGCTCGATCGTGTGGATCTCGCGGTCGCCGATCACCAGGTCGGCGTCACCGGCGACGATCGGCGCGATCAGCTTCACGATGTCGCCGCCGTGGTACTGGTTGTCGGCGTCGGTGTTGACGACGATGTCGGCGCCGAGCTTGAGGCAGGCGTCGAGGCCCGCCTGGAACGCGGCCGCGAGACCCTTGTTGTTGGTAAGCCTGACGATGTGGTCGACCCCGTGTCGACGCGCCACGTCGATCGTCCGATCGGTCGAGCCATCGTCGACCACAAGCCATTCGACCTCGTCGACTCCCGGCAGCGTGCGCGGCAGGTCAGCGAGCGTCGCGGGAAGCTGGTGCTCCTCGTTCCAGCAGGGGATTTGGATGATCAGCTTCATGCTCGCGGGCGATGTCTGGCGGTTCAGGCTAGCGCAGGCGCCGTCCGCCGGGCGGGGCGCTGCTAATCTGGCGATCCGCCCGACCGGCGCTCGCTTGAACTGCCTTCGCCGCGCGACCCGGTCGCCCGAGACCTTGTCCGCGACCGCGCCCATAACCGATGGATCGCGTGCCCGCGGCCGTGACGGGCGGCCGTCGCGCGACCTGCCGACTCGCCTCCTGGTACGCGCGGAGGAACTGGCCAGCCGACGTAACGCGCAGATCGTGCTTGTCCTCGCCGGAGTCGTCGCGCTGGCGGTCTTCTTCCTGCGGCCCACCTATCCGAACTACGACAGCTACTACACCCTGCTTTGGGGGAGCGACCTCGCTGCCGGCCGCCTTCCCGACTACGACGTCTTCCGCACGCCGACGCCGCATCCGCTCGCGACACTGATCGCCGCCGCTCTCTCGCCGCTTGGCGAGAGTCGCGATCGAGTGTTCGTCTTGATCATCCTCGCCTCCTGGGTCGCCCTGCTTGCTGCGCTCTTCCGCCTGACACAGCTCCTGCTCGGCAGCTTCGTCGCCATCGTGGCGCTGGCGGTGCTGCTTACCCGCACCGACCTCGAGTTCTTCGCTTTGCGCGGAATAGTCGACATTCCGTTCCTCGCGCTCGTCTTCATAGCCGCGGTGCTTGAGCTGCGCCGTCCGCGCCGGGGACCGCTCGTGCTCGGACTGCTTGCGCTCGCTGGGCTGCTGCGACCGGAGGCATGGGTACTCGCTGGCGCCTATGTGCTCTGGCTTGCCCCGAGGGTGCCGCGCCGCCGCCTCGTTGCATACGGCGCGCTCGCCGCGGCGGCGCCTCTGCTGTGGGCGATCGCCGACTGGATCGTCACCGGCAATCCGCTCTACTCGCTGACATCGACCCGCGAGGTTGCCGGCCAGTTCCAGCGCCAGCGCAGCGTCTTTGCGGCGATCGCGCTGATTCCCGACTACATCGGGGCCAACGAGAAGATCGTCAATGTCGGCGCCGGTGGCCTCGGCGGGCTGCTGGCGCTGTGGTTGCTGCGCGCCCGCGCCGCCCTGCCGCTCGCGTTGATGGGCATCGGGATCGGGATCTTTCTGGCGATAGCGGCTGTCGGGTTGTCGGTCATCCCCCGCTACCTCGTTGTCCCCTCGCTGATTCTTAACCTCTGTGTCGCGGTCGCGCTGACCGGCTGGGTGCTTGTCAGGGACCGGCGCGCGCGCAAGGTTGCCCTAGCCGTGCTCGGGGTCGCGTTGCTGTTGCTGGCATGGCGAGTGCCGGCCTACTTCAAGGATCTCCAACACCTGAACGGCCAGACGCTCTTCGTGCGAGAGCAGCACCGCCAGCTGAAGCAGCTGCTCCACGACGCGCGCGTCACGAAGGCGCTGCGCAGCTGCGGGCCGCTGACCGTCGCCACCCACTCTGTCGTTCCTGTCATCCGTTACGAGACAGGTCTTCCGAAGCAGGCGTTCAGGACGTCGATCGCGCAGAACCGCCCGCCGCGCCGGGGACTTCTGCTGATCGGCAAGACCGCCAACTTCGAGCCCTCGGCAGCGCGAGCAGCCGTCGGCGATGGCCTGAAGTCGGCGCTTCGATGGTGGTCGAACTATCCATTGTCGACCTTCCATATCGTCGCGGCGAACGATCGCTGGCGTCTGTACCAGCGCTGCGGCCCGCGTGCGTGAGTCAGCGCCAACCGCGAAAGTCCTGAATCACACTCGACGGCCTGCCTGGCTGGGCGCTGCGGGCCGCTGAGCGCGCCGGTCAGCTCGACGCGGTCAGCTCGACGCGGTCAACTCGACGCGGTCAACTCGCGCTTGGGAGCCCGCTGCGACCGGAGGCGGACGGCGTGTCCTTCGCCTTGCCGCCCTGCTCAGGCCCCAGGGCGGCCGCGACCTTGGTCGCGAGCGAGTGCAGGTCGCCGACCATGCGCCAACAGTCCTGGCACTGGGAGAGGTGGATCGATGCAGCATGCGCTTCGCTCGGTCTGGCGATCTCCGCGACGTAGTCCAGCAAGACACCGAGGTCTGGCTCACAGAAGCGTCCCGCCTGAAAGGTGCCCAGGTTCTCGACGATGTCCACGATCGCGCAGGCCAGCTCCCGCTCATACGCTGGGCGGCTGATCTCAAGCTCGCGCTGAATCTCGTCGGCATGCAGATTCCGCGCAAAGCGAAGATGCAGGAGGTCCTGAGTTGTTCGCGACAGCCGCGTCTTCAGCTGCGCGACGACCTCATCGACGCTGGGCGTCGGCGGCACAGGCGGGCGTGCCTCGGCGACCGGCAAGTGAGTTCCCACCGGGGCTGGGTGATCGCCGCGATCGGGCTCGAGGTCATCCTCCCAAGCAGGTGGCGCGAGCGCTGCGCTGGACGCGAGCGCCTCGAGTGCCGCCATCGTGTCGCGGCAGCGATCACAGTAACCAAGGTGGGTGTCGGCGGCGCGTTCCTTGCTGCCGGCGGTTCCGACGGCGTGTTCGATCAGCAACGCTCGGCGGGTCTCGCAGAAGCGCAGGCCCTGCTCCAGCTCGATCACCTCGGCGACCTCGCTGACAACGCTGCGAAGCTCGCGCTCGCAGGCACGCCGGCCGATGCCTAGCTCTTGTGCGATCTCCGCGGGGCTGAGCCCCGCGACAAACTTCAGATGGAGGAGGTCACGATCGTCCTCGGGGAGCCCCCCGCGGTCGTCTTCGGGCAGCGCGACCGGTACCGCCGGTTGCGGCGATGAATAGCCCGGGACAACTTCGATCGGGACGCGTGCGCGCCCGATAAAAGCGTCCTCACGGTTCGCGATGCCCCCTGTCATCTCGACCTGAAGTGCCTCTCTGAGTTGGTGCTCTACTCCGGTTTATACCCCTTCGATGAATAGCTAAACGATGATGGATATCAGTCGCTGCCCTCGCGTGGTCGCGCAGATCCTACGTCGGGTTGTCGCATTCGTCCAGCCGGTGTATCTCGACGAGCGGCCCGGGCCGGAAGTAGGCGGGGGGCAGGTAGTTGAACGACAGGTCGAAGTTGAATGCGGGTGGCCGCGCGCCGGGCTCGTAGGGGGAGAACACGACCGTTGCTTGGGATTCCCGGTCGAGCCGCTCGTAGTAGGCCTTCGCGCGCCTGAGCCCCGCCTTCAGGCCGCGCTCCTTCTGGCTGCTCGCAACGACGACCCAGCAGTAGCCCTCCTCGACGTAGCGTCCGACGAGCTCGGGACCGAGCCGCTGCTCGTAGGTCTGGAAAGGCCGCTTGACGGGGAAGCGCAGATAGCGCTCGGATCCTTCGCGGCCGCCGATCGCCAGGAAGCCATGCGGGATGAATGGCTCGACGACGACCCTAGATCCGCGTGGGACGTTGTGCTCAAGCCATCGGCGCGCGAGCGTGCGTGTGTCCGCCCGTCCGAGCACGCGGTCTACGTGAATGCTCGAGATCACCCCCTGGGCGACCAGCAGCGCCCCCAGCCCGACGAGCACCGCTGTGCGTATGCCTGCCGGCCCGCGTGTCGGCGCTCGGATGGCGTCGACCGCTCGCACCGCCGCATAGCCGGCAAGGATCGCCAGGATTGGATAGGCAGGCAGCAGCCAGCGGCCAAAGAAGCGCGCCTGGATGCCGAGGAAAAGGAAGAAGACGAGCGGAAAGGCGATCAGTAGCGCTGCTCTGCGCCAGTCGCGCCGCAGCGCCAGCGCGGCTCCTGCGAGTGCCGCGAGGGAGGGTGCCCAGCCGAAGCCCCAGGTCAGCGTCCAGAGGTAGTAGAGCCAGCCAGGCTGGTCTTCCTGGCCCAGCTTCGGGAGGCTGCCCGCCTGTGCGGACTGGCCACCGATCTGCGAGCGGAAGGCTCCGGCGTCGAGCAGGGAATACGGGTTGAGTACGAGAAAGGCGACAACGAAGACGACCCCGGCTATCAGCAGGCCAGCGAGCGTGGCGGTGAGCGAGGACCTGCGGTCGAGGACTCGCAAGAGCGCGGCAACGCCGACGCTGATGACCATCGCGCCGGCTGTGTACTTGGTCGCGGTGGCGACTCCCAACGCTCCGCCCGCAAGCGCCCAATCCCATGCCCGACCGCGTTCGTAGACGACCAGGCAGCCGACCAGCCCGACCGTCAGCGGAGCGAGGGTGACGATGTCGTTGAGTGCCTGCTTCGAGTAGAAGACCGGCAGGAAGGTGAACGCGATCAGCGCGGCGGCGACGAGCCCGACACGGCGATCGAAGAAACGCGATCCCGCCCAGTGGACGAGCGCGACGACCGCCGTTCCGAGCAGCGCGACGGCGACCCGCGCGGTGATGTACGCGGCCTCCGGGTCGCTGCGGAAGCTCGCGGCGAAGCCGCTCGCCCCGAATGGAGATCCCTCTAGAAAGCGCAGGCGGAAGATCGCGTGGAGCAGGTACGTGAGTGCCGGCGGGTTCTCGAAATAACCCGGATTGAGCGAGCCCGAGAACATCCCGACCGCGATCGGGACGAAGTGAAGCTCCTCGTCTGGGTTGTAGACGAACGGCAGGCCATGGTTGATCGACCACACCCGGAGCGCAAGCGCGGCGAGCAGGATCGCAGCGAGGAGAAGGCTCTGGGGATCGGGTCGCAGGGGCCGGCCAACGCGCACGGCCGGCCACGTTAGCGAGCGCTTGAGGCGCTGCGTCACGCCGCGCTTCGCGAGACGCCGGTCGGCGACGGGACCGCTGGTAGGGTTGATTGGCGAGTCAACCGACACCTGGCGAGGCGTTGATGGGTCACATTACGGCGACGGAGCGAGACGCGCGCCACCTCCTCAGAGCCATCGAGCTTGCCTCGCTGGGGCGAGGCCGGACGAGCCCCAATCCCCTTGTCGGGGCTGTGGTCGTGAAGGGCGACCGGGCTATCGGCGAGGGCCATCACGCCGCGCTCGGGGAGGTGCATGCCGAGGTGGCTGCTCTCGCCACCTGCAGCGAGGATCCGTCCGGAGCGACGTTGTATGTGACGCTCGAGCCTTGCGCCCGCCACGGGCAGACCCCTCCCTGTACGGAGGCGATCGTCGCCGCGGGCATCGCGCGCGTGGTCGTCGGCTCCGACGACCCGACCGAGAAGGCGTCCGGCCGCGGCCTGGGAGTGCTGCGCGATGAGGGCGTTCAGGTCGATGTCGTCGACGGCGAGGTCGCCGTCGCGGCGCGGCTGCTGAATCAGCCCTTTCGCAAGCACGCCAAGACCGGGCGTCCCTTCGTCGTGCTGAAGGCGGCGATGACGCTCGATGGCCGTGTCGCGACGCGAACCGGCGACTCACAGTGGATCTCCGGTGAGTACAGCCGCGCGCGCGCTCACCGCTGGCGCGCCGAAGCGGACGCCGTCGCTGTTGGGATTGGCACCGTCCTGAGCGACGATCCGTTGCTGACGGCGCGCGTCGAGGGCGTCTTTCGCCAGCCGCGGCGGGTCATCTTCGACTCCGAGGCCCGCCTCTCGGCGGGGAGCGAGCTGTTGAGGAGTGTTGGGGATGGCGCGGGTGGCGGCAACGTCATCCTCGTGTCGTCGCGCGCCGCCTCTCATCCCGCGACCGCGGCGCTCGAGGCCGCCGGCGTCGAGGTCATCCTCGCAACCGGCGAGAACGAGATCGCGCGCGTCTGCTCTGCGCTCCGCGAGCTCGGTGGGCGCGACATCCAGTCGCTACTGCTCGAAGGTGGCCCTCATCTTGCGGGCGCTTTCCTCGACGCCGGGGAGATCGACGAGATCCGCACATTTGTCTCGCCGCTGGTCATTGGCGGGCGCGACGCGCGCGGGCCGATTGAAGGTGAGGGGATCGAGACCGTCGCGCAGGCGCTGCGGGCACTGTCAGTCGAGGTCGAGCGGATCGGCGACGACGTGCTGATCTGTGCCCGGCTGCGGGAGTGGTGATGTTCACCGGGTTGGTCGAGAGGACGGGATCGGTGACGGCCTTCGACCGGGCGCCGGCGGGCTCGCGCCTTGTAGTCGCGACGGCGCTCGCCGAGCAGCTGCGGCCGGGTGACTCGATAGCGGTGAGCGGCGTGTGCCTGACGGCGGTCGAGGTCAGCGGGCACGGGTTCTCGGCGGACGTGAGCGCCGAGACGATGCGGCGCTCCTCGCTCGGCGCGCTTGGCGAGGGGGCGGACGTGAACCTTGAGCTCCCGCTGCGCATCGGCGACCGCCTCGCCGGGCACCTGGTTCAGGGCCACGTCGATGCGACCGCGAGGGTCGCGTCGGTGACCGAAGCGGGGGATGCGCGTGTCGTAGGGATCGTGCCGCCGAAGCGTTTGCTGCGCTACCTCGTCGAGCAGGGTTCGGTCACGATCGACGGAGTCTCACTCACCGTCGCCGGGCTCGTCGGCCGGGGCTTTACCGTTTCAGTGATCCCCGAGACGCTGGCGCGCACGACGCTTGGCGCGGTAGCCGCGGGCCGAACGGTGAACGTTGAGGTCGACATGATCGCCAAATACCTGGAGAGGCTCCTCGCGAGCAGATGAACAAGGCCGGGAACAAGAGCGCGAACGCTGCGTTCAGCACAATCGAGCAGGCGCTCGAGGACTTTCGCGCCGGCAGGATGATCATCGTCTGCGACGCTGAGGACCGCGAGAACGAGGGAGACCTCGTCCTGGCCGCGCAGTTCGCCACAGCGGAGGCGATCAACTTCATGGCAAAGGAGGGGCGGGGGCTGATCTGCCTCGCGCTGACGCCCGAGCGCTGCGATCGGCTTGGACTCGACCTGATGCCCGCCAAGAACGAGTCCGCGCTGAAGACCGCCTTCACGATCTCGATCGAAGCGCGAGAGGGGGTGACTACGGGGATCTCCGCCCACGATCGAGCCCGCACGATCCAGGTCGCGATCGACGCGCGCTCGCGGGCGGAGGATCTCGCACAGCCGGGGCACGTCTTCCCGCTGAAGGCAAAGGCTGGGGGCGTACTCGAGCGCGCCGGCCACACCGAGGCGGGCTGTGACCTGGCGTCGCTGGCCGGCCTCCCACCGGCCGCCGTCCTCTGCGAGATCCTCAACGACGACGGCACGATGGCACGCGTGCCCGACCTGGTGGCCTACAGCCAAAGTCACGGGCTCGCGATGGTCACGGTGACGGATCTGATCGCTTATCGGCGTAAGCGCGAGAAGCTTGTCGAGCGTGTCGTCGAGGCCAGACTGCCGACCGACTTCGGTGAGTTCGACGTCGTCGGCTTTCGCTCGCTGGTGGACGACAAGCACCACGTTGCGATGGTCAAGGGCGACGTCGCCGGTGTCGAGGACGTGCTCGTGCGGGTGCACTCCGAGTGCCTGACCGGAGACGTCTTCCACTCGCAGCGCTGCGACTGTGGCCAACAGCTCGAAGACTCCCTTCGACGGATCGCGGCCGAAGGTTGCGGCGTCCTGCTCTACCTCGCACAGGAGGGTCGGGGCATCGGACTGCTCAACAAGCTGCGCGCCTACAAGCTCCAAGACGGTGGCCTCGACACCGTCGACGCTAACCTCGAGCTCGGCCTGCCGGCGGACCTGCGCGACTACGGGATCGGCGCGCAGATACTCGTCGATCTCGGCCTATCCTCGATTCGGCTGTTGACGAACAATCCCAAGAAGATCGTCGGGCTTGAGGGGTACGGGCTGCGCGTCAGCGACCAGCTGCCGATCGAGCAGCCGGCCGGCGTGCACAACCGCACCTACCTGCGCACGAAGAAGCACCGGCTGGGTCATCTGCTCCACCACCAGGGGCTCGCGCTCGACGACGAGCTGATCCATTCCGAGCGCCTGCAGGACCGGCGCAATGAGCGAGACGGCCGTGCCGCCGGCAACGCTCCGCCCGCGCGAGGGACCACGGCCGACGACGACGCGACCGCCGGCAGCGAAGCCAAGCCGGCCGACGAGCGACCGGATGGTTGACGCCGCCGCCACGACATGGGCGATCTGCGTTGCGCGTTTCCACCCGGATCTGGCCGACCGGCTCGTCGCCGGCGCGACCGCCGTCTTTGAGGCGGGCGGCGGCGTCGTGGACGTGCACGCCGTCCCCGGGGCCTTCGAGCTTCCGCTGGCCGCTCGCTACTGCGCTCGGTCGGGACGCTACGCGGGGGTGGCGTGTCTGGGGGCGGTGATCCGCGGCGAGACCGATCACTACGATCATGTCTGCTCCGCGGCTGCGACCGGAATCGGGCAGGTGTCGCTCGACAGCGGCGTTCCGTGCGCATTTGGGCTGCTCACGGTAGACACGCTCGAGCAGGCGCTTGCTCGTAGCGGGGGTGGAAAGCGCGATCAGGGCGCCGACGCCGCGCGAGCGGTCCTGCGAATGGCGGAGCTTCGCGCCCAGCTTGACGGTGAGGGCTGAGCGTCAGCGGCCGACCCAGGGCGATCCCGATCGGGCGGTTCGCACGAGCGCAAAGGTCTGGTCGCAGGAAGCGGCGGGCCGCACTCGCGCGGGATTGAAGCCAGCGGCATGGCCCCGTGCGGGATTGAAGCCAGCGGCGCGGTCGCCCCGGACTCGTGGCGACGGTGCCGACGCCCGCCCGATAGCCTTCGGCGGGTGCCCAAGGTTTGCTACTCGTGCGGGAAGGGACCGGCGTTCGGCCACAGCCGCAGCCATTCGATGGTTGCGACCAAGCGCCGCTTCAACCCCAACCTTCAGAAGGTACGCATCGACGTTCGCGGTACTCCGCGGCGCGAGTACGTCTGCACGCGCTGCCTGAAGGCAAGCAAGGTCCTCAAGGCTGTCTGAGTCGGCGGCGTCCGTCTGCGAGGCCGCCGGAGTGGTCTCGCACTTCGACGTTGCCGATATGCGCGAGCAGGCAGTCGCTCGAGCCGATCGGCTCTCCACGGCAAGCGCGACGACGACGGCGCGAGCGCATCGCTGCGTACAAGGGAGCGTGGCCGAGACTGCGCCTGACCGCTGAGTTCGGCGCTTCCGCGCCAGCAGTGACGGCCCGCACGCTGCTATCTGTGTGATGTCGGGTGCCCCGGTAATCATCGTGCGATGGTGACGGCATCTGAGCTGACGGCGAGGCCCGTGGCAAGGCGTTGCGCGCCGTCGGCGTTTGCCTCAAGCGCTGAGCTGACGCGGACCGAGCTGCGCAGCGCTTCGCTGCGCTCACTGCCGCGGACAAGCCGCTTGGGCGCACCGATCGAGTGGCCGCGCCCGCTCGCGGAAGCGGCGGCCGTGCTCGGCATCGAGACGGCGGGCGACCTGATCGAGCATCTACCGCACAGCCATCGCGACCGTCGCGGGGTTCGCGCCGTGGCGACGGTCGGCGTCGGCGAGCGGGCGACCGTCACCGTGATCGTCAAGGGCGTCGCTGTCCGCACGATGAGGGACAGGCGGCGCAGGCGGGTGGAGGCGAGAGTGGCCGACGAGAGCGGGCCGATGGTCGCTGTCTGGTTCAACCAGCCCTGGATTGCCCGAGAGCTCTCGCCGGGAACGCGCCTGCGCTTGCACGGAAAGCTCAGGCCACGGAACGAGTTCTGGGTGACCGAGCACGAGCCGATCGCGGATCTGGAGGCGGCGCCGCCGGTCGGCGAGGTCGCATCGGAGGCGCCCGGGCTCGTGCCCGTCTACCCGGCCACCCATGGACTGGCGCCGGAGCGCCTGCGCAGGCTGATCCGTGACCGAGCGCCGTTGATCCATCACTCGATCGAGCCACTCCCCGCGTGGTTGCGCGTTGCAGAAGGTCTCCCAAACCGCTCGGCGGCGCTTGTCGCGACACACTTTCCCGAGCAGGAAGGCGAGCTCTGGGAGGCTCGGCGGCGCCTCGCCTTCGAGGAGCTGTTCCTGCTTGAGCTGATGCTCGCGGCCCGTCGACGCTCTCGCTCGGCCGCCGGCCGCGGCTTGCCGCTCGCCCCGGTAGGACGACTGGTCGAACGCTGGCTTGCGAGCCTGCCGTTCGCGCCGACCGGCGACCAGCTCGCTGCGTTCGAGCAGATTGATCGTGATGTCGCATCGGAGCAGCCGATGCAGCGCCTGCTGATGGGCGAGGTCGGGTCCGGAAAGACCGTGGTTGCCGTGCACGCGATGCTGCGCGCGCTCGAGAACGGGCGCCAGGCTCTGTTGATGGCGCCGACCGAGACGCTCGCCGAGCAGCATCTCGCGACGATTGACCGGCTGCTCGGAGGCCAGCTGCCGCTGGCGCTGCTCTCGGGCTCGACGCCGGCGTCGCGTCGGCGCGCGATCCTCGGTCAGTTGGCCTCCGGCGAGCTCGGCCTGGTCATCGGCACGCATGCGCTGATCGAGCCGATCGTCGAGTTCCGCGACCTGGCGCTCTGCGTGATCGACGAGCAGCACCGTTTCGGCGTCCGACAGCGCGCCTCGCTTGACGCCAAGGCGCGTCAGGGCACAGTCCCGCACGTGCTTCACATGACTGCGACGCCGATTCCGCGGACGCTCTCCCTGACGACCTACGGAGATCTGGATGTCACAACGTTGCGCGAGCTGCCGGCCGGCCGCCAGCCGGTCGAGACGCACGTCGTCGAAGGCCCGGCGGCCCGTGCGCGCGCCTACGAGCGAGTTCGCGAGGAGATCGCCGCCGGCAGGCAATGCTTTGTCATATGTCCGCTGGTCGAGGAGTCTGAGAGCCTGCAGGCGAAGGCCGCGACGATCGAGGCCGATCGCCTCGCGCGGACCGAGTTCGCCGATTGCTCGGTGGCGCTCATCCACGGTCAGATGCCGGCCCAGCGCAAGGCCGAGGCGATGGCTCAGTTTGCGGGTGGCCAAGCCGCGGTACTGGTGGCGACCAGCGTCGTCGAGGTCGGCATTGACGTGCCCAATGCGACGGTGATGCTGATTGAGGAAGCCGAGCGCTACGGCCTCTCTCAGCTGCACCAGCTGCGCGGGCGGATCGGACGCGGCAGCCATGCGTCGGTCTGTATCGCCTTTGGCGATCGGAGCCTGCCCCGCCTGAGGGCGATCGCGCAGGAGCGCGACGGCTTCCGGCTGGCCGAGATCGACCTTGAGCTGCGCGGCGCGGGCGAGGTGCTCGGGACACGCCAGCACGGGATGCCGCAGTTCAAGGTCGCGCGCCTGCCAGAGGATGCCGAGCTGCTCGAGCGAGCGCGCGTCCGCGCCGAGGAGCTGCTCGCGGCAGACCCGGCGCTCGCCGGTCCCGAGCACGCCCTGCTGCGCCAGGCTGCGTTATTGCGCTTCGGCCCCGAGACGGTGCCGATTCCCGCGTGATGGCGGCGTGAGGGTCGTCGCGGGGGAGTTCAAGGGGCGCCGCCTGCGCGCGCCGGCTGGTCGGCGGACGCGACCGACAGCCGATCGCGTGCGCGAGGCGATCTTCTCGATCCTTGGCCCGCTCGACGGGCTTCGCGTGCTCGACCTCTTCGCGGGCTCGGGCGCGCTCGGGATCGAGGCGCTCTCGCGAGGCGCGGCCGCTGCCATCTTCGTCGACGAGGACCCCCGTGCGATAGCGGCTGTCCGCGCCAATCTGGCTGCGATCGGTAAGGAGGCCGGCGTCTATCGCCGCGACGCGCTCGCGTTTCTGGCCGCGCCCGTTGCGGCCGCTAATCGCTTCGACGTCGCCTTCGTCGACCCGCCCTATAGTTCCGCGCGCCGGCTCGCCCGCCCGCTCTCCGAGCGTCTTCCCACCGTGCTGAGCGCAACCGGCCGCATCGTGTCCGAATCCGACAAGCGCGCACCGCTCGAGCTAACGATCCAGCCCGTCGACATCCGAGTCTATGGCGACACCCAGATTGCCATTCACCATGCCGGCTGACGGGCTTCGCATTGCGGTCTGTCCGGGCTCGTACGATCCGGTCACGTTGGGGCATCTCGACATCATCGCGCGGGCGGCGGAGCTCTTCGATCGCGTGGTCGTCGGCGTCGTCAAACAGCCGGTGCGCAAGCAGGCAACGCTGTTCAGCGCCGAGGAGCGCGCCGGTTTCATTCGCGCGGAGATTGGAAAACTTCGCAACGTGCAGGTGAAACCCTTTGATACGCTGCTGGTCGATTTTGCCCGGGAGCACGGGGCCAAGGCGATCGTCAAAGGCCTGCGGGCGATCTCGGACTTTGAGTATGAGTTCGAGATGAACCAGCTGAACCGGAAGATGGCCCCCGACATTGAGAGCATCTACATGATGTCTTCGCCGCACTTCAGCTTTTTGAGCTCGAGCGGCGTAAAGGAGCTTGCGATGTTCGGCGGCGATCTGAGCGACCTGGTCCCACCGGCCGTTGCGCTGCGACTGCAGGAAGCCCTGAAGCCCTGACGAACTGGAGAGCCGAGACGTGATGTCGAAGCACACAATCGATGCGCGGAGCCGGATGCCCCGCGGAGGTAATGCTTGATGGATGTCCTTGTCCTGATCGACAAGCTCGATGACCAGATCCACAACGCCAAGCCGGTCCCTCTGACCGACCAGGTGCGTGTCGACAAGGAGGAGGTCTACGACATCCTCGACCAGATGCGCGCGACCATCCCCGAGGAGATCAAGCAGGCGCGCTGGATCGTCAAGGAGCGCCAGGAGATGCTCGCCGAGGCCAAGCGCGAGGCGGAGCGGATCGTCAAGGAGGCCCGCGACGAGCAAGCCCGCCTGATCTCCGAAGAGGAGGTCGTCAAGCAGGCCGAGCGCCAAGCCGACGAGATCATCGAGGACGCGCGCACGCGCGAGCGCGAGATCAGGCTTGGTGCCGAGGACTACGCCGACGACATCCTGAACACGCTCGAGATCAATCTCCAGAAGTTCACGGCGGCGGTTCAGCGCGGTCGCGACCGCCTTCAGGGCCGCGAAGAGGCTGAGGTCGGCTAGCCCAGGCGGAGCTTTCCCCAGGCCGCTTTACTGTGGTCGAGATGGACCGCAGCGGCGACGTCCTTGACCTCTCTGGCGAGCACCTCTCCTCAGGCGAAGGACGGAGAGTCGCCGCGGCGGTCACGGTCGAGCCGCTTGAGCTGGCCGGCCAGCGCTACGTCGCTGACCCGCCCCGGCCCGAGGTCGGGCTCGACATCAGTCGGACGACGTCAGGCTTCGCGCTTCGGATCCGCTACGAGGTCCAGCTTCACGGGCCGTGTATGCGCTGCCTCGAAGAGGCCGACTGCCAACTGGCGGTAGACGCACGGGAGGTCGACCAGCCAGGCGGTCCCGAGGAGCTGCGCTCCCCCTACCTCGACGGCACGGAGCTCGATATCGGAAGTTGGGCACGCGAGGCACTTGTGCTCGCGATGCCGGCCAAGATCCTCTGTCGCGAGCATTGCCTCGGCCTCTGCCCGGTCTGCGGCGTCAACATCAACGCGGCCGGCCCCGAGCATCGGCACGAGCCGCCGCGCGACTCCCGCTGGGCGCCGTTGGACGAGCTCCGCCTGGAGTAGCTGACACTCCGCTCGCTACACTGCGGCGGCCAATGGCGGTCCCCAAGCGCAAGCAATCCCATTCGCGGACGCACAAGCGCCGCGCGCAGCACAAGCTGACGCCGCCTCAGGTGCACGCCTGCCCGCAGTGCCACGCACCGCGTCTCTCGCATCGGGTCTGCCCGGTGTGCGGGACCTACGCGGGGCGCGAGGTCCTGGCCCCGCGGGCCGCCGACGCCGACGAATAGCGCGGCGTCGCCGGTGACGATGATCGCCGTCGACGCAAATGGAGCAGACAGCGGCGTGGCGACCGTCGCCGAGGGCGCGCGGCGCTCGGGCGTCCCCGTCATTCTGTTCGGCCCCGCCGCCGAGCTCGATGGCCCGAGCGCGATGATCGATCTGGTCGACGCGCCGGTGGCGATCGGAAATCACGAAGAGCCTGCCCGCGCGGTGCGCGCGAAGCCCGAGGCCTCGATCGTCCAGGCGGCAAAGGCGGTCGCCGAGCGGCGCGCGGGTGGACTTGTATCGGCCGGCGCGACGGGCGCCACGCTGACGGCGTCGCTGTTTCACATCAAGCGCCTGAGGGGGGTACATCGGCCCGCGATCGCAGCCCTCGTTCCGGTGCCAGGTCACCCGACGCTGTTGCTGGACGGCGGCGCGAACGTCGAGGTTCGTCCAGAGCACCTTGTCCAGTTCGCCCACATGGGCGCGGCCTTCATGGAGGCCGTTCACGGCGTGAGACGTCCCCGAGTCGGACTGCTGTCGGTTGGGGAAGAGGCCAAGAAGGGCACGCCGGACGTCGTCGAGGCGCACGAGCGACTTGCGGCGGGCCAGCTCAACTTCATTGGCAACATCGAGGGGCGTGACCTGACCGCCGGCGTCGCGGATGTCATCGTGACTGACGGCTTCACGGGCAACGTCGCGATCAAGGTCATGGAGGGAACGGCCGAGATGCTCGCGCGCGTGAGCGCTGCCGCGGTACGGGGGTCGCCGTTGTCGGCGCTCGGTGGGCTCTTGATCAGAGGCAGGCTCGGCGACCTGCGGCGCGATCTCGACCCGGACACAACCGGTGGAGCGATTCTGCTCGGACTACGTGGGGTAGTCGTGATCGCGCACGGCGGAGCGGGCTCGGACGGGATCGCCAATGCGATCCGGCTCGCAAGGCGCGCGGTTGACGAGCATATGGTCGAGCGCACCGCGGCCGCCCTCGAGCTCAGCGGCGCGTTGCGATCCGCCCCCGCTGCTAGCTTCGCCCCAGCTCATGACTAGAGACGAGGTGCTCGAGCGCATACGCGCGCATCTCTCGGCCGAGCTGGAGCTGGATGGCGCCAGCATCGACGAGGGCACGCGCTTCAAGGAGGACCTGGGGGCGGACTCTCTGGACCTCGTCTCGCTGGTCGTCGAGCTTGAGGATGGCTACGGCATCCGGATACCGGATGAGGAGGCGGCGAGAATCCTGACGGTCGGACACGCGGCCGACTTCGTTGCAGCCAAGAGCCCCGCTCGAGGGCAGTGAGCGCTGGAAACGCTGGCCCACCTAGTCGATCAGCTGCCCGAGCACCTTGCAGGTCAGGCATTCACCCACTCATCGTGGGTTGCGGACCGCTGGGAGTCCTACGAGCGGCTGGCATTCATCGGCGATGTGGTGCTGAGCCTTGCAATCTCGACCGATCTATATCCGCGTTTCGAGCGCTATGGCGCCGGCCGGCTGACGAAGCTGCGCGCACAGGCGGTCAGCCGCCAGGCGTGCGCCGACGTCGCGCGCGAGCTGAGCGTCCCGCAGCGGCTCCGGGACGCCGCGCCGGAGACGGGGCGCAGCACCGTCGAGGCGCTGCTCGAGTCTGACCGCATCCTCGCATCGATCTGCGAGGCGATCATCGGCGCGGCGTATCTGGCATGGGGATTCGAGCGGGTAGCGCCTGCTGTCGTGGGTTCGTTTGCCGCTCAAGTCGATGCCGCGCTCGACCATCCCGTCGACTTCAAGTCGCTCCTGCAGGAACGACTTGCTCGCCGCGCCGAGGTCGTTGTCTATCGAATCGAGAGTGAGCAGGGCCCGTCGCATGACCGTAGCTTTGTGGCAGTTGCGGAGGTCGCTGGAGAGGAGATCGGGCGCGGCGGTGGAACGACCAAGAAGAGCGCGGAGCAAGAGGCCGCGCTACGGGCGCTCGACCGGGTGGAGGAGGGTCGTTAGCCGATGCATCTAAGATCGATCACGGTCAAGGGCTTCAAGTCGTTTCCGGACAGAACCAGGCTCGAGTTCGCGCCCGGCGTGTCGGTGATCGTCGGCCCGAACGGCTCCGGCAAGTCGAACATCACCGAGGCCGTTCTCTGGGCACTGGGCGAGCAGAGCGCCGTGGCAGTGCGCGGCCAGACGATGCAGGACGTGATCTTCGCCGGTGGGCAGGGAACGGCGTCACGCAACTCGGCCGAGGTCGAGGTCGTGATCGACAACTGTGATCAAGCGGCGGGGACGGAGTTCAGCGAGATATCGATCGTTCGGCGTCTTGATCGCTCCGGCGAAGGTGAGTATCGCCTGAACGGTGCCCGTTGCCGGCTTGTCGACGTCCTCGAGGTGCTCTCCGACACCGGTCTCGGCAAAGAGATGCACTCGGTGGTCTCGCAGGGGCGCGTGGAAGCCATCATTCACTCGAAGGCCCGCGATCGGCGTCTGCTGATCGAGGAGGCGGCGGGGCTCGGCAAGCACCGCAAGCGCCGCCGCCGCGCCGAGCTCAAGCTCGCGCGCACCGGCGCCAATCTTGCCCGTGCACTCGACCTCGAGCGTGAGGCGCGCGCGCGCTTGCGCCCGCTGAAGCGCCAAGCCGAGGCCGCCGAGCTCCACGAGCGCCTCGAGCGCCAGTCGCTCGAGCTCGAGCTTCAGCTCGCGCGCGATCGCTCGCGGCGCGTCAGCGCCGAGCTGGTCGGCGCTGAGGCGGCAGCCAGTGCCGCCGCCGGCGCACGTGAGCAGGCTCGTAGCGAGCTCGCCGGGGTAGCGGCCGCCCGCGAGGCGCTCGAGCAGCGCTTGACGTCCAACGGTCGGGCTCGCGACAGGCTCGCGGATCAGTTGTTCGCCGCCCGTTCCGGCGCCGACCGAATCGGCATGCGCGTTGAGCGTGCGCAAGACACGGCGCGCGCGGCGGAGGACGGAGCGGGGCGGCGAGCGCGGGAGCTCGAGTCGCTCGAGCAGAGCGCGAGCGAAGCACCCGGCGGCGAGGAGTCCGCGGTGCGAACCGCTCGCCTCGAGCGCGAGCTCGCGGAGCTGGCGGCCGAGCGCGACCGGCGCCTCGAGCGCGAGCTGAGCGAGCTGACCGCCGAGAGCCGGCGTGCCGAGCACGCGCATGCCGAGCTGGGCGAGACCGTCGACGAGCGCCGGGCGACGCTCGCCGCTGCCGAGCGCGCGGCTGACCTGGCGCATCGGTCGCTGCGCGATGGCGAGCGAGCGCTGGAGCAAGCTCGTCGCGAGGGAGCTCGGGCTACCGCTGACCTTGCTGGTGTCGATCGCTTCCTCCACGACGTCTCGCCGCCGGGTGGCGAGGGCGCGCTCGCCGAGCAGCTGTCCGCGGAGCCTGGATACGAGCGCGCGCTTGCTGCCGTCCTCGGCCCGCTGCTGCGGGCGGGAATTGTCGCCGACCTGCGCGCGGGCGAGGCGCTACTCGACGCCCGCGGTGCCGACGGCGCAAGCGCGATAGTGGTCGCCGGCGACGCTGAGCGGCCCGCGGCGGCGGCCGGTGGGCCGCCCGCGGCGGGCGCGGAGCGGCTCCTCGATCACGTTCGCCCGGCCCCCCGAGTCGCCGCTCTGGCCGAGAGTCTGCTGCGCGATACCTGGCTCGTCGGGGCGCTCGAGCAGGTCGAGCAAGGCTTCGACGGCATCGCCGTGACAAGCGCCGGGCGCGTGTTCTTCGCCGATCGGGCGGAGCTGCGCCAGGCGCCCCTGGGCGGCGAGGAGGTGGTCCTGGAACAGATCGGCCGTCGCCGCGAGCTCGCCGTGGCGTGCGACGGCGCTGCCAGCGCGGAGCGGCTGGCGGCTGAGCACGTCGAGGCGCTCAGCGCCGAGCTCTCGCAGGCAACAGATATCCGCGACAGCGCCGAGCGCCAGCTGCGCGAGGTCATCGACCGGTCGGACGAGGCGGCTGAGCTTGTCCGCCGCACGGTGCGGGCGCTCGCGCGCCGCCGGGAGGACCCGCAGGAGCCTGCGGCCCTTCGGCACGCTCAGCTGAGCGCCGAGCTGAGCGCGGAGCGACGGGTTGCCGAGCAGGCCGAGAGCAATCGCCGCGAACACGGCCAGCGGCTGGCGAGATTGCGTGCCCGGATCGCACACGATGGCGAGGTGCTGGGCGCCGCGCGTCGCGCGAAGGCCGCACTGGTGCTGGCACAGGACGCCGTGACCGCTCGCGCCGAGCTGCTCGCCGCCGAGCTCTCCGGAGACGAGCAGCTCACCGAGCGCGTGGCCGGGGAGCTGCGCGGATTAGCGGGCAAGGAGGTCGAGCTTCAGGGCCGCCTCGCCCACGCAAGCGATCAGGTGACGGCGGCGGAGGTCCGCGCCCAGCAGGCCCGTGACGCCGCTGCCGCGGCTGCGGACGAGCTCGAACGGATCGTTGCGCGTCTTGAGTCGCACGGTCCGATCGCCGATGCCGACGCCGGCGCGGAGGCGCTCCCGTTGGACCTGCGCCAAGAGCTCGAGGCCAAGGTCGAGCGACTCGGCCGCCGACGCGAGCAGCTCGGCCCGACGAACCCGCTGGCAAAGGCCGAGTACGCCGAGGCGGTCACCCACGTCGAGGAGCTCGAGACCCAACGCGAGGACCTCGACTCCGCGCTGGCGGAGCTCGAGCGACTGATCCGAGAGACCGATCGCCGCATCCGTGAGAGCTTCGAGCAGACCTTTGAGGCGGCCGCGAAGAACTTCGAGGAGGTGGTTACGCACCTCTTCCCGGGCGGGCGTGGTCAGCTACGACTCGTCAAACACGATGGCCCGCGCACGGTTATCGGCGGTGAGCAGCCCGGTTCGGCCGATTCGGAAGCTGACGGCGACGACGAACGGCCGGTCGACGAGCCAGGGGTCGAGGTCGAGGTCACTCCCGCCGGCAAGTCGACGAAACGCCTGTCGCTGCTCTCCGGCGGTGAGAAGTCGCTCGTCGCGCTGGCGTTCTTGTTTGCCGTCTTCCTTGCCCGTCCGTGCCCCTTCTACATCCTCGATGAGGTCGAGGCCGCGCTCGACGACCTCAACATCGACCGCTTCCTTGAGCTCGTCCGGCGCTCGAGCGCTCGCGCCCAGTTCATCGTCGTGACGCACCAGAAGAGGACGATGGACGCGGCCGACTGCCTGTATGGGGTCAGCATGGGCGGCGACGGGGTCTCGAAGGTCGTGTCTCACCGCCTCGCGGCGGCGGTCGAGCCGGTGACGCCAGGGCCGGCGCGCGAGCGGGCGGCGGCGTAGGGGTCAGGCAGGGAGCGGATGGCGCGGGCGATCTTGCGCCCCACCGCCGGCTTCGACGCAACGGGGGTCGCGCTTTGAAGGGACGGCGGCTAGAGCGGGCGAACTGGTCAACCTTTCGTCGCCCGCCGCGTTTGTGATCCAGGTCGCAGTCGCGGCGGAGTGCTGTCGACGGTGGCTTGTGAGTGAACGGAGACCACGCAGGTCGGCGGTGTCCAACCCCGACCGGTATGCAGGGAAGCTTCAGCGACGCCCCGCCAGGGATGGCGGGGCGTCGCCATCAGCTCGCTCCGTCGAGCAGCACCTATCCTGCGGCGGGTGGCGCGCAGCTGGCATGAGCTCTTTCTGACGGGCGACGAAGCAGGCGCGACGAGCGTCGCCGACGCTCGCGCGCCGGCGGGTCGCGGGTTCTTCGGACGGCTTCGCCAGAACATGGCGAAGACGCGTGAGGCGCTCGGGGCGGAGGTCCAGGCGACGCTCCTACAGAAGCTCGACGACAGCGTCTGGGAGAGGCTCGAGGAGACTCTGATCTATGCCGACGTGGGTGTCGCCACGACAGCGAAGGTCGTCGAGCGCCTCGAGCGCGAGGTACTGAGCGGGGAGGTCTCCGGAGGCGAGCGGCTTGTCGGCCGCCTCCAGGAGCTGCTGGCGACGGCAGCGACCGGAAGCGGCGCTGCGTCGATCGACCTGAGACCGACGCCGACGGTGATCCTGATGGTTGGCGTCAACGGGACGGGGAAGACGACGACGATTGGAAAGATGGCTTGGCACCTGCGCAGCGAGCTTCGCAAGTCCGTCCTGGTCGCCGCGGGCGACACCTACCGGGCCGCGGCGGTCGAGCAGCTCTCGGTCTGGAGCGAGCGGGCAGGCTGCGAGATCGTCGCGGGGGCGCCCGGCTCGGACCCCGGCGCCGTCGTCTACGACGCGATCGGTGCCGCGCGCGGTCGCGGCCATGACGTAGTCATCTGTGACACCGCTGGGCGGCTCCACACGCAGGAGCACCTGATGGATGAGCTGGCAAAGGTCTGTCGCGTGATCGGCAAGCAGATTCCCGAGGCGCCCCACGAGACCCTGCTGACAATTGACGCGACGACCGGTCAGAACGGCCTGCGCCAGGCGCTCGTCTTCCGCGAGGCGGTCGAGGTGACGGGCATCGTGCTGACGAAGCTCGACGGGACGGCCAAGGGTGGCATCGCGATCGCGATCGCGGAGGAGCTTGGCGTGCCGGTCAAGCTGATCGGGATCGGCGAGGGGATCGAGGATCTACGGCCGTTCGACGCCGATGACTTTGCTCGAGCGATCCTTGATCGACCAGCCCCCAGTCGCTGATCTGTCCCTGCGCGCGCGGTGGCGCGGCCCGATCGGGGTTGCGCGGCCCGATCGGGGTGGCGCGACCCGATCGCGGTGGCGCGGCCCTGTCGGGGTTGCGCGGTTAGGATGAGGTCATGCCCGCCTGGGTCATCTGGGCCGTCGCCGCTGCGATCCTCGGCGCCGGCGAGGTCGCGACCCTGACCTTCTTCCTCGGGCCGGTCGCCCTCGCCGCGGCAATCGCAGCGGTTGTCGCCGCCGCCGGGGCGGGGACCGAGCTGCAGGTCGCTGTTTTCATCATCGCGGCGTTCGCCTCGCTCGTCCTCATCCGCCCGATCGCCACTCGTCATCTGCGCACCCCGGCACAACTGCGGACGGGAACGGCGGCGCTCGTCGGCTCACACGCCATCGTGCTCGAGCGGGTCGACGCTAATGGCGGGACCGTCAAGCTGGCCGGCGACATCTGGACCGCGCGGGCCTATGACGAGGAGCAGGTGATCAAGGCCGGCGCTCGGGTCGAGGTCCTGAAAATTGAGGGCGCGACCGCGCTCGTGTCCGAATAGGGAGGTAGGTCGCATGTCGGGAAGTCTCTTCGTCCTGCTCGTTCTTGCGTTTCTGGCGCTGCTGATCCTCGCGCGCGCGATTCGGATCGTCCCGCAGGCGCGCGCCGGGATAGTCGAGCGACTTGGGCGCTACAGGTGCACGCTCGACCCTGGCCTTACCGTGATCGTTCCCTTCATCGACCGGCTGAGACCGCTGATCGACCTGCGTGAGCAGGTCGTCTCGTTCCGCCCGCAGCCCGTGATCACCGAGGACAACCTCGTCGTCAACATTGACTCGGTCATCTACTACCAGGTGACCGACGCCAAGGCCGCGACCTACGAGATCGCCAACTACATCGCGGCGATCGAGCAGCTCACCGTCACGACCTTGCGCAACGTGATCGGCGGGATGACGCTCGAGGACACGCTCACCTCGCGCGACAAGATCAACGCACAGCTGCGCCTCGTCCTCGACGAGGCCACGGGCAAGTGGGGGATACGCGTCAACCGCGTCGAGCTCAAGGCGATCGACCCGCCGGGATCGATCCAGGAGGCGATGGAGAAGCAGATGCGCGCCGAGCGCGACAAGCGCGCCGCGATCTTGACGGCGGAGGGATTCAAGCAGTCACAGATCCTCACCGCGGAGGGGGAGAAGCAGGGAGCGATCCTGCGCGCCGAGGGCGAGCGCACCTCGCAGATGCTCTACGCCGAAGGGCAGGCGAAGGCGATCGAGACCGTCTTTCGCGCGATTCACGAAGGCGATGCCGACCAGAAGCTCCTCTCCTACCAGTATCTCCAGGTCCTGCCCCAGATCGCCCGGGGCGACGCCAACAAGGTGTGGATCATCCCGAGCGAGTTCAGCCAGGCCCTCGCTGGGCTGGGCAGCGCGGTCGCGCCGCAGGACCACTCGACGAAGCCCGGCGCCCCCCCAGCGCGCTGATCTCAGTCGGGCCGCCGCTCGAGACGCGCGATCGCGCACGCTAGCCTGAGCGGGGCCGTGTTCGACACGCTCTCCGACAGACTGCAGGCCGCCCTCGCGGGCGTTCGCTCCCGCGGAGCGCTCACCGAGGGCGACCTCGCCGCCGCCATGCGGGCGATCCGGCTCGCGCTGCTCGAGGCCGACGTCAACTTTCAGGTTGTCAAGCGGTTCACGGCGGGGGTGCGCGAACGCGCGCTCGGCAGGGAGGTGCTCGAGGCGCTCAACCCGGGCCAGCAGGTCGTCAAGATCGTCAGCGAGGAGCTGACGGCACTGATGGGCGGGGCGGGGCGCGAACTCGCGATCGCGAGCTCGCCGCCGACGGTGATTCTGATGGCAGGACTTCAGGGCTCCGGCAAGACGACCGCCTGCGCCAAGCTGGCGCGCCACCTGCGCGACGAGCGCGGGATGGACGTCGCGTTGGTGGCCTGCGATGTCTACCGCCCGGCGGCGGTCGATCAGCTCGTGACGGTAGGGCGCGAGGCGGGCGCGACCGTGTACGAGCAGGGAACCGGGCGCGATCCGGTCGACATCGCCGAGTGGGCGCTTGCGCGCGCGCGGGCCGAGCACCGTGACGCGCTGATCGTCGACACCGCTGGGCGCCTCCATGTCGACGAGTCCTTGATGGACGAGCTTGCACGTATCCGCAAGCGGATCAAGCCCCACAACCTGGTGCTGGTGCTGGACGCGATGACCGGCCAGGAGGCCGCGGCGGTCGCCGAGCGATTCGCCGCCGTGACGAGCTTCGACGGCGTCATCTTCACCAAGCTCGACGGCGACGCACGCGGCGGGGCGGCACTCTCGGTCAAGGAGCTGACCGGCAAGCCGATCCTCTACGCGTCGACCGGCGAGAAGCTCGATGCCTTCGAGCGCTTCCACCCCGATCGCATGGCTCAGAGGATCCTCGGGATGGGCGATGTGATGACGCTCGTCGAGAAGGCCGAGCGTCAATTTGACGAGCAGAAGGCGGTCGAGCTCGAACGCAAGATCCGCAAGCAGCAGTTCACCTTTGACGACTTCCTCGACCAGATGCAGCAGGTTCGCAAGATGGGGCCGCTCTCGGGCCTGCTGAAGATGATGCCGGGGATGGCCGGCCAGCTGGGCGGGCTGAAGATCGACGAGCGCGAGATCGATCGGCTCCAGGCGATCGTCACGGCGATGACGCCGGCGGAGAGGAGGAACCCCGCGATCATCAATGGCTCACGGCGGCGGCGGATCGCGGGCGGCTCCGGTACCTCGGTGCAAGCTGTCAATCAGCTGATCAAGCAGTTCTCCCAGATGCAAAAGGTAATGCGCCAGCTGCAGCAGGGAAAGATGCCCTCACTCTCGCAGCTTGCCCGCGGCCGCTAACGTACGCTGCTTCCCGACTCGACCGAGGTGAATGAGATTTGTCCGTACGTGTGAGGTTGACTCGCGTGGGTAACAGGAAGAACCCGATCTGGCGGGTTGTCGTAGCTGACCAGCGCTCACCCCGTGATGGTCGCGTGATCGAGACCGTCGGGCGCTACAACCCGCAGTCGGAGCCATCCGAGATCGTGCTCGACGAGGAGCGCCTGCGCCATTGGCTGCGGCGCGGAGCCCAGCCCACCGGAACCGTCAAGAGCCTTCTGCGGGCGAAGCGATTCTCTCTCGACGCCGCCGATCGAGCCGGCGCCAGTGACGGAGGCCGGGCGGCGGGCTAGGCGGCATGGAGGAGCTGATCGAGTACCTCACCCGGTCGCTCGTCGATGAGCCCGACGAGGTCTCGGTCGAGTCGTTCGAGGACGACGACGGGAGCATCGTGCTCGAGCTCCACGTCGCCGAGGCGGACGTCGGCAAGGTGATCGGACGTGGGGGAAGCACCGTGTCAGCGCTTCGGACGATCGCCCGCGCGTGCTCGTCGGAGCCTGGACGTCGCGTGTACGTCGACGTGGCGTGAGTCGTGGAGATCGATGTCTTCACGCTGTTCCCCGGGTCGTTCGGCTGGTTCTCCGGGCAGCGGCACGTCCGTAACGCGCTCGCGCTCGGTCACGGGCTCTGCTGTCTCGACCTGCGCGCTTCGACACCGCTGAGCGGCGGCCGGGTCGACGACACCCCCTACGGCGGCGGCGCCGGGATGGTGATCAGGGTCGACGTTGTCGAGGCGGCCCTTGCAGCGCGCTACGAGACCGATCCGATCGAGCTCCGTGATCGCCGACGCGTGGTCGCGCTCGCCGCCGGCGGGCGCCAGTTCAACGACGCGCTTGCGACCGAGCTCGCCGCCGAGAGCGAGCTGACGTTGCTAGCCGGCCGCTACGAGGGATTCGACGAGCGCGTCTACGAACAGCTCGCCTCGGACGTCATCTCGATCGGTCCCTACGTCTTGTCCGGCGGGGAGCTCGCGGCGATGGTTGTCTGCGACGCGCTTCTGCGCAAGGTGCCCGGTGCTCTCGGACACTCTGACAGCGCGCTCGAGGAGTCGTTCAGCGAGGCCCTCGCCGGAGCCCCCGAGTATCCCCACTACACGCGGCCCGCGGACTGGCGCGGACATGGCATCCCCGCCGTCCTGCAATCGGGCGACCACGCGCGCATCCGCGAGTGGCGGCTGGGACGCAGCCGTGAGCGCCTCGAGTCCAGCGGCCGGGCCTTCGCCGCACAGCGAGGTGGACGCGGCGCCTGAGGCGCCCGTCGCTTCGCTACCATTGCCGTCCCGCGTCGAGCCTGGGCATCCTGCGCCCATCGCACCGCGACGCCTTCTTTGCCATGAGCGGAACCATC
>Ga0183260_10000379_pt1 | contig 37302 bp, 45 predicted proteins | sample AntDrymUQ4972206_2_FD_129768 | JGI IMG/M metagenome (GOLD analysis project Ga0183260, IMG submission 129768) | Polar desert sand microbial communities from Dry Valleys, Antarctica - metaG UQ497 (22.06) (version 2) (version 2) | ecosystem: Environmental > Terrestrial > Soil > Desert | place...
CGGCCGCGACATGGGCTCGGAGCCCGACTACTCCGAGGAGCTGGCGAAGGACATCGACGACGAGATCCGCCGCGTGATCGAGGAGGCGCACCAGTCGGCTCAGACCGTCCTCCGCGCGCACATGGACGAGCTGCACCGCTTCGCCGCGATCCTGATCGAGCGCGAGACGATCGACAAGGATCAGTACGAGCGCCTGCTCGCCGGCGAGTCGGAGGAGTCGGTCTTCCCCGAGGAAGTCTCGGAGGAGCCCGCGGTCGAGCCCGAGGCGGACAAGAAGCCGAAGCTCAAGCCGCAGCCGCGCCCGATCCCGGGCACAGCGATGCAACCGCCGCCTCCTGAGGGCGCGGCCGGCTAGCGACTTCTCCTCAGGCAGCTAGCGTCTCGACGTCATACCTCGCGATTCGCGGATCGCGGGTCACGATCGTCAATCCCTCGATCTGCGCCTGAGCGACGAGCACCCGGTCGAAGGGGTCCTTGTGCAAGAGCGGGAGCTCGCCGACGCGAAGCCCGTGCTCCACGGTCACCGGGAGCGGCGTGAATCGCTTGTCGCGAAGCTGCTGCATGAGATCGACCGGGGCTCGCAGCTTGCCGACCGAGATCTTGACACCGATCTCCCAGGCCGACGCTGCGCTTACTAGTACCGGGATCTGCGCGTGTTCGATTGCCTTGCGCGTCTCTGCTCTGAGGAGAGACGGATTCTCGAGCGCCCAGAGGAGGGCATGGGTGTCGAGCAGGAGCCTCACTCGTCGTCGCCGTAGAACGCGGCGAGCAGATCAGGCGGAAGCTCGTCGAAGTCGTCGGCGATCCAGACGCGACCTTCCCAGCCGCCGAGCGTCCGCGGCGCCAAGTCCTCCTCGTACCGTACGAGGCGTGCTACAGGGCGTCCCGCCTTGGCGATCACGACCTCCTCGCCCGCAGATACGCGTTCGAGGAGTCGCGAGAGGTGAGTCTTCGCCTCGTGAATGTTCACCACTGACATCCCTCATAAGACTAGACTAAGACTTAGTCATATTTCAGCGTAACGCCCGCGGGATCTTCAGAGAAAGGACGACTACGCAGCGTGCGCCGAGCGCAGCCCTAGCGGCTACGAATGCCGAAGTCCGACGTGATCACGACGACGTCGTGACCGCCGAACTCGCCCGGCGCCTGATTCACTGCGAGGGCGACGATTCCGATGTCGCGCCAGCTCGGCTCGAGCAGGATCTTCTTGTGGGCCGGGGACTCCAGCCAGACGCGAAGCGCCTCGTCGGGGCTCATCGCGACGGGCCCGTAGAGGAGGTTCTCGCCGACACCCCAGCGCGAGAATCCCCGCTGGCCGTAGAAGCGTGCGATTCGATCGGAGAAGGACGAGCCGTCCGGAGAGTCGTGGGTGAAGGCTCCACGCTTGACCTGAAGGCGCGTGTGTGCGAGCGCGGCCAGACGGAGCGAGGGCGCGGGACGGACCGGCGCCAGGCCGTGCTGCGCGCGAATCGCGTTGATGCCTTCGACGAGATGGAGCGCGATCCCGGCATGGTTCTCCGAGCGCTCAGGCGTGGCGCCCGCGCCGGCGGCCGAGAACGCCGCGGCGATTAAGAGGAGGATGACGGCTCGCCGCTTCACTGAGGCCTTAGATCGGCGCAGACGGCCCCCTAGACATCACCCCTATGAGGCATCATGCTCTCCGGGTCGGCTCCCTCGCCTGTCGCTGCGGGTCAGCCGATGGCCAAGAAGGACAACGAGCAACACCGCGCCTGCCGCCACGGCTCCCAGCAGGTCGAATGCGAGACCTCCCGCCCGTACCCCGTCGGTGAGAACCAGAAGCAGCGATCCGGTGAGCAGCGCCCCGAGCGCGAGCAACGCGACGAACGCTGCGCGACGGAGGTCCTCACCGGGGTCGGCCTTCACCGAGTCTCGCTCCTCGAGCGACCAGTATCCGAGCTCGGCGGTCACGAGGAGTCCCGCTGCGAAAAATGGGGAGCCCCCGTCGAGCGCCGGGTCGTCGATTGCGAGCTGCGCCCCGTACAGGCCGCCCAACAAGAGAAGTGACACGGGAAGCACGGACGGCCAGCCGAGGACGAGCGCGCTCACGAGCGCGAGCAGGGCGACGGCCGCGACGCGGAACCCGACGTCGACGAGCGCGTCCTCGCTCGCGCGTGCAAGCGGCAGCGCGACCAGGGCGACCGCGCATGCGACGGCTCCGACTCCTGCGGCTACACGCGTGCGACTCTCGCGTAGCGTCTGTATGTCCTCACCTCCTCGAGAGCGGATTCGAGCGCGACATCGTCGCCCCAACGCGCGATGCCGATACCGAGGCGCTCGAGACGAGACCGAAGCATTTCGCGGTCGAGCAGCCACGGGCGATACGCGAGACGCTCGAGCGGGCTGCGGCCCGCCTCGACGAGCTCGACCGGGTTGATCTCCACGACAACCAGGTCGAAACCCCGTGCGCGCAGGTTCTGCAGCGTCGTCGCGAAGCGCGGGTCGACGAGAGGCGTCAGCGCGATGACGAGCGCCTTGGGCGGAAGGATGCGAGCCGGGATCAGATCGACGTCTCGCCAGACGTAGGTCGGTGCGACCCCGGTCTCGAGCAGCGTTTCAATGAGACGAAAGCGCTGAGACTGCCCCATCCCCGGCCGAAGCCAGCGCAGCACTCCTCCGAAGGAGACGAGGCCGACGCGGTCTCTCCGCTCGAGGTAGCGGGTCGCGAGCATCGCGGATGCGCGCACGGCGTCATCGAGCGTGCTCCGATTCTCGTCGCGCAGGTCCGCGAAGCTGTCGACGAACAGCACGACGTCGGTGTTCCGCTCCGGGTGCCGCTCGTTGACGACGAGGCCGCTCCGGCGGGCGGACGCGCGCCAGTTGATGGAACGCAGACGGTCACCGGGAACGTAGTCGCGGATGTCCGCATATTCGATCCCGTCGCCCTTGACGCGCGCGACCGCGCTCCCGGTGAAGGCCTGGGTCTCGGCGGCGTCCAGAACTCGGGTGAGCGTTTCAGCGTGCGGATACGCCTTCAGCTGGTGCGCTCGCTGGAGCTGGTCTTCCCAGACGACGAGCCGGAACAGGTCTCGAGCGCGAGCCTGGATCGCCCCTACCTCGTAGACACCCCAGCGCGAGCAGGAAAGCTGCACCGGAACCGTGCGCTCTTCACCGGCACGCAGCCGCACGGCCACGGCGTCTTCCCCCGCGACCGAGACGCCTTTCGGCAGGTCGAGGAACAGCTCGAGCCTGTCGATCGAGCTCTCGGCTCGCACCACGATCTCCGCGTCGACCCCTGCCCCTTCGACGGTTCGCTCGCCCGCGACCGTGAACCGAACGTCGAGTCGAGGCTCACGCGCGACTTGCAAGCCGATCGCCAGCACGAGCGCAAAGGGCGCTGCGGCGACGGCAAGCTCGGGACGGCGGAGCGCGAGTGCCGCGACGAGCCCGACTGCTGCGAGTATCGCGTACCCCTCGAGACGAGGGCTGCCGCGGCGGGTCACCGAAGGTCTTCGGGCGGCGGCGTCGGCACGGTGGCGAGGACGTCTCGTACGACGTCCCCGGCCGAGATTCGCTGGACCCAGAGCTCCGGCCGCAGGACGAGCCGGTGTGCCAGCGCGGGAACCGCCACGAACTTGACATCGTCCGGCAGGACGAAGTCTCGTCCTGCGAGGGCCGCCTTGCTGCGCGCGAGCTTGAGCAGTGCGAGGCTCCCGCGCGGACTTGCGCCGACCGCCAGGCTCTCGGATTGTCGGGTGGCCACGACGAGATCGACGCAGTAGCCGCGAACGCTCTCCGCGACGTACACCTGCTCGATCGCCTGCTGCATCTCGAGAAGCGTCTCGCGGTCGACGATCGAACGCAGCTCGAGCTCGTCAGTGCCCCGCTCGATGCGGCGGTCGAGCACGTCGAGCTCGTGGTCTCGAGCGGGGTATCCGAAGGCGGTTCTGAGCAGGAAGCGGTCGAGCTGCGCCTCCGGAAGCGGATAGGTCCCCTCGTACTCGATCGGGTTCTGGGTCGCGATCACGAGAAACGGGAGCTCGAGCCGATGCGTCTCGCCTTCGATCGTCACCTGGCGCTCCTGCATCGCCTCGAGCAGTGCGGCCTGCGTCTTCGGCGGCGCGCGGTTGATCTCGTCGGCGAGGAGAAGGTTGGTGAAGATCGGCCCAGGCCGGAATTCGAAGTCAACGTCGCGTTGGTTCCAGATCGACGAGCCCGTCACGTCGGAGGGCATGAGGTCGGGTGTGAACTGGATGCGGGTGAAGCGCATGCTCAACACCTGCGCGAACGAGCGCGCGGCCAGCGTCTTGGCCAGGCCCGGGTAGTCCTCGAGGAGCACGTGACCGTCCGCGAGAAAGCCGGCGAGCACGAGTCCGAGCGGGTCCCGCTTCCCCACGACGGCGCGCTCGACCTCGTCGAGGATCTCCGTGGAGAGCTCGTGGACGCGTGCGAGCTCCACGAGACGCTAAATCCGCTCCAGGGACGTCACCACGCGGCCTAGCGCCTCCGGCCCGATGCCGCGGGCAAGACGATCCTCGGGCGGGAGGCGATCACTGCGCACGAGCTGCCAGGCGTCCTCGCCGAGCACCTCGCGCGCCTTCTCGGTGTCACCATCGAGCGAGAGGCGGCGGCGCGCGGTCAGGAGCTCTCCGGCGAGCCTTCGTAGGCGCGGCCGCAGCTGGTGGTGGAGATCGAACGAGCCGGCGGAACCGAGTGCGACCTCCTGCTCGAGTCGCGCCAGCATCGCGGGCGCGCTCCGACGGGTGGTTGACCGCCGCTCGGCCGGCATCCGTAGAGGGGTCGCCCGCGGATACGCACGGCGCAAGATCGCGACCATGAAGGCGAGCGCCACGCACGCGACGACAAGTGCGTACACGCGGATCGCGAGCTCGCGCCGGCCCGGGAGGAATACCAGCACGGCGAAAAGTACGAGAGTGGGGACGACCAGGGTTCGCGTAGCTCGCCAGAGCTCGCCTTTCACGAGGTGGCCGCCCGCTCCGTGAGCTCCTGCATCCGGGCTTCCGCATGCCGGCGAGCCGCAGCGCGGAGCTCGTCGCGGATCTGCGCGAGCGCGGCGATCGCCTCCTCCTTCATGGTCTCGTCCACGGCATGGTGCGAGAACTTTGCCCGAGTGAACAGCTCCGTGAGTCGCCTCACGAGCCGGGTGTCCACCTCGAGCTCTCCGAGGATCCTGCTGACGTGCTCCTCGGCCGTTTCCTGCCGGAGCCGTGCGAGGCCGGAAGCGGCAAAGGTCCGCTCGAGGCGAGCGTAGGCCGCGATCACAGCGCGGCGAGAGTCGGGCTCCGCGCGGAGGTCGTCGAGCGACTCGTCGACTACATCCGCAATCTCTTCGGCCAGCCGGCTCTGACCGGGATCGAAGGCCCGCGCCCGCCGCTGTCGGGCGACGAGGTACGCGCCGATCGCGGTCGCCAGGAGAGCGAAGACCACCAGAACCGGAATCCAGGCGACCTCCGGCTCGTAGCTCCCGCTCGGATCGGGCCGCTCGGGCCGCGGCTCGCCCACCTCGGGCTGCAACACGGCATCCTCCTCTTCGTTGGGGACGATGGCCAGGCGACGGGATCTGAAGTACCAAGCGAATGCGAACGCGCCTCCGAGCACGATGAACGACACGAGCATTCCGCTTCGTCGGTACTTCCCCGACGCGATCTCCTCGGCGATCGCCTTTCGCTGCATCAGCCCGTAGACGAGGAGCGCCGCCGCGGGCACGAGCGCGAGTAGCGCGAACGTGAAAAAGGTATCGAGGACGATGTCGGACGGCCGTCGGGTCTCGTCCGAGCCGCGCTCGGTGGAGCCGGTCGCTGCAACCGCGACGAGGCCGACGAGCGCTAGTACGACGATCCCTGGGAGCAGGGCTCGTGCAGAGCTACCGCGCACGGAACTCGCGCTTTAGGCGCTGGCCGGCGAAGCTGCCGGCGCGGTCGCCGCCTTGCTCACCCAGTAGCGGTTCAGCGCGCCCTGAACCTTCACGAACCAGACGATCGCCGGAATGAGGAGGATAAAACCGGGGAAGAGCCACAGACCGGTCCAGCCGGTGACCGGTGACTCGCGCCCGTCGCGCTGATACATCCGTCCGATCTCCGAGGGGATCACGAAGGCGTTGACCGGCCAGATGAGGATCCAGATGACGAGCCCCAACACGCCGCCGACGCCATCGCCCGTGTGCTGCTTCACCTCCTCGTGCGTCTTGTAGACCCAGTACAGGCCGTAGATGCCCAAGGTGACGACGAAGAGCAGGATGCCGAATCCGATCCCTCTCGGCTGTCCCAGGTCTCCGCTGGTGGAGGGCATGACGCTCATCGAGGAGGATCCTGCACCGTTTGGCTGTCGCGTGCGGCGATACCCTGCGCGACGTGAGCTCCCTGCTGCAATCGATCGAGGAGCGTTGGCCACGACCGGCCGTCATGGGTGTGGTGAACGTCACGCCGGACAGCTTCTCCGACGGCGGGCGTTTCTCGTCGCCGGCCGCTGCAGTCGCCCACGCGCGACGTCTTGTCTGCGAGGGAGCCGCTCTCGTCGACGTGGGCGGTGAGTCGACGCGGCCGGGAGCAGAGCCGGTCGATGTCGATGAGGAGCTCCGCCGCGTTCTTCCGGTGCTGGAGGGGCTCCACGGCGTCTCAGTCTCTGTCGACACGTCGAAAGCGGAGGTAGCGCGGCGCGCTCTCGAGCTCGGTGTCGAGATGGTGAACGACGTCACGGCGCTCCGCGGGGATCCGGAGATGGGCGCGGTTGTAGCCGAGCACGGCGCGTATGTTTGTCTGATGCACATGCGTGGAGAGCCGCGGACGATGCAGGAGACTCCTCAGTACGACGACGTTGCGGCCGAAGTGTTCGCGTTTCTCGAGGAGCGAGTCGCGTTTGCGATCGGCTGTGGGATCGACGAGCGGCGGATCTGCGTCGATCCTGGCATCGGGTTCGGAAAGACATCCGACCAGAATCTCGAGCTCGTGCGTCGACTCGACATCCTCTCGGCGCTCGGACGCCCGATCGTCGTCGGGCTTTCTCGGAAGAGCACCCTGGGCAAGGTGCTCGGCGACGCCGGAGCGACTCAGGGAACAACGGCTGCATCGGTAGGCGCGGCGGTGGCAGCATTCGAGATGGGCGCATGGATGCTCCGCGCGCACGATGTCCGCGAGACCGTGGAGGCGCTGGCGGTTGCAGCTGCGGTGAAACGGGGAAAGGTGAGTGCATGACCATCGAGCTGAAGAGCCTCGTCCTGTTCGGACACCACGGCTACCTGGAAGAGGAGCGACGGCTCGGGCAGCGCTTCCTCGTGGATCTCTGGGTCGACGTGGACGACGATGCAGCGTCGAGCGACGAGATCGACGAGACCGTCGACTATCGGTACCTCGCGGGTCTGGTGCGCGAGGTGTTTGCCGGGCCGGAGCGCCTGTTGCTCGAAGGGCTGGGCGGGGCGGTCGTAGACGGGATCCTGGATCGCTTTCCGGCGGTGGAGCGGGTTCGAGTGCGAGTGCGGAAGCCAGACGTGGTGCTCGATCCACCGGTCGAGCACGCGGCTGTCATCGTCGAGCGAAGTCGCGGAGCCGGGCGTCCCGGCCGATGACGCGAGCATACGTCGGCCTGGGCGCCAATCTCGGCCCGCGAGAGGTGACGCTTCTGCGGGCGGTCGACGTGCTCGCGGCCGAGCAGGGAGTTAAGATCCTGGCTGTATCTCAGCTTCGTGAGACGGACCCAGTGGGGAACGTCGAGCAGCCGACTTTCGTGAACGGCGCGGTCGCCGTCGAGACGAGCTTGAGCCCGCGCGAGCTCCTGGACGCGCTCCTTCGCGTCGAGCAGGAGCTCGGTCGCGTCCGCGACGGAGAACGGTGGGGGCCACGCACGATCGACCTCGATCTGCTCCTGTACGGGTACGAGATCGTCGACGAGCCAGGCTTGTGCGTTCCCCACCCTCGACTCCACGAGCGCCGCTTCGCGCTGGAGCCGCTCGTCGACCTCGAGCCTGAGCTCGAGATCCCCGGAGTCGGGAAGGTTGCGGAGCTGCTGAAAGAGGTTGTGTAGCCACCGCCTGGCACGCCGCGAAAGCGGACGAGAAATCCTTCGCGCGTCCGAAGTTCCGCGCGGGCGGATTCGGGCTTGCACCAACTGTCTAGACTGAGGTGCAGATGTCCCACCTCGACGAGCTGGACGAGTACGAGGCTGAGCTCGAGATCTCGCTGAAGCGGGAGTACTCGGCCGTTTTCGGCCTCTTCCGCTACTGCATCCTGACCCAGGACGCGACGTATCTCTGCAACCAGCTTGATGTCGAGTCGCTGCCACAGGCCAGTTACCCGTTCTTCCACGTGCGCATGGAGGACGTCTGGGTGTGGGACAAGAACCGCCCGACGCGGATCATCCCGCGTGCCGAGGTCTACACCTCCGGCGATGTCACGATCGAGGAGCTGCGGGGCGAGGGCGATGAGCCGCGGCTGAGCGCAGAAGCGCTTGCCGAGCGCATCGGGCAGCAGTTCTCCGGCGACGACGAGGCCCCCTAAGGACGACGAGGCCTCGTAAGGTCGCCTGACGAAGCGTCCGCCTAGCGGACGCCTTTAGGGATCTTTGCGCGCCCGCTTGAAGGGGATGCGGCCGCGAAGCGGACGCCTTTAGGGATCTTTGCGCGCCCGAAATCCGCGAGAGCGGATTTCGGGCTTGCGCCTAAGAATGAGCCGGACGGTCGCGCTCGGCGAGCCACTGCTCGAAGCGGCCCTCGGGCGAGTTGAGGTAGCCACGAAGGTCGCCGTCGAAACCCGCTATGCCGTCGCGTAGCTGGAACAGGCGGAACTCGAGCACGCGCTCCGGATCGCAGGCGTGCCGGTCCCTTTCCTCAGCCGCGACCGATGTGCCGCATTCGGCGCACGGCATGTGGCGGGAAGCGAAGAAGCTGGACATGGCGGGTTCGGGGAAGCCATCCTTCGCCGTCCCGCTCTTCAACCCTGCACTGCGAAGGGCCGCTTCAGCGGCCCTTCGAACAGGCCATGTATCTGTTTCTACGCTTGGGCCGGCGCAGGAATCGCGCCGAGCTGCACGAGCATGCCCAGCGTGTCCCAGGTGGTCCACTCCTCGACGACCATGCCGTCCTCGAGCCGAGAGATGGTGAGCCCCGAGACCGTGACCTCCCTGCCCGTCGGGGCGATGCCTGCCACCTCGCCCGTCTGCGTTCCGCGCGCCGTCCACCGCGATGCGACCTTGTCGCCCTCCGCGATCTGGTCGTCGACGGTGATGCGGCCGTTGGGGAAGCCGTCGATGTATTGCTGGATCTGAGTTCTCGCGCCGTCCGGGCCGCTGATCGGCTCGGGGGCCGACGGGTCGTAGCCGATGTAGCCGGACCCGATGAATTCATCGATGACGTCGATGTTGCCCGTCCACGGCTCCTCGATCAGACGTCGGACGATCTGTTTTGCATCCGCCATGCTTGCTCCTTTCGCTCGCCTACGCCGATGGAGTCGAGAGCGGCACTAAGGGCGACGGCGAATCCCGCGAGCACGAGAGCGATCCCGAGCCTCATCCAGCCGCGACTCTGCCTCCGAAAACACTTGAGCCGACTCTACAACACCGCTTCTGCTGCTGCTCTGATTCACTTGCGCGATGCTCCTTGCCGTCGACGTGGGCAACACGCAGACCGCTCTCGGCTTGTACTCGGGCGGCGACCTGCGGGACCACTGGCGTGTAGCGACAGAACGGTCGACGACGGCTGATGAGCTCGGCGTTCTCCTGAGCGGCCTGCTGGACTTCGACGACGTCGAGGGGATCTGCCTCGCGTCGACCGTTCCGGTGTTGATCCGTGAGTGGGAGGCGCTCGCGGCAAAGTGGGCGCGCACCTCGCTTCTCGTCGTCGGTCCGGGAGTGAAGACCGGTATTCAGATTCGCTATGACGATCCGCGCGAAGTCGGTCCTGACCGCATCGTGAACGCGGTCGCGGCCAAGGAGCGCTACGGCGCTCCGGTGATCGTCGTCGATTTCGGCACCTCGACCAACTTCGACGTCGTCTCACCCGAGGGCGAGTACGTGGGCGGTGTCCTTGCGCCTGGGATCGAGACGTCCATGGAAGCGCTCTTCGCCCGGGCGGCCCGGCTCGTGAAGGTGGACTACACGCCACCTGGGACGGTGATCGGGAAGACGACCGTCGGCGGTCTCCAGTCCGGCCTCGTATACGGCTTCGCGGGACAAGTGGACGGGATCGTGGGCCGCATCCGGGAGGAGCTCGGCGCGGAGGCCGTGGCGATTGCCACGGGTGGGCTGGCTGACCTCGTTGCCCCGCACTCGCGAACGATCGAGCGCGTGGACCCGTTTTTGACGCTCGACGGGCTGCGCATGGTCTGGGAGCTGAACGCGTGACGGCCGAGAGTCCCACAGTCGCAGCCGTCGTGCCGGAGTCGTATCGGTCCTCGGGATCGAGACTGGCGCCCTCGTGCACGTCGCGCTCGCGTCTTCCGCTCTCGCGTTCTCAGATCGCCAGCGTCTCGGGATCGACGATCCAGGACCGCCCGCATACTTGACCACGGACGACCTTGTTGGATGCTCCGCGTCACGATGTAGAGCACCGCCGGACCAGGAACGGGCGATGAGCACCGCCGAGGCGAGCGCGAGATCGGACTGGGGCTCTGGACGCTGTTCTCGCGTCGAGCGGAGACCGCCGTCGCTGTCGCCGGCGAGGTTCGCCTCCGGCATGTTTTCGCCCAGGGTGTGCTCGTAAACGTGTTCAACCCGAAGGTGGCGCTCTTCTTCCTCGCCTTCCTGCCTCAGTTCGTCGATCCGACCGCCGCGCACCCGGCGCTGCAGATCGGGCTGCTCGGTCTCGTCTTCGTGGTCATCGCCCTCGTGCTCGATCTCGGCTGGGCGCTCACCGCCGATGTCGCCGGCGCGGTGTTGCGGCGCTCCCGGAGCTTTCTGCGGGTCAAGCGCTACGTGTCGGCGGGTGTGTACATCGTCCTCGGCGTTGCGACCGCGCTCGCCGGGGAGGACAAGGCCGGACACGCCCGGCCCTTACCCCAGATGTAGAGGTAACGGACGAAGAGCTGCGGCAGGGGCGAGGCATGCCGGACCTCGCCGACGACTACCCGCCGCCGTAGACGGAGATCGGCAGCTCGAGCGTGACCTCGTCACCTGACGGAATCTCGGCCTCCAGCCGTTCCAGGATCTCGAGCGCTCCCGGTGCCGCTGCGAGGAGGCGCCGCTCGACGTCTTCGGTCGAATCGAGCTGTACAAGCTCCTGTTTGAACGGTTTCGGGAACCTGCCCTGACCGAGGTACCAGCCGTAGAACTTCTTCAGGAAGCTGGAGGCGCGGCGCTCTCCGAGCTCTCGCACCGTCTCCCGGACGAACAGGATGAGCTCTGCGGCGACCTCCTCCCGCGAGGGCTTCTGCGCCCCGCCGTCGACGATCTCCTCGAGCGCCCACGGATTTCCCTGCGCGCCTCGCCCGACCATGACGGCCTCGGCACCGGTGGTGGCGAGCACCGCTTGGGCCGAAGCGCGGGAGGTGACATCTCCCGACGCGACAACCGGGACGTCGACCAACGAGACGAGCTCGGCGGTCAGCGCGTGGTCAGCGGTTCCGGTGTACATCTGCTGCGCGGAGCGCGGATGGAGAGTGAGTGAGGCGGCGCCGGCCTCGACGAGCCGCGGCCCGAGGTCGAGGCATGAACGCGAGCCGTTCTGAAGGCCGCGCCTCAGCTTGACGGTGACGGGCAGATCAACGGCGCTCGCGACCGATTCGACGATGCGGCAGGCGAGCCCCGGATCCTCGAGCAGCGTCGCACCCGCGCCCGTGCGCGTCACCTTCCTGACGGGGCAGCCGAAGTTCAGGTCGACGATGTCGGCCCCGACGGCCTCGACCATCTTCGCCGCGTTCGCGAGCGCGCGCGGTTCCGAGCCGAAGAGCTGGATCGCAAGAGGGTGCTCGTCCGCGGCGACCCGCAGGTACCCCAGCGTCCGTTCGTTGCCGTGCTCGATTCCGGCGCAGCTGACCATCTCCGAGCACACGAGCCCGGCCCCGTAGCGGCGCCCCTGGCGTCTGAACGCCTGCACGCTGACGCCTGCCATAGGCGCGAGAACCAGCCGCGTCGATATTTGGACGGCGCCGATCTGCCAGGGTCTGCGGAGATCGATCATCGGATCGCATCGTAGAAGCTCGAATGCAGAAGGCGGTGCTGCGGACGCATTCGGGGGATCTGGCGCGCGACCAGAATCCGCGCGAGCGGATTCTGGTCTTGCGCACGGGGAAGTTCGAATGCAGAAGGCGGTGCTGCGGACGCATTCGGGGGATCTGGCGCGCGACCAGAATCCGCGCGAGCGGATTCTGGTCTTGCGCACGGGCGAGGCGGTTGACGCTGGCTTCGCGGGGCAGCTACCATTCCGGCCGTTTGACGGGGCCGGCGGGGCCCCGCCGTCTCATCTCGGAGGGCTTTTTCTTGAAGGAAGTGATCCTCACTCCTGAGGGCTACAAGCAGCTGAAGAGCGAGCTCGACAGGCTGCGCACGGAGAAACGCCGCGAGATCGCGGAGCGGATCGCCGCTGCGCGTGCCTTCGGCGAGATCGCGGAGAACGCCGAGTATGACGACGCCAAGAACGAGCAGATGATGCTCGAGCACCGCATCGCCCAGCTCGAGGAGCGGCTCGCGAACGCCCGAGTGATCAACCCGAAGGACATCGACACGAGCGTCGTCTCCGTGGGGTCGGTCGTGCGCCTCCGGGATGTCGACGCGAAGGAGACGGTCGAGTACTTCATCGTCGGCTCTGCCGAGGCCAATCCCGTCGAGCGCAAGCTCTCGAACGAGTCTCCGGTGGGAAAGGCGATCATGGGCCGCAAGAAGGGCGAGACCGTCGAGGTCGCGACGCCACGCGGCTCGAAGCTCAAGTTCAAGATCATGGAGATCAAGGCGGCGTAGAGCGTTCCGGGCTCTAGACTCGCCCGGCCATGACCGTTCCCAAGCGCTTTCCCGATCGGGATGAGATAGCAGCGGTGCGGGCGTCCACGGAGGAGCTCGAGGCCGGAGCAGAGGTCGACGTGACGCGTCGTCTAGCCGGTCGCGTGCTGGCACGTCGCGAGATGGGCAAGCTCGTCTTCTTAGATCTCGTCGATCGATCCGGCCGGATCCAGCTCATGTGCGACACGGGCCGGACAGGGGTCGTGGATGTCCACCTCGGCGACGTCGTCGGTGTTGTCGGGCGGCCGGGAAAGTCACGCCGGGGCGAGCCGTCGCTCGTGGTCGATGAGCTCGTCACGCTGTCCAAGAACCGCAGCCCTCTCCCGGACACGTTCCATGGCGTCACCGACCAGGAGACGCGCTACCGCAAGCGCTACCTCGACCTGCTCATGAACGACGAGACTCGCGAGCTCTTCCTGCTCCGCTCGCGGGTGGTGTCCGCGATTCGCCGTGTCCTCGACTCGGACGACTTCGTCGAGGTCGAGACGCCGATCCTGCAGCCCCGCTACGGCGGGGCTTTTGCGCATCCGTTCGTCACGCACTCGGAAGAGCTCGACGCTGACCTTTACCTGCGTATCGCCACCGAGCTCTACCTCAAGCGCTTGATCGTGGGCGGGCTCGAGCGGGTGTACGAGATCGGCAAGGACTTCCGCAACGAGAGCGTCTCGTACAAGCACCAGCCGGAGTTCACGATGCTCGAGTGGTACGAGGCGTACGCCGACTACGAGGACACGATGGCGCGGATCGAGACGCTGGTCGAGCAGGTCGCGCAGGAAGTACTAGGCACCACCCGGGTCATGTTCAAGGAGCAGGAGATCTCGCTCGAACGACCCTGGCGCCGCATCCGCTTCGTCGACGCTCTCGAGGAGCTTGAGCTCTGGACGCGCGATGCCGTCGAGCTGCGTGCTTGGCTCGAGGAGCGCGGGGTCGACACGGGGGCCGACAAGGACTGGCCCCAGCTCGTCGATCACGCCTTCAGCCACTTCGTCGAGTCCGGCCTCGTCCAGCCGACGATCGTCCACGACTATCCGATCGAGCTTTCCCCGTTCGCGCGCCTCACGGACGCCGACGAGATGCTCACCGAGCGCTTCGAGTACTTCGCGGGCGGGATGGAGCTCGGGAATGCGTTCACCGAGATCAACGACGCCGAGGAGCAGCTCGCGCGCTTCGAGGCGCAGTCGGAGCACGTGGAGGGTGAACGCGGCGATCCCGACTACGTGGAGGCGCTCTCGTACGGGATGCCGCCGACCGGCGGACTCGGGCTCGGGATCGACCGTCTCACGATGCTGCTCGCGGGCCGCGACACCATCCGCGACGTGATCCTGTTTCCAACGCTGCGACCGTCGCGCTAGCCCCCCTAACTGGCTGCCGCGGACTTCCACACGGGACGCGCATCGCGAAGCGTCCCCTCGTGGTCCGCGGTCACCGCCACGTCCTCCTCGGGGTGCGCCGCGCGATGCTCGCGGAACCACGCGACCGCACGCGCGATCCCCTCGTCGAGCGGCACCTGCGGGTCGTAGTCGAGAAGCTCGCGGGCCTTCGAGAGATCGGCCACGTAATGCGTCACCTCGCCGAGCAGAGACGGCGCAAGCGTCATCTGTGGATCGGCATCGAGCTCGGCGGCGATCCGCTCAGCACAATGCACGAGGGTGTTACCTTGTCCGTAGGCCAAGTTGATCGTCTGGTTGACGACTTTGCCCTCGGCAAGGGCCTCGATCCCCCGCACGATCCCTTCGATGCAGTCGTCGATGTATGTGAAGTCGAGCGTCTTGTCGTGGCCACCGTAGATGGTGATGGGCTCGTTTCGCAGCATCGAGTGGATGAAGAGCGGAATCACCCGAACCATTCGGCCGAGGTCGTTGTCGAAGCGCCCGTAGACGTTGGAGAAGCGGAAAACGAGGTACGGGAGCCCATAGCAGCGCGCGTACGAGTAAATGAACGCCTCGCCTGAGATCTTCGACGCCGAGTACGTGCTCTCCGCATACGCGAAGTCGGCCACTTGCTCGCGGTATTCCTCGAACCGGTGCACGTCGCCGTAGACCTCGCGACTCGACGAGAAGACGATCGGGATGTGCCGTTGGCGCGCATACTCCAGGATGTTGAACGTCATCACCGTGTTCTCGAGCGCCCTGTGGGGCTCTCGTACCAACTGGTGCACCTTGGCGTGCGCTGCGAGGTGGACGACGAGATCGACATCGGGATACTCGACGCCGTTGATGCCGTCCGGGAACGGCGCATAGTGACCCGCGAGATCCTGGAGGAGATACGGGAAGTCGTCGGTCCAGGTGTTCTGCCGCTTGTCGACCCCGAACACCTCGTGACCATCGCGCATGAGCCGCAGGCCGAGGTTCGTGCCGATCTGTCCAGACGACCCGGTGAGGAGAACCTTCACGGCGGCTGAACACTAACGCCCTCGACGGTCAGCTCTTCCGGCGCCGATGGCTCATGGAAGGGAAATCTCGAGCCGATGAGAATCCCTCAACAGTTCTGCCGAGTCGTGACCGAGAGGCAGTCGGCTACGATCAGACCAACCTTCGACCCGGAGCGCGGCAAACCCCGGCGGCTCCGGAGACGAACAAGGGGAAAGGAGGGTCGAAGGTTGTTCGAGCGATTCACCGAACGAGCCAGGCAGGTCGTGGTTCTCGCGCAGGACGAAGCGCGGGCGCTGAAGCACAACTACATCGGCACCGAGCACATTCTTCTCGGCCTGCTCCGTGAGGAAGAGGGCCTCGCCGCTCGCGTCCTCGAATCGCTCGACATCACCGTGGAGGAGGTTCGCGCCCAGGTCGCACGCATCGTCGGACAAGGCGACGAGGTCACCACGGGACAGATCCCATTTACGCCGCGCGCCAAGAAGGTTCTCGAGCTGGCGCTGCGCGAGGCCCTGTCACTGGGCCACAACTACATCGGCACCGAGCACATCCTGCTCGGGCTCGTGCGCGAGAACGAGGGCGTTGCCGCGCGGATCTTGCTGGACTTCGACGCGGATGCGGAAAAGATTCGCAACGAGATCATCCGCATGCTCTCCGGCCCGGGCCGTCGCCAGGCCGGGGCGGGCGCGCCTCCGGGGGAGAAGACGAAGAGCTCGAAGCTCCTCGACCAGTTCGGCCGCAACTTCACGAAGCAGGCCGTCGAGGGGAAGCTCGACCCCGTGGTCGGCCGGCAGACCGAGATCGAGCGGATCATGCAGATTCTGTCGCGCCGGCAGAAGAACAACCCGGTCCTGATCGGGGAGCCGGGCGTCGGCAAGACGGCCGTCGTCGAGGGTCTTGCCCAGCGGATCGCCGCGGGCCAGGTGCCCGAGCTCTTGAAGGGCAAGCAGATCTACTCACTCGACCTGGCCGCGCTCGTCGCCGGCTCGAAGTACCGCGGGGAGTTCGAGGAGCGCCTCAAGAAGGTCATGAAAGAGATCTCCCAGCGCGGCGACATCATCCTCTTCATCGACGAGCTCCACAACCTCGTCGGGGCCGGCGCTGCGGAAGGCGCGATCGACGCAGCCTCGATCCTCAAGCCCGCGCTTGCTCGTGGAGAGCTCCAGACGATCGGCGCGACCACGCTCGACGAGTACCGCAAGTACCTGGAGCGCGACGCCGCGCTCGAACGACGCTTCCAGCAGGTTCGGGTCAACGAGCCGACGATCGACGAGACGGTGCTGATCTTGCGCGGTCTGCGCGACCGCTACGAGGCGCACCACCGCTGCAAGATCTCCGACGACGCGCTGTCGGCTGCGGCCCAGCTCGCCGAGCGCTACATCCAGGACCGCTATCTCCCGGACAAGGCGATCGATCTGATCGACGAGGCCGGATCCCGCGTGCGCATCGCCACCATGTCCGCGCCGCCGCGCTACCGCGAGCTCGAGGAAGAGATCGAGAAGGTGCGCGCCGACAAGGAAGGCGCGATCGAGGCGCAGGAGTTCGAGAAGGCCGCCCAGCTTCGCGACAAGGAGCGGAAGCTGACGCAGAAGAAGAAGGAGCTCGAGGACGACTGGCGGAACCAGGCCGACGACGAGCAGCCCGAGATCGGCGAGGACGAGATCGCCGACATCGTCTCAATGTGGACGGGCATCCCGGTGTTCAAGCTCACGGAGGCCGAGTCGCAGAAGCTGATCCGGATGGAGGACGAGCTGCACAAGCGCGTCATCGGGCAGCACCAGGCGATCGTCGCCGTCTCCAAGGCGATCCGGCGCGCTCGAGCGGGAATCAAGGATCCGAAGCGCCCGACCGGCTCGTTCATCTTCCTCGGCCCCTCGGGCGTGGGGAAGACCGAGCTCGCGAGAACTCTCGCCGAGTTCTTGTTCGGCGACGAGGACGCGATGATCCAGGTGGACATGTCGGAGTACATGGAGAAGCACTCCGTGTCCCGTCTCGTCGGCTCACCGCCCGGCTACGTCGGCTACGACGAGGGCGGCCAGCTCACCGAGGCCGTGCGCCGCAAGCCCTATTCGGTGGTGCTCCTCGACGAGATCGAGAAGGCGCATCCCGATGTCTTCAACATCCTCCTGCAGATCCTGGAGGAGGGAAAGCTGACGGACGCGCAGGGGCGCAAGGTCGACTTCCGCAACACGATCGTGATCATGACCTCGAATCTCGGCGCGGCGCAGATCTCCAAGAACCAGACGCTCGGGTTCTCGATCGGCGATGAGGGCGGCCTCTCCTACGACGAGATGAAGGAACGCGTCATGTCGGAGCTCAAGAAGGTCTTCCGGCCCGAGCTCCTGAACAGAATCGACGAGGTCATCGTCTTCCACAAGCTCGAGCGGGCGGAGATCCTGCAGGTCGTGGACATGCTGATGAAGCGCGTGCGCGAGGAGATGGCGAAGCACGGGACCGTCATCGAGCTCACCCAGGAAGCGCGCGAGCTGCTCGTCGAGCAGGGCTACGACCCGTCGATGGGAGCGCGGCCACTGCGCCGCGCGATCCAGCGCCTGATCGAGGACCCGCTCGCCGACTTCATCCTCGGCCGCGAGCTGTCCGCGTCATCGACGGTCGTCATCGACCGCCGCGACAACCCGGTCGACGACGAGCCCCCGGTCGTGATCAAGATCATCGAGGGCCCGCCCGTGCCCGCGACTGTCGGCGCCCCAGACGACGAGCCGGCCGACGACGAGCCCGCCGCCGAATAGCGCACTCACCGTCCGTCGTGCGAAGCCGTCCGACTACGGGCGGGTGATAGGGCACGTCAACGTGTGGTGGGGCGGGCGCGAGATGGCGCCGATACTGCCGCGGCTCTTCTTCCTCCACTTCGAGGGGACGACCTATGTGGCCGAGGACGCTGAGGGCGAGCTCGCCGGGTTCGTGTGCGGGTTTCTCTCCCAGTCCGATCCGGAGGAGGCGTACATCCACTTCGTCGGCGTCTCTCCAGAGCACCGCGGCGGTGGAGTCGGCCGCACGCTGTACGAGCGCTTCTTCGCGGAGGCGCGCGGCGAGGGACGATCCGTCGTTCGCTGCGTCACCTCACCGTCGAACGTGGACTCGGTCACGTTCCACGAGAGACTGGGGTTCGAGGTCGACCGGTGGTGGAGGACTACGACGGACCGGGCGAGGATCGGGTGCTCCTGCTCAAGCGGCTGACCTGACGCTCCCACCCACGCTCCCTCGACCAGTCCAGGTACGAGCCGGCGACGATGTCCGCGGCGAGCGCCAGGCCCAGGTAGCTGATCCAGGCCGAGTCGGCGTCGGTCAGGTTCTTCAGAAGCGTGAGGCCGAAGATCGAGCCTCCGAGCGCGACCATCACCCCCTCCCAAGGGACGTCGTCCGAGACCTGGACCTCGGTTGCGTGCACGACAGCGACGATGGCGACGATTGCCAGCGTTGCGAGTCCGATCAGCAGTCCCCAGAAGTCCCACCCGTCGAGCGCGAGCGTGGCGATGCCTGCTCGCCCGAAGTCGACCTCGAGATTCTGCCAGGTGAAGAAAAGAGAAAAGAAGAGCAGCACGCCGCAGCCGAGAACGATCTTCGAGCCGGTCGAGAGGCCCGTGATCCTGTCCATGGCTTGTCCTTTCGAGAGCACGTCGTTGCGTCCCGCGAGTTATCAGCTACAGACGGTGCTCGCGAATTCCGGAGTTTGCGAGATTTCGAGGGATACGCCCGCCGCCTTGATTGCGAAAGCGGCGGGCGCAGCTCCTCGACGATCTACGTGCTTCGGGGCTCGTGCGGATGGTCGTGCGGACGATCGTGTTCGTCGGTCGCTGCCGTCTCCGGTTCGTCCGGCGCGATGTCCGGCTCGGAGGCCATGTCCGTTTCGGAGACAGGCTCGGGATCGGACATCGGCGCATGCTCGTGGGGAGCGGCTTCCGGCCGGACCACCGGGGGCGGCGCTGACGTCATTGGTGCTGCCGTCGTCGAGGAGGCCGATCTGTTCGGCATCTCGCTCCTCAACGTGTTCATCCCACCGGCCCCCTCGATGACCTGCCAAGCGCCGAACGCGATCACTGCGGCGAGGACGACTCCGACGTAGCTCCAGATCGTCGAGTAGTCGTCGGAGAGGTTCTTGACGATCGCGACCAGCAGGATCAACCCTCCCAGAACCGCTGCGACCATCGCACCCGAAACGGGCAATGGAATGTCGACCGCCGCGAGCTGGAGAACGATCCAGGCTATGAGCGCGATCGTGAGGAGTCCCAGGACGATGCCGAGGGCGTTGTCCCACGCGCTCACCCCGGCACTCTGGTCTCCGAGCGGTCCGAGGTCGAACTCGATCTCCTGCCAGCGGAAGAACAGGTCGATGAAGAGGAGCACACCTCCGACGAGCATGATCTGCATCCCGCGGCCGAGAGCGTTGAATCGATCCATAAGAGCATTCCTTTCAGTTGTCGCCTGCGGCGGTTTCGAAGGGACTCTTATCGACGCGTGCGGATGTTGCAAGCAAATCGGTCCACTTTCGTGACGAACGGCGTCGGACCGCGTTCCTACACTGGATCTGATGACTACGAAAGTCCTGGTTCAGCATGTGTGCACCGAGTGCGGCACCGCCTGCCCGCGCTGGCTCGGAAAGTGCCCTGGATGCGGCGCCTTCGGGACACTCGCGGAGGAGTTGCACGCCTCGGGCTCAGGTGCGACCCCGGCGCGAGCGAGAACGCCGATGCCCCTCGGCGAGGTCTCGGCCAGCGAGGGCCAGCGAATCTCGACCGGCGTGCCGGAGCTCGACCGGGTGCTCGGCGGCGGGCTCGTGCCCGCCTCGCTCGTCCTGGTCGGCGGGGAGCCAGGGGTTGGAAAGTCCACGCTGCTTCTGAGCGCGCTCGGAGCGATAGCGCGAGAAGGACGGCGCGCGCTTCTCGTGACCGGGGAGGAATCCCCGGCCCAGGTCGCGCTCCGGGCTGCCCGCCTGGGCGGGGCGGGGAGCGTCGGCATCGTCGCCGAGACGGAGCTCGACGCCGTCTGCGCGACGCTGGAGCAGCAGCGCCCGGACGTGTGCGTGATCGACTCCGTGCAGACGCTGTACTCCTCCGATCTTGCGTCGGCTCCGGGCTCGGTCGCCCAGGTGCGGGAGGCCGCGGGCCGCCTCCTCCAGGTCGCTAAGCGGGCGGGCGTGGCCACGATCCTCGTCGGGCATGTGACCAAAGACGGGGCGGTCGCGGGGCCGCGCGTGCTCGAGCATCTCGTCGACTGTGTGCTCCAGTTCGAAGGCGATCGCTACCAGGAGCACCGGATCCTGCGGGCGACGAAGAACCGCTTCGGGTCGACGAACGAGCTCGGCGTGTTCGAGATGACCGCCGCGGGCCTCGTCGGAGTTCCCGATCCCTCGGAGCTCTTCGGCTCGACGCATCCGGGAGAGGTCGGAGCCGCGGTTGGCTGCACGCTGGAGGGAACCAGGCCCCTCTTGCTCGAGATCCAATCGCTCGTCTCACCCACCGATCTCGCGATGCCGCGGAGAGTTGGCACCGGGGTGGATCCAAAACGCCTCGCGATGATCGTCGCGGTGCTCGGCCGGCATGCAGGGCTACGCCTGGGAGGCGCTGACGTGTTCGTCAACGTCGCCGGCGGGATGCGGATCGAGGAGCCCGGAGCGGATCTCGCGATCGCGCTGGCGATCGCGTCTGCAGCGCGAGGCGCTCCCGCGCTCGAGGGTTCGGCGGCTTTCGGCGAGATCGGGCTCACGGGTCGTCTTCGGCCCGCGTCTCAAGCCGAGCGACGGACTGAAGAGTGCGCGAAGCTCGGACTGGCGACGGTGATCGCCCCCGGTGGAACTCCGGCGCGCGACCGTCCCCGCGTGCTGACCGCGGAGACACTGAGCGGAGCGCTTCAGTCCGGCCTCGGGCAGACCGCCTAAGAACGTACCCGCGCGAAGCGGACGGTCCAGGGTTTTTCGCGCTGGATTCCGCGGTTAGCGGATTCCCATCCTGCGCCAGGAAGGCACGTTGCTCTTCCGTTAAGGAGTCGTGCAAAACCCGCTATCATGAGCCTATGGCTGGCAGGGAATCAACTGCCGGCGCTTTTTCGTAATGGCGGCCAATACGAACCTCGGGGAGGCTAGCTTGTTCGATATCGGCGACAAGGTGGTCTACCCGCACCACGGCGCTGGGACAGTCGTGAAGAGGGAGAAACGGGAGATCCTCGGTGAGACGCGCGAGTATCTGACGATCCAGATTCTTCACAACGACATGACGGTGAACGTCCCATGCGACAACGCGGAGCGGGTAGGTCTGCGGCAGGTCATCGACCAGCGGACGGTGACGATGGTAGTGCGGACGCTGTCTGGTGGATCCACGGAGATGCCGAAGAATTGGAATCGCCGGTTCAAGCACAACCGCGACAAGATGAAGACGGGGAACATCTTCGAACTCGCGGAGGTCGTCCGAAACCTTGCAGTCCGAAATAACGAGAAGGGCCTCTCGACCGGTGAGAAGCAGATGTTCGTCAAGGCCAAGAAGATCCTCGCGTCGGAGCTCATGTACGCAAAGGCCATGAGCGAGGACGAGGCGGCAGAGTGGCTCGACGACGTTCTCTCTCGCGCCGGCCAGCCTGAGAAGCCGAAGTCTCGAGCGAAAGCCAAGTCAGCCACGGCGAGTGCGTAAAGACCCGGGCGGCGCCGGTGAAGCCGGAGCCACCTGGGCGCTGCTCGTAGCAGCGGGCGCCGGTGAGCGTCTCGAGATCGACCGGCCGAAGGCGTTCGCCTCCCTGGGCGGCCGACCTCTTCTGGCGGAGAGCCTCGAGCGACTGGACCGGTCGTCGTGGATCGATGCGATCGTCGTCGCTGCGCCGGTGGGGTGGGAAGAGCCGGCGATCTTGCTCGCAGAAGAGCTGACCGTGACGAAGGTCGTCTCCTGCATCGCGGGGGGGGCAACGCGTGCGGACTCGGTTCGAGCGGCCCTCGAACACGTCCCAGAAGATGCGCTCGTGGTGCTCGTGCATGACGCCGCGCGGCCGCTGATCGACGACGCAGTGATCGAGCGGGTGCTTGCGCCGCTGTCACTCGGGTTCGATGGAGCTGTGCCCGCGCTTCCGATCCCCGACACCGTCAAGCGGGTCGACGGAGGTGTGGTCGTGGAAACGGTCACGCGGGATGATCTGGTCAGCGCGCAGACGCCGCAGGCCTTTCTAGCCTCGTCTTTTCGGCGGGCGCTAGCCGCCGCCGACGTGGCGGACGCGACCGACTGTGCTTGGCTGGTCGAGCGGGCGGGCGGGCGCGTCGCGATCGCAGAAGGAGACCCCAGGCTCCTCAAGGTGACGACGGCTGCAGACCTCGCCCTCGTCGAGATGCTGCTCACGTCCTCGTAGGACAACTGGTCGGTGAACACATTGGCTCACAGTTGTCACCTTTACAGGGACAGGCACTGTAAAGATCGCCGATGGCGCTGAAGGCGGTCTTCTTCGACGTCGGCGAGACGCTCGTCGACGAGGAGCGCTGGTGGAGGGTCCTGGCGGAGCGCTCTGGTCTACAACCGCACGTCGTCTGGGCGGCACTTGGCGTGACCATCGAACGCGGTGAGGAGCACGACGAACTCTGGCGCCATCTCGGCATCGACCGGCCGACGGGATGGTGGAACGATCTCGCCTACGAGCTCGACGATCTCTACTCCGACGCGATTCCCTGTCTGGAGGCCGTCCGCTCGCGGGGCCTGCGAGTCGGAGTCGTCGGGAACCAGACGGAGGCGCTCGAGCGTTGGGCGCATGGGTTGGCGTTGCCCGCAGATGTGATCTCATCCTCTGCGAGCCTTGGTGTGCGAAAGCCGGATCTGCGCTTCTTCGAACGCATCGTGGAGCTTGCGGAGTGTCGCCCAGAGGAGCTCGCATATGTCGGCGACCGCGTCGACAACGACGTTCTGCCCGCGCTTGCAGCAGGTCTGGTCGCGGTTCACATCAGGCGCGGGCCGTGGGGGGCGCTCCAGAACGCGCCGCGCGCCGCACTGATCATCGACGGGCTCGACGAGCTTCCAGACGCGCTAGCCTCGCGCGAGTGACCGAGCTCCGGGTGGGAATCGGCGTGGACGCGCACGCCTTCGAGGAAGGCGTGCCGCTCGTGCTCGGCGGTGTCGCGATCGAGCATCCGCGCGGTCTCGTCGGGCATTCCGACGGGGACGTCGTCTCGCACGCGCTGATCGATGCCTTGCTGGGCGCGGCCGACATGGGCGACATCGGAGCGTTCTTCCCGTCGGACGATGAGGCATACCGGGGTGCATCGTCGCTCGATCTTCTCTGGAAGTCGTACCGGGAGGTGCGCGACGCCGGCTGGAAGCTCGTCAATGCTGACTGCGTCCTGGTCGGCGAGGAGCCGCGTATTGCGTCGTTTCGCGAGGAGATGGGAGAGAAGCTCGCTGCGGCGATCGGCGTCGAGACGGGGCGCGTGAGCGTGCGGGCGACGACGACGGACGGACTCGGCTACACGGGCCGCCGAGAAGGGCTTGCCGCGCACGCGGTCGCCCTTCTCGAACGATGAAGATCGTTCGCTACGTCGATCGGCCCGAGCTACTCGGGCGCCGCCAGGCCGAGCTCTCGGCTGCGACGTTTCCCGCCTACATGCACGAGAACGAGCCTGGCGGCAGGGCCAGCGGCTCTCGAGTCGGATGATCGCGAGTTTCACGGAAAACGCTCGAGCTGCCCGTCTTTCGTCGGTGATCGCGCCGGTTCGGCCGACCCTGAAGGAGCGATATCCGCTCATCTCGATCGATCGCTATGTCGAATGGCGCCGCTCCGACGGGTCGCACTTCGATCCCTGGATCAGGATCCACGAGCGCGTCGGCGGCGAGATTATCGCGCTCGCACCCGAGTCGATGACCCTTCGTGCGCCGGCCGCTGACTGGGAGGAGTGGACGAAGATGCAGTTCCCCGGTGACGGCAAGTACATCTTCCCGGGCGGTCTCGCGCCGCTCGTGGTGCGAGATGGCGTCGGCGTCCATATAGAGCCGAACATCTGGATGCTGCACCGAGTCGCCGACTAACGAGCCGGCAGCGTGAAGCAGACGCGGGCGCCGCCGCCCTCGCGATCCTCTGCCCAGATCCGCCCACCCTGCGCCTCGACGAGGCCGCGCGCGATCGCCAGGCCCAGTCCGGCGCCGCGCGAGGAGCGCGACCGGTCTCCGCGCCAGAAACGCTCGAACATCCGTGCCCGGGCTTCGGCGTCGAGTCCCTCGCCCGTGTCTTCGACCGCGACGCGGACCTCTCCGGTCAGCGGCTCCACGCGCACCGCGATCGCCCCGTCGCTCGGAGTGTGCCGTAGAGCGTTGGTCAGCAGGTTCATGAGCACGCGCTCGACCTTCTCGGGGGCGAATCTCGCAGTCAGGTTTTCGTCCACGTCGCTCGCGAGCTGGACGTGGCGCAGCCGCGCTTCTGCCTCGACGCCGCGAAGGCTGCTCGAGACGACCGGGGCGACCCGCAGCTGTCTCAGCTCGAGGGTAAGCGCGTCTGCCTCGATCCGCGCAAGCTCGAAGAGATCGTCCACCAGCTCTGATAGCACTCCGACCTGCTCGCGCAGCGCCGGGACGTACTCCTCCGGCTCGGCGAGTCCGTCCTCGAGCGCTTCCAGCATCGCCTGCATGTTCGCGAGAGGAGTTCGCAGATCGTGGCTGGCCCAAGCGACCAGCTCCCGCCGCGAGTCGAACAAGCGCTGCAGGTTCTCGCCCATCTCGTTGAAGGAGCGGGCGAGATCCGCGACCTCCACAGGCCCACCGGTCGGCGCTCGCGCATCCAGACTCCCACGCGCAAGGTCGTTGGACGCGGTCCGCACGCGATCGACGGCGTCTGCGATCGAGCGGGCGACGACGAGCGCGGCTACGACTGCGGTCAGCGCCGAGGCGGCGGTGACGGCGAGGATCTTGACGTCGTCGCCCATGTGGAACATGACCCACCCGGAGACGAGCACGGCGCCCAGTGGGAGGAGGACGGCGAGGAAGGCAAGCCCGACTAGCTGCAGCCGGACGGTCGGCAGTAGGCGGAGGAGATAGGCGAGCACGAGCCCGACCGACAGCGTGGCGAGCCCGACGATGACAGCGGTCGAGATCACGGCACTAACCGGTATCCGACTCCCCAGACCGTCTCCAGATGCCGGGGGCTGGACGGATGATCCTCGATCTTCTCGCGGAGCCTGCGTACGTGGACGGTCACGGTTCCGGTGTCGAGCGCGGCTGTATAGCCCCAGACCTTGGCCATCAGCTGCTCGCGAGAGAAAACGCGGCGCGGATGGCTGGCGAGGAACCAGAGCAGGTCGAACTCCTTCGCCGTCAGGCGTATTTCTCGACTCGCCTTGCGAGCTTCCCTGGTCGCCTGCTCGAGCTCGACGTCCCCGAACTCGAGCTGTTCCACCGTGTCCGCGGTCGGCGCCGACCGGCGCAGGACGCTTCGGACGCGGGCAGCGAGCTCGCGGGGCGAGAAGGGCTTCGTCACGTAGTCGTCGGCGCCGAGCTCGAGTCCGACGATCCGGTCCGCCTCCTCGCCGCGTGCTGTGAGCATGATCACGGGCAGCTCGGAGCTCGCCCGGATCCAGCGGCAGAGCTCGAGCCCGTCCGTTCCCGGCAGCATCACGTCGAGGACGACCAGATCGGGCTCCGACCGCTCGATCGCAGCGCGCGCGGCCTCGCCGTCTCCGGCTTCGAGGGTCTGGTGTCCTTCGCGCACGAGATAGCGAACGACCACTTCGCGCACGATGGGCTCGTCGTCGACGACGAGAACGGTAGCCATGGAGGGCATTGTGGCTCAGGTTTGATTACGCACGGCTGAAATCACGGTGTGACCACCCTGCACTCATGGCGCAAGATCGAATCCGCGCGCGCGGATTCCGATCGCGCAACATGCCAGAAGACATGCGCTTCAAGTCAAGCAACGGCGCTATGTCCCGATTGCGACCGTCGGGCAGTTGGAAATGAAGCTAGCCGCCCTGAGACCGCCGAGTGACGGGTTTGCTGGCCCGGTGCCACCGCTCGTCAGGCGTCCTGCCCGAACCGCCACGGCGATCTGGGCGGACGGCGTTAGGCGCTTCTGATGGCCCGAGGAGACGGCCTCCTTGCTCCAGACTGCAGGGTGGACGTCCCAGATCGGGCTGTAGTCGCGCGCTCCGGGAAATGACTGCGTGATGTTGAGCGGGCTGCCTTCCCCGAGCACGGCCGATTGGAGGCCTTGCCGTTGACGGTTCGACTTGCCACGAGGGCCGTTGACGATCGCCGAGCGGGCGGATGAGGTGGCGTTCGAGCCGAGCCCGGGCGCCGCGTCGAGATTCTTCGCCAGGGTGCTGTCCTCAAGCGCCGAGACGACGTCGACGGAGGAGTCCGTGCGCAGGTAGTGCACGGTCTGCCCGGCAAAGAAGCCGGTAAGCGTCCGCAACGTCACACGACCGCGCTGCCGGTCGATCGAGACGACCGAGTCGCTCATACCCGTCGCATTGGCGACGTGAGAGGCATTCAGCACGATTCAGTTCCCGGTCGTCACGAGCGGGCTCTAGCGAGCGTCGCCGAGCGCACCCGGCTTCACCTTCGCCGGCGGGAATCCGTCTGCACCTGGCTCGACCACGGTCCTCGGCCGGAAGTTCACCGTCCCCGCGAACGAAACGGCGCCTCCAGCCACTCGGCCGCGTTGCACGGCCTTCGTGCCGAGCGCGTTTCGAAGCTTCGGGGCGAAGTTGATCCCGCGCCGACGAGCGTCGGGTCGGTCGGACGAGTCTGTGATGACATACCAGACTGCTCCTCCGGAGGCAGTGCGGCCTCGGAGAAGGGGCAGTGTGATCGTGCTCGCCCTCGCATCGAACGCGAGAGCGCTCTTCAAGAGCACCTTCGAGGCGCCAGGCGCGGACAATGCGGTCGACGCGAAGACGGCTGCGATGGCGCCGATCAGCGCAGCGATGGATGTGGGAACTGCGGTGTTGCGTACCTTGACGTGTGCGTTCATGGGCTCCCCCTTCGAGGCATCGGGATGGAAGCCCAGTTGTACGGACGGATTCTTACGCCGTCGTGACGGGCGGACGAATGGTTCGCGAAATCTGGCCGGGGAGGCGAACGAGTCCGCCTTCGACCTCGACGAGACCATCCCGCTCGAGGGAGCGCACGGCCTCTGGGTCGAGCCTGGCCAAAGAAAGCGACGCCGCGGCAATCTCGCGGAGCGTTGTCGCGCGGCGCTGGCGGAACGAGCCTTCGAAGGGCCCCTGGCGACGCGCCGGCTCGTCACGAACACCCCGCGACGGACACGCGCCCGCAAGCGGGCACGAGTCACATCGCGGAATGCGTGCGATGCAAATCGTCGCGCCGAGATCCATCAATGCCTGCGCTGATGCTGCGCTGAACGACTCATCGGTGCGCCGCAGCACGCGCTCGATGTTGACGTCTACAGGTAGCACGTCTTCGCCGAAGGCGAAGCAGCGGATGGCGGAGGCGGTGTACGGGCCGACGCCCGGCAGATCAGTGAGATCCTCGGGCCACCCCGCCGCGGCGACCTGCGCTGCTGCCCGGTGGAGGTTCATCACTCGGCGGTTGTAGCCGAGTCCCTGCCACGCCCGAATCAGGTCGGCAGGAGCTGCGGCCGCGAGCGTGTCGACGCCCGGCCACCGCTCCAGCCAGGCCAGGTAGCGCGGAACCACGCGCCCGACCTGCGTCTGCTGGAGCATGACCTCCGAGATGAGGATCGCGTACGGGTCACGCGTCCGGCGCCAGGGAAGATCGCGGCCATGTTCCTCGAACCATGTCGAGAGGAGGCGCTCCACGCTATTTGCGCAGGTACCAGCGAACCGCTGCGCGGGAGATGCTCGTCGGCACTTCGTGGCCGCCGGCGAAGCTCCGGAACGTGACGCTGTACCCGGATCCGCGGAGCCCGGGCACGATGCTCGCGCGCGTGCGGGAGTACGGGAGCACGTCGTCACCGGTTCCGTGCGCGATGAACACCCGCGGCTTTCCCCGACGCTCGACGTCGAGCAGTCCTCCGGGCGAGAGAGCCATCACCGACCTGAATGTCCCGCCGTTCTGGAGCCCGATCGAAAGCGCATGGGTCGCGCCGTCGGAGAATCCTCCGACGGCCATTTGCCGGCGGTCGATCCGGCAGCGTTTCCAGGTTTCCGCAAGTGCGCGGTTCACTGTCTCCAGGTCTCGATCCAGACGGTTGTGGAGCGCGCTCCACGTAGTACCGAGAGAGCCGGGCGCGAGCAGGACTAGACCCGGCTCGTCCCATGCCTCCCGGAAGACGAAGAGCCCTTCGCGAGGGGATCCGCCCGCACCATGGAAGGCGAGAATGAGGCCTCTCGGCTTCTTGCTCGGACCCGGCGTTACGCGAAGACGCGCGACCCGCCCGTTCCCAAGGCGGAGCGGATGCTCGCCAGGTGTGCAGCGGTTTCCTGCTCCTGAGCGGGGAAGGCGAATCTGCCCCGGCGACAGGTCGCTGACGAACGCGCCGTGTGCTCCCACGTCCGCGTCCGAGCCACCGCAGCCCGTGAGGGCGACCGGGATCACGATCAGGGCGAGGGCAAACGCACGAGACGACGCCATTCACCCGGCAACCTATCGTGGCGAGCGTGATGATTCCCGCTCCACCGACCACAAACAGGAGGTTTCGTTGACCCTGACCGACTTCCAGCGCGAGCTTTGCAGCACGAGCCGCTGGGATTTCTCCGACCTGACGGCTCTCTTCGTCAACTGCACGCTGAAGCCGTCGCCCGAGCAATCGCACACCGAGGGGCTCATGCGCATCTCGACTCAGATCATGGAGCTGAACGGCGTCACGGTCGAGTTCGTGCGTGCCCTCGACCACGAGCTCGCCCCGGGCGTGTGGCCGGACATGCGGGAGCACGGCGCGGAGCGCGACGACTGGCCGGCTCTCTACGAGCGCGTGCAGGCCGCGGACATCCTCGTTCTCGGCTCCCCGATCTGGCTCGGAGAGAAGTCGTCCGTGTGCACGCGCGTGATCGAGCGCCTATACGGGAACTCGAGCGTCTTGAACGAGGAAGGGCAGTACGCGTTCTACGGCAAGGTCGGAGGCTGCCTGATCACCGGCAACGAGGATGGCATCAAGCACTGCTCGATGAACATCCTCTACTCGCTCCAGCACCTCGGCTTCACGATTCCGCCGCAGGCGGACGCGGGGTGGATCGGCGAGGCCGGGCCTGGACCGTCGTATCTCGATGCGGGCTCGGGGGGCCCTGAGAACGACTTCACCAACCGGAACACGACGTTCATGACCTGGAATCTCCTCCACCTGGCACGGCTGTTGAAGGACGCAGGCGGCGTGCCTGCGCACGGCAACCAGCGGTCGCTCTGGGATGCAGGCTGCCGGTTCGACTTCGCCAATCCCGACTACCGTTAACTCCATGCTGCTCTACAACTCGGCGGTCTCGGGCAATTGCTACAAGGTGCGGGTCCTGCTGGCCCACCTCGGACTCGAGTACGAGATGGCCGACGTGAGTGTCGTCGACCGCTCCGGGCGGAAGGAGCTCCTCGGCGAGCTCAACCCGGGGCTGCGTGTCCCGACGCTGGTGCTCGACGACGGTCGTCCGCTTGCAGAGTCGAACGCGATCCTCTGGTATCTCGGCGATGGGACGCAGTACGTGCCGGAGGACGAGTACGAGCGCGCCCAGGTGCTCCAGTGGATGTTCTTCGAGCAGTACAGCCACGAGCCGTACATCGCGGTCGCGCGGTTCTGGATCGCGTACTCGGGAAGTCCAGACGCGTTCGTGGGGAGTCGTCACGACCGCGCGCTGAAAGGCGGGTACGCGGCGCTCGACGTGATGGAAGGCCATCTCGCCGAGCGGGCGTTCCTCGTCGGCGAGACCTACACGATCGCGGACATCTCGCTCTACGCGTACACGCATGTCGCGCACGAGGGCGAGTTCGATCTTGCGCGATATCCCGCGATCCGCGCGTGGCTCGGCCGTGTCGCAGCTCAGCCGGGCCACGTCACGATCGACGCCTGAGCGGTGGCTGTTCGCGTCCGCTTCGCGCCGAGCCCGACGGGCTCGCTCCATCTCGGAAACGCGCTCACCGCGGTGGCGAATCACCGGCTCGCGGATGAGCGTGGCGGTGCACTAGCTCTCCGCATCGACGACACGGATCCCACGAGGACGGCGGAGGGCGGGGAGGAGGCGATCCTCCATGACCTCGATTGGCTCGAAATCGACTTCGACGAGGGCCCGGTGCGCCAGAGTGAGCGAGGAGATCTCTACGCGGAGGCCGCGGAGCAGGCGATCGCGTCCCAAGCTGCCGAGCGTGACTCGGAGGGTGCGGTGCGACTACGTGGCGGCGGTGCGACCCTGCTGCGCGCCGACGGCAGCGCGACGTATCAGCTCGCCTCCGTGGTCGACGATCTCGCTTTAGGGATCACGCATGTGATTCGCGGGTCTGATCACCGCCCGAATCTGGAGCTGCAGCAGCGCATTGCGCGGGCGATCGGAGGCGAGCTTCCGGAGGTGATCCATCACGGGCTCGTGCTCGGCCCCGACGGGAAGAAGCTCTCCAAGCGGCACGGTCACGCTTCGATCGCAGATCTGCGAGACGATGGGTTTCCGCCGCAGGCAGTTCGTGCCTATCTCGACGAGCTGGGCCTTCCCGAGCATGATGTCCAGCTCGATCTGCCGCGGCTGCGACGGCTCGCGACGGACGCGATCGCTGTCATGGGAGACGAGGAGCTGGCGGCGGTTGCGCAGGCTCCGCTCGAGGCGGTGCCGGCTCTGCGGGGTGCGCGCTCACTCGTCGAGGCGCGTGAGTACGCCCGTATGGTCGCCGAGCCCGATCGGGTCGATCTCCCGCCAGAGGCTCACGTAACGCTGGAGCGCTTCGCGGAGTTGAGAACTGCGGGACCTAACGCTCTCTCGCCTGACGAATCGCGTGCGGTGCTTCGCGAGCTCAAGGCGGTGGGTGGCGATCTGCGCTCGCTCCGGCTGGCGCTGACGGGGACCGCAAAGGGCCCCGAGCTCTGGGCCGTGCTGGCCGCGGTGCCGCGAGACGAGGCCCTCGCGCGCGCGCGCCGCGCCACGGGCTCCTGAGTACGATCGCTCGATGCGCCTCTACGACACGTCCACGCGCGGCTTCGTAGAGCTTCCGGCACCACCGGAACCGATCGGCATGTACGTGTGCGGACCGACCGTCTACCACCGCGCCCACATCGGAAACGCGCGGCCGTTCGTCGTCTTCTCATGGCTCGCGAGCTGGCTACGCGAGGTGGGGTACGACGTTAGGTACGTGCACAACATCACCGACGTCAACGACAGGATCTACGAGGCTGCTCCGGGCAGGAGCGCGAAGCTCGCGCGCGACGCGACCGATTGGTATCTGCAGGACACTCGCGACCTCGGGCTCGGCATGCCGGACGAGCTACCGCTCGCCACCGAGACGATTCCCGAGATTGTCGGCCTGATCGAGGAGTTGGTCGAGTCCGGCTATGCCTACCCGGTCGAGGGTGACGTCTATTACCGCGTGGGCCGGTTCGCCGAGTACGGCCGGCTCTCCGGGCAGAAGCCCGATCAGGTCGAGGAGCAGGAGCCGAACGCGCTCAAAGAGGACGCGCGCGACTTCGCACTCTGGAAGGCGAACAAGCCCGGTGAGGACACGTCCTGGGAGTCTCCGTGGGGCCGCGGCCGGCCGGGCTGGCACATCGAATGCTCCGCAATGGCCGAGAAGACACTTGGGCCAGAGTTCTGGATCCACGGCGGTGGCCTCGATCTCGTCTTCCCGCATCACGAGAACGAGATTGCCCAGTCGCAGGCCGTAGGCCGGCCATACGCGCGGATCTGGATGCACAACGGAATGCTCGCGTTCGCCGGCGAGGAGATGCACAAGTCGCTCGGGAACGACGTCTCGCTTCGCAACGTGCTCGACACGTGGGGAAGGGAGGCAACGCTCGTGTACTTCCTTACGGGGCACTGGCATGGGCCGATCGATTTCTCCGACAGCGCGATGGGCTCCGCGAGCGCGCGCGCGAATGGCTTGCGCGAGGTGTTCCGAAACCCACACGAGCCCGCGCCCGCAGGAGCCTGGAAGCAGTTCGCCGAAGCTCTCGAGGACGACTTCAACACACCCGCCGCGCTCGCGGTCATGCACGAATGGCGAGATCACGAGCTGCTCCGCCGCGCTCTCGGCATCTTCGGGCTCGAGTCGCTCGCCGAGGACGACGAAGCGCCACCGGAAGCAGCTGAACTCGCGAAGCGGCGACAGGGCGCACGCAAGTCGCGAGACTTCGAGGAGGCCGACCGCCTACGAGCGGAGCTCGAGGTAGCAGGCTGGGAAGTGCGTGACGAGGCGGGTGGCTACCGGCTCGTCCGGATCCGGTGACGCGCGACCTCGTCTACGGTCGGCGGCCGGTCCGTGAGCTCCTCCGCGGCCCACGCGAGCTTCTCGAGGTCTGGGCGACCGAGCGCGCGGCGGCGCAGATTCCCTGGCTCGACTCCGGCCCACGTGCGCAGGTCAAGCCGGAGCGGATGCTCAGCGATGCGGCCGGCACGCGAGATCATCAAGGAGTCGTTGCCTGGTGCGAGCCCTTCCGCTACGCGGACGCGCATGAGCTTGCGGCGACCGACCGGCCGCTCCTCGTCTGTCTCGACCAGGTCACCGATCCGCACAATCTTGGCGCGGTCGTCCGCAGCGCCGAGGGCGCGGGGGCGACCGGGGTCATCCTTCCGGCACACGGTTCCGTGCGCGTGACTCCGGCCGTCTGCCGCTCCTCGGCGGGCGCGATCGAGCATCTGCCGGTTGCAGTGGTCCCGAACCTCGCGCGCTATCTCGCGGACGTCAAGGGGCCTGACCTCTGGGCCTACGCCGCCGACTCGGAAGGCTCGCTCCCGATGTGGGACGCGGATCTCGCGGGTGGCATCGCGCTCGTTCTCGGAGCGGAAGGCAGAGGAGTTCGCCCGCTCGTGCGGCGCACGTGCGATGCAGTCGTCTCCATCCCGCTGGCCGGCCGCGTGGGCTCGCTCAACGTCAGCGTCGCGGCGGCCCTGCTCTTGTACGAAGCGAGACGGCAGCGCCTACGGTTGTAGCGGCGAGCCATGCCTCGCTCATACTTGACCGATGGCTGATCCGACCCTGTATCTCTTCGATGGCTACAACGTGCTCCACGCGGGCGAGTTCTCGGACCCCAGCGATCTCGTGGACATGCTCGCGAGCTTCGTGGCCGGGCGCGGCGTGCGCGGCGTCGTTGTGTTCGACGGGACGGGCGAGGAACGTCAGATCGGTCCGCTCTCCGTTCGCTACGCCGCGCACGCCGACGACCTGCTCGAGCGGCTTGCAGCGGAGCACCGCGGCACGGAGCTGGTGTGCATCGTCTCCTCGGACGATGCTGTTCGCCGCGTGTCCGGGCAGGAGGTCCGCAAGTTGACGTCCCGACTCTTCCTTGCCGAGCTCCAACCGGCACGTCACCAGGAGATTCAGCAGAAGGGTGCCGGAAGCCGTGTCGGCGACCGCGTCGACTCGAAGACCCGCGAGCAGCTCGACCGTCTTCGCAAGGGCGACCGAACGTAGACCGCCCCGGGATCGTCGCTGCGGCGCGACGACCCGGGCGCACTTCATAGTGCCGTACGCGAGGGGCTGTTGCCGACCGGATGAAACAGTTGGCCTGGCTCGAAATCGGCGCTACGTGCGGACTGCGGCGAGCACCGCCGGGACGCGACGATGATCGTCCGTGCTTGCGGGGAGGTCGAGTCGGGCACGGCCCTCCCCCTGGCCACATCGCCCGGGCCGAGGCCCAGAAAGCTCGGATGGTCGTCGACGATCAACACGGTGAGGGCCACGGCGCCACGTTTGCGCAGAGTGGGAGACGGGTCGCAGTACGGTCAGCCGCACCAGCAAGGCGAACATGTGTTCTTAGCAATCTACAAGATTCGCAAAGGCCTTGTATCGCATGCTGAATGGTGCTAGCTTCTTCCTCAACTTCAAGGTGAGACTTCGGACGAGTCGCGTGATAAAGCTCGATCGGAGAATCCCTCAACCACGGCGCATACACGGGGGTACGCGATGATCGCTCAAACCGCCAGAGCACCGAAGACCGCCCAGAAGGTTCAACGAGAGCTTGAAGATCTACAGCTCGTCCTTCGTGCTCGCAACGGCAGCACCGAGGCGCTCGACGGTTTGATGCGCAAGTACACGGGCTTCGTTCGCCTGAAGGCGAGCTCGTACTTCCTTGCGGGCGGCGACGGCGACGACCTAGTTCAGGAAGGGATGATCGGGCTCTACAAAGCCGTGCGTGACTTCCGCCCGGATATGCAGACGTCATTCCGGAGCTTTGCCGAGCTCTGCGTGACGCGACAGATCATCACCGCGATCAAGACTGCGACGCGCTTCAAGCACTCCCCCCTCAACACGTACGTCTCGTTCAGCCACACGCCGGCCGGCCAGGAGTCGGACGGCGACTGCACCCTCGGCGACGCGCTTCCCGGCCCGACCGTCAACGACCCGTCCGTCTGCGTCATCTCGACGGAAGAGCTCGAAAGCCTCGTCTTCTGTCTCGGCTCCGGTCTGTCGCAGCTCGAGTCCGAAGCGCTCCGGCTCTACCTCGAGGGCAACTCCTACGACGAGATGGCCGAGGACCTGGACTGCGACACGAAGACGATCGACAACGCCCTCCAGCGCGTCAAGCGCAAGATCCTCGCGCACCAGAAGACGCGCGAGGTGCTCGCCTGACGGACAAGGCGGGCACCGAAACCGTCCCAATCTGGTAATCAGCCGCCAGTCTGATTCGCTTCCGCTGCCCGTTGCGCGCCGGGTCTACTCGGAGCATCGCCATCCACGTCGTCGTGATCTCGTCGATCGGGACGAGATAGACGCCACCACTGTCGAGGCAGTAGACACCGAAGTAATCAATCTGGCCGCCATAGGTTTGTCGTGTAACCCGCGGTGACGCGTGGTGCGCGTATGAACTCGAGGGCCGAAACACGACGCTGCCGTGTCGGAAACGACCGGTCTTGCACTGCACGCGCAGCAGTCGGTGGCCGTCATCGGCGATCAGGTCGTAGCGCGTGTTCTCCCCGAAAGGGACTGAAATCACATAGCCGTTGCCACGCAGCACGAGCATCACGGCGAGCGTTGAGCAATCACCAATGTCCTTCGGATGATTCACATATGGAAAGCTATCTCGTTGCTCGGACGGACAACGAAGAGAGCCGGAGGCGGGACTCGAACCCACGGCCTAGTGATTACAAATCACTTGCTCTACCAGCTGAGCTACTCCGGCGTGCTCGAATCGTAGACACCGTTCCGTCCGGAGGCTCACGGTCCGTGCTCGCACACGCTGAAATTCCGCTTCAGTAGGTGCATAATCGCCCGATGTCCGTGAGGGAGAGCACCCAGTCGGAGCGAATCGCAGCGGACCGCGCGCGGTACGTCGCCCCTGGCGTCTCGACGCCGCGTCTGGTCGTCGCTCACGCCGAGGGCGCGCGCATCACGGACGTCGACGGGCGCTCGTTCATCGACTTCGCGGGTGGGATCGGCTGCCAGAACTTGGGCCATCGCCATCCCGCGGTCATAGACGCGGTGAAGGAGCAGGCCGAGCGCTTCCTGCACCAGTGCTTCGTCGTCGGTACCTACGAGCCGTATATCGAGGTGTGCAGGCGCCTCGCCGAGCTCTCGCCCTGCGGCGCCGGCGAGCAGCGCTCGCTGCTCGTGAACGCCGGCGCCGAGGCGGTCGAGAATGCGGTCAAGATCGCACGAGCAGCCACCGGTCGACCCGCGGTTGTGACCTTCGAATATGCGTTCCACGGGCGCACGCTCCTTGCGATGACGATGACCAGCAAGGTCAAGCCGTACAAGGCGGGTTTCGGACCCTTCGCCCCTGAGGTCTACCGCGTGCCGGCGCCGTACCCATATCGCGGCGTCTCCTCCGAAGACGCAATCGCCGCGCTGGAGCATCTCTTCAAGGCGAACGTCGATCCTTCGACGGTCGCGTGCGTCGTGCTCGAGCCCGTGCAGGGCGAAGGCGGGTTCATCCCGATGCCGTCCGACTATCTTCGGCGCCTCCAAGAGATCTGCCGCTCGCACGGAATCCTGTACGTGGACGACGAGATACAGACAGGGGTGGGGCGCACCGGAGAGATGTGGGCGGTCGAACACCACGACGGTGTCGAGCCCGACCTGCTGATCTCCGGAAAGTCGATCGGGGGCGGCCTTCCGCTTGCCGCTGTCACGGGCCGCGCCGAGATCATGGACGCCGTCCCTGCAGGCGGTCTCGGAGGCACCTTCGGCGGCAATCCGCTTTCGTGCGCAGCGGCGCTCGCCGTGCTCGACATCGTCTCCGAGGACAGCTTCCTGGTTCGAGCGAGAGCGCAGGGCGAGCTGCTGCGCGCGCGACTCGAGGAGCTCGCTCGCCGGAACTCCGACATCGGCGAGGTGCGGGGGCTCGGACCCATGCTTGCCTTCGAGTTCACCGAGCGCTCACCCGAGCGCGCCCAGTCTGTGGTCTCGGCGGCGTTCGACCGCGGGCTCGTCCTCCTTTCCTGCGGTCTTTACGGCAACGTCATTCGCCTCCTGCCGCCGCTCACGATCGGCGAGGAGGATCTCGAAGGGGGTCTCGCGATCCTGGAGGAGTCGCTTGCCGCATGACGGCGCGCCGGACGTCCGTGTCACCGGCCTGAGGAAGAGCTACGGAGACGTCGTCGCGGTTGACACGATCGACCTCGATATCGCGCATGGCGAGTTCTTCACGATGCTCGGCCCCTCGGGATCGGGCAAGACGACGACGCTGCGGATGATCGCGGGCTTCGAGACGCCGGACGAGGGAACGATCGAGCTCGCCGGCGAGGACGTGTCGCGCTTGCCGCCGTACGACCGGCCGGTGAACACCGTCTTCCAGGACTATGCGCTCTTTCCGCACATGACGGTGCAGGACAACGTCGAGTACGGCCTGATGGTCAAGAAGGTCAAGAAGGGGGAGCGCCGGCAGCAGGCCCAGGAGGCGTGCACAACCGTAGAGACGAGGTTGCTCCCGTTGCTTCTACGGCGGTGCGGTCTGAAGCCCGGTGACCATCGGACAGCTCACGCCGGTGCCGCCGAGACCGCAGTAACCGTTCGGGTTCGCAGCC
>Ga0183260_10000380_pt1 | contig 37286 bp, 49 predicted proteins | sample AntDrymUQ4972206_2_FD_129768 | JGI IMG/M metagenome (GOLD analysis project Ga0183260, IMG submission 129768) | Polar desert sand microbial communities from Dry Valleys, Antarctica - metaG UQ497 (22.06) (version 2) (version 2) | ecosystem: Environmental > Terrestrial > Soil > Desert | place...
ATCAAGTATCTCACAAATGCTCACCTTCGCAACCGTAAGGTCGAAGCGTAATCGAATTATCGCCTCCCCGCCGGAGATGAAACTCTTTGACCGGGTTGCGTATCGTTTGTGATCTGTCGGGTCTGTACACGCAAAATCGTGTTGCACTCGTCTGCGTGACAAATAGTGAGAGTGAGAGCGTGGAAACCCGGAACATAACTTTGTCGTTGCCTGAAGAGTTGCTGCAAGAAGTCAAAGTCCTCGCCGCGCGCAGGCGGACCTCCGTTTCGGGGCTTCTTGCCGGGATGCTCCGGGAGGTGATCGAGCGCGAGACGGGGTACACGCTCGCCAGAAGAAGGGAGATGGAGGCTCTGGAGCGTGGCCTGGACCTGGGGACGGGTGGGGAGGTAAGGTGGAACAGGGATGAGCTTCATGAACGGCGGTGAGCGCCGGGAGAGTAGGCGGTGTTTCGTGGACACCAACCTGTTCGTCTACGCCCATGACCGGACGGCGGGCCGCAAGCGCGAGGCCGCCCGGACCCTGATCTCGGATCTCTGGGAGCCTCGTGAGGGGTGCGTGAACTGTGCTACTCTGGAAGCGTGAGAGCCGCGTAAATCGTTCGGCACCAGCCCCTCGAGAAGGCAAATCGAAGCCTTGCCGCACCTGTCTTGCGGCGATCTTGCCGCGCCCTTCTCTTATATTTCCTCGTCCGGGGGTTTTCGATCACTACTCGATCTCGATGTCCATGATTTCCGCCGCCGTGCGCAGGTCTGGATCTTCTCTGCTTATCGTATGGTAGAGTTCCTCGGGCTCGTGTACCATCCTGTCGGCGAAGACCGCCCACAGTTCCCAGCCGGGGTTCAGGCGAGAGACGTACCGTATCCCGTCGAAGACGGGCGCGCCGGTCTCCTCAGTCGCCTGGTAGATGCATCTGGCGGCGTTCTGGGTTACCTGCCGCTCGCGTCCTATCAGATCGCTGAAGTCGAGGTCATCGAGCCCCAGTTCCCCAAGCAGCGGGGCCAGCTCCCGACGCAGCAACGTCGCGGTGGGCGGGTCATCGAGATCCGCGAAATTCAGCGATTCATCCAGACGGCTGGCGCCGACGCGCCGGTTCAACAGCCACTCCTCCGGGAGCAAGCCGCCCTCGAGTTCCGGGTCGAGAGGCTCGTCGTCCTCGATCTCCCCAAGCCGCGAAAGCAAGCGGAGGCTCTTGCGAAAGCGGGCGATGGTCTCGCCAAAGGCTCCCGTCCGGGAGGAGGCGCAGTAGATCACACGGAAGAGGCCCGGCACAGAGTTCCCCTTCCCGTGCTCCGGGTCGTCGAACCGATTGTCTCCGGTCCACTCCCACTCCGGCTCTCTGAATACGTCGAGGCCCAGAGAGACCCGGTAGACGGAATGCTTCGGCGCGAGAATCGAGGGAAGGTCAGCGCAGCTAATAGTCGCTCCCCGAAAGTCGCTGGTCGTTTTCTCTCCGGGTTTCGCCGGAAGGAGTCTAGCCGCCCGCGACAAATGCCCGCGCGGCGGACATGGCTTCCTTGAGCTCCCCATCGTGGATCGCTTCAGCGGGCGATACGTCACCGAGCTGCGGGTTCAGCCCGATGAACCACGCCTTCACTACTCTCGGGGAGTCGAAGAAGACCAGAAGCTGGGAGATCTCATACGCCGTCCTCAGCCGCTTCTCGTTCTCGTGGCGCACGTTTTCCACCTCGCCGCTCGCCCAGCGGGTGACCGTCTTCGCGTCCTTGACCCCCGCTATGTAGGCGACCAGCCTTCGGCTGAGCAACTCCTGAAGATAACCCGCCACCTCGGCGGCGGAAGCGTGGACCGACTGCCGGTGCGCCCTCTCTATAAGCTGACCTTCCATCCGCGCTCCTCCCATGGGCCCCGACAAACCATACCTTAATGCCTTCTAAATGTCCTGTAATTGTATAGACTGCACCTGGGAGCGGCAACACCTGACGCTCGCTGGATGGATCATGTGGCATCTGAAAGCTTTACGCGATGCCTGCAAGCAGGTTCGTGGCGTGGCCTTCCATATCGGCGTGGATCGGTCGTTCCTTTCACATGACTCCGAGAGATGTCGAGCGCGAGACGGGGTACACGCTCGCCAGAAGAAGGGAGATGGAGGCTCTGGAGCGTGGCCTGGACCTGGGGACAGGTGGGGAGGTAGGGTGGAACAGGGACGAGCTTCATGAACGGTGCTGAGCGCCGGGAGAGTGGGCGATGTTTCGTGGACACCAACCTGTTCGTCTACGCCCACGACCGGACGGCGGGCCGCAAGCGCGAGGCCGCCCGGACTCTGATCTCGGACCTCCAGGAGTCTCGTGAGTGGTGTGAGCGTGCAGGTCTTGCAGGAAGAACTCTTCGTCAACCTCACCCGCAAGGTCCCGAAGTCACTCCCTGTGCGGTAAGCCACGCACCTCATCTCTGACATCTCGCGCTGGAGGACCCATGTGCCGCAGCCGGCCGATGTTCTCTCCGCCATAGAGCTCCATAGTCAGGCGGGAATTTCGTTCTGGGACGCCATGATCCTTACCAGCGCCCACGCTCTGGACTGCGGCATTCTCTACTCCGAAGACCTCAACCCCGGACAGGCCTACGGCGGCGTGCTCGTGCTCAACCCGCTACAAACATAGCTGAGACTGTGGATTCACCCCGCCTCTTCACGGAGGGGATACGTCACGTCCGCGCGCAGGGCCTCCGCTCCGAAGGCCCTGCGCCGCCCGGATGGCCTCCTCGGTCAACCGCGGGTGCTCGTCCAGCACCTGACTCACGCTACGGGTCCCGGAGATGATCGGTTTCCCCATCATGACTGCGGGATCGGAGGTTACGAGGTCTCGACCCACCACTTTGCACCGCCCGTCCGAATCGGTCGTCCGGGCGCAGTATACTCCCTCGACTCTTTGTCCTGCTCCGGGGTGCGTAACGCGCCCGACGGGCTCAGGCAGCCGCCGTGGGAGCCGGTTCCCCTGGAGATTGCTGGACCTGCCTCCGTTTGTAAAGGATGCGCAGGATGCATTATCCTGAGCAGTGTGACAGTGGCTGACGCATGCGAAGGAGCGTGAGGATGTTACCGGCGGAGGTCCAGAGGCATCGTTTCACCGTCGAGGAGTACCACAGGATGGGGGAGACCGGCCTGCTCGGCGAGGACGACCGGGTGGAGCTCATAGACGGGGAGATAGTGCAGATGACCGCGATAGGGACCCGGCATTTCGCCTGCGTCGTCAACCTTACCCATATGCTGATGGCGGCTTGCGGTGACAGGTACTTCGTCAGCGTCCAGAACCCGGTTGTCCTGAGTGAGAGAAGCGAGCCCCAGCCGGACTTGAGCCTCCTGAGGACGAAGCCAGACCCCGCCGGGAGATTGCCAGAACCGGAAGATGTGCTTCTGGTGGTGGAGGTATCGGACACCACCCTCGCCTACGATAGGAACGTGAAGTTGCCGCGCTACGGCGTGGCCGGAATACCGGAGGTCTGGATCGTTGACCTCGAAGGACGGCGTATAGAGGTACACGCCGGACCCTCCGCCGAAGGCTACGGCCTCTCCCGCGAGTTCGGGCCGGGCGAGCACGCTCGCTCCGAGTCCGTGGAGGGGCTCTCGACAGTTGTGGACGAAGTCCTCGGGTAGAAGCTACTCCGTCTTCGCGGCTTCGGCTGCGCTATCGCCGAAGACGAGGCCGCCGTCGTCCGGCGAAGCTTCACGTTCCACGCCGGCCTCCGTGAGGCGCAGATCCTTCTGGTACTTCCTGATGGCGGCCTTGAGGGTGCCGAGTCCCAGGGTGGCGCATCGGGGGCGGGAAGCCACGATCTGGCGTCCTAACTGTTCGATCATCTCGTTGTAGTCCATCTCCAGGATCTCACCCATCGTGAGGTCGTCGTCGTGGACCTGTTCCAGGAGCATGCTGGACGCCGCCATGCTGATGGTGCAGCCCTCGCCCTCGTAGGTGGCGTCCTCGATGTGCTCGTGGTCCTCTGCGCCCTTGAGATACACCGTCACCACGTCCCCGCAGCCGGGGTTCCCACCCGGCATCGCCACGTCGGCGTCCTCCAGAGAGCCCCAGTGGCGCGGCCTCTGGTAGTGGTCCGTGAAGATCTGAATCTGCATCTGCCTGTCCAAAATACGCCCTTCCAGTCACGCGCGAAGCGTCCACTCTGCGGGAAGATTTTACCCCACGCCCGCAGCCTCGTAGCGGGTTTCGTCCGGGATTGTAATCGTTTGTTACCATAAGCTGCATGAAGGTAGGAATAGTGGGGCTGCCGAACGTTGGCAAGTCCACGGTTTTCAACAGTTTGACGCGGGCCGGGGCTGAGGCCCGGAACTACCCGTTCACCACGATGGACCCTAACCTGGGGGTCGCCGTGCTGGCTGATGCCCGCCTGGACGCGCTGGCGGAGGTGTCTGTCAGCGCGAAGAAGACGCCGGCGACGGTGGACTTCGTGGACATCGCCGGGCTGGTGCGGGGGGCGAGCCGGGGTGAGGGCCTGGGCAACCAGTTCCTCGGGAACATCCGGGAGTGCGACGCCGTCGCGCACGTCGTCCGGTGCTTCGAGGACGAGAACGTCGCCCACGTCCACGGCGGCGTGGACCCCGTTGGTGACGCCGAAACGGTGAACACCGAGCTATTGCTCGCGGACCTGGGCACCGTGGAGCGGCGCCTGGAGCGGACGAGCAAGGCCGCCAAGAGCGGCGACCCGAAGCTGAAGGCGGAGACCGCCGGGCTGGAGAAACTGCGTGACCATCTCTCCGAGGGGAAGCCGGCCCGGTCCTTCCCGCGCTCCGATGCGCTGGCGGAGATCCTGCGTTCCCTCATCACGGCCAAGCCGACGCTTTACGTGGCGAACGTGGACGAGGAGTCGGTGGCCGAGGGCAACCGGTACAGCGCCGAAGTCGAGGAGCTGGCGGCGGAAGAGGGTGCGGAGGCGGTGCGGCTCTCGGCGCGGCTGGAGAGCGAGGTCGCGGAGTTGCCCGAGGACGAGACGCGGGAGTATCTGGCTTTGCTTGGTCTGGATCACACCGGCTTCGATGATTTCGTCCGGGCGGCGTACAGCCTCCTCGGCCTCATCACCTTCTTCACCACCGGCGAGAAGGAGAGCCGGGCGTGGACCGTGCGCAAGGGCTCGACGGCACGGGAGGCGGCGGGCTCCATCCACACGGACATGCAGCGCGGGTTCATCGCCGCCGAGGTTGGGGACTGGGAGGACGTGGTCGCCGCCGGCTCCTGGTCCAAGGCGAAGGAGATTGCGAAGATCCGGCTCGAAGGCCGTGACTACCTCGTCGAAGATGGCGATACCATGCTCATCCGCTTCAACGTCTGATAGGAATCCGGTTGATCGCTTCGCATCCCGTCCTGTTCGTAAGTCGTGAGGCGCTCGCGCTCCGCGCTCGCTTCGTGAGTCGTAAGTCGTATTTTTCTCGACTCACGACTTACGACTCACGACTTACGGAAGCGAAGCGACCCGTATGACGCTCTCCTTCGTCCGCCCGAAAAAACCCCTCTCCGGGATGCGCCTCGCCCTCGTCACCACCGGCGGCGTTCACCTGACCACGGACAGGCGTTTCGACATAGACGACCCGCTCGGGGATTGCTCGTATCGTGAGATCCCGGCCAACGCCGAAAACCTCACCTGGACTCACGCCTACTACCGGCCCGAGAATGCCGCGGACCTCGACGCCGTGTTCCCCCTGTGGACCGCTCGAAGGCTTGTGGAAGAGGGTGTCGTCGGGGAACTGAGCCGCCGACACTTCTCGTTCATGGGCGCTATCCACGACCCCGAGCCGCTCGTCCGGGAGACGGCGCCGGAGGTCACCGGGATGCTCGCGGACGACGGCGTGGATGCGGTGCTGCTCACGCCCTCCTGACCGCTGTGCCACCGGGCCGTGGGCCTGGTCTGCGAGGCCATCGAGGAGCGGGGCATCCCGACGGTGACGCTCGCAATGGAGGTTGGGGTAGAAGCGCCGCGGGTGGCGTTCGTGCCTTTCCCGTACAACTACCCGATGGGCAGGCCGGACGACAGAAAACGTCACCGGGAGGTCGCGCTGGCGGCCCTTGCGCTGCTCCACGGGCTGGAGGAGCCGGGTGAGGTGGAGTTGCCTTTCGTGTGGGAGGGACGCTCCAGCTAGGGCGTCGTTCTAAGAGCGGCGGTGGCCGTCCGGGAGGGTGCCGTGGGGCTTGGTTGAGATCCAGGCCGTGAACCGTTGCACGTCAGGGTGCTGCCGCAGTGACTTGACGGTGCGGTACTCGCGCTCCAGGTCTTTGTGGTCCAGCACCGAGTGGACGTTGCGGTGACATGGGACGCACAGCAGCGCGGTGCGCTCGAAGTCGTCGCGGTCGAAGGGCTTGCCCTTCCTGCGTTTCTTTTTGGTCCGGGAGCGGGGCACGAGATGGTGGCGGGTCAGCTTCGAGACGCGCCGCCCGCAGAGCGCGCATCTATCGGCTTCGCCGTGTTCCGTCCGGGCTCCGCCATCCAACGTACTCACATTACGAATATATCTTCCGGGTTGCGCGGCCTCTGTGAACGGCTCGGGCGCGTCGCCGAAATGGTTCGGAATAGTGGTCCGGTTCCTCGTTTGTCGCGGTATAATCCGTGGGCGTAGATCCCGACGAAAGTGACGGAACGTGGCCCTGGTATTCGTTTTCTTCGTGGCGTTGTTCGTGCTGGCGTTTCTGTTCCTGCTGCCGATCCTGTACTCGTTGCAGGCGGTGGGGAGCCTGTTCGTGTACCCCCGGCAACTCCGGGCGATGTTCGGGAACAGGATACTCCGGCGTAACCACGCCCTGGAACACGCGACCATCGTCGTGATGATGGAGCGCCAGCCGGGCCGCAAGCTCAACGGCTTCTCGACCGACGAGGGCTTCTTCGTGCAGGGCGCCCGGTCGTTCGCGGAGGTCGAGAGCGCGGCGCGCGAGGCCCTGCGCCGGCTGCGGAGGGGTGAGAGGCGGCTCGCCGTCCACCGCAACTGCGGCACGACCATCGTGGCGGCGAACCTGCTGGTGGCCGTGTTCTTCCTGGCTTCGCTCGCGTTCGCGCTGCTGTACGCGAACGGGAGCTACCTGTACCTCATGATCCTGGGTTCCGTCATCGCCGCCTTCGCCCTGCGGGTTCCGCTGAGCCTCTTGCTCCAGCGGTTCGTCACCACCGACGCCGACCTTACGAACGCCGAGGTCGGGTGGGTCGAGGCCGCCCAGCCGCAGGATCTGCGCGGCGGCATCCTCGGCGCGCTCCTCGCCGCCTCCACCGTGCGGGTGCGCGTCTTCCACACCGACCCGGAGGCCGTCGAGATCCTGCGCGACGATGGAGCGGTGGTCCGCTAAACGAGCCGCCCCACGGACGCCGGTACGTCGCGGCGGCCGTCCGTCCTGAGCCGGATCCCCCGTTCCGACGACCGGCCCGCAGGGGTCGGTGACCGAAGATTAGAAGGGTTCCGGCAGGCTCTGAACGCGGCCACCCTGACGGGCTGAGTCCATCAGGGCGCCTAAAGAGCGGGCGTTGCCCAGGATCTCACGCCGCCCGACCGTCGGCTCCCGGCCCTCGCGGACGGCGGCGGCGAACTCCTCCAGCTCGGCCAGGTATGGATCGTCATCCTCGAAAGTCTCGGTGTCCGTGGCGTCGCCCCGGGAGATCCTTATCTCTCCGCCAGACTTGTCCGGCCGGAACGGGGCTTCGAGGACGAGGCTGCCTTCCGTGCCCACGATCTCCATCCGCTCCCGCCGGGCCGAGGAGATGCCGCACGAGACGAGCCCGATGCCGCCGTCGAACTCCAGCACGCCGGCCAGCTCTTCGTCGGCGCCGTCCTCCTTGAAGCGGGCGAAGGCCGAAGCTCGCCGGGGCTCGCCCCCGAACACGAGCCTCAAACCGCTCACGCAGTAGCAGCCCACGTCGCCCAGAGAGCCGCCTCCTAGTGAGCCCACGCCGCGCACGTCCTCCGGGTCGTCCAGCCGGTGCCCGAACTGCGCCGTAGCCTGCCGCACCTCGCCGATGGCGCCCGAGGAGATCAGGGCCGAGAGACGCCGCGCCTGCGGGTGCAGCCGGTACATGAAGCCCTCCATGAGGGTAATCTCGGCTCTCTCTGCCGCCTCGACCGCCCGCTCCGCCCCGGCGGCGTCCGGCGCGAAGGGCTTCTCGCAGAGCACGTGCTTGCCCGCCTCGATGGCCCTCAGCGTCCACTCGACGTGCATGGAGTTCGGTAGCGGCACGTAGACCGCATCCACGTCCTGGCTCTCCAGCAGGGCCTCGTAATCCTCGAACAGCTCCGCCTCCGGCACGGCGCTCCGAAGCTCTTCCGACTTTTCGCTGCTTCGGGTGGCGATGGCCGTTACCTCCACCGCGCTCGTCTTTGCGGCGGCCGGGATGATGGCCCCGCGCGCTATGCGGGCCGCTCCCAGGATTCCCAGTTTCAGTGGCTCGTTCTGCAAGGTATCCGCCCTCCTATTTCTCGTATCCGGCGAGACGCTCGAGCTCGGCGACGGTGCGGTCCAACTCGTCCACGATGGCGGGGCGCGTGCCCGTCTCCCGGAACGCCGTGACTAGATCACGGTAGTACCAGAGCGTGCCTTTTCTGCCGCCGGTGAACCGATCCCAGAGATCCTCGCCCAGACCGCGGTAGTCGGAGAGGACCGAGCGGGCATTGTGCAGCTTGTCCGCCGCGGAGACCAGACGCACCGATTCGGGGGCCTCCCGGATGTGCGCGATGTACGCCTCCTTGCGCTCGCGCCAGGGTGGTTTCGGGTCCTCGAAAGTGTCGGAGCAGGCGGCCACGATCTCCGCGACCTCGTCCCCGAACCTGGCGCGGATGTCTTCCAGCCGCTCCTCGCCGCCCTGGTCCTCGGGGGCGTCGTGCAGGAGCGCGGCCACTGCCTCATCCTCGGTGCCGCCGTTCTCCCCGACTATGGCCGTCACGGCGAGGAGGTGCGTGATGTATGGGATCCCGGTGCCCTTGCGTCTCTGTACCGCGTGGACCTGGGAGGCGTAGATCAGGGCTTCCTCGAACTTCTTACCGTAGTGCATGGTCGTCCTCCATCTCTGTTTAGTCGAGCAAGTGGGGGTCAACGATCCAACCCTCGTCCCGGTCGCAATCCTCTGGGACGCCCCACCCCTGTTCTCTCCTGGTGTAAGCCCACGCGGCCTGGACCGCGCAGAGCAGCGAGTCCAGTGTATCGGCGGAAGGGTCTTCGAGGAGATTCTCCTTCCAGCCGCCGTCCAGCGTCACGCCGAAGCCGTACTTCTCCCGTAGCGCCCGGGACTCGAGGCCGGAGATAAGCATCTCTCGCGCGGCGCGGCGCTCGGGCGTGTCGGGCTCGCCGTCCCTCTTGTAGCTGTCGCGGCCGAGGAAGGCGCGTGCGATCACGGACGGGTACGCTTCCACGACCACCCGGTCGTCGCCGGTCGGGCGGCACGGCTCGACGCTGACGCCCGAGGCCAGCAGGCGCGGCGCGCCCCGGAAGAACATCTTGCCGACGGGTACCCGGAACAACATCATGGCGCTGCTGGAGCCGGAACGCCGGTCCGTCCTGCGGTAACGCCACTTGCTCCCCGGCGGCCTCGTCGCCATGTCGCCCCTGATGGCGTCCTCGAACGCCTCCTTTGAGAGCCTGGCGACCTCGCCCACGTAGCCTTCCCAGTCTTCAGGCCAGCCCAGGACGGTGGCGAGGGACCGGGGTTGGCCGAAGGGGAAGTCCATGCCGCAGACCCACGGTCCTGGCTTCCGCAGGAACTCCTCGAAGGCCGCGAAGGTGGTCATCTCCTCTGCGTTGTTGGGGCGCAGGATGTCCCCGTCGAAGGCGCAGCCGACGGCGATGAGAGGTTTACGTCTACCTGGCGCGCTGGTGAAGTCCAGGCCGTAGATCCGCATGCGCGCCATTCTACAGCCCGGCGCCCGGTGCTCAGAGCTCGCGGTCCAGCGCCTCCACGAGCGTCTTGCGGTTCTTGTGCCGCTTCTCGTAGTCGAGGAGGTCCCTGACCTCAGCTTTAGAGAGCCCCCCGGCCTTCTTCTCCACCTCCTCAACGCTCAGGTCGTCGTAGCTCTCAAGGGGTGGCGCGGCGGCGTTCCTGCGAGCCTGTTTCGCTTCGTCCGTATTGGAGACGTACTGCCGGCCCTGCTTCGAGCCCTCGCGCTTCTTCTGCTCGGTCTCCTCTTTCTCTTCCTCGCTCAGCCCTTCCCAAGCCTTCTTGGGGAGATACCGTTTGGTTTCGCCGTCGTCCTTGCGGGCGTCGGCGTCACCCTCTCTGGTTTGCCACTCTTCCTCGGTCCACTTCTGGAGGTCCTTCTGGCTCTGGTCCTTGCCCTCGCCCTTGTAGCCGCCGCCCCGCTTCTCGTACTCTTGCGTCAAGAGCTGGGACTTGCGGGCGGACCACTGGCCCTCCTTGCCGCCCTTGCTGGACGCTTTGATCTCCTCTTTCACCTCCGCACGTATCCGTGGGTGGGTGTACTTCTCCACGTAGTCCTTCTTCGCCATCTCTACTCCCCTTTCCGTCGGGGCAGCGTGCAACCGGAGGGCGTGCCTCGCGGGCCGCGGTCGAGGCTCCGGGCGATCACGGCGTCGTCCAGTGTGCCCCGGACGATATCCGGCGGGTTTTGCCTGCTCTGTCGTAAGGATCACAGTCGGATCCGCCGGAAATTCGGGCGCGTAATGAAATCGATACACGAACGCTACGCGCCCTTAACGCGGCGGCCTCACAATGCGGTAGTGCCTCCGGCGAAGTAGGAGTTCCCCCTCCGCTTGCACAACACGCCGGGGGCACTCCTGCGGATGTTCGAGATGCAGGTGCCTCAGGTATCCCTCTTTTGCTTTGCACTACCATGTCTCCGGTGATCGCTCAACGGCTCGTCAGCTTCATGAATGATCTCGCCGGTGTCAAAGTCTCTCACGACTTCTGTATAGTGGTCCTCACGGCGGTTCTCGGCTTTGTCCCGATACATCCACTTCTTGAACCTGTGCGACCAACTAGGCTCCGACATGAATGTTAGCCACGGCTTTCCACCAGGTTTGCCGGCTTCCCCGCTTCTGGCTTTGCCCCTTATGCCGCTCCTTACGGCGATCTCGGACGTGATCTCCTTCTTGAAATGGCGGCTTGTTGATCCACAGTTCAGGCAAGGAGCGCGCTTATCAACCGGCGTGTCGGAAGGCTCGTCTAGGATCTCTTCGCACTGCCCGCAAGCCACGACCGTAACCTCTTCTGCCATATGTGACCTCCTGCTTTACCAGAGCAATCATTTTACCGACGACGTATCCCCAGGCTCGGGACTTCTTACGAGGGTCAGCCCCCGAAGATTCGAGACCCTATTTCGGTGGCAGCACCGGGCGGCAAGCCCCGCAAGAAATGCTTGAGTTCGTTGAGTGCTCTTTCGGCGACTCTCTTTTGTTCAGGCGGTGCTTCCTGGTCGTTGAGGGTCCTGATGGCTTCGGCGATGCCGTCGAGCAATTCCAGTGTTCGTGTTTGCGGGTCGGGCAGCGCCTCGATGGCCTGATAGCCTTTCTCGGAAAGTCCCTTTATCCAGATGAAATCGAACGGTGGTCCGGTCTTACTGCCACCGCCAAACCTAGCGTTGATGTAGCCCTCATCTGTTAGTCGCATGAGCCTGTTCGCGTGTCCTGCCGCCTGCCGGTAAACCTCTTGGGGCTGGTAATTCTCCGGGTCCTCCGGACCGACGCCCATGAGTTCAATGAAGTCGTAGTAGGAAAGCCGGGGCTCGGCGTCCGGTTGCGCGTCGGTCCATTCAAGGATGATGCGTAGCATCTCCCTACGTCGGTCTTGCTCCGGGTAGCGGCTCTCCGTTATGCTCGTCTCCTCCTCCCGATTGACTCCGGGTTGCTGCGTGGCTCTCGCCTGGCAGATGTCATCTGTCAGATAGGCCCGGGATCTGGCCGTTTCGGAAGGCGTCCACGAACAGCCGGTGGTCGTTGCGGGCGGTCTCGGAGTAGCCCATGCCGAAGTCCACCATCTCCCTGACGAACCCGTCTTCGTCGCCGCCGACCGCCTCGACGATCTCGTCTTCGGACTGGAAGTTGACGATCTCCGGGTCTGAGTCTTCGTCCGCTACGCAATGCACCTTGGCGGTCGCCCGGCCGAGGTAGTCCAGCACCGGGGTTATCTGCTCGGGCTCCGTGAAATCCGACCACTCTATGTCCTCGACGTAGGGCGAGAGCTCGGAGACGACGAAGCCGACGCCGCCCAGCGCGGTGTAGCCGAGCCACGGGTCGGCGTGGGCCTGCAAAGCTCTCTGGGAGACCGCCGTGCGGTGCCCGTGGTGCTCGAAATAGTTTTCGATGCGCTCGTCGTGGACGATCCGGCTGGGCGCCGCGACGTTGCCCTGCTTCATCGAGAGCACCACGTCGTTCTCCAGCGCCTGGGTAGGGCCTTCGACGAGGATGTTGTAGGCGGGGAGTCCGGCTGAGCCGATCCCGAATCCCTTGCGGCCGACGATGTCCTTGACCTGGTAGGTCAGGCTCCGGAATTGCTTCTCCCCAGGGATGGTCTTCAGGTACGCCTCGTAGGCGGCCTGCACACGGGCCCGTTCGGCGTCGTCGAGGTCGCGCACCCCGGGGCCGCGCCGGAACCGCCGGTCGAAGTCCTCGTCTATGAGGGTCGTCCGCTCGAGGAGGTCCACCCGCGTGTTCAGCCGGGTTCTCATCAACATCTTGCGGACCTCGCCCTCGGTGGTGTCCAGCCGCAGGGCGTACTCGTGGTCGCGGTCGCTCTCGACGAAGTAATGCACCTGTTCCAGGTAGGCCCGGACGTAGGTCTCGATCAGGGCCGCGATGTCGTCGTCCGAGATAGCCTTGGTCCACGCCAGCAGGGCCACGCTCGCCACCATCCGCCTGATGTCCCAGGTGAAGTGACCGAGGTATGCCTCGTCGAAGTCGTTCACGTCGAAGACGAACACCCCGTCACCGGCCATGTAAGTGCCGAAGTTCTCTGCGTGCAAATCGCCCTGGATCCAGACCCGGCTGGTGCGATCGTCCGCCCAGCGGTCCTCCATCCCCTCCATGTCCGCGTAGAACAGGGGCGCGCTGCCACGATAGAAGGCGAACGGTCCGGCGGCCATCTTCCGGAACTTGCTCCGGAATGCATCAGGGTCAGACGCCATTAGCTCGGAGAACGCATCCACCAGCACGTCCACGATCTTCGTCTGGCGTTCATCGGAGGACTCGTTCTGTTGCGCCAGGTTCGGATTCGCGGGCATGGGAGCTCCTTTCATCGCCGGTAACGTTTGATCCCCTCCCATGTTGCACCATTGGGAATTCCCCGGCTACGCTTCCGCGCCACAAAAGACGAGCCCGGCTCGAAATGGAGAGAGGACCGGCCGCGGCTTCAGACGCTGGCTGCGGTGTACGGTCCCGTGCTCCTGCCGACCACGGCGTAGAGTGGGTCGCTGAACATGCGGCCCGGACTGCGGTCGAGGCCATGTACGCCGCTCCAGTTTCCCGCTTCGTGGAGATAGCTCTCGACGAGTCGCATGTGGCCTCTGTCGTCCAGTTGGTGCCAGATGGCGACCGCCTTGTCCGGGAAGCAACGGTTGCTGAAAGAAATCACGACGGGAGCGCCAGGCTTCAAAACGCGCCCGACCTCCCGCAGCACCTCCACGGGGCGGGTCAGGTAGTCGACAGAGACGCAGATGCCGCACCCGTCGAACTCGCCGTCCCCGAAAGGTAGTTCCGTCGTCCGGTTGAGATCCTGGACGACGTATTCGTCCAGCCTGGGGTTACGGTGAAGCTCCTCTTCGTTCATGCCCAGGCCGGCGACACGCCGGTATTGCGCCTCCGGGGGGAGGTGGCTGATCCAACTGCTCATCAGATCCAGCACCGCTCCACCCTCGGGGAAGAACTCTCTGTACAGTTGGGTGACGGCTGCTATCGCGCGGTCGTCTATGTGGGTGACGAACCGGGGCGCCCGGTAGAACTCCTCGTCCGGCGACTCGTCGTAGCGCCTGAAGGCTTCATCCGGGATTCCGGGCTGCTCTTTCTCGGACATCGGAACCAACCCTATCCGGGGCTCGCGGATTTTCCGTGATCTCGCGTACCCGGTGGCGCTCGTGTTGTAACCTGGACGGATGGAATCCGAGGCCACCGGCAGGCATTTCACGGTCGCGGTGTTCGTGGTGTGGGACGGCAAGGTGCTTCTGCATTGGCATCGCAAGCTCGGGATGTGGCTCCCACCGGGCGGGCACATCGAGCGCGACGAGTTGCCCGATGACGCCGCCGCGCGCGAAGTGCTGGAAGAGACGGGCATCCGGGTCGAGCTGGTGGGGGAGAGGCGGGAAGACATCCGGGACCCGGTACAACTCCATCGTCCGGCGGGGGTGCAACTGGAGGACATCGGGCCGGGGCACCAGCATATAGACCTGATCTACTTCGCCGAACCCGTCGGCTCGACGGATATTCGGGACGAGTTCTCCGGGGATAAAGTCGGCTGGTACGGCCCCGAGGACTGGTCTGCCATGAGCGTCAACACCGAGGTCCGGGGCTGGTGCGAACGGGCGCTGCGGGAGATGGAGGGATAAACCTGACCGGACGGTTCGACGCGAACCCGTTATTGGACACGCACCGCGCCGGCACTCAAAATGATGGCCGGGAAAGTAGAGTCCCGGGGCGGGATCTTCCCGGATGAGCTTCCGGGCGAGTAGTCTAGGGGAAAGGGTGGAGGGATGGCTGCGGGTACGGTGGGTGAGGGCGGTTCGGCGACCAGATGGGTCGCGATATTGTGTTGGACTGCGGTGGCGCTGGACGGGTTTGATCTCGTCGTGCTGGGGGCCGTGACCCCGGCTTTGCTGGAGTATCAGGTGTGGGGGCTGACGGCTCCTCAGGTGGGGGCCATCACCTCGTACGGGCTCTTCGGCATGCTGATCGGGGCTCTGAGTATCGGCACGCTGGCGGACGTGATCGGACGCCGGATGAGCGTGATGATTAGCGTCACCGGCTTCTCGGCTTTCACGGCGCTGTGCGCCTTCGCGCCTTCACCCGAGGTCTTCGGGCTGCTGCGTTTCCTGGCGGGACTGGGGCTTGGAGGTCTGATCCCAACCGCCGCCACGATGGTCTCGGAGTACGCGCGCATGAGGCGCGGCAGCTCCTCCATAACGTTCATGATGACCGGCTACCACGTCGGCGGCGTGCTCACGGCGCTGCTCGCCATCCCCATCTTGCCGTCCCTCGGCTGGCGGGTGATGTTCGTGATCGGCGCCCTTCCAGCCCTCGTCCTGGTGCCGCTGATGCTCCGCAACCTCCCCGAATCCCCGAGCTTCCTCGTCGCGCGTGGCCGGAGGGCTGAGGCGGAGGAGTTGGCCGCCCGGTACGGCATCTCGCTCGAACCGGAAGATGTCCGCGAAGTCCAGACGGAGGAGAGGGGCTCCGAGGGAGGCAGGTTCGGGGCGGTGAAGACGCTGTTCTCCGGCGGCTACGTGCTGGGTACGCTCGCGTTCTGGGTAGCCTCGTTCATGGGGCTGTTGCTCGTCTACGGTCTCAACCAGTGGCTGCCTACGATCATGCGTGACGCTGGATACGCTCTGGGAGCGGCGCTCGCGTTCTTGCTGGTGCTCAACGTGGGAGCCGTGATCGGCCTCCTCGTAGCCGGTCCTCTAGCCGACCGCTACGGCTCGAAGGTCGCTTGCGCCGGCTGGTTCGTGCTCGCGGCAGTCTTCTTGTTCCTGTTGAGCGTTCAGATGCCCCTGCCCCTGACCTACCTCGCCGTTCTCGCTACGGGTGTGTTCGTGTTTAGCGCGCAGGTCCTGCTATACGCCTACGTGAGCAAGCACTATCCCACGAGCGGGCGTGGCACGGCTCTGGGATGGGCCGCCGGGATAGGCAGGATCGGGGCGATCTGCGGCCCACTGCTCGGCGGGTTGCTCGTCGGGGCGGGACTCGCGGTGCCGTGGGGTTTCTACGCTTTCGCGCTCGTCGGGCTGCTTGGCTCCATCTTCATCGCGCTCGTGCCGCGCTCTCCCGCCGAGGCCGTCAGGGAAGCGCCAACGTCGCCTGAAGCGGCGACGCGGTAGGGTGATCCATGAACAAGAGGTCGAGGCGGCTCGAGTCCGCTGCCAGCCTCGCGCCGGCTCACGGTGCTTCGTCCGGATCTCCGCTTCGCGTTTCTTCTTTCGCCACCTGGAGGAAAGACTTCAGGACCACGCCCTGGTCGTCGGAACGCCAGATGACGCCCAGTTCCACCGACGGTGAGAGCCCGCGTACCGGTCGGTAGACGACGCCTTTCCTGCGAAGGTTCTGGACGGAGGCGGGGACCAGCGCCACGCCCATCCCCCCGGCCACGAGGCCGACGATGGTCTGCATGAGCCAGACGTCTTTCTGGACCGCATCCGGGGTAAAGCCCGCCTGGCGGCACGCCTCGGTGACCTGCCCGTACAGGCCGGGCATCCTCCTGTAGCGCGCGGGCAGGATGAACGGCTCCTCCGCGAGCGAGGCCAGGTCCACGCGCTCTTCGGAGGACAGAGGGTGTTTCCGGGGCAGCGCGAGGATCAGGGGTTCGCGCGAGACGCACTCGATATAGAGCGAATTCTCATCGAGCGGGAGGTACACGAACCCGGCGTCGATCTGGTTTTCGTGCAGCCGCTGGACGATCATATCCGGCCGCATCTCGCGCAGGAAGAGCTCCACGTCCGGGAAGCGCTCCCCGAAGGCTCTCAAGATGGGAGGAAGCACCTCGTTGGAAGACGAGGGCACGAACCCCAACGTCAGCCGCCCGACCTCGCCGTGGCCCACGCGCCGGACCATGCCGACGGTTCCCTCTACCTGGGCGAAGATGCGCCGCGCCTCCTCCTGTAGCAACTTCCCCGCCTCCGTGGTCCGCACGCCCCGGCCGGTTCTCTCGAAGAGCCGCACCCCAAGCTCCTCCTCTAGCTGCTTGATCTGACTGCTCAACGGCGGCTGCGCCATGCGTAACCGCCGGGCCGCGCGGCTGAAGCTCGACTCCTCCGCCACCGCCACAAAGTAACGCAATCTCCGCAGTTCCATGCCGAAACCATACCAAAAAGGTATGCTTGTCTCATTCAATCGGTATTGGACATATAGCCGAAGAGGGATGAGAATAAAAGGTTAGGGAAGGAAAGCAATTCTAGTATGGGAAGGGTGTATGGAAGAACGTATTTCGCGGTAATTGCCAGTGGCGTGGCGAAGACCTGCGCGAAGGCCTGCTGATCGGCGTGTACGGAGAACGTTTGTCTTTGGGAAAAGGAGGAGGTCATGGAAACATGGAAAGGTTAGGCGGAGAAGAGACCGGCAGGGAGAGGTCGATTCGCAAGGTTGCCCTCGCCAGCTTCATAGGTTCGACTGTGGAGTAGTACGACTTTTTCATCTACGGGACGGCGACAGCGCTGGTGTTCGGGCCGCTCTTTTTCCCCAGCGACAACGCGGTCATTAGCACGCTCTCGGCCTTCGCGACGTTCGGGGTTGGGTTCCTGTTCCGGCCGCTGGGCGGCGCGTTCTTCGGCCACTTCGGGGACAGAGTCGGCCGCAAGGCGATGCTAGTCGTAACGCTGCTGGTTATGGGTTCCGCGACGGTCCTCATAGGTTGCCTGCCGACGTACGACTCCGTGGGCATACTCGCGCCGATCCTGCTCGTCTTGTTGCGGTGCATCCAGGGGTTCTCGGTCGGCGGCGAATGGGCCGGCGGGTCTCTGATGGTTGTCGAGCACGCGCCGGAGGGCCGGCGGGGTTACTATGGTAGCTGGCCTCAGGTGGGACCGTCGGCGGGGACCCTGCTGTCGGCCGGCGTGTTCGCCATCTTCTCGTCTCTGCCGGAGGAGCAGTTCCTGGCCTGAGGCTGGCGCATGCCGTTCCTGCTCAGCGCGGTCGTCGTGCTGGTCGGGCTGTTCATAAGGCTCAGGATCTCCGAGTCTCCCGTGTTCGAGGAGATCAAGGAGACGCACACGGAGGATAGGACTCCGGTACTGGATGTTTTCCGCACCGACGGTAAGAACATCTTCCTCATCGCGGGCATGCGCCTGGCGATAAACACCACCTTCTACGGCGCGACCGTGTTCGCGCTCTCGTACGGCACCGAGCAGTTGGGCATACCCAACTCGACGTTGCTGACCGCGATCCTCGTCACCGCCGCCATAGGTTTCATCACCAAGCCGATCTACGGCGCGCTCTCGGATAGGATCGGCCGTCGTCCGATCTACGCGGCGGGTTCGATCATGGGGGCTCTGGTGGCTTTCCCATTCTTCTGGGCCCTGGAGACCCGGTCGGTGATCCTGATATTCCTGGCCTACTTCGTCGCCATCAACATCGCCCACAACCTGAACGACGCGGTCGAGGCTTCGTTCTTCTCCGAGTTGTTCGGCGCGCGGGTCCGCTACAGCGGCGCGGCGCTGGGTCACCAGCTCGGTGCGGCCGTCACCGGGTTCACACCCCTGATCGCGGGTTCGCTCTCAGCCCTCGGAGGTTGGCCTCTGGTCGCCGCCTACGCCGTGGTCGCGTGCCTGGTGTCCGCTCTGTGCGTCTTCCTCGCCACCGAGACGTTCCGCAATGATATATCCGAGATGGAACCCGCCGAACGTGAAGTCGTGGCGCAGCCATAGATCCGGCAAGACGGATGGCCCAAGAGGGTGGCCCGGCGAAAGCTCCGGGCCGCCCTCCGTGGCCCTTCGAGCCTACGAACCTGGAGATGATATGGATGCCGCCACGGATGTAGGCATGGACCACCTGACGATGCTGGACGTCTCGCCGCCCGAGATGGTCGGCATCGCCCGCGATGCGGGCTTCGATGCCGTGGGCCTGCGCGTCCGGGCCACCTCCCTGGATGAGGAGCCCTGGCCCATGGGTGCCGGCTCCCCGATGCTCCGGGAGACCCTGCGCCGCCTGAACGCGACCGGCGTCCGGGTACTCGACGTGGAGGTCGCGCGCATAGGCCCCCACACGTCGCGCACCGATTACGAGAGCACGCTGGAGGTCGGGGCGGAGCTTGGGGCTCGTTACCTTACCGTCAACGGCGACGACCCCGTGACCGGGCGTGCAGCGGAGACTTTCGCGGAGCTCGTCGCTGCCGCCAGGCCCTACGGCATCCGGCCGCTAATAGAGGCCATACCCTACACGGAGGTCTCGAACCTCGACGAGGCGGTTCGCATAGCCAGATGCTCGGAGGGTGGCGGTGTTCTGCTCGACGCCCTCCACTTCCAACGCTACGGCGGAACTCTGGAAGACCTGCGTTCCGTGCCCCCCGATCTCATCGGCTACGTGCAACTGTGCGACGCGCCGCTGGCGCTCCCGAGCGGTCTGCCGCGTCCCACGGAGCTACCGCGCGGGCAGTCCACGGACGGCACCGACCTGCAACTGGAGAGCCGGGCCATGCGCCTCTTGCCGGGGGATGGCGAGTTGCCGCTGTGCGAGATCCTCGCAGCCATGCCGAAGGGGATACCCGTGAGCGTGGAATCGCCGGTACTGTCACTAAGACGGGACCACGGTCCACTCGAGTTCGCCCGGCTGGCGCGACGGGCGGTGGCGGACGTGCTCTCGGCGGCGTCCGTTGGCCCGGATTCCCCTTAGGAGGAGCGATGAACGGTTGCCGGAACGTGTAGGCGTGACCATCGCCGGTGGTGGGCTGCCGGGGGCGAGACCCGGCGCACCCTTTATAATGGCTCGCGCTTTGCGGAATACGGACGACTTGTGAGGATGTAGAGGGATGATCAGCGGTAAGACGCGGCTTCTGGCCCTGATCGGACGCCCCGTAAGCCACAGCCTGAGCCCGGCGATGCACAACGCCTCCTTCGCGGCCGACGGTCTGGACTTCGTATACGTCGCCCTGGATGTCGAGCCGGAGGGCGTGCCCGCGGCGGTTCGGGGGGCTGCGGCCCTCGGGTTCCGGGGCTTTAACGTGACCATGCCCCACAAGCGGGCGATGGTCCCGCTCATGCATGAGCTGGACGAGAGCGCCCGGGTCTCCGGAGCGGTCAACACCGTGGTGATCGAAGGTCCCAGGCTCAGTGGCTACAACACCGACGGCCCCGGCTTGGTGATGGCCTGCAAGGAGGCCGGCGTCGGGCTAGCGGGCAGGCGGGTCCTGCTTCTGGGCGCCGGCGGCGCCGCGGCCTCCATCGCCGTCGCGTTCTGCGACGAGGGCGTTGGGGAACTCTGTATCGTCAACCGCAGCGTCGAACACGCCGGGCGGCTCTTGGAGAAGCTGCGTGAAGCGGGCAAACGGACCAGGATGGAGGTCCACCCTCCGGACTACTTGAACGAAGAGATCACCGACTCTCCGGTGATCGTGAACGCCACGCCGCTGGGGATGAGGGAAGACGACCCCCTGCCGATACCCCCCGAACTTCTCGACGAGAACAGCACGATGGTCGATGCGGTCTACCGTCCGGGCGTGGAGACGGCGGTGATCCGGCAGGCCCGCGAACGCGGCGCCCGCGTCGTCACCGGCGAACGCATGCTCCTCTTCCAGGGCGTGCTGGCGCAGAAGCTCTGGACCGGACGCCAGCCGAACGTCCGCGCGATGGCCGCCGCCCTCTCGTAGAGCGGGTTACGGAAGGTCAGTTTCTCCGCAGAACGCCGCGCAGTGGGCTTCAGTGACTCTCTTCAACGTCCTGTCCTTCGACTGACCTTTCCTTTACGAAGGCGACCAGGCGCTGCCGAAGGCCCGATTCCAGGGTCCTGGCCACCCCCGAGGCGGCCCCGCAGATGACCAGTCCGGCCGGTATCGCGACGGTCAGCAGGGGGACTTGCGTCTCCTCGTGGTACATGTAGCCGGCCTCGCCGTGGCCCTGAGCCGTGAGGATGTTCCCCAGAGAGTCGGTGGAGAGCTCGGACCACTCGAACGGTATCGCCCGGGCGAACGTGAGGTACTCGGCGAACACGAAGTGCTTGGGCAACTCCGTGCTGGAGTGGAGGATCTCCTCCTCGAAACCCGCGTGGAACTTCCGCAAAAACTCTTCGACATCTCCGGACACAAGGCACGCGGCCAGGCTCCGGGCGACGCCGCCTATCGGGACGTCCGCGACCCGCAGCAACCCCATCTGCTCGAAAGGTCCATCCCGGCCACGAAACAGGTAGTCGTCACCCCCCAGGGAGCGCGCCGGCACCGTGATGAGATGGGCCGAGAGATCGGACGCAACGTCCGCGATGGTGGTCTCGTAGATCCTTACGAGGTTCCGGGCCGTCTGGAAACCGTGCCAGTGCTCCATAAGGTCCAGTATCTTATATGACCGTGCCACGTGTCCAGACTACGACTCCGAAATATACCCGGAAGATATATTCCACGCACTTATTCGGTATTGGACATATAACGCTACAGCGGCCAGAATAAGGGCGAGGGTAAGGCGGGAAAAGGACGAGGTGTCCGGTGGACGAGCGGCAGGGGATACGGATCTTTTCGGACGCTGGGGCGCGGTAGAGTGATGCGGGAGAATCGGGGATCAGCTCCGAGAAGGAGAAGCCATGCGAACGCAGGTAGGCATCGTTGGCGGAGGACCGGCGGGACTCCTGCTCTCGCACCTGTTGCACCTGCAAGGGATCGAATCCGTCATACTGGAGATCCGGAGCCGGGAGGAGCTGGAGTCGGAGATCCGGGCCGGCGTCCTGGAGCAGGGGACTGTTGACCTGCTGATGGAAACGGGTGTCGGGGACCGGATGCGAGATGAGGGCGCGGTCCACCACGGCGTGAACCTCCAGTTCAGCGGGCGCCGCGAGCGCATAGATTTCGCCGACCTCACCGGCAAAGCCATCACCCTCTACGGCCAGCACGAGGTGGTGAAGGATCTCGTCCACGCCCGCCTCGATGCCGGCGGTCAGGTCCTGTTCGGGGCCGAGGGGATCGAACTCCGAGACCTCGACTCCGATGAGCCGAAGGTGCGCTTCCGCAAGGACGGTGAGGAACACGCGCTCGCGTGCGACTTCGTTGCCGGGACGGACGGCTTCCACGGGGTGTCCCGCGAGGCCATCCCGGAGCGGGTACGTACCGGTTACGAGCGGAGGTATCCGTTCGGGTGGTTCGGCATTCTCGTGGAGGGGCCGCCCTCGACGGAGGAGCTCATCTACGCCTTCCACGATCGGGGCTTCGCGCTGGTGAGCACCCGCTCGCCCGAGATACAGCGCCTCTACTTCCAGTGCGATCCCGAAGAAGAGGTAACCAACTGGCCGGACGAGAAGATCTGGTCCGAAATGCACGCCCGCCTCGATACAGACGACGGCTGGACCGTGGAAGAGGGCCGTATCGTCCAGAAAGACATCGTCCAGATGCGCTCCTTCGTCACCGAGCCGATGCAGTACGGACGGCTCTTCCTCGCCGGCGACGCCGCCCACATCGTCCCGCCCACCGGCGCCAAGGGCATGAACCTCGCCGTCGCCGACGTCCGCGTCCTCGCGCACGGCCTGGAAGAATTCTACGGGTCGGGCCGGACCACATTGCTGGAGCGGTACTCGAAGATCTGCCTGCGAAGGGTGTGGAAGGCGAGCCGCTTCTCGTGGTGGATGACCTCCATGCTGCACCGCTTCGCCGGGGACAATGACTTCCAGTACCGTATGCAGGTCGCAGAGCTAGACTACGTCACCGGATCGCGGGCCGCCGCCACCTCCCTGGCGGAGAACTACGTCGGCCTGCCGATGGAGGAGTTCGCCGCGGAAGAGCAGCGGTCGGCGCGTGAAGGGGTGAGATGAGCGGGCAGGCGACGGATCGGGAACGGAGGAGGCCATGAGCCAGGCCGGCGAGCAGAGTCCGGATTATCCGGTGGATGAGACGTTCGACCCGCTCGACCCGGATTACCTGGCGGACCCGTACCCTTACTACGCGAGGTTCCGCAAGGAAGCCCCGATCTTCTACGCGCCGAAGATAGACTTCTGGGTCGTCAGTCGCTACGATGATATACAGAGGATCGTCAAGGACCCACAGACGTTCTCGAATGCGAGGGTGCAGGAGCCGCTGTACGGGATCACCCCCGAGGCGCTGGAGAAGCTGAAAGCTGGCGTCCGCGTTACGCCAACGACCTCGACCGCCGATCCGCCCCTGCACCAGCGCACGCGCAAGCACGCCGCGAGGGCGTTCTCCGCGAAGCGCGTCGCCGGGCTAGAAGGGCGCATCCGGGAGGTGGCGAACGGCCTGATAGACGACATGATCTCCGAAGGCTGCGCCGACCTCGTGGACCGCTTCGCCTTCCCCCTGCCGGCCTACGTGGTCTTCGGCCTGATCGGCTACCCCGAAAAAGATGCCGAGATACTGAAGGGCTGGTGCTCGGATCGCCTGAAGCTCACCTGGGGACGACCGCTCCCCGAGGAGCAACTGGAGACCGTGGAGAAGATGTCCTCGTTCTTCGAGTACATAGAGGGCTTCGTCCACGGGCGGGCCGAAGACCTCCGTGACGACTACACGAGCGACCTGCTGCGCATCCGGGCGGAGGATGAGGACAACCTGAGCCTCGAAGAAGTCGTGAGCATAGACTACAGTCTCTCCTTCGCCGGCCACGAGACGACGACGAACCTGATCCTCAACGGCCTCCGTCAACTCCTCTCCCGCCCCGGACTGTGGGAAGAACTGCGCGAGGAGCCCGGCCTTATCGAGAACGCCGTAGAGGAGACGCTCCGGCGCGACACCTCCGTCGTCTCCTGGCGCCGCTCCACGACCCGGTCCGTGGAGGTCGCTGGTGCTGAGGTCCCCGAGAATGCGAGGCTGATGCTGCTCCTGGCCTCGGCCAACCGCGACGAGGGCGTCTTCGACGACCCGGACGAGTTCGACATCCGCCGCGAGAACGCCTCGAAGCACCTCGCTTTCAGCCACGGCATCCACTTCTGCCTCGGCGCTCCGCTCGCCCGGCTGGAGGCCCGCATAGCTTTCGAGCTGCTGACACAAAGATTGCCCGACCTCGAACTCTCTCCGCCGGATCAGTCCTTCGAGTTCGACCCGAACATGTCATTCCGTGGTCCGAAGGAACTGTGGGCCGAGTGGACGCCGTCTGGGGCGACGGCCGGCTTATCGTGAGTTCGTCATCCGCCAACGGAGGTCGCGGCGTCGGAGGGGCCGCGCCGTTCGCGGAGTTGCGAGAAGCGGTCACGGAGTTTGTCGAAGACGGAGACTCGATCGCCCTCGAAGGTTTCACGCACCTCATACCGAGCGCCGCCGCCCACGAAGTCATCCGCCAGGAGAAAAGGAACCTCACCCTCATACGGATGACGCCTGACCTGATCTATGACCAGATGATCGGGATGGGCTGCGCGAGCAAACTCATCTTCTCTTGGGGCGGCAACCCCGGCGTCGGCTCCCTGCACCGCTTCCGCGACGCCATCGAGAACGGCTGGCCGAACCCCCTGGAACTGGAAGAGCACTCCCACGCCGGCATGGCAAACCGCTACGTCGCCGGAGCGTCCAACCTTCCCTTCGCCGTCCTGCGCGGCTACGTCGGCACCGACCTCCCGAAAGTCACTTCGACCATCAAGCCCATAACCTGTCCGTTCACCGGCGAGGAGCTTATGGCCGTCCCCGCCCTGAACCCGGACGTTGCCATCATCCACGCCCAGCAGGCCGACCAGAGGGGGAACGTGATGCTCTGGGGCATCACCGGCATCCAGAAGGAGGCCGTGCTCTCGGCGAAGAAGGTCATCGTCACGGTCGAGGAGGTCGTCGAGGAGTTCCAGGCGCGGCCGTTCGGGATCGTGCTTCCGTCTGTGGCCGTGGACGCGATAGCCGTCGAGCCTGGCGGCGCGCACCCGTCTTACGCCGACGACTACTACGACCGCGACAACGCCTTCTACGAGGCGTGGGACCCCATAGGCCGCGACCGGGAGAGGTTCCGCGGCTGGATGGAGCGTCACGTGCTCGGGGTGGAATCTTTCGCCGAGCACCTGCGGAGCATAGGAAGAGAGGAGGCCACGCGATGACCGAAACAGTGGAGAAGGACTCGTACACCACGGACGAGATGATAACCGTGGCCGCGGCACGAGAGTTGTGGGACGGGGCGGTGTGCTTCATCGGCATCGGGCTGCCGAGCGAGGCGGCCAACCTGGCGCGTGCCACGCACGGCCCGAACTGCTCCCTGGTCTACGAGTCGGGTACGCTCGGTGCGAAGCCGGATGTTTTGCCACTCTCCATCGGGGAAGGCGTGCTGGCGGAGCACGCGGACTCCGTAGTGTCTGTGCCGGAGGTCTTCAACTACTGGTTGCAGGCCGGTCGGGTGGACGTCGGTTTCCTCGGAGCGGCCCAGATAGACCGCTTCGGCAACATAAACACCACTGTCATCGGCCCCTACGACGACCCGAAGGTGCGACTCCCCGGGGCGGGGGGAGCGCCGGAGATCGCCGCTTCGGCCAAAGAGGTCATCGTGATGCTCCGGCACACGCCTCGCGCCTTCGTCGAGGAGGTTTCGTTCGTGACCTCGGTCGGCTACCGGCACGGCGGCGACTCGCGGCGGGAGCTCGGCTACTCCGGCGGCGGTCCCACGGTCATCATCACCGACATCGGCGTCCTGCGTCCCCACCCCGAGACGAAAGAGTTTACCCTGACGGGCCTTCATCCCGGCGCGACCATCGAAGAGGCTCGCGAAGCCACCGGCTGGGACCTGAAGGTGGCGGACGAGCCGGCGGCCACGGAGCCGCCGACGGATGAGGAGTTGCGCGTCCTGCGCGAGCTGCGCGCCAGGACCGAGCGGGCGAGAGGGACGAGAGCATGAAATACGGAGGAGTGAACGAAGCCTGGATCCTGGGCGCCGTCCGAACCCCAATAGGCCGCCACGGCGGCGCGCTCTCCGCCGTCCGTCCCGATGACCTCGGGGCGATAGCCCTCGATGCCCTCATGCAGAGGACCGGCGTTCCTTCTTCGGAGGTCGAGGACGTGTACTTCGGCTGCGCCAACCAGGCCGGCGAGGACAACCGCGACGTGGCGAGGATGAGCCTGCTCCTCGCGGGCTTCCCCGAGACCGTGGCCGGGGCGACGGTGAACAGGCTGTGCGGTTCGGGGCTCGAAGCGGTGGCGAACGCCGCCCGGGCCGTGATGCTCGGGGAGGCGGACGTGTACGTCGGCGGCGGGGTCGAGTCCATGAGCCGCGCGCCGTGGGCGATGCCGAAGCCCGAACGCGCTTTCCCGATGGGCCAAGCCACCGCCTACGACACCACGCTCGGATGGCGCTTCGTCAACCCGAGGATGGAAGAGCTGGGCCACACGGACTCTTTGGGCGTCACTGCCGAGAACCTGGCCGAGGAACGGTTCCACCTCACCGCCGAGGAGCAGGAGCCCGAGAGTCTGGCGGGCGAGTACGACATCTCCCGTGAGAAACAGGACCGCTTCGCCCTGGCGAGCCATCAGAAAGCCGTCGCCGCGCAGGATGGGAAGAGGTTCCGGGGTGAGATCTTGCCCGTCACCGTGAAAGGACGCAAGTCCGAGACGGTCGTGGAGGCCGACGAAGGCCCCAGACGCGACACCACGCTGGAGAAGCTCGGCAAGCTGAAGCCCGCTTTCAGGAAAGACGGCAGCGTCACGGCTGGCAACTCGAGCTCCCTCAACGACGGCGCGGCGGCGGTGCTGATCGCCTCGAAAGAGTATGCCGAGGCGCGCGGCCTCTCGCCGCTGGCGAAGGTACGCAGCGTGGCCGTCGCCGGTGTGCCGCCCCGCGTCATGGGCATTGGTCCGGTCCCTGCCACGCGGAAGGCTCTCGACAGGGCCGGGATCTCCTTCGGCGACCTGGGCCTCATCGAACTGAACGAGGCGTTCGCGGCGCAGAGCCTGGCGGTGCTGCACGAGTGGGGGATAGACGCGGAGGACGATAGATTGAACCCCAACGGCGGGGCTATCGCGCTCGGCCATCCGCTGGGATGCTCAGGGGCGCGCATCCTGACGACGCTCGTCCACGAGATGCAGAGGCGCGAGGATATCCGATTCGGGCTCGCCACCATGTGCATCGGCGTCGGACAGGGCATCGCGATGGTGGTCGAGAAGGTGGAGGACGCGGCTTGAGGGAAGAACGCGCGATGCGGCGGAAGTCCGGGATCTCCGGATACCGGCGCGACACCGGGAGCCAGCCGCCGTACCTGTACCTGGACTACGAATCCACGCGCCTGCGGGCGCCGGACAGGCCGCTCGTCATCCTGCCTCACACCCTCTCCGAGGTGACGGGGCCGGTCTACGGGCGCGACAGGGTGGGACCGCTCGACAACGACCTCACGCGCCAGCACGCGGGCGAGCCACTGGGGGAGAGGATCATCGTGACGGGGCGGGTGCTCGATGGGGATGGCAGGCCGGTGCGAGACAGCCTGATCGAGGTGTGGCAGGCCAACGCCGCCGGCCGCTACACCCACCACGCCGACCGCCACCCCGCTCCCCTGGACCCGAATTTCTCCGGCGCTGGCCGCTGCCTTACCGACGGCGAGGGCCGCTACCGATTCGTGACCGTCAAGCCGGGCGCGTACCCGTGGAAGAACCACGACAACGCCTGGCGTCCGGCCCACATCCACTTCTCCCTCTTCGGGCCTGCCTTCGCCACGCGCCTCGTGACCCAGATGTACTTCCCCGGCGACCCGCTCTTCGACCAAGACCCCATCTTCCAGTCCGTCAGCGACCCGAAGGCACGGGAGCGTATGATCTCCCGTTTCGACCTCGGCGTGACGGAGCCGGAGTGGGCGCTCGGCTACAACTTCGACATCGTCCTGCGCGGCCGGGACGCCACCCCGATGGAGAACCATAAATGACCCCGGAACCAACCCCGTCGCAGACCATCGGCCCCTTCTTCCACGACGCGCTGCTGGCCGAGGACCGGACCCGGCTGGTGGACCTGGATCACCCTTCGGCCATCCGCGTCTCCGGCACGGTCTACGACGGCGCGGGCGAGCCCGTCCCCGACGCTATGCTAGAGATCTGGCAGGCCAACATTTCGGGCCGCTACGCTCACCCCGAGGACGCGCGCGAAGACCTGCCGCTGGAAGACGGCTTCACCGGCTTCGGCCGCTGCGGCACGGACGCGGATGGACGTTTCGAGTTCATCACGGTCAGGCCAGGTTCCGTGCCTGGCCCCGGTGGAGAACCGCAGGCGCCGCACATGAACGTCTCGGTCTTCGCCCGCGGCCTGCTCCGGCGTCTGGCCACCCGCATCTACTTCCCAGACGAGGAGGAGACGAACGCCGCCGACCCCGTGCTCCTCTCCATCGAGGATTCCGGCTTCCGCGCCACGCTCGTGGCCCGCGCCGAAGGCGGCGGCTACGCCTTCGACGTCCGGCTCCAGGGCGAGAAGCAGACCGCGTTCTTCGATGTCTGATGGGAAGGTTTCAGGCATCGGGTGAGAACTAGCATGCTGGGCTGGGACGACTGTCCGGGATCGAGCACCGAGCTGTGCGCGGGTTGCCGTGGGGGTTTTCGTGCCTGAAGATCTGTTCGCTCCGATCTTCGTCCCTGACGCCATCCGGGAGGCGGTTGGTGGGCGCGCGTGGCTTCAGGCGATGCTCGATGCGGAGGGGGCACTGGCGGTCGCGGAGGCGCAGGCCGGCCTGATCTCCGCAGAGGCGGCGGAGGCCATCGCCGGGTGCTGTGACGTGGATCGCTTCGACGTAGAGGAGATCGGGCACTCTGGCCGCGCCTCGGGCAACCCGGTCCCGGCGCTCGTCGAGGCCCTGACCGCCGCCGTTCGAGAAGCTTCCGAGGACGCCGCCCGCTACGTCCATCGTGGCGCTACGAGCCAGGACATCACGGACACCGCCGCGATGCTCGTAGCTCGGCGCGCGCTCGCCCTGATCCTGGCAGAACTGGACGGCGTCGCCGCTGCCTGCGCCCGCCTTGCCAAAGAGCACCGCCGCACGCTCATCGCGGGCCGTACGCTCATGCAGCAGGCACTACCGACCACGTTCGGGCTCAAGGCCGCTGGCTGGCTGGTCTCCGTCCTCGAAACCCGGCGGAGACTGTTGACGCTGCGAGGGTCGGGGCTCGCTGTGCAGTTGGGAGGCGCCGCCGGCACGCTCGCTTCACTCGGCTCAACGGGTCCCGCGGTCTTGCGCGAGTTTGCGCTGGAGTTGGGTCTCCCTGAGCCCGTCGTCCCCTGGCATACGGCGCGGTTCCGAGTGGCCGATCTGGGGGGCTTGCTGGCGCTGGCGGCGGGCGCGATGCACAAGGTTTCGCTCGACGTGATCCTGCTGTCCCAGACCGAGGTGGCCGAGGTGGCCGAACCCTCCGGCGGCGGACGCGGCGGTTCATCCACCCTGCCGCACAAGCGCAACCCCGTCGGGTCCGTCCTCGCCGCCGCCTGCGCCCGCCGCGTCTACCCGCTCGCCGGGACCTTGCAGTCGGCGATGGCGCAGGAGCACGAACGCGCCGCCGGCGCCTGGCATTCCGAGTGGGAGACTCTGGGCGATGCGCTCGCCCTGACCGGCGGCGCGGCGGCCTCGATGCGCGAGACGCTCGAAGGTCTGGAAGTCTACCCTGACCGAATGCGCGAGAACCTGGATATCACCGACGGTTTGATCCTCGCCGAGCGCGTCACGACCGTCGCCGCCGAAAAGCTCGGCAGGCTGGAAGCGCACGATCTGGTGCAAAATGCGTCCCAGCGGGCTGTCGAAAGCGGCAGGCCGTTGCGCGAGGAGCTAGCGGCTGAGCCGGGTCTACGCGATGCGCTGTCGGATGAAGATGTGGACGCCGCGCTCGACCCGGCAGGCTACCTCGGGTCGGCGGAGACGTTCGTGGACCGGGCGCTCGAACTCTACCGCAAGGAGGTACTCGAATGACGACGACGGATACGGTCGCACTCCACCATAAGTTGGAGGGACCGGAGGATGCGCCCGTGCTCGTATTGGCGAACTCGCTGGGCACGACGCTTGCCATGTGGGACGCCCAGGTTCCGGCGCTATCCGAAGGTTTCCGTTTGCTGCGCTACGACCATCGCGGGCACGGTGGCTCGCCCGTCCCGGGTGGACCATACTCCATCGAGGACCTGGGGCGGGACGCGCTGGCGATGCTGGATGGGCTGGGGATCGAACGGTTCTCCTTCGGTGGCCTCTCTATTGGAGGGATGGTTGGGATGTGGCTGGCGAGCGAGGTTCCGGAGCGCGTCTCGCGGCTCGCGCTCCTGTGTACGTCGGCGCTGCTGGGACCGAAAGAGATGTGGGACGAGAGGATATCGGTGTCCAGCAAGGACGGCGTGGGCGCGCTGGAGACGGCGGTGCTGGAACGCTGGTTCACCCCGGAGTTCCGCGCCGCGCGGCCCGAGACCGTGGAGCGGGCGGGCCGGGATCTCCGCGAAACCTCCGCCGAGGGCTACGCGGGCTGCTGCGCGGCGATTCGGGACATGGACCTGCGGAGCAGGCTAGGCAAGATACAGGCTCCGACACTCGTGATCTCCGGTTCCGAAGACCCCGCCACCCCTCCCGAACATGGGGAGCTCATCCACGACGGGATAGCTGGCTCGGAATTTCTGGTAGTCGAAAGAGCGGCGCACCTGGCGAACATCGAGCAGCCTGACACGATCAACCGGGCCATCCTCGAACACCTGGATCCGGTGAAGCCGTGAGCGATCCAACACAAGAGCGCGGCATGGAGATCCGGCGGGAGGTACTCGGCGACGAACACGTGAACGCCACCATCGAGCGGACGACCCCATTCACGGAGACTTTCAAGACATCATCACCCGCTACGCCTGGGGTGAGATCTGGACCCGCCCCGGCCTCGACCGCCGCACCCGGAGTTGCATCACCCTGACCGCCCTCGTAGCTCTAGGCCACCTCGACGAGTTGAAGCTGCACGTCCGCGCCGCGCTGCGAAACGGGTTGACGGAGGATGAGATCAAGGAAGTTCTACTCCAGAGCGCCATCTACTGCGGCGTGCCCGCCGCCAACTCAGCCTTCGCCGTCGCGCGGGAGATCATCGCGGAACAGGAGACTGGAGGACGGGAATAGAGGGCGCTCCGATCTACGGATCGGAGCAGTCGCGGCGGTAGCCGCAGTTCGGGCAGACGAGCTTGCAGTGCAGCCCGTACATCTCCGCGCCGCACATCTCGCAGTCCTCACCCGAAGGCTGAGTCGCGCCCGTCTCTTGCGTCTGCTGCGCCGGATCCTCGGCCATCAGCCCGGACGCCTCCCGTTCCTGACCGCCTGACGGGACGGCAGCAGGTTCGATAGATGGACGGCGCTCAGGGTCTTGAGGGCGCTGAAGGAGAGGGCGCGCTGGAGTTGCTGGAGGGAGGTGGAGAGGGCAGCCGTCAGGACTTGCAGCGTCGTCAGGCTCTCCTGAAGCTCGGCGATCTGGATGGGAAGCTGCTGGCTCCGGGCGTCGAGGGCTGAGAGGTTCATCTCCAGCTCGTCCGTGCGGGAGAGGAGGCTCGCAACCTCCTCCGTCATGTGGTCCCGGAACGCGGCGCGGGCCCGCCGGTAGTGCAGCCAGGCTCGCAGGGCGTTCACTCCCGTCCCCAGGGCGAGGAGGGCGCCGACGACGATCAAGACGATCAACACAAAGGTCATCGAACTCACCGTATCACGGGTCCGCGAGACTTTACAAACCTCCTGGCGATGGTAGACTTTTCGTTGCGACGCGGGGTGGAGCAGTCTGGTAGCTCGTCGGGCTCATAACCCGAAGGTCATAGGTTCAAATCCTATCCCCGCTACTACACGAAGCCTCGCACCCGGCGGGGCCTTTCGCTTGCCAGACGAAGTTGTAATACCGCGTGGCTGGGCTAGTAGACCCCGTCTGCGAGGGCTATCTGCCACTCACGCTGGGGCATGACCCTGGGACGTGGGAGCAGGCCGCCGGACACCCTGACGCTTGGCACCACGTCCTGATCCGGACCAGAGTCGAACAGGTCCTTGCAGACCACCCTGAGCAGGCCCTCGATCTCATCCTGTTCCCGCAGGAGATGCTCCACCTCTTCCCTGGAGCGGCGGAAGGTATACGGATCGACGGGTCCGTCCGGGGACGATCCGACGGCGAAACCGGACTCGACCTCGTAGTCGTTGTTGTAGACGTAGGCTTCCATATGCGAAGGATTGTACGGTTCCCTAGACGCTTCCCAACCCCCAAACGACGACTAACTGATCTCCCGTGCTTTCAACTGTCGAGTAATATTTTTGCCATGAGCGGACGCACGAGCTTCAGCAAGCTACGCGAGGAGATCGAACGCGACCCGGTGCCCCGGGCGCGGATGGACGAGACGAGGAAGGCTTACGATGCACTCCTCTACCTCGCCGGCCTCCAGGAAAATCGGGGTGTCACCCAAGCCGAGCTTGCCTCCGCGCTCGGGGCCAGCCAGCCGAACGTCTCCAAGATCGAACGCGGCGTCGGCAAGGGCAAGGTGCTCCTCGGCACGCTCGCGGCGCTGGTGTTGTCCTGGCACCAGGGCGGCCCCTCGGCCATCGGGATCAAGGGAGGCTGGTAGCCCGGAGTCCGGGACCTTGCTATACTTACCGTACAAGATGTACAAGTTGTGCAACGACTTGACGAGAAGGAGGCGGCATGGAGATTGTGACGAGGCAGATGAACTCCGGCGCGGCCCGCGACGAGCTGCCGGATCTGGTGGCGCGGGCGGCCTACGGCCACGAGCGGACGGTCATCGCGAAACGCGGGAGGCCGCTGGCGGCGCTCATCTCCATGGACGAGCTTAGGCTCCTGGATCGGCTCATCGAGGAGCACCGCGACCGCGCCGACGCCGAGGCCGCCGACCGGGTGATGGCCGACGACTCCGACGAGATAGTTCCCTTCGAGCGCACCACGAAGCGCACCGCCGGCTAGAGTGCATTGTCTCCCGTGGGAGACACCGGAGGCAAGCCGGACGCCCCGCGCTACGCCCTCAGCTATAAGCGCAGCGCGAAGAAGGCCGTCGCCAAGATCCCGCAGCGCAAGGCCCGCGAGCGCGTGGAGGACGCCATAGAGGATCTTGCCGAAGAGCCCCGGCCCCCGCACAGCAAGCAGCTAAAGGGCAAGTACTCCACTTACCGGCGCATAGATGTCGGCGGCGTGGGAGGCGAGTACCGGGTCATCTACGAGGTGCGAGACAAGGATCTGGTGGTCGTCGTAGTCATCGTCGGCCAGCGCGAAGGCGTCTACGACATCCTGAAGCGGCTCGGGTAGCCGTCGCCGGAGGAAGGAGATGCGATGAGCGGGCGCAGCGGCTTCGAGAGGCTCCGGGAGCGGATCGGCGCCGATCCGGGGCACGCGCGGGTATCGGGACCCAGCGAGGGCAAAGCCGGGGCGTCACCCAGGCCGAGCTCGCCTCAGTGCTCGGGGTCAGCCAGCCGAACGTCTCCAAGATCGAACGCAGCCTCGGCAGCGGCAAGGGCAAGGTGCTCCTCGGCACGCTCGCGGGATACGTCGAGGCCCTCGGAGGGCGCCTCGAGCTGCGGGCCGTCTTCCCCGAGCATCCCGAGGACGACGTCACCGTCGCGGTTGGCGGCCCCGCCGAAAGCGAGAAAGAGTCCGTCGGTGAGGGCGAAGCGTCTACAGACGACCCTAAGCCGGGGCGCTAGGGCTACTCAGGGCACGGGCCTTTCTGTGCCCTGAGTAGCATGTTTATCGGTGGTGAAATTAGCGAGAAGATCCAAGCCGTTCAGAGGCGGCGGAGGGGCTATTGTCAGCCTCATAACCCGAAGGTCGTAGGTTCAAATCCTACCTCCGCTACTACTTTTTCCGCGTACGGATCCGGTTTCCTTCGTCATTCTCTTACCCTTGGTTTCGCCGTGCGATCCTAATCGTGGTTTGCTTTGTCGTCAAAGCTGTCGTCAATTCGTCGTCAAACCTCGCAGTCGTTCTAGTTTCCGCTGCAACTTATCCGCCTTCCGTGGTCGAGTCGTCCTTAATCCTCCAATCTCTCGCTCCCATGCCCCTAACGCCTCGTCCGCCGTCTGATGCTCCCCCAGATGGATAACCTCTTGTTTGACCTTGCCTTGTTCCCTGTACGAGCGCACGGCCTGATAGTAGGTGCCGTATTGCTCCCCGTCCCGATTGATGTTGACCGTTCTGATGTACATGCTGGCTCCTGTCTGCGTAGTATTTATATTTAACACTACACTTCCGTTGCAGTGTGTCAAGTGCGGCGGTCATAGATTGGGGGTGAGATTGCGGGAAGAGTATTGGTAGTATTGAGGCATGACGAATGGCAGGAGTCCAAACGACTTCAAGGAAGCCGAACTCAAGCACCTTGAATTTATACAAGGGGTTATCGCTAGGCTGGCGAACAATTCTTTCCTGCTGAAAGGTTGGTCAGTGACGCTGGTTGCCGCGATACTTGCTCTGACCGTCGGAGACCCCGGCATTTACGCTATGCTCTTAGCATTGTTTCCTGCGGTGGTGTTCTGGGGTTTGGATGCGTTCTACTTGGCGCAAGAGCGATACTTCCGCGATATGCATAAGGACGCGAGGGCTGGCAAGATTGCGGTACTGTCTATGGACCCCTACAGCTACGACAAGGGATTTGAAGGATGGTTCTGTTCGGTACGCTCAAGGAGTGTGTTCCCCTTCCATGTAGTGATAATCGGGGTGGTGACACTGGCTGCGGTGGTCCAAGCGTTGACGGGTTCAGTGAGATAGAATGGAGATAACTTGTGGCAAATACGGTGTTCTTTAGCTTCGACTACGATGCGGATTGGTCTCGTATGTGGAACATCAGGAACAGCAACCAGTTTAGAAACAACCTGTCGGATAGCGGGGAGTTTCGGAGACGTGACAGGTGGGAGTCCGTCAGGCTCAAAACCGACACGGCAATCAGGAATTGGATTGACGAGGGCTTGAAGTACAGCATCGTTACGGTCGTGCTGATTAGCGGAGAGACGTGGGATAGCCGTTGGGTCAAGTACGAGATTGCGGAGAGTGAGCAGCAGCGTATGGGTATGTTGGGTATCCGCGTCCACAAAATGAAAGGGATGGACGGCTATTACGGCACATCGGGACCAGACCCCTTTCGATACGCCGACATATACAAATCCTATCCCGTCTATGACTGGATAAACGACGACGGCTACAACAACATCAACCGTTGGGTTGAGCAGGCGGCGATTACAGCACGACGTTGAAAACAAATGAGACCATCTCGTTTAATCGCGGTGGTCCTTTTGTTCTTAGATACACAGACCAGTACTTTGAATCTACGGATTGCTTGACTTCATTGGACCTTTACCGGCTTCTCCTAACTTCTTATTGTACGCATCCCTTCGCGCTTGTGCCCTTACGGGACCAACAAAGTAGAAATCAAATAGGGCTTCGATAACGTCCAAGTTCCATTCAGCCTCTTGCGGTTCTACTGAGATTATTTCGCCTGTGTTCTGACTCTTGATAGGGTGTGCGGCAAAATTTCCAACGTTCCGAATTGCGTCTACATCGTCAGCGATATGGGACGGAAGCTGGTTGCTATCTAGAACCTGTTGAATCTCATCTGCTAGATTGCTGGGCTTTACGCCAACTCTGTCTCTCAGAATATTCTGCAAACATCTTCTACTGAGAGCTGCTGATGCTTTGGGACTATTGGCAAGTACCAAACAAGCTTCGTTGTAATCGTCGGCATATTCAGACGGTACTTCACTCGGAGGCGGAGGGCGCAGAAAGCCCTTCGGATAAACTAGGATTTCTACGTAATCTATGGCTCCCGTAATCTGCCGCGAACCGCCGGAAGCCTTAATCGCCTTCTCGTAGACAAGACGTGCTATAAGCTTTCCACACTGCGGACAGTACGAATAGACCAGATGCCAATTCAGTTGTGAACTTACCTTGTACTCTTCTCCTGGTGGAGTGCTCAGATCAACAGATTGCGCATCTCTATCAGCAAACGCCGTCTGACAATGTGGGCACTTCACGATGGGGTCTCCATAACACACTCGCCATCCGAGCACGTCTAATTGTACGTGATGGTTCTCTATTCTCTACCTTAATGTACCGTGTCGAGAAACCGTTAAGTGGTGCGTCATCCGTCCCGCTCTGCTGTACGCTCGTATCTAGACGACTGTGCAAGCGAGCATTGACCTTCCTACATTAATCACGCCGTATGGTTAGCCGACACCATCCTGATACCTACCCGGCCCCAAAACAATCCCAGCATGGGTAGTATACCTATATACGGGTCATCCAAGTTCCATCATGCGATCTGGTGGAGGAGTGAGCATACTTGCTGCGAGAAGATCTTTTCTCCTACTTCAACAAGCTAGCGTGAGTTCAGCGGCGCCAGAACTCGGGGGTCAGGAGGACGAGGACGGTGAAGAGTTCAAGCCTTCCGAGGAGCATGTAGAGCGTCAGGATCACCTTGGCCGAGCCCGGAAGTTCGGCGAAGAACGATGCGTCTCCCACGGGACCCAGGGCCGTGCCCGAGATGCTCAGGCACGAGAAGACCGAGCCGAACGCCGGACCCAACGGCAGCCCGTGCAGGGTCATGAGCAGCGTCCCCACCACGAGCGCCGCCACGTAGAGGAAGAAGAACCCCAGGAAAGCCGTTCGCAGACGCTCGGGTATCACACGTCCCCCGAACTTCAGGAGCGTGACGGCCTGCGGGTGCAGCAGCCGGAAAACCTCCTGCCAGGCGTGCCGGACGAGCAGGACGAACCTCACCACCTTTATGCCGCCGCCCGTGGACCCGGCGCACGCCCCGATGCCCATGAGCAGCAGCAACACGCCCTGTGAGAGCGAGCCCCATGCCTTCCAGTCTGCCGTGACGAAGCCCGTTCCCGTGGAGAGGCTCACGGTCTGGAACATGCCGTCGCGGAGTGCGAGCGGGAACCGGCTTCCTCCTTCGTAGAGGACCGCCGCGGTGATGAGGGTGCCGGCCGCGATCAGGGCCAGATAGACAATTAGCTCCACGTTTCCCAGGGCGCGTCCCAGCCGGCCCCGCGCCGCCTGGAAGTACAGGGCGAAGTTTGCTCCCGAGAGGAGCATCCCTATCGCGACGAACACCTCGATGGCCGGGGAATCGAAGGCGGCTATGGAGCCGGAGCGGGTCGAGAACCCGCCGGTCGAGACGGTGGTCATGGCGTGGTTGACGGCGTCGAAGGGGTCCATCCCGGCCACGGAAAGCGCGACCACGCCCCCGAGCGTCAGGCCGCAGTAGACGCCGGCGAGGATCGTCGCCGTGTCCCTGATACGGGAGGTCAGCCTCTCGGGGACGGGGTCGGCGGCCTCCGCCGAGTAGAGTTGGGTTGACCCGAAGCCGACCAGGGGCGCGATGGTGACGAAGAGCAGCACGATGCCTATGCCCCCGGCCCACTGCGAGAGGCTCCGCCAGAGCAGGAGCGAGGGCGCGACCTCCTCCGGCGTGGCGATAACCGATGCTCCCGTGGTCGTGAACCCGGCCATCGACTCGAAGAAGGCGTCCATCGGTCCCAGGAGACCGGATATTATGAACGGCAGGCAGCCGACGAGCCCGACCCCGACCCAGCTCAGGACCACTATAAGGTAGACGTCCCGCCCCGAGACGTAGGTGCTCTGGACCCTGGCGAAGA
>Ga0183260_10000381_pt1 | contig 37214 bp, 31 predicted proteins | sample AntDrymUQ4972206_2_FD_129768 | JGI IMG/M metagenome (GOLD analysis project Ga0183260, IMG submission 129768) | Polar desert sand microbial communities from Dry Valleys, Antarctica - metaG UQ497 (22.06) (version 2) (version 2) | ecosystem: Environmental > Terrestrial > Soil > Desert | place...
CGAGTGCAGGTCGATCTCCGACTCGCCCTCGACCATCCACTCGGCCACGGATTTCCCGACCCCTGGCCCCTCCTTCACCCACACCGCTGCGGCAGACCAGAGCCCGCGCACCTCGGCTGTCTCGCCGAGAATCGGCATCCCGTCCGGAGTCGCCGAGAGCAGCCCGTTGATCGCGTACTTCACCCCGACCGACTCGTTGCCGACGATCTCCGGCATCAGGTCGAGCGCGTCCTGCATCTGCTCGTCGAAGTCGGCCTGCGTGAAGGGGAACTCGGTCGGCGAGAGCGCCGACGCCTCGATCGACGGGATCTCCTCGGGGTCGTGGTGGATCGAGCGGTGGGCGTACGAGCCGATCTCGAGGCTCGTGCCGTCCTGTCTCTCGTACATGAAGACGTCCATGTCGCGCACGATCGGGAACTCGATCGCCTTCGACGCCTTCTCGAACCGCGGCACCGGACCGACGTCGATCATCTGGTGCACCATCGGTATGAGCGGGATGTGAGCACCGGCCATGGCAGCGAGGAGCGGGCTCCAGACACCGCAGGCGACGACGACCGTCTCCGCCTCGATCGTCCCCTTCGAGGTCTCGACGCTGCGGATGCGGCCTCGCTCGACCTCCATCCCGTGCACCTCGGTGTTCGCGAGCACCGTGAGCGCGCCCGACTCGATGCCTCGCTCGCGCATGATCGTGCCCGCGCGGAGCGAGTCGGCGACGCCGACGCCGGGCGCGTAGAAGCCGCCGACGAGGATCGCCGCGTCGACGAACGGCACCATCTCCTTGATCTCGGCCGGGCTGACGAGCGAGACCGGCTCGATCCCGAACGCCTTCGCGGAGGCCATCCTGCGACGAAGCTCCTCCATCCGCTCCTCCGTCCGCGCGACCTCGAGCCCGCCGCAGACGGTGAGGACGCCGAGCTCTTCGTACTGCCTGACGCTCTCGAGCGTGAGCTGGGTCATCTCCTTCGAGTGATCGACGAGGAAGATGAAATTCGAGGCGTGCCCGGTCGAGCCGCCCGGGTTCGGAAGCGGCCCCTTGTCGAGCAGCACGACATCGTTCCACCCGAGGCGGGTCAGGTGATAGGCAACGCTGTTACCGACGATGCCGCAGCCGATCACGACGGCGCGCGCGCTGGTTGGGACGTCAGGCATCGAGTCTCCGTATTGATATATCAGTTATGAGAACGAGAGGATACACGGTCACAAGACAGCGCGGATCGCTCGCTCGAAGCCGCGGATGTGGGCGTGCATGACCGACTCGGCTCGGTTGGCGTCGCCGTCGCGGAGCGCCTCCAGAAGCTCGCGGTGCTCGCTCACGGCGTCGTCGAGGCGCTCGACCCTGTCGAGCGCCAGGTACCAGATCCGCAGCGTAAGGACGTAGTACTCCTCGAGCGTCGCCGCGAGAAACGCGTTGTGCGTACAGCGGTAGACGTGACGGTGCAGCCGCTGGTCGAGCTCGATCAAGCTCCGCTCGCCCTGTGCGTCGGCACTCCGCGCGAGCTCCTCGAGCAGCGCTTCGGTCTCCTGCACGTCGATGTGATTCCGCCGCTCGGCGGCGAGCCGGGCCGCCGTCCCCTCGAGGACGAGCCGCACCTCCGAGAGCCCGGCCATGTCCCCCACGTCGACGCCGGAGACGAACATCCCGCGGCGCGGGTAGACCTCGACGAGCTGCTCTCGCGCAAGGTCGCGGAGGGCTTCCCGCACCGGTGTCCGGCCGAGCGCGAGCCGGTCCATGAGGGCGCGCTCGCTGACGACCGACCCGGGCGGTAGCTCGAGCGTCACGATCAGCTCGCGGATCGCCCGATACGCGCGGCCACTCGCCGAGAGGTCGGTCTCGGCTTGCAGCTCGGTGATGGGCAGGGCCGGCGTCGTCATCAGGTCTTCGGGGCGGGCGGGCCGCGGCGGCTGCCGCGACCCGCCCGCCTTCGACTACTTCATCCAGGCGTTCACCGTCTTGCCGTTCGCCTTGACCCATGCCGCCGCCGCCTTGTCCTTCGACTGCTTCTTCCCCGAGATGAGGTTCGCGACGAAGTTCTGATCCTTCGAGGTCCACTTGAAGTTGCGGATCAGCTTGAGCGCCGGCGACCCGCTCGCGAGGAACTCCTTGCTCACGAGCTTGTCGAGACGGTACGAGGGATACGAGCAGGCGTACTGCTTCGCGTCGCCGCCCTTCTTCTCGTCGTCCTTGCAGCTCGCCGAGCGCTTCGGCAGCTGCACCTGGACGACCTGGTACTGCGCGTTCAGGTACTGCGGGTCGTACCAGTAGAAGAGCACGGGCTTCTTCTGCTTGTAGAGCTGCGTCCAGCGCGCCACCTGCGCCGGCTCTGCGCCCGCGACGACGTGCTTGAGGTTCAGGCCGAGGCCCTTGATCAGCGCGCGGTCCTTTTGCACGTACGACGGATCGCCGCCGAGGAACATCCCCTGCGAGCCGGATTCCGGCGACTTGAACACGGACTCCTTGCCCTTGAGCCCCTGCCACGTCTTGAACGCCGGGTACTGCTGCAGGAGGTACCTCGGGATGTACCACCCGATCACGCCGGTGATCCCGTTGCCGCCGAGGCTGACGACCGACTTCGACTTCTCGTACGGCGTCCCCGGCAGGTTCTGCCAGTCCTCGAGCACGACGTCGATCTTCCCGTCGGCCATCGCCTGGAACGACGGCTGACCCTCGGTGATGTTGAGCACCTTGACCTTGCACTTGAGCTTCGACTCGAGGACGTTCTTCAGCACGTACACGTTCGCCGTCGAGCCGACCCACGAGTTCTCGTTGAGCACGACATCGCCACACGCCGCCGCGCGCGGGCCGGCGATCGCCCCGGCGACGAGCACGAGCGCTGTCGCCACCACGAGGCCGAGACCGACGAGGCGCACGCGCCCACGGTCGAGACAATCGAGCATTCCATCCTCCTTTTCGTCGTCTTTCCTGAAAACATGACATTCCCTCATTCGAGACCCTCCTTCCGTCCTTTACGGGTGCCTTGCGTCACCCGGTCGAGCGTCACGCCGAGGGCGAGGATCGCGAACGACGCGATCACGCCCTGACCGAAGTAGCCGCGAACGAGTCCCTGCGCGACCTCGTACCCCAGCCCGCCCGAGCCGACGAGACCCCCGATCACGACGACGGCGAGCACCATGATGATCCCCTGGTTGACGCCGAGCATGATCGCGTCGCCTGCGAGCGGGATCTTCACCTTCGTCAGAGTCTGGCGTCGGGTTGCGCCGAACGCGCCCGCCGCCTCGACCGCCTGCGGCGCGACGTCGTGGATGCCGCGCTCGACGAGCCGCACCACCACCGGGAAGGCGTAGAGCACGCCCGCGACGATCCCGGGGACGATCGAGACGGGCATCAGGTAGATGAACGGGATAATGTAGACGAGCTGCGGCAACGTCTGGAGCACGTCGTTCACAGGGCGGAGCGCCTTCGAGATAAGCCGGCTCTCGGCGGCCGCGACACCCAGCGCGACCCCGATCACAACCGCGATCAACGTCGCGACGAGCACCTGCGAGAGCGTGTCCATCGCGAGCGCCCACACTCCGGTGAGACCGATCGCGCCGAGCATCACGAACGTCGTCACCGCCGGGCGGAGCCCGGAGACGACGAACGCGACGAGCGTCAGGCCGAGGAGCGTCGTGAGCCACGGGCCCTCGACGAGGAACTGCTGGAGCGGCAGCAGCAGCTTCTGAAGGATGAAGATCCCGGTCGGCTCCGTGAGCGAGAAGACCCACGACGTCGGATCTTGCACATAGTCCAGGACGCTCTGGATTCGCGCGAGCAGCCACTCCTGCGCGGTGACCGCGCGCTGCCGGACGCCGGCGGCCGCCGGATACGTGCTCCCGACCTCCAGCAGCTTGCCGACGACGACCGTCGCGGCGATCCCGACCGCCACCAGCGCGGTCTGGATGCGCAGGCGCCGGAGCCGCGCCGGGTCGAGGTGCCGCTGTGCGGGGTCGGTGCGCTCGGCGATCGCCTCGGTCGCTCGATCGAGCGCGATCGCCATCACGACGATCACGACTCCCGCGAGCAACGCGAGCGCAGGCGTCGACGAGAGCCCGCTGTTGACGACCGCGCCGAGACCGCCGCCGCCGATCAGCCCCGCGATCACGACCATCGAGAGCGCGAAGAGAATCGTCTGGTTGACCCCGAGCAGCAGCATGCGGCGCGCGAGCGGGAGCTGCACCTTCGCGAGCATCTGCATCCGGGTCGCACCGAGTGACGCGGCCGCCTCCGCCGTGTTCAGCGGCACCCCGCGAATGCCGAGCGCCGTGATCCGCACCGACGGCGGGATCGCGTAGACCATGGTCGCGACGACAGCGGCCGCCGGGCCGACCGAGAAGAGGATCACGACCGGCATCAGGTAAGCGAACGCCGGGACGATCTGCGCCGCGTCGAGTATCGGCGTGACGATCCGCGCGACGCGGCGGGACCGTCCAGTCGCGATGCCGAGCGGGATCCCGACCGCGAGCGAGAGCGTGACGGCCGTGATCATCAGCGCGAGCGTCTGGATGCTCTCTGCCCAGAGCCCCGCCAGCGCGAACGCCGCGAACGCGACGAGCGTGATCGCAGCGGCGCGAGCGCCCCCGAAGCGCCAGACGACGAGCGTCCCGGCCGCGGTCGTCCCCACCCAGGTGAGCCAGAGCAGGAGCTCCTCGAGCCAGCGGACGACGTCGTCCACGAGCAGCCTGAACCCGTCGAAGACCGCGAAGACAACGCTCTTGTCCTCGGCCGAGCGCCGCTCGATCAGCCACGTCTGGAACCGGTCGAGCTCGAACGGGAGGTTCGACCACGCGAGCCCGGACGGCCACGGGTACTCCAGGCGGAGCGCGCGGTAGGCGAGGAACATGCCCGCGACGATCAACGCGACCCGCACGGGCTTGCCCTGCCACCAAGGACGGTGCGAGAGGACGGGCGTGACGACGGCCGTCTCGGTGGCGACCGACATCAGGCTCCTTCCCCCGCGATCGCGTTCAGCACCGCGACGCGGTCGACGATCCCGACGACCTCGTCGTGCTCGACGGCGAGCACGGGCTTCTCGCTCCTCGCGAGCGTCGGGACGGCATCGCGGACGACGGTCGATGCGTCGAGTCGCGCGCCGTCGAGCGAGTCGCCGCCCGTCGCCGGGCGCATGATCGAGCGAAGCGTCAGCACGTGGGTCTTCGGCACGTCCCGGACGAAGTTCTCGACGTACTCGTCGGCGGGCGAGCCCACCACCTCCTCGGGCGTCCCGACCTGCACGATCGCGCCGTCGCGCATGATCGCGATCCGGTCGCCGAGTCGCAGCGCCTCCGCCAGGTCGTGCGTGATGAAGACCATCGTCTTCCCCGTCTCGGACTGCAGGCGCATCACCTCGTCCTGCATGTCACGGCGGATGAGCGGGTCGAGCGCGCTGAATGGCTCGTCGTAGAGCATCACCTTCGGGTCGCTCGCGAACGCGCGCGCGACACCGACCCGTTGCTGCATCCCACCGGAGAGCTGGTCGGGGAACTGGTCGGCCGCGTCGTCGAGCCCGACGAGGCGCAGCATTCGCCTCGCGCGGTCGAGCCGCTCGGCCTTCGCGACCCCCTTGAGCTCGAGGCCGAACGCGACGTTGTCGACCACACGGCGGTGCGCGAGGAGCCCGAAGTGCTGGAAGATCATCGAGACGTCGTTGCGGCGCAGCTCACGGAGCTCGGCCGCACCGGCGCCCGTCACGTCGCGGCCCGCGAGCGAGATGCTGCCGGCGGTCGGCTCGATCAGCCTGATGAGCGTGCGGACGAGCGTCGACTTGCCCGAGCCCGAGAGACCCATCACAACGAAGACCTCGCCTGGCATCACCTCGAACGACACGTCGCGCACGGCCGCGACGCAGCCGGTCTTCTCGCGGAGCTCGGTCCTGTTCAGCTCCGCGTCGGGCGTCCCGATCACGCGGTCGGCCTTCGGGCCAAAGATCTTCCAGACTCCCTCCGCCTTGATCAGCGGCTCCTGTCCGTTGCCGCTCACCGCGCTGATATATCAGCCGTGGCATCTACCTGTCTAGCGCGCCAGAGCGCTTGGCGCATGAGCGGCTCTGGCTGAAGCCAGATCCGGGGCGTAACGCTTCGGCTGTGGTTGAGCCCACCACCCAGAGCCAGGGCGTAGGGCTTTCGACTCCGGCTTCAGCCGGAGTCGGCCGGGCGCCTCAACCGGTGAGGCCGAACTCGATGCCCTGTGCGAGCGGCAGATCGTCGGTGAAGTTGACGGTCGCGGTCTGTCGGCGCATGTAGGCGCGCCAGGCGTCCGAGCCCGACTCACGACCGCCGCCCGTCTCCTTCTCCCCGCCGAACGCGCCCCCGATCTCCGCGCCGCTCGGCCCGATGTTGACGTTCGCGATCCCGCAGTCCGAGCCGGTCGCGGCGAGAAATCGCTCCGCCTCGCGCAGATCGGTCGTGAAGATCGACGACGCGAGCCCCTGGGGGACGTCGTTTTGGAGGGCGATCCCCTCCCCGAGCTCGCCGTAGGCGAGCACGTAAAGGATCGGTGCGAACGTCTCGCGACGGACGACGTCGGTCTGCGCGGGCATGCGCACGATCGTCGGCTCCGCGTACCACGCGTCGGGCCAGCGCTCCTCGAGTGCCCTGCCGCCCCCGACGACGATCTCGCCGCCGTCGCCGACCGCCTCGCCGAGCGCGACCTCCATCCGGCCGAACGCCTCGCCGGTGACGAGCGGGCCGACGAGCGTCCCCTCCTCTCGCGGGTCGCCGATCGGCACGCTCCGGTACGCGGACGCGAGTCGCTCGAGGAGCTCGTCCGCGATCGAGTCGTGCGCGATCAGGCGCCGGAGGCTCGTGCAGCGCTGCCCCGCCGTCCCGACGGCCGAGAAGAGCACGCCGCGGACGACGAGGTCGAGGTCGGCGCTCGGGGCGACGATGGCGGCGTTGTTGCCGCCGAGCTCGAGCAACGAGCGGCCCAGCCGAGCCGCGATCCGCGGAGCGAGCTCCTTCCCCATCGCGGTCGACCCGGTGGCCGAGACGAGCGGGATGCGCTCGTCCTCGGCGAGCTGCACCGCACGGTCGGCGCCGCCTATGACGAGCTCGAAGAGCCCGTCGGGCACGTCGCCGAGCCGCTCGGCCGCGCGCTCGAGGAGGCGCGTCGTCGCGATTGCCGTGAGCGGTGTCCGCTCGGACGGTTTCCAGATCACCGGATCCCCACAGACGAGCGCGAGCGCCGCGTTCCAGCTCCAGACCGCGACCGGGAAGTTGAAGGCGCTGATCACCGCGACCGGCCCGAGTGGATGCCACGTCTCTGTGAGCCGGTGACCGGGGCGCTCGGACGCGATCGAGCGGCCATAGAGCTGTCGCGAGAGACCGACGGCGAACTCGCAGATGTCGATCATCTCCTGCACCTCGCCGAGGCCCTCCTGAGCGATCTTCCCGACCTCGAGCGTGACGAGCGCGCCGAGCGTCTCCTTCTCGCGGCGAAGCTCCTCGCCGAGCAGCCGGACGAGCTCACCTCGTCGCGGTGCGGGCACCTCGCGCCATGCCTCGAACGCCGCCGCCGCCCGCCCGATCGCCGCGTCGGTCTCCCCCTCGTCTGTACGGCAGACCCGGCCGATCTCCTCGCCGGTGATGGGCGTTCGCACGACGAGGTCGCCCTCACTCACACGGGACGCATCAACGCCGAGTGCCTCGAGGAGCCCCGCGGTGCCGGCCGAGACGTCGACGGTCGCCACGCTGCCAGTCTAGGGACTGGCCCCGCAGGGGCCTATCCCTCGTGCTATGAGCAGAGTTGTTGGCAGGAGCACGCGGGTAGCACGGGGGTCAGTCCCCTTCGGGGACAGACCCCGGGGACAGACCCCGGGGACAGACCCCGGGGACGGGCCCCGGGAGCAGACCCTAGACTGTTGCCAATTCAGGCACGAGTCGACCCGACTCGTCGAAACGGGCGTTCCACCGCGCGTAGGTCGTGTCGACCTCGTCCACGTCGTGCCCGCGGTCGGCGATGCGGACAGGCTGCGCCGCATCCGGCGTGACGCGGTACTGGTACCAGGTGATGTCCCAGGCGAACGTGAGGACGGTCTCCTCGTTCACCCCGGCCAGCGGCACGATCGAGACGCGCGGCTCGCCGAGACTCTTGGCAACGCCGGCAACCGTCCGACGGAAGGTGGACTGGTTGAAGAGGTCCGCCGCCTCGACGAGGGCCAGCTCCTCGTCGGAGAGGCGCCGGAGGATCGGCTCGGAGACGACCGGCTCCGCCACTTCCTCACGCGCTCCGAGGAGCGTCTGCCAGAGCGTCTTCTGGCGACCGCGACGGGGGTGCTGCTGGAGCGCCGGCGAGACGGCATGGCCCTCGCGCACCCACCCGCTGTCGAGCGCCACCTCGTTGCAGAGCGGGCACACGTCGACGTACTCGTGCCCGTCCGCGGAGAAGCGGAGCGTGTGCTCGCCCATCAGGAGCGTGCGCTCGCAAATCGCGCACGAGCGCGTCACGTTCGATTTCGTCACCCTCACGGCGCGCCCACTATAGACCCTTGCCCACAGAATCCACAGCCTGTGGACATCTGTCCGACATCGTCGGCCCGATGCCCACAGGCTAATTAGCCTCCGCTTCGCGAAGCGAAGCGGAGGCTCAGGCGTTCGCGGCTTCCCGCGCCTTCCGGGTCTCGTCGACGATCTTCTGCGCGACGTGCGCGGGCACCTGGTCGTAGCGAAGCATGTGCATCGCGTAGTCGCCGCGACCGCCCGTCATAGACGTGAGCGACTGCGCGTAGGTGAGGAGCTCTGCCATCGGCACCTCGGCCTTGATCGTCGTCATGCCCGCGGCGGGCTCCATGCCGTTCAGCCGCCCACGCCGTGAGTTGAGGTCGCCGTTCACGGCGCCGACCGCCTCGTCGGGGACGGTCACCTCGAGCTCCATGATGGGCTCGAGCAGCACCGGGTCGGCCTTCGCATAGGCCTCCTTGAACGCCATCGAGCCGGCGATCTTGAACGCCATCTCCGACGAGTCGACGTTGTGGTACTGACCGTCGACGAGGCGGACGCGAACACCCTGGATCGGCGCACCCGCGAGCTCCCCGTGCTGCATCGCCTCCTGGATCCCCTTGTCGACCGCCGGGCGATAGCTCTGCGGGATCGAGCCGCCGACGATCTTGTCGAGGAACTCGTAGCCGACGTGCCCCTCCATCGGCTCGAGCACGATCTCGCAGTCGCCGAACTGGCCCCGGCCACCCGTCTGCTTCTTGTAGCGATGCCGGGCGCGGGACTCTTTGCGGATCGACTCGAGGTACGGCACGCGCGGCTGGTGGAGCTCGACGTCGACTCCGAAACGGCGCTTTGCCCGCTCGAGCGCGACCTCGACGTGCATCTGGCTCATCCCGGCGAGGATCTCCTCCCCGGTCTGCGGGTCGCGCCGCAGGCGGAGCGTCGGATCCTCCTCGGCGAGGCGCTTGATCGCTGCGCCCACCTTCTCCTCCTCGCCCTTGACCCTCGGCGTCACGGCGAAGCTCATGACGGGTTCCGGGAAGCCGAAGCTCGGCGGCTCGACCGCGACCTCCTTGTCGGTCAGGAGATCGCCGGTCTCAACGCTCTTCAGCTTCGCGACGGCACCGATGTCGCCCTCGCCGAACTCCCTGACGGGGGTCGTCGTCTTGCCCTGGAGCTGCACGAGCGAGCCCAGACGCTCCTTGGAGTGCTCCCGGTGCTCGACCAGCGTGGTCTCGGTGGTCACCTCTCCCTTGAGCACGCGGAAGAGGTTGATCCTCCCGGCGAAGGGATCTGCAATCGTCTTGAAGACGAATGCCGCCGTCGCCGCGCCGTCGGTCTCGAACGGCGCGCCGCGCTTCCCCGGCGACGGAACGCCCTCCACGAGCAGGTCGAGCAGGGCGTGCGTGCCGAGGTTCTTCGTCGCGACCACGCAGCCGACGGGGAACAGCTCACCCCGCGTGACGCCGAGCTTCAGCGCGGCTGCGACCTCGTGCGGGTCGAGCTCCTCGCCCTCGAGGTAGCGCTCCATCAACCCCTCGTCGATCTGGACGACCTCGTCGAGCAGCTTCTCCCGGTACTCCTCCGCCTGCGCCACCATCGACTCGGGGATCGGGACCGGGTCGCCCTCCTTCTCCCCGTCCGGGTTGAGGTACGCGCACATGTGGAGGACGTCGACGATCCCCTCGAGCTCGTGCTCGGCGCCGATCGGGATCTGCACCGCGACGCACTTCGACGAGAACTGCTCCTGGATCTGGCCGAGCGTGCGGAAGAAGTCGGCGCGCTCGCGGTCGAGCATCGTGATCACGAGTACGCGCGCGAGGCCGCGCTCCTCGGCGAGCTTCTTCACGCGCGCCGTCCCGACCTCGAAGCCCATCACCGCAGAGACGACGACGAGCGCGCCCTCGACGACGCCGAGCGCGCAGCGCGCCTCGCCCTGGAAGGACGGGTCGCCGGGACAGTCGAGGAGGTTGATCTTGCGTCCCTGCCAATCCGTGTGCGCGAGCGAGAGCGAGATCGAGAGCCCGCGCTTCTGCTCGTCCTCGTCCGAGTCCGAGACGGTCGTGCCGGCATCGATCGCGCCGAGCCGGTTCACCTCGCCGGTCTGGTAGAGGAGCGCCTCGACGAGCGACGTCTTGCCGGTTCCCCGGTGTCCGACGACCGCGACGTTGCGGATCTTTCCCGGCTCGGTTGCTGCCATCCTGCTCCGTTCCTCCTCGTCGACGGGTCGTGTCAATGCTAACGCGAGGGTCGTGGAGGAGCGCAGGGACGGGCGGAGAAGCCGACCGGTACCCTTCTGCCTCTGCCGTGGAGGATCGCGGGAGCGACCGGTCATGACCGAGCATGTGATCGCAGGGCGCTACCGCGTCATCGAACAGCTGGGTAAGGGCGGCATGGGCGTCGTCTGGCGCGCGGACGATCTGCGCCTCGAGCGGGTCGTCGCGTTGAAGGTTCTCCACGCGTGGGTCGCCGACGACCCCGAGCTCCGTGAGCGATTCGAGCGCGAGGCCTCCGCTCTCGCGCGTCTCTCGCACCCGAGCGTCGTTCGTCTCTACGACGTGCTGGAGGACCGTGGCCAGACGGTGCTCGTAATGGAGCTCGTCGAAGGTGTCCCGCTCGACACGCTGCTCGCCGGGCGGACCCTCGACTGGGCCGAGACCCGACGCCTGTGTGCGCCCGCCGCGGCGGCGCTCGCCCACGCTCATGCGCGCGGCGTCGTCCATCGCGACCTGACGCCGTCGAACGTCCTCGTCGAGCGCTCGGGGCGCGTGGTCGTGACGGACTTCGGTCTCGCCCGGTTGGCGCGTGGATCTCGAAGGGCGCCTGTCTCGGGCGTTCTCGCCGGGACGCCCGAGTACTGGGCCCCCGAGCAGGCAGCGGGGCACGAGACGGGCCCGGCGACCGATCTCTACTCGCTCGGCTGCGTGCTCTTCCGGTGCCTCAGCGGGAGGCTGCCGTTCGAGGGTGAAGACCGCCTCGCGACCGGGCTCCGGCGTGCCCACGAGCACGCGCCATCGCTCGCGGAGGTCGCCGCGAGCGCGCCCGACGAGGCGGTGACGCTCGTCGATCGCCTGCTCGAGCGAAGCCCGGCCCTTCGCGGTGACGCGGTCGAGGCGGCGCTCGCCCTCGGTGCCTCGCCCGGCTCGCTGCCGGCGTCGACGACTGCCGCGGCGCCCGTGCCCGTGCCTGCGCCGGAGCCTGTCACGCCGGAGACGCTCGTCACCCGTGTCCTCCGCGAGCCGGCGACGATCGTCCACCGCGTCCGCTCGCATCGGGCTCCGGTTCGGCGTCGCGTGGCGCTCGCCATGCTTGCGCTCGCGGTCACGGTCGGTCTTGCCGGCGGCGGCGTCTACGCGGTCGCGAGCGAGGATCCCCCCGGGGTCGCCGCGCCGGACGTCGTCGGCATGGGTGTTGACGCGGCCCGCGCCGAGGTGAGCGAGCGGGCGCGGAAGGACGGCGGGCCGACCCCACGCGTGAAGGTCGTCGACCGCTCGTACTCCGAAACGGCCCCGGTCGGGATCATCGTCGGCCAGGACCCGCCCGACGGCGACCGGATCCCGGAAAGGAGGGCGCTTCTCGTCTCCGTGAGCCGCGGCAGCGCCTTCGCCGACGTCCCCTCGGTTGCCGGCCTCGACGCCCGCGCGGCTGTTGCGCTGCTCGAGCGGAACGGGTTCACGCCGACCCGCCGCTACGCGCCCTCGACCGCAATCGAGGCATGGCATGCGGTCGAGAGCGCTCCCGCGGAAGGGACGAGCGTGGAGCGGCCGGCTCGGGTAACGCTGGTCGTCTCGACCGGGCCGCCGAAGCGAGTCGTCCCGTCGCTCCGGGGCCTCGACGTCGACGGCGCCGTCGATGCGCTCGAGGAGCGCGGCTTTGTGGCGAACGTCGAGGAACGGGCCACGACCGAGACGCCACCCGGCGCCATCCTTGCTTCCCGGCCGACCTCCGGGACGCGGGCGACGGTCGGCTCGACTGTCACCGTGCTCGTCGCGCGCGCACCGGTTTGGGAGGCGAGCTCCCGTCTCGAGGGGACGGAGGACGTCTCGACGGAGCCGATCGTGATTCCCGCCGGCGCGAGGCTCGTCCTCTCGACCGTCGACACCTCGCCGCTCGGGTTCTTCGGCGGCTCGGCCCGGGTCGCGCTCGACGGGGACGTCGAGGGTGAGACAGAGGTCGACGCAGGCGAGTCGATCGTGCTGGCAGAGCCGTCCGGCGAGGAGCGGACGATCGAGGTGCAGGTCGACGTCGACGGCTCCGTCCACTGGACTGTCGCGGTCGAGGTCTCGCGCTAGGGGCGAGGCTTGCCTCGCCCGCATGCGCCGCCGACGGGCGGGGCCTGCGCGTTACGAGCGGTCGGCGGTCGCTCGGACGGCGGCGGAGAGGCGCGCCTTGAGGCGGAGCACCGCCTTCGTGTGAAGCTGCGAGACGCGGGACTCGGTCACGCCGAGCACCTCACCGATCTCCCGAAGGGTGAGCTCCTCGTAGTAGTAGAGCGTGACGACGAGCTTCTCGCGCTCGGGCAGGCGGGCAATCGCCTCGGAGAGCGCCTCGTTGAGCTCGGTCTGCTCGAGCGAGAACTCCGGGTCCGGCCCGGACGTGTCGATGATCGTGTCGATCAGCGCCACCTGGTCGCTCGAGCCCTGTGGCGTCCAGAGCTCGTCCAGGGCCGCCATCGACGAGCGGGAGATGTCCGAGAGGCTCTTCTCGAGCTCCTCCTCGCTGATCCCGACCTTCCCGGCGATCTCTTCGTCGGTCGGGGCGCGCATCAGCGTGCGCTCGAGCTCGACGATCGCCCGCTCGATCTCACGCGCTCGGGCGCGCACCGAGCGCGGCACCCAATCGAGCGAGCGGAGCTCGTCGATGATCGCGCCCTTGATCCGGGCGATCGCGTACGTCTCGAACTTGATCTCGCGGTCGGGATCGAAGCGCTCGATCGCGCCGATCAGACCGAGGAGCCCGTACGAGACGAGATCTTGCTCGTCGACGTGAGAGGGGAGGCTCGAGCCCAGCCTGCCGGCGACGAACTTGACGAGCGGCGCGTACGTCAAGATCAGGCGGTCGCGAACCGTCCGGTCGCGCGTCGCCCGGTAGTCGTGCCACAGCCCCTGAACGTCCTCACCCACGCTCGAGGACGTCATTCGCTGTACGTGGGTCTGCATCCTGCCTCGCTTGGATTCGTCACGGCACTTTGCAGGATACGCCTCTCATCGGCCGCCCAGCCTGGCCGCAGGTGCAGTTTCTGCTGTCAGCGGGGCCAGGTTCGCCGGGCCATGTCCCCCATCCAGAGGGCGAGGGCCGCAGCGGCGAGCGCGATCACCCAGGCGCGACCGCCCTCGAGCGCAGACCAGCCCGCAAGGAGCGCGAGCGACACCGCGATCGCGAGGAAGAGGCCTGCGAGCGCGTAGCGGTGCATGCTCAGGGCTGAGGCGGGCCAACGACGCGGTAGACGTCTACCCCAGGCACCTCGAGCCGCTCCTCGATCGTATGACCGGCACTCGTCACGTACTCGGTGACCTCGGCGCGCCTGTCGAAGAACGACAGGATCCAGGTCGTCCCTGCGGGCAGCGTGTCCGTGGTGGGGGGTTCGGTCAGGTAGTAACCCGCCACCGGTGCGAGCCAGCCCGGGTGCACGACGATCGTGTCCCGAGTCGAAGCTCGGCGCTCGACGAGCTCCGCGGCGGCCCGCCAATCCTGCTCGACGAAGCCCGTGTACCAGTCCCTCACCTGCGCGAGCGCGAAAACGAGAGCCACCGCAGTCGCGGCCACCGCTGCGGGCCGCCCTCCCGACGTGACGACGAGCGCTGCGCTCAAGCTCAAAGCCGGAAGCACGACGATCAGGTAGCGATCCGTGAACAGCGGCTTGAAGAGCGACGCCCCGAGCGCCAGCAGGAACGGAACCGTGACCCACGCGGCCGTCAGCACGAGCCGCCAACGATCCTCCGATTGCAGCGCTCGGCAAACGGCGAGTCCGACGCCAAGGGCGGCCAGACAGAGAAGGACTCCGTTGCTTCCACCGAGCGCCTCGACGCTCTCGTTCACCACACGACTGCTCAGCCGCGGTACCCAGCCGGCCTGGCCACGATCGTGATTGACCGCGAAGTCGAGGGTAGGCGCGGCAATAAGCAGCCCGAGCGACGTTCCGACGAGCCAGCGCTTGACGACGGAGGAGCGAGAGAGCGCGACGAGTGCCGGATAGTGAGCCGCGAGAACGAACGCGACGACGAAGTGTGCGTAGCCCCGTAGGCGATCCACCAACCCCACGAGCCGGAGTCGGCCGCCCGGACGAAGAGATACGTGACGACCACGGCGGCGAACATCGCCAGCGTGTACGTGCGCGCCTGTTGCGACCATTCGACACTGAAGGCGTTGCAGGCGAGGAAGAGCCCCGCGACGGTTCCGGCGAGCCGCGAGCCGAGGAGGCGCGCTCCCAGCGGCACCATGAGCGCGCACGCTGCCGCTGCGAAGACGACCGACGGCAGGCGAGCGGCCCACTCGTCGGTCGTCGTCAGCGCGAGCCACGGCTTGAGCACCAGGAGGTAGAGGGCCTGACTCGCCTCGACCTCTCGCACGAGCTCGAGATACTTCCCCCACCCGAGCGTCGTGAAGTGGACGTCGAACGCCTCGTCCATCCAGAGCGGCCGGCGGCTGAGGTGAAGACCGCCGAGCAACGCGGCGACCGCACCGACGGCCGCGGCGCTCGCGGCAGTCACCAGGCGACCCCGAGGAACCACGCTCGCTGCTGACACGACCGCGCGAGCGTAGCGATGACGGCGGTCGTCTCGGTGGGCGGGCGCGATCGTCCAGTTACACTCACCGGCAGCCCAGGGGCGTGGCGCAATTGGTAGCGCACCGGTCTCCAAAACCGGGGGTTGCAGGTTCGAGTCCTGCCGCCCCTGCTGGGATTGAGCCCTACCCAGCGCTCTCCGTTGCCCGAACTTTTGCCCGACGCACATGGGCGAACGCTCGGGCAGCGGCCCGGTCGGCCTCCTCAGCAAACTCGACGCCGGCCGGGTCGAGGTACTGGTGAGTCACCCGGAGTCGGAATAGCCCGCCCGCCGCATCACCGCAAGCCCGGAGTTGCCGGCCGCGGCGTCGTTCGTTATCGCCGAGTGGCGCCCATCATGGAACGGCCGCACGTAGTCGGTGATCCCCGCCATGTCGAGCGCGGCCCGGAACGTGGCGGCGTACCGCTTGTGGTCGAGGCTCGAGCCCTCGAGCGGATGTACGAACACGCGCTCGTCGTCGCCCTGGTATTGGGAACGTCCGCGGTGGTCAAACAGCTCGCCCGAGAGGAACTCGTCGAGCACGAGTGTTCGGCGGCTCGTCACTGACTTCGGCGAGCCGTCATGCCCGCGTACGGTCGCCCGTTCGACGCTGAGGGTTGGCCGCTGCTCGGGGTCTTGCACCTCACGAACCAGTCGAGATTCCGCCATCACCCTGCTCCGCTCGTCGTGGAGCGAAGCCGGTTGCTCCGCCTCCATTGCATTCCTCGCAGCCGTCGCGATAGTGAGTCAGCGCCCCGGGGGAAGCGCCAGTCGGGGAAACTGGATATCGCCGCCCTGGGGCGTACCAACGCCGTAGGCCCGCTCATCGGCTCGCGCGCAGCACGATCGTCCGCCCCGGTTGCCGGCAGCCCTCGAGCCACGCCTCCACCGCGGCCCGCTCATACCGCCTGTACCTGCCGAGCTGCACGCACGGCATCGCCCCGACCGCGTCGACTCCCGGACCCACGACACCGGGACGCCGAGCCACTCCGCGACCTGCTGGGCGTCGAGAAGGCGATCGGTCATGCGATGATCCCCGCATGCCCCGCTACCACTACACGATCGTCAACGAGTTCATGGACTCGGACGTCGACGCTTCGTTCGACAGCGACGAGGAGCTAATCGTCGGCGCCATCGTGCCGCTCGGGGATCGCCGCTACCGGATCGAACGCATTCAGGACAAGGGCGGAACCGAATGGGACTCCGACGGAGCAACAACCGTGGACTCCAAGCTGCTCCACTGTCGGCGCGTTCCCAGCGCCTGAGACCCTCCCGCGCGCGCAGCGGCCTCCCAAGTCGCCGGCAACTCCTGCCAGCCCCAACCGGGCGGGCGATGTACGCTCGGCGAGCGCGGCGCTCCCCGCGGCCGGACGTTCCCGACGACTGGAGGAGCGCGGCATGGCACGAACCCGAATGGCGGCGACGGCAAGAGTTCCCGGTCACGCTCCCGGGATCACCGTCGCACGCGAGCACATCGCCTGGCTCGCTGACCACCTCGACAACGCTCTCGCTGACCGGCTCCGACGAGCACTCACCAACGGCGTCGCATCCTCGGCCTCGACGTCGACGAGCGGGAGAGCCTCCTCCGAGCGATGACGGACCCGCCCGACGGGCTGCTCGAGCTCCGCGCCACGCTGCTTCAAGAGCACGTTGGCAGGAAGCGAGACGGGCTCGCCTAGTCGGAGGCGCAACCGCAGCGACAACTCGAACGCCCCGGGTCGCGGGGGAGAGGTGACCCGAGGGCGGAGCCGCCGCGGCCGCGCCTCCACGGTCGAGATACCCGATCGCCCCCGGCGTTCCTTCGTAGCGTTTACAACGCGCGCCTCACCCGAATAACGGAAAGCAGGCGGCCTGGCGCACTCGAGTCTTAACCGACTCGGTGGAGGCTGGGGGAGCCGGGCCGCCGTCACATACGACGATGCCGACGCTCTAGAACCGGCCGTGCAGCCAGCACCCCAAGGTGCGATGATCCCCCCATGCCCCGCTACGTCTACCGAGTCACCGTCGACGGCGAACCCGACGACCAACTCCTCGTCCGCGACGAACCCGCCACCGTCGAAGCCGACGTCCCATACCGCGGCCGCACCGTGATCGTCGAGAAGATCGAGGATCTCGCCGAACCGACCGCCCAAGGCGAGAACCTTGGCGAGCGCCTCGAAGCCGACCCCGACACCCAGATCGCCCGCACCCTCATCTGCCGCGAAACAGAGTTCGACAGACCCACCCTCGAGCCGCTCGAGCCACTGGAATAGCCCGCCGCCGGGCCGGGCTCCCGCTCGACCGATAGCCGATGGCGGTCTCGAAAGCGCAAGGCGATGTCGCTCTACGGGGCCAGGCACCGGCCGGAGTGGATCAAGCCGCGGAGGCGCGCCTACTCGTGGTGACCACGGATTAGGTGCCGTCAGGTCAGGGAGCGAGAGACTCCCCCAGAGAGGGGATGTCAGCAAGCCGCCGCTCCCTCGTGCGAGTGATTGCGGCATCCCCATAAAAGGGGAGAGTGCGAAGTTGTGGGCCGTCGACCTCATAACTCTCCGCGCGTCGGATGCTTTCGACTCTCGTCCCGCGTCGCGCTCCTCATCGCGGTCGTCTGCTTGGGCTCGGCCGCGCCGGCCGGTGCGGAGACTCGTCACGACTTTCGGCTTGCTCGGGCCGTCGCGACGGTGGCCGGCCGTAGCGTCGCCGTGTCGTGCGAGACGGACAGCGCGGCATGGAAGCGAGAAGTCTCGACCGCGCGGCTCGCTGCTCAGGCGGTTGCGTACTACGACCCGGATCTCGATCGGGTTCGCTTCGGCCCAGTGATCTGCGCCGACAGCGCGGAGGCGCCTCGTGGCGCGAATCTCCGCTACGTGCGAGCGCTGTTTCTCGCAGCACACGAAGGCGCACACGCCGCAGGGATAGAGCACGAGGGAACAGCGAACTGCTGGGCGCTCCACTGGGCTCAGGAACTCGCTCGGCGCTACGCCGGCGTCGGCTACGTCACGGCCGCGAGCCGTCGAGTACGCCTCTACGCCAGGCAGCTCCATCGCGACTCACCGCCCGCCTACCAAACACCGTGCACACTCAGCCAGTCGACCGCCCCGATCGGCATGCGCCGGTAGAGGTTCGCCGCCCGCAGCACTGGTGTGCGAACGGGAAAGTCAGCCCGTCAACCGAGCGGCGCTTCGTCTACGGCGCCCGGCCAACTGTGACGCCCTGACCTTCGTGGAGGCGAATCGCTGCACGTTCCCTGCGCCGGACACCTTGATTGGTGAGCGGATGCATCCGCCGCGCGCGGGGCTGAGCTCGACCATGGCGCCTTTCGCCGAGCTCGGTCCCCAGCCGACTAGCAGCACTGTCGAACCGACCCGCACCGAAACTGCCTCCTTCTTCGGCGCGCTCCGCACTATGACGCCTGCCGCCCCTGTTGAGCGTCGCGGGACGCGCCGCCGCTCCCGGCCCTACTCCCCGACCAGCCTCCGTGCGGCTGCCTCGATCTCGTCCTCTGAAAGCAATACGAGGCGTGCAGCATCACCGAGTGGGACGAACGAGTCCTTGCTGGAGACGCGCGCGAGCCGGCCCGTGTAGCCGGCGTCGAGCAGCTCGGCAACGACCCCCTCCCCCACACCACCCGTCCGGCGCGTCTCGTCGACGACGAGCGTCCGGCCGGTCGCGCTCGCCTCGCGCAGGATCTCGTCGACCGGCAGCGGCGCGAGCCAGCGGAGGTCGACGACGCTCGCGCCGATCCCGCGCTCGAGCAGTCGCGTGGCGACGCGCAGCGACATGAAGAGCCCGTTGCCCCACGTCACGATCGTCAGGTCGTCGCCGCCACGGTAGGTGAACGCCGCGCCGATCGGCACGTGCTCCGCACCCCGGGCCGCGAGCCAGAGCTCGTCGCCCTCCTCGTGGAGATCGCGCGTGTGGTAGAGCGCGATCGGCTCGAGGAAGACGCACACGCTCCCGTCGGCCTTCGCCGCGGCGACGCAGGTGCGGAGCATCGCCGCCGCGTCGTCCGGTCGCGCCGGCGAGGCGATCACGAGACCTGGCACGTCGCGAAGCACGCCGACGGCGTTGTCGTTGTGGAAGTGGCCTCCGAACCCCTTCTGGTAGCCGTAGCCCTCGATCCGCACGACCATCCCGTTCCGGTACGCGCCCTGGGAGAAGAACCGGAGCGTCGCCGCCTCTCCGCGCAGCTGGTCCTCGGCGTTGTGGAGGTAGGCGAGATACTGGATCTCGGCGATCGGGACAAGCCCCGAGAGCGAGGTGCCGAGCGCGAGTCCGAGGATCGTCGTCTCGTCGAGTAGCGTGTCGAAGACCCGATCCGGCCCGAAGCGGCCCTGGAGACCCCGAGTGACGCCGTAGACGCCGCCCTTCGCGGCGACGTCTTCTCCGAAGAGAATTGCCTCAGGACGCCGCTCGAGCTCCTCGGCGAGCGCCGCGTTGATCGCCTGCGCGAGCGTCAGCCGCTCCTCGCCGAGGGAGAGGGAGACCCCTGCGATCCCGGCGACGGCCGAGGGGTCGCGCGCGGCGAGCGGGCGCATCACCTCGTGAGCGGTCTGGAGCTGAGGCAGGTTGGTCGCCTCGAGCGCGCGCTCGCGGATTTGCGTCCGGAGGTCGAGGTACTCGTCTGCGAGCTCCGACCCTTCCCGCTGACCGCCCGCGACGAGCCAGCCGCCGATCGCGAGGAGCGGGTCACGGGCGTGGTCGGCGCGGATCTCCGTCGCCGCGCGGTACGCAGTCTCGAGGTCCGCGCCGGCGTGGCTCAGGAACCGCACGGTCTCGAGGTGGAGCACCGCCGGCTGACGGTGCGCGCGAACCCACGAGGCGAGCTCGGTGGCGCGCTCGAGCACCGCGGCCGGATCGTCCCCCGACACCCGCTCGACGGCGAGCTCCGGCAGCGCGTGCAGCACCTGCTGCACCCACCCCTCGGGCGTCGGGACGCTGATCCCGAGAGCGTTGTCCTCGCACACGAAGAGGATCGGAAGCGCCTCGCCGCGGTAGGCGAAGTGGGCGGCCGCGTTGAGTGCGCTCTGCGCGGTCGCGTGGTTCAAAGACGCGTCGCCGAAGGAGCAGACGACGATCGCGTCGTGCTCCCAGACCGTCGGGACGCCCAGCCGCTGCGCGCGCTCGATCGCGAAGGCAACGCCAACGGCCCGTGGCAGGTGCGAGGCGATCGTCGAGGTCTGCGGGACGATCGCGAGGTCGGGGTGCCCGAAGACCTTGTGCCGCCCGCCCGCGATTGGCTCCTCGGCCGCTGCCGCCATGCCGCGCAGGACGTCCCACACGCCGTCGTGCTCGGCCTGGGCGGCACGAGCGAGGTAGAAGCCTCCCGAGCGGTAGTGGAGGAGCGCGGGGTCGGACGGGCGGACAGCGAGCGCGACGAGGGCGTTCGACTCGTGACCGGCTGAGCCGATCGTGTAGAAGCCGAGCTTCTGCGCCTGGAGCCAGCGGGCGGCGTGGTCGATCGCGCGGCTCTCCGTCCCGGCCCGCCACGCTGTCGCGGCCTCCGGCGGCGCTCCGGTCGCGTCGTCGTCGCGCTCGAGCGCGCGAAGCCCGTCGACGAGGTGCTGCTCGAGAGGATCGAGGTCGTTCGTCACCGCGCGAGGACGCTACCGCGCCGGCGGCGTCATCCCACGCGGAACGGGTTCACGACGCGGACGCCGTCGAAGTCGGTCTCGTCGTCCAGATCCTCGGAGAGGACGACTGCGCAACCCAGCGCGCGGCTCGCCTCGAGGATGGCCGCGTCCCAGTACGAGATCCGGAAGCGCTCGCTCGTAGCAAAGGCGCCGAGGACGATCTTCTTCGTGATCCCCTGAACTGGGAAGCGGAGCAGCGCCTCGACGAAGCCGACCGCGCGCTCGTGCCTGAGCCGATCCGCCCGCGTCAGCCGGGTTGCCTGGACGTAGAACTCTTGCAGCACCTGCGTCGAGAGGGCGAGGTCGCGCGACAGGAGAACGGTCTCCGCGACCTCGCGCTTCCCTTGTTCGGCTGGGTCGCGGGAGATTGCGTAGAGAACGACGTTCGTGTCAACGAACCGCACGTCCGTGGATCTCGTCGCGCGACAGCCGGTCGCCGGCGCGGAAGTCCGTGATCTCCGCCTGGATCTTGCGCTGCAGGGCCTCGAGCCGCGCGAATTCCGCCTCACGGTCCGCGAGAGACATCAGAAACGTGGCCACGAGGGCACTGACCGAGGTACCGGTCGCGGCCGCGTGGACGCGCGCCTCGCGGTAGACGTCATCGGAGACCGAAACCGTGATGTTCTTCACCTAGCAAAGTGTACCACAGTTTCACAGCTATAGAACGCTCATTTCTGGCGCGAGCGACCCGGAGGCGAACCGCTCGAGCCGGTACGGCGCGAGGTCGAAGCCCGGATCGCGGTCGAGGAGCTCGTCGGCGACGATCCGACCGACGGCGGGTGCCTGCATGAACCCGTGACCCGAGAAGCCGCAGGCAACGTAGAGCCCGTCGTTGACCGGGCCGATGATCGGGTGCGCGTCCGGCGTCATGTCGTAGAGCCCTGCCCAGGCGCGTGCGACCGGGACGCCGGCCGCCGGCGGGTACCGTCGCGCGGCGCGCTCGAGCCAGTCGTCGACGAGCGACTGCTCGACCTCCTCCTTGAAGCCCCAGCGTAGGTCGGGCTCCGGCATCGCGAGAACGAGCCCTGCGCCCCGCCGTCGGAAGTGGAAACCGGACTCGGCTTCGACCACGAGCGGGAGATCGGTCGGGAGACCCGGGACGGGCTCCGTCTCGACGAGCTGTCGCACGAGCGGCGCGACAGGGAGCTCGACGCCGAGCTTTGCGCCGATGGCCGCCGAGGCGGCCCCGGTCGCGAGCACGAGGACGTCACCCTCGAGGTCCAGCGCGTCGGTGTGCTCGTGCACCTCGACACCGAGGTTGACCGCGCGCCGCACGAGCTCTCGCGTGACCCCGACCGGGTCGGCGGTGCCATCCTCCGCGCAGAAGACCGCGCCGACCACGTCGTCGACGGCGAGACCCACGACGCGTGCCGGGTCGGCGGTCTCGACGGGCACGCCGAGCCCGAGCTGCACCTCCCGCCGCTCCTCGAGCTGCCGCAGGCCGTCCTCCGTCGTCGCGATGAAGAGGTAGCCAACCTCGGCGAAAAGTTCCGCGCCGAGCGACCGGAAGAACCCTACGCTCTCTTTCGCGAGGCGCACCTCGGGGGCCGACGAGAACTGCTGCCGCACCCCGCCGAGCGCCTTCCCGGTCGCACCGGACGCCACCGTGCCCGTCTCGGCGAGCAACACCTCGTCGGCTCCGCGCTCGGCCAGGTGGTAGGCGATCGAGGCGCCGACGACGCCCCCGCCCGCTACGACGAAGCGCCTACCAGCCATTCGTCGAGCCGGACGAGCTCGGCCTCGTCGAGATCGCGAAGCGGTGCGCGCACGTCGGGCCGCAACGGGACGCCGCGCTTGGCGGCGATGCGCTTCAGCGCGGCATGCCTCGGAAACGACTCGACGCCGGCGCGGAGTCCCGCGAGGCGAGCCGCACCTGCTTCGCTCGGCTCGTGCACGACCCGCGCCACCTCCTCCGGGAACGCCGAAGCAAGCGCCGAGACCGCGCCCACGGCGCCAGCCTGCCGGCCGAGATGGATGAGCGCCTCTGGCCCGACGAAGACGTCGAAGCCGTCGAGCAGGTACCGCTCGAAGGCCTCCCAAGGCGTGTCGGAGACCTTCATGCCGACGACGTTCTCCGTCTCCTCGCGCAGGCGGAGCAGCATCGACGGGTCGAACGCGTAGCCGGCCGTCGCCGCGAACTCGTACACGTAGAACGGGAGCGGCGCGCACGCGCCCGCCGCCGCGGCGAGATGTGCGCGCTGCGCCGCGGTGTCGAGCTTGAAGTACGGCGGGCCGATCACCGCGACCGCGTCCGCCCCTGCCTCGGCTGCGTGGGCGGCGAGGGCGACCGTGTCGGCGGTCGTCTGGGCGCCGCAGTGCGCTGCGACGAGCACCCGGCCGGCGACCGCCTCCAGCCAACGTTCGAGGCCCACGCGGCGCTCGTCGGTCGAGAGGAGCACCGCCTCGCCGTTCGTCCCGAAGGCCAGGATGCCGTCGAGCCCCGCCCCCACGAGGAAGTCGGCGTACGGGACGAAGGCATCGGTATCGAGCGCTGCGCCCCCTTCGCCGAGCGGCGTCGAGGCCGCCGCGATCGCTCCGTGCAGCCGCGGCATCAGCGGGAGCTTAGGCTGTCGAACATGGGCGCGCTCCGGATCGAGCGGGACGGCGGAACGATGCGCTTCACCCTCGCGCGACCGGAGAGTCGAAACGCATTCGATGCCGCTTTGATCGAGGAGCTCGGCACCGCGTTCGTCGACGTGGGTACGGCGCGAGCGGTCGTGCTCTCCGGCGACGGCCCGAGCTTCTGCGCCGGGGCCGACGTCGAGTGGATGCGGGCGTCGGCCGACCTCGACCTCGAGACGAACGTCGCCGATGCGAACGCGATGCGGCGAATGTTCGAGGCGATCGACCGCTGTCCCGCCCCGGTCGTCGCTGTCGTGCACGGGCATGTCCTTGGCGGTGGGATCGGCCTTGTTGCCTGTTCTGACATCGTCATCGCAGAGCACGGAACCGCTTTTGCGTTCTCCGAGGTGAAGCTCGGCATCGTTCCCGCTGTGATCTCGCCGTTCGCGCTCCGCCGGATCGGCGAGAGCGCGGCGCGACGCTACTTCGTCACGGGCGAGCGCTTCGACGCCGAGACGGCGCTGCGTCTCGGCCTCGTCCACGAGGTGACCGACGACCGCGACGCCGCCCTGTCACGCGTGCTGGGGGAGCTCGCCACCGCAGGGCCGCGCGCGGCGCGTCACGCGAAGCGTCTGATCCTCGACCGCCCTGACGGCGCCGAGACCGCACGGAGGATCGCGGAGCGGCGGACGAGCGACGAGGGTCAGGAGGGCCTGCGTGCCTTTCTCGAGCGGAGGCGTGCCACCTGGGTGGCCGGCGACCCTACGTGAGGGCGAACGGCGGGCTCGTGGTTCCCGTGACGGGGTCGCGAAGCCGCACCTGGACACCCCGCTCGACGCGGACCGTCCGCGTGAAATAGCCGCGCGCGGTCGTCGTCCCGCTCCCGGTCGCCCGCCAGACCCCGCCCTCGCGGCGCTCGACGACGTACGGTCGCGCTCCCTGCCCGAGACGAACCTGACCCCAGAGCTTTGTCGTGGCGCCTGTGCGGGAGACCTGCACGAGCGGCAGCGCAAAGCTCGTCAGCGCCGGCTTGAGCGTTCCGATCGTCGTCTCGAGCCCGCTCTGCCACGCATCGACCCGCGGCTCGTCGCGGACGAGATACTGGATCAGGAGGTCGACGCGGACGCCTGTGTGGGCGCGGTACTGCGCCTCGGCGATCGACCGCGCCTGCCTCGCCCACGTCACACCCAGGATGCGATCGGGCGGATTCGTCTGGAACCCGACCTCGGAGAGCCAGATGCGCGTTTGCGCGCCGAAGGCCTTGCGGGTCTCGTCGAGGAGCCGCTCGAGTGTCGCGAGCGTGATCGTCAGACACGTCTTGCACCCGCCCGTGCGCGGCGTCTCCGCCGGCGAGAGCGGATGCGGGTGATGGGCGAACGCGTCGAGCCGGGCCCCAGCCCTGCCCATCCCGCGGATGAACTCGACCGGCGAGACGCCACCCCGGCTGCCGCGCGGCGCGGTCGAGCCGCCGGCGATCACCGCCTTCGGAATCACGGCCTTGATGGCTGCAGCCGCCGGGTTGAGGAGCTTGGTGACGTACGTGACGGGAGACGGCGGGCTCAGCCACCGATGCTGGTTCGGCTCGTTCCAGACGATCCAGTGACGCACCCACGGGTACCGCTCGGCCGCCGCCCGGGCAAAGGTCGCGAACGAGGCGGCAGCAGTCGGGGCGACGTTCGGCCCCTTCCCGCCATTTGCCCAGGCTGGAGTCCCCCAGATGCTGACGACCGGCATGACGCCTGCCGTTCGGAGCGCGCCGAGGAGCGCATCGGGTCGCTCCCAGGCGTACGCCTCCCGCGAAGGCTGGATCACGCGCCAGTCGAGCGTCACCCGCGAGACCTGCGCACCGACCTGCTTCAGCCGTGCAGCACGCTCCTCGATCGTCCCCGGCCCGAACTCGAGCCACGCGTCGTCTGCGATACCGACCCGCAGGCCGCTCGAGCCGACGGCGGTCGTCGCCGTCACCCCCGTGGCGAGCGTCGCGGCCGCACAGGCGATCGTGAGCGCTCGCCTCATCGAGACGAGCCTACCCGCCGAAATCGGCGCTCGTTCGGGCCTTCAGAGCATCCTTACGATGCGGCTCAGTCGCGCACGAGCGGCCGAAGCACCAGCGAGCCGAGCCAGTTGACGATCGCGACGACGATCGTCGCCCCGACGTACGTCCAGAAGCCGTCGATCGAGAGATCCGGCGAGATCCACTCGGTCACGAGCAGCATCAGCGTGCTGACGAAGAAGTACGCGAGGCCCAGGGTGACGATGATCAGCGGGAGCGCGATCACCCGGACGAGCGGGCGGAGGAACGCGTTCGCGAGGCCGAGGATCGCCCCGGCGTAGAGCACCGGGCCCCACCGCTCGATCTCGAAGCCGGAGAATGCCCAGTCGGCGACGAGCAGTGCGGCGACGCTGATCGCCCAGTGGACGAGAAGCCCGGTGAGCCACTCCACGGGCGGCAGCCTATACCCGGGGACTGGCCCCGCAGGGGCCTGTCCCCCGTGCTACCCGCAAGCTCCTGCGCACGACCGTGTCGGTCGCACGGGGGTCAGTCCCCTTCGGGGACAGACCCCAGCTAGAAGAGCTTCTGCAGCTTCAGTGCGGCCCCCATGTCGCCCTGGATCTTGAGCTTGCCGGTCATGTAGGCGGTGGTCGCGTTGGCCTCGCCCTTCGCGATCTTCACGAGCGTCTCCTCGCTCGCCGAGATCGTGCAGTCGGCCTCGCCCGTACCCTCGGTCACGGTGACCGTGCCGTCGTCGACGGCGACCGTCCACTGCCCGACGTCCTGGACGTCGAAGACGTAGGTGTTGTGCATGCCGGCGGTCTTTGACGGGTCGGCCTTCTCCGGAAGCGCGGCGAAGAACTCCTGTGCGGTCATGGCGATGACTCCTCGTTGACTGACGGTTCAATCGGGTGGGGTGGTCAAGCGTAGTGCAAGCAATCAACCCGCGGACGCGGGTACGACGACCGGCGAAAGCGTCGTCGCGGGCCGCGGCAGGAGCAGGCAGACGAGCGCGCCGAGTCCTGGCGCGACCGCACCGACGTACAACGCGGTCTCGAGGTCGACGACGTCCGCGAGCGCACCGAGCGCGACAGCCGCGACGCCGCCGAGACCCATGGCGAGCCCGACCGAGAGCCCGCTCGCGACCCCGACGTGTCGTGGGAGGTAGAGCTGGCTCAGCACCATCGTGATCCCGAACGTGCCGACGACGCAGAGCCCGACGAGCATCAGGCAGACCGTTCCCAGCACGCCTCCCACCGCGACGTAGACGACGATCAACGGCGGCAGCGCGACCTGGGTCACGGTCAGTGTGCGGCGGAGGCCGATTCGGTCGGCGACGGGGCCGAGCACGAGGGTGCCGGCGGCGCCTGCGAGCAGCATCAGGGAAAGCTCGCGATTTCCCTCGCCCTCGGTGCCACCGTTCGCGACGACCCAGAGCGGGACGAAGGTAAGCAGGCCGAACCAGGCCACGCTGCGGAGCGCGATCACGACCCCGAGCAGCGTCATCGCCCGGACGTCGTCCTCGCTGCCGTCGCTTGAACCGGCCGTCCGCCGAGGGACGAGACGGCCGAGCGAAGACAGCTTCAGGGTGAGAACCGCTGCGACGAGGACCACGGGCAGCATCGCGAGCAGACCGCCTCCGAGGCCGAGCCAGAGGACGAGCGGCGTCACGACGATTGGGCCGAGCGCGTACCCGGTATTGCCGCCGATGTTGAAGAGCGACATACCGGAGGCGCGCCTACGGCCGCTCGCGAACGCGGCGAATTTCGCGCCGTCGGGGTGGTAGGCGGCGATCCCGAGTCCGGCGAGGAAGACGAGCACGACGACGAGCCAGTAGCTCGGCGCGACGGCGGCGAGGCCCGTGGCGACACCCGCGACGCCAACCCCGGCCGGCAGCAGCCACGTCGTACCCCGACGGTCCGACCAGAGTCCGAAGAGCGGCTGCACGAGCGACGACGACGCGAGCACGGCGAGCATCAGGCCCGCCGTCGCGGTGTAGCTCAGGTCGAACTCGAGAACGAAGAACGGCAGCAGCGCGGGCACGGCGCCGGACGCGAAGTCGACGGCGAGGTGCCCGCCGGAAAGGGTCGCCATTGCCCGCCGGTCGAGCTCGTCCCGCATCGAACCGACGGTATCGCGCGCGCTCCGTCCGCCGTCGCACGGTGTGCGGGGAACCGAACCACTGGTGTCGAGCTCACGGCTAGCCTCGAATGCGATGGCGGCCATCGAAGCAGAGGGGCTCGTCAAGGTCTATCGCTCGCGCAAGCACGAGGTGCGGGCGCTCGACGGGGTTGATCTGGAGGTGCCGGAGGGAACCGTGCTCGGGCTGCTCGGGCCGAACGGCGCGGGCAAGACGACCACCGTTCGGATCCTCGCGACGCTGCTCAAGCCCGACGCGGGCCGCGCGAGCGTCGGCGGTCTCGACGTCGTCCGCGAGGCGCAGGGCGTGCGCAGGCAGATCGGCCTCTCGGGGCAGTACGCCGCGGTCGACGAGAACCTCACCGGCCGGGAGAACCTCTGGATGTTCGGCCGGCTCTACCAGCTGCCGAGCGACGAGGCGCGCCGGCGGGCGGACGAGCTGCTCGGTCAGTTCATGCTCGACGACGCCGGCGATCGCGTCGCGAAGACGTACTCCGGCGGCATGCGACGTCGCCTCGACCTCGCTTCGGCGCTCGTCGGACGGCCGCGGCTCCTCTTCCTCGACGAGCCCACGACGGGCCTCGACCCGCGCAGTCGGCTCGGCATGTGGGAGGTGATCCGTAGCCAGGTGCGCGAGGGAAACACGCTCCTGCTCACAACGCAGTACCTGGAGGAAGCGGACGAGCTCGCGGACGAGATCGCCGTGGTCGACCACGGCCGGATCATCGCCCGCGGCACCTCTGACGAGCTCAAGGCCCAGGTCGGCGGCGAGCGCATCGAGGTCGTCGTACGCGACCGGGAGACGCTCGCCCAGGCCGCCGAGCTCGTCGGCCGGGACGGCTCCACGGGCGTCGACGATCACTCGAAGCGGCTGACGCTCGCAGCGCACGGAGGCGCCCAGCAGCTCGTCGAGGTCGTCCGGTCGCTCGGCGACGCCGGGATCGCTCGACGACGTCGGGCTGCGGCGGCCGACGCTGGACGACGTGTTCCTCACGCTCACCGGCCGCGCAGCGGAAGAGCTGCCCGAGGAGGACGAGGCGTGAGCGGGCTGCAGGCCGCACTCGGCGACGGGATGGTGATCGCCTGGCGGACGGTCAAGCGCGTCCCTCGCATCCCCGAGCTCGCGGTCTTCGCGATCCTCCAGTCGATCATGTTCGTGCTGCTCTTCGCGTACGTCTTCGGCGGCGCGATCCCGCTTCCCGGCGGCGGCAGCTACCGCGAGTACCTGATGCCCGGGATTTTCGTCCAGACCCTCGCGTTCGCCTCGATCACGACCGCGATCGGGGTCGCGGACGACATGACGAAGGGGATCATCGACCGCTTCCGCTCGCTTCCCATGGCCCGCTCTGGCGTCCTCAGCGGGCGGACGTTCGCCGACGTCGTCTACACGACCGGGATCCTGATCGTCCTCATGCTTTCCGGGCTCGTCGTCGGGTGGCGCGTCCGGGACGGCGTCGGCGAGTTCCTGCTCGGCGTCGCGTTGATGCTCTTCTTCACGTACGCGATGGCCTGGGTCGGCGTCCTCCTCGGCCTGCTCGCGCCGACGGTCGAGACCGTGCAGCAGCTCGGCTTCCTCATCGTGTTCCCCGTGACGTTCCTCTCGAACGCCTTCGTCCCGAGTGAGACGCTGCCGAGCGTCCTCGAGCCGATCGCGGAGTGGAACCCGATCAGCACGCTCACCCAGGCGAGCCGGGAGCTCTTCGGCAACCCGAGCCCGTTCCCGGGTGGATCGTTCCCGAGCGAGCACCCGTACCTGATGTCGGTGCTGTGGACGATTGCGATCCTCGGCGTCTTCGTCCCGCTCGCGATCAGCCGCTACCGCGCGATCGACCGCTAGCCGTCCCGCGACTACCATGCCGCGCGGCATGGATCTCGACCTGACGTCCGAGCAAGAGCTCGTTCGCGACACCGTCCGCTCGTTTGCGCGCGAGCGAGTCGCGCCGGTCGCCGAGGAGCTCGACCGCGAGAGCCGCTTCCCGGTCGAGCTCGTACGCGAGATGGCGGAGCTCGGGCTGATGGGCATCCCGATTCCCGAGGAGCACGGCGGCGCCGGCGGCGACACCGTTTCGTACGCGCTCGCCGTCGAGGAGCTGACGCGGATCGACTCGTCGGTCGCGATCACGCTCGCCGCGCACACGTCGCTCGGGACGATGCCGATCCTCCTCTTCGGCTCCGATGAGCAGAAAGAGCGCTGGCTCCCCGATCTCGCGTCGGGACAGAAGCTCGCCGCGTTCGGGCTCACCGAGCCGGATGCGGGGTCTGACGCGGGCGCGACCCGCACGACGGCCGAGCAGCGCGATGGCTCGTTCGCCGTGAACGGCTCGAAGATGTTCATCACGAACGCCGGCACCGAGCTCACTTGGGGGGTGACGATCACAGCGCGAACGGGCGACGACGAGATCTCGAACCTCGTCGTCGAGAACGGCACGCCCGGCTACACGATCTCGGAGCCGCTTCACAAGCTCGGCTGGAAGGCGTCAGATACGCGGGAGCTGACCTTCGCCGACTGCGCTGTTCCGGAGGGCAACCTCCTCGGCGAGCGCGGCAAGGGGTTCACGCAGTTCCTCGAGATCCTGGACGGCGGCCGCATCTCGGTGGCTGCGATGGGCGTCGGGCTTGCCCAGGGCGCCTACGACCTGGCCACGGCGTACGCACGCGAGCGCACACAGTTCGGCAAGCCGATCGCGCGCTTCCAGGCGATCGCGTTCAAGCTGGCCGACATGGCGGTCGAGATCGAGGCGGGTCGGCAGCTCGTGCTGCGTGCGGCGTGGCTCAAGGATCGTGGCCGGCCGTTCGCGCTCGAGGCGGCGATGGCGAAGCTCTACACGGGCGAGCTCTCCCACCGGGTGGTGAACCACGCGCTCCAGATCCACGGCGGCTACGGGTTCATGGACGAGTTCGCCATCTCGCGGCTCTACCGCGACCAGAAGATCCTCGAGATCGGCGAGGGCACGAACGAGGTGCAACGGATGGTCGTGGCGAAGCATCTCGGGTTGTAGGAAACGTGTCCGACTTCAGTCGGACACATGCTCTACTCCTCGCGTGCGAGCCACCTCGAGCGCTCTTCTTGCGGTCACGACCTGGCTTGTGCTGGCGACCGGCGCGAGCGCCCACGTCACGCTCGCGCCACCCTTCGCCGAGCTCGGGATCCCGTCGACGATCGAGTTCGAGACACCAAACGAGCGCGACGGCCGTGCGACGATCGCGCTCGAGCTCACCGCGCCACCCGGCGTCACGCTCGGCGCGATCGACGCGCCCTCGGGATGGCGCCTCGAGCTCGCCGGCCCGACGGCCCGCTGGTCGGGCAGCCGCATCGAGGGCGAAGGGGCGATCTCGTTCCCGCTCGTCGTGACGGCGAGCGGGCCGGTCGGGACGGAGACGTTCAGCGCGCGCCAGCGCTACGACGACGGCCGCACGGTGCGCTGGACTGCAGACCTGACCGTTCTCCCGGCGAGCCTGCCGGACGAGCAGGTCGACCGGCTTAACGGGCGAGTGATCGCCGGGCTGATCGGCCTCGCCGTGGTCGCGGGCAGCATCCTCGCGGTGCACCGGTTGCGGCGCGCCTGAGCAGCTGTTCACTTCAACCGTGATAGCGGGAGCCGTTGCTACCGTCGAGCGCCGTGCTCTTTGCGCAGGTCCTGGACGACGACCTCGGGTGCGCCTCGTATGTCGTCGGCTGCGAGGAGGCGGGCGAGGCAGTCGTCGTCGATCCGCCCCTCGCGATCGAGACGGTGGTGGCGGAGGCAGAGCGCCTCGGCGTCCGGCTCGTCAGAGTGCTCGAGACCCACACCCACGCAGACCACGTCTCGGGTCACGGCCGGCTCGCCCTCGAGCACGGCCTTCCCGTCTCGATCCACCCCGCCGCAACGGTTCATTACCCACACGACTCGCTCGAGGACGGCGGCGAGCTCGACGTTGGCACAGTCACGCTGCGGACGATCCACACACCGGGTCACCGTCCCGAGCACTGCTGCTTCGCGGTAATCGACCGGACGCGCGCAGACGAGCCCTGGCTCGTCCTGACGGGGGACTCGCTCTTCGTCGGCGACGCAGCACGCCCCGACCTCGCCGTCGGCGCAGCCGAGGGCGCCGAGAGCCTCTTCCACTCGCTTCGCCGGCTGCTCGAGCTGCCCGACGGTGTCGAGGTCTTCCCCGGCCACGTCGCGGGATCGCTCTGCGGCAAGGCGATGAGCTCGCGCGGGTCGACGACGATCGGCTTCGAGCGGCGGTTCAACCCGCTGGCCTCGATCACGGAGCTCGACGCGTTCGTGGCGGAGTCGGCTTCCGTCTCCGCGCCGAAGCCGCCGAACGTCGAGCGGATCGTCTCGCAGAACCAGGATGCGTTCGGTTCCGCCTCGCCCCAACCCGAGGGGCTCCCGGCTCCGGCACCCGACTCGCAGATCCTCGACGTCCGCCCGGTCGTGGATCACCTTTCGGGCCATCTCCCGGGGGCGATCAACGTGCCGGTCGCCGGATCGAGCTTCGCGACGAAGGCGGGCTTCGTTCTCGACGCCGACATCCCCGTGACCGTCGTGGCTGCCGACGAGCGGGAGGCACGGGCGGCGATCGCCGGCCTCGCCTCGGTCGCGATCCACGACGTCGCGGGCTACGTGCTCGGTGGCGGTGGCGACGAGCGGACGGCGTCGGTCAGCCTCGACGAGCTCGACGGATTGCTCGAGGGAGGGGCGCTCGTGATCGACGTCCGCGAGAAGGGCGAGCGCGACGAGGGCTACATCCCCGGGAGCCGCAACGTGCCGTACCGCCTCATGCGCCTCTGCTGCCCGGACCTCCCGCTCGACCGTCCGGTCGTCACGATCTGCGGCTCGGGCCCGCGGGCTGCGATCGCGGCGAGCATTCTGCGCGGGCGAGGCGTCGATGCACGCCCTGTGATCTTGGGCGGGATGAGCGAGTGGCTCGCCCGCGGCTCGACCGCGGTCACCTTCCGAAGGTGCGGTTCCTAGGATCGGGCCTACCGGAGCCTGCGAACGGTGTAGCCGGCCTCTGCCAGCCCCCGGATCACGACCTGCGAGTGCTCCTCGCCCCGCGTCTCCAGCGTCAGCTCGGCCTCGGTCTCGAGCACGCCGAGACGGCGGCCCTCGCGATGGTGCTCGATCGAGAGCACGTTGGCCCGTTGCTCGGCGATCAACCCGACGACGCGGGCGAGCTGACCCGGTCGGTCGGGGATCGAGAGCGACACGACGAGGTGACGCCCGGACGAGGTGAGGCCGTGCCGGATCACGGAGTTCAGCGTCGTCGCATCGACGTTGCCTCCGGCGAGCACCGCGCACGCCGGGCCGTCGCCGCTGACGCGCCCGGAGACGAGCGCCGCCACCGGGGCCGCCCCGGCACCCTCGACGACGAGCTTCGCCCGCTCGAGGAGGAGGACGAGCGCCTGGGAGATCTCCTCGTCGTCGACGACGACGAGCTCGTCGATCAGCTCGTCCACGATCGGACGCGTGAGCTCGCCGGGATGCTTCACGGCGATCCCATCGGCGATCGTCGCACCCGTTGGCTCAACGCCGGCGAGCGGCGCGCAAGCCGCCGCCTGCACACCGACCACCCGCAACTCGGGGCGGCGCGCGGCGAGGGCGATCGCGATCCCCGAGACGAGCCCACCGCCTCCGACCGGAACCACCACGGTCGCCGGGCCTGGCGGGAGCTGCTCGACGAGCTCGAGCCCGAGCGTTCCCTGACCGGCGATCACGCGCGGGTCGTCGAACGCGTGGACGAACGTCGCGCCTGTCGTCTGCTCGAGGTCGCGGGCCACGGCGAGTGCCTCGTCGTAGTCCTCGCCGGCGAGCTCGACGCGGGCACCGTAGGCACGAGCCGCCTCGATCTTCGAGAGCGGCGCCGTCTCGGGAACGACGATGGTGGCGGGAATGCCCGTCTGGCGCGCTGCCCAGGCAACAGCCTGGCCGTGGTTGCCGGCGCTCGCGGTGACGACACCGGCGCGGCGCTCCTGCTCGGACAGCTGCGCGATCGTGTTGTACGCGCCGCGGATCTTGAACGCGCCCGTTCGCTGGAGGTTCTCGGCCTTCAGGAGCACCGAACGGCCGGCGAGTCGTCCGATCGAGTCGGACTCGTAGACCGGCGTCGTCCTCGCGGTGCCGGCGAGCCGCGCACGCGCCTCCTCGATCTCGGCGATCCCCGGCCGGACGCTCACGGCGACCGTCCATCGACGACGGCGTCGACGAGTGCCGCGACGGCTGTCAGCGGGTCGACCTCGCGACGGCCGACCCCTTCGACGAGCGCACGCACGTCCGGCTCGTCCGTCATCGCGCGACGCGCCCGTTCGCGCAGTCGGGCGATCGCGAGCGCCTCGACCTCGCCCTCGAGGTTCCGGCGCCGCCGCTCGTCGAGCTCGCCGCGCTCAGCGAGCGCCGTCCGGCGTGCCTCGAGCGCCTCCCACAGCTCCGGGACGCCCTCGGAGCGCAACGCCTCGGTGAGGAGGATCGCAGGACGCCGATCGCGATCGGGCTCGAGCGCCACGACGGAGCGCACCTCCTGCGCCATCGTCCGCGCCGCGGGATGGTCGAGCTTGTTGATCGCGATCACGTCGGGAATCTCCATGATCCCCGCCTTGAGGGCCTGCACGGAGTCGCCCGACCCCGGCATCAGAACGAGCAGAACGAGGTCTGCGCTCCCGATCACCTCGACCTCGCTCTGACCCGTGCCGACCGTCTCGAGGAAGATCACGTCCTTTCCGGACGCGTCGACGAGGAGCAACGCCTCGAGCGTCGCCTCGGCGAGTCCCCCGAGATGGCCCCGCGTGCCCATCGATCGGATGTAGACGCCGGGGTCGAGGAAGTGGTCGGCCAGCCTGATCCGGTCGCCGAGGAGTGCTCCGCGCGTGAACGGGCTGGAGGGGTCGACCGAGACGACGCCGACCGTCCGACCGAGCGAGCGCGCATGGGTCGTGAGCGCGGCGATCAGCGTCGATTTGCCGACCCCGGGAGGCCCGGTGACACCAACGGTGAGCGCATGGCCCGTCCGCGGATACACCTGCCTCACGATCTCCTCTCCGTCGGCGGAGCGCTGCTCGACGAGCGTAATCGCGCGGGCGAGCGCCCGGCGATCGCCCGCCAGCACGCCGGTGACCAGCTCCTCCCGCGTCCGATCGTCGCGCGCCACGCCCGGATGCTACGCAGGGCTGGTGCAGCCCGGCCGCTGCGCGGACTACTACCCCGGGTGCTCTCCCACGTCGCGTGCAGGCACGGGATGCTCCTGAACGTGCTGCTGCTCGCGACTCCGTGTCTCATCGATCTCGGTCATCAGCCGCCTGATGCGCTCGAGCCCCGCAGGACCGGAGGCGCGAGGCGCGACGACATCGTCACGGAGGCGCCGCGTGAGCACGAACGCGAGCACGGCGCAGCCGAGGTAGATGCAACCGGCGACCCCCCACGCCGTACGCGCCCCGGCAGCGTCGACCAGCAGACCGCCGCCTGCCATCGAGAGTCCGAGGATCGCGTAGTACGACGACATCAGGACGGCGAGGGCGCGGCCGCGCATCGCGTCGGGCGCACCACGCTGGACGAGCACCTGGTTGTAGACGATCGCCGCGCCGTTCCCGATCGTTCCGAGGCCGGCGAGCACGGCCGCCACCGCGATGGTCGGCGCCATCGAGGCAAGACCGAAACCGATGCCCATGATCGCAAGCGCCGCCCCGTAGACACGTGCCAGACCAAGCCGCGCGAGCGTCGACGCGGCGAAGAAGCTGCCAATCACGAGGCCGATGCCCGTCGCGCTCACGAGGAACCCGAGCCCGACGTTGCCTGCCTCGAGGTCGTCCTTCGCAAAGACGACCTCGCCGACGTTCACGAACGCCGTCGCGACGCCGGCGGTGCCCCAGACAGCCAATACGATCAGCAGGGGGCGCGAGCTCCGGAGGAGGCCGAACCCTTCGCGCACGTCCTCCCAGTGGCCCTTGGTGATCGGCTCCTCCGAGCGGAAGAGCTGCGCCGGGATCCGCGAGACCAGGATTGCGGAGACGACGAAGGTGACGGCGTTGAACCAGTACGTGGTGCTCGTGCCGTAGGCCGCCAGCAGGAGCCCGGCGGTCGCCGGCCCGATCGTCCAGGCGATGTGCTCGACGGTCGAGAGAAGCGAGACGGCCTGCTCGCTTTCCTCCTCGCTCACGAGATTCGGCAGGCTCGCCCACACTGCGGGACGGAAGAAGCCCGTCGCGATGCCGTTCACGCCGGCGAGCGCGACGATGATCCACGGCTGGTCGACGAACGGCAGCGCCACGAACGTCGCCGCTCGCGCGAGATCCGAGACCACCATCAGCCTGCGACGCGAGAGACGGTCGACGAGAGGGCCGAGCGTGAGCCCGATCACGACGATCGGGAGGAAGTCGGCGATCAGCAGGGCGGCGAGCCAGCGACCCGAGCCGGTGCGATCGAAGATGTCGACCGAGAGCGCGAGCGCAGCGAGGTACGTGCCGACCGCGGAGCCTGCGGTCGCCCAGAAGAGCAAGGCGAAACTGCGGTTTCGCCGGAGCGGGGACAGACGGCCTGTCGCGCCGTCAGGCACGGCGCGACGCTACCAGTGCCCGGCAGGCGGCGACAGACGGCTCGGGGACTGGCCCCGAAGGGGCCTGTCCCCCGTGCTACGAGCGATGCGTTTCGCCCAGCAGAGCCGGTCGCACGGGGGTCAGTCCCCTCCGGCGACAGACCCCACGACCCACGCTAAGCCACTGGCCCGCGCGGCTTGGTCGCCTTCTCCATGCGCCCGGCCATCACACCGGCGAGCGCCGCCGCCTCCGTCCGGTTCACCGGGCGGACGAGGGACGTGAAGAGGAGCACCGACTGCACACGACCGCGCTGGAGGACGATCGCGTCGACGTAGGCACGGACGGTAGGTTGCGACCCGGAGGCGATCGTGACGACGATCCGGTACGCGCTCGTCCGCGGGGCGAGCTGCGGGAAGGAGACTCGGGCGGAGGAGACGATCTTGATCTCCTGCGGGGGCGCGGCCGAGAGCCGGACGATGTCGCCGAGGCACGTGAGCGTCTGCTTCGGGGTGCCACGCGTCCAGGAGGTGTTCGCCTCCTTCAGGGTGCGGTAGAGGTGCGCGCTCGACCCGACGGTCACGAAGACCCCAGGCCCGGCGAGCCTGAAGTCGGGGGAGTTCGCATCGCCGGAGACAGTCAGATCGCTCTCGTCGAGCGCGCCGCACCGTGCGCCCTTCGGAAGCGGCTCGTCCCGTGGGCGCCCCTGTGCCGTGAAGCCGGCACCGAGATCGGCGCGCTTCAGGACGATCGACCGGGCGAGCGCCTGATCTTTCTTCGTAAGCGCCTTCCGCGGCTCGCCGTCGGCAGCCGCTGCCGTTCCGGCGGCGGCTAAGAAGGATGTGAGGAGCACAGCGACAGCCGCACGCATGGGATCACTGTACTCACCTGATCCTCCCGCGCACTTGACGCGCGAAGCGCGTTAGCGCAGGGCGGCCGGAGGCCGCACTGGGCGACCGGCTGCGAACCGGTCACGACTCCGTGGCGTACGCGAGGTTCGGCCGGAGCCAGCGCTCCACCTCGGGCAGCGGACGTCCCTTGCGGGCGGCGTAGTCCTCGACCTGGTCGCGGCCGAGCCGCCCGACCGAGAAGTACCGCGCCGAGGGGTGCCCGAAGTAGAGGCCGTTGACGCTTGCGGCGGGGAGCGCCGCGAAGGACTCGGTCAGCTCGAGGCCCGCGCGGCCCGCGCCGAGCAGGGCGAACAG
>Ga0183260_10000382_pt1 | contig 37132 bp, 36 predicted proteins | sample AntDrymUQ4972206_2_FD_129768 | JGI IMG/M metagenome (GOLD analysis project Ga0183260, IMG submission 129768) | Polar desert sand microbial communities from Dry Valleys, Antarctica - metaG UQ497 (22.06) (version 2) (version 2) | ecosystem: Environmental > Terrestrial > Soil > Desert | place...
CCCCCGACCACCGGTTTTGGAGACCGGCGCTCTACCAACTGAGCTACCGCCCTAAAGCAGGTTTGTGCACTCCAGACTCTCGCCCATAGGCCCTAGCCGTACGGGCTGGTCAATGGGTTCCCGGACGCCTCCATCCTACGCCGATACGTCGCCGACCGGCCCCCGACCTCTTTCAGGCGGCGATCGCCCGTCCCCTGCGCCGGTGCCACAGCGCCGCGCCGGCTGCCCCGGTGGCCCCCAGGGCGGCCAGACCCGAGACGAAGTAGCCGGGCCGGTTGCGCGCGACATGGGTCTTGATCTTCGCCAGAGGCCGGCCCTGGAAGGGCAGCTCGGCCAGCGATATTGCGAGTCCCGGCGGAGCCTCCAGCGGGATCCCGCCGAGCTCTTCGAGGCCGGCGACCAGCCCCCGGTAGCGGGCCAGCTCTTCGCTGCAACCGGGGCACCCGGGCAGGTGCCTGCGCACGTCGAGCGAGGCCTTGTCTTCGACGTAGGCCGGAAGGATCGCCCTGATTTCAGTGCAGCTCATCGGCATTTGCTACTCCTCGGGGCTTGAATCGTCGGGATAGACCATCGACTTCAGCTTCTTGCGGGCGCGGTGGACCCTCACTTTGGCGGCGGTTTCGGAGATGCCCAGCGCCTCGGCTACCTCCGCTGTCGATCTGCCGTAGACGTCGCGCAGCACAACGGCCACCCGGTAGTGCTCGGGCAACGAGGCCAGGGCTGTCTCCAACACCCCAAGCTCGACGCGGGCGCCGGCGGCGGCCTCGGTCGAGTCGCTCGCCGGAAGGGCCACGAGTGCCTCCGGCTCGGCGGCGACTTCTATCGCCCTCCGGCGTGAGTTGCCGCGATTTCTCGTCAGCGCGGCATTCATCGCAACCCGGTACAACCAGGTGGTGAAAGCGGCGTCGCCCCGGAACCCCTTGATCCCCCGCCACACCTTCAGGTAGGTGTCCTGCGTCGCGTCGGCGGCTTCTTGTTCGTCCCTCAAGACCCTCAGGCACAGCGTGTAGACCTCCCGGTAGGTGGCCTCCACCAGCGCATCCCAGGCGGCTCGGTCACCCTGCTTGCAGCGCTCCACTGTCTCGGCCGAGACGAGCTCGGTTAAAGAACGCTCCCTGACCTTCTTTTGACCCCTCACAGGGCGGAAGGTTACAGACCAGGGGGTTCGGCGCGCCGCACCTCGAACGCGCCCGGCGAACCACCCGCCACCGCGGGAATGATCGACATCCTCGCCCCCTCATCGACCTCGGTGTCGAGACCCTGGAGAAAACGGACGTCTTCATCGTCGATGTAAACATTTACGAAGCGGCGCAGGGAACCGGAGCCGTCCATCAGTCGTTCACGCATCCCCGGGTGGTTGGATTCGAGATCTGCCACCACCTCGGCCACGGTCGAACCACTGGCGGGAACCTCCTGGGCTCCGCCGGTCAGGGTCCGGAGCTGAGTTGGGATCTTGACCCTCACACTCATAGCGACACTCCTCCCAGAGCATGGTCGACCGCCTCAACCGATGTCTCTTCCAGATGGGTTGGCTGGTTGGGGCCCAATGCCTCCAGGGTCTTGAGACCGACCCCCGTGATGAGAGCCACTGTCTCCTGGTCCCGAGCGATGATCCCCTCGCGCACGAGGCGCTCGAGGGTCGCGATCGTGACGCCTCCGGCGGTTTCGGTGAAAAGGCCCTCGGTTCGGGCCAGCAACGTCATTCCCCGTGCTACCGCATCCTCAGGCACTGCGGTGATCGTCCCGCCGCAGGCGCGCACGTCTCTGAGCGCGTAGTAACCGTCGGCCGGATTGCCGATGCCAAGCGACTTGGCGATCGTGTGCGGCTTGACGGGACGGACCTCATCGGCGCCCTGGGCGAAGGCTCGAGCGACCGGGGAGCACCCTTCCGCCTGGGCGCCGTGAACGACCGTGGTGGGCTCCTCGGTGAGCAGGCCTACGGTGTGGAGCTCCTTCAAGCCCTTGTTGAACTTGGTCAACAGCGACCCCGACGCCACCGGGACGACCACAGCCGCGGGGGCCCGCCATCCCAGCTGCTCGGCGACCTCGAACGCCATCGTCTTGGATCCTTCGGAGTAGTAGGGGCGCACGTTCACATTGACGAACGCCCACGGGTGATCGCCCGCCAGCTCGGCACAGAGCCGGTTGACATCGTCATAGGAGCCGTCCACGGCCAGAACCCGCCCGCCGTAGACGGTGGTCGCGGCGACCTTGCCCGTCTCGAGATCGTTGGGAATGAAGACGACGCTTTCCATGCCCGCCGACGCCGCGTGGGCAGCCACCGCATTTGCAAGGTTGCCCGTCGAGGCGCACGCCGCCACGTTGTAGCCGAATGACCGGGCGGTGGTGAGCGCCACCGAAACCACCCTGTCCTTGAACGAATGGGTCGGGTTCAAACCGTCGAGCTTGAGCCACAACTTGTCGAGCCCCAGTTCGGCCGCCAGGCGGGGGGCGCTGCGCAGGGGCGTCCACCCGGCCCCGAGGTCGACCCGCTCACCACCAGGGTCCGGCAGCAGGGGTGCATACCTCCAGATCGACTCGGGCCCGTTCGCAATGCCGGCGTGGGTGACCTCAGACGCGATCGCGTCGTAGTCGTAGACGACCTCGAGCGGCCCCCAGCAGAACTCGCACACATGCTGGGGCGCAACCGGGTAATCCCGCCCACATTCGCGGCATCTCAACCCTTCGACGTATTTCAACTGACCCCTCTATCCCGCTTTTCCTGTCCGTACCGCTTGGATAGCACACCCGGACCGGGCCCGGTTCCGATACCCGGAACACCTGCCATCGCTCAAGGCTCAGGCCCCCGATCCCCGGCTCCCTGGGGCCCGTCGAAGGAGCCTCTCGATCGTTTCCGCCAAAGCCGCCGCGGTGTCCTCCAGCGCCCGCTCTCGCCCGACCGTCTCGACCAGGGACGCGGCCTCCTCGATGCCCTCAGCGCGCAGCTCCGCGCGGCCCACCTCCGAGTCCCCGACCACGGCCCAGCAGGCCACCCCCGCCCCCCTGGCCATGCGGGCCACGCCTATGGGGGTCTTGCCGCCCAGGCTGCCGGCATCCAGGCGGCCCTCGCCCGTGATCACCAGGTCCGCCCGGGTGATGGCCGAGGCGAGTCCGGTGGCCTCGGCCACAACGCTGAAACCAGATCCCAGCCGCCCTCCGAAGAACGCCGCCAGGCCGAAGCCGAGCCCTCCGGCCGCCCCTGCGCCCGCCGAGCCGGGGAGGCCGGGGTCACCGTCCAGATCCCGTTCGACCACTCCGGCCAGGTTGGCAAGACCGTCATCGAGGAGAGTCACCTCCTCCGGCGACGCCCCCTTTTGAGGGCCGAATACGTGCGCCGCCCCCCGCCCGCCGAAGAGAGGGTTGTCGATGTCGGTCGCGCCGACGATGGGGCATCGCGCCGGCCTTCGATCGGCCCCGGTCCCGTCGATCCGCGCGAGATCCACCAGCGCCCCTCCACCGGGTGGCAGTTCGTGCCCGCGCGCATCTAGGAAGCGCCAGCCCGCCGCCGAAGCCGCGCCGGTCCCGCCGTCGGTCGAGGCGCTGCCGCCGATGCCGACGATCACAGCGGTCGGTTCGGTCTCGTCGAGGCCTGCAAGGATGAGCTCGCCCGTGCCTCGGGAGCTCGCCCGCAGCGCGTCCCGGCACCCACGGGGCACCAGGGTCAGGCCGGATGCAGCGGCGGCCTCGAGCGCGACCCGTCCGTCGTCGAGGCGGCCCAGAGGGGCGGGGACCGGTGCACCGAGCGGGCCGGACACCAGCGTCGTCTCGACCCGTCCCCCGATCGCAGTCACGAGAGCTTCGAGCGTTCCCTCACCCCCGTCCCCCAGAGGGTGAATCTCCATCTCTGCCTCGGGAAAGACGCGCCGTGCACCTTCCGCGATCGCACGTGCAACCTCGCCGGCGGACAGCGTTTCTTTGAATTTGTCCGGGGCTATGAGGATTATCACGCGCGGCTTCTTTTCGCCCGGGGAAACGGTGGTGTCTCGAGGCCTCCTAGGATACGGCGGTGAACAAAGATCTCGACGTCGTGCTCGTCTCGAACCGAGGGCCCGTCTCCTTCGTCGAGATTCAGGGGAGCTTCCAAACCCAAAGAGGGGCCGGTGGACTTGCAGGGGCACTTGATTGGGCGGCACGCGAGCTAGGCGATCGCGCTGAGTGGATCGCAGCAGCCACCTCCGACGCCGACAAAAGCGCGCTCGAGCAAGGCGCCACCAAGGACCTGCCCAAAGAGCTCGGCTATCCCGTCCATCTGATCGAAATCGATCCCGGCACCTACAACGAATACTACGACATGGTCTCCAACCGGATGTTGTGGTTCGCCAACCACTGCTTGTGGAACGAGCTGGGATTAGAATCGTTCGGACAGCGCGAGCTCGCCGCGTTCGAGAAGTCCTACGATCCGGTCAATCGCAAGTTTGCCGAAGTCGCCGCCGAACGCATCGGTAAGGACGCTCTGGTCTTGTTCCAGGACTATCACCTGGCAACCGCGCCGCGGCATCTACGAGCTGCGCGGCCGGATCAAACCATCCTTCACTTCACACATTCATCGTTCTGCGGGCCCCACGGACTCGGGCGCCTGCCGCGGCCCATTCCTCGCCGGATCATCGAAGGAATGCTCGGAGCCGACCTCATTGGATTCCACGTCGCCCCGTGGGTGGAGGGTTTCATGCAGTGCTGTGAGGAGATCGGTGCGGTGGTAGATCGCTCGGCGGGTGTGGTCGAGTTCGAAGGCCGCCGCAGCTGGGTGCGCGCCTACCCGATCCCGGTCGACGCCGATGAGCTGCGCGCCACCGCTGCGAGCGATCAGGCCAAGATGTGGTCACAGCGATTCGGCGACGAGACCACCGGGCCGCTGGTTGTCCGAGCCGACAGGACCGAGCCGTCCAAGAACATCGTACGAGGCTTTCGCGCCTACGGCATGGTCCTGGACCGCCGTCCCGACTTGGCCGGCCGAGCACGCTTCGTCGCCTGCCTGTACCCCTCCCGCCAATCGATGGAGGAGTATCAAACCTATTCAGCCGAGGTGCGCGAGACGGCCGCACAAGTCAACAGCCGGCACCACGGGGCAATCGACCTCTTTATGGAGAACGATTTCCCACGCACCATGGGCGCGCTCATGGTCTATGACGTTCTGCTCGTTAACTCGATCATGGACGGCATGAATCTCGTTTCGAAGGAAGGCGCTGCGGTCAACGAGACCGCAGGGGTGCTCGTGCTGTCGAGAAGTGCCGGTTCGTTCAGCGAGCTAGGTGATGACTCGGTCGCCATCGATGACCCCCTCAGCGTCGAGTCGACTGCGGCGGCGCTGGAGAAGGCGCTGGACATGCCCATGGGCCAGCGCTTCGATTGCGCTGCCCGGCTCAAGGACACGGTAGGCGCGACCAAGCCCCAGGAGTGGATCAACACCCAACTCGAGGATCTTGCTGCGATCCGGGATCACGGAGAACCGTCAACCGATCCAGCGGACGTCGCCTAGCACTGCATCCGCTCGGACGGTTAGCTAACCGGCGAGCTCGCGCAGCCAGCTCAACACGCCGGAGGGCCCGTCGACGATCACGTCGGCGCGCCTGAGCAGCTCCGGAGGGGCCTCCGGAGAGCGGACCCCCACTTTGATCGTCGAAAGGCCCTCATCTTCGAGCCGATCAAGCGCGTCGAACGCCGGGAGGTCACCACGGTCATCCCCCACGAACGCCGCCCCTTCGAGTCCCGCCGAGGTCGAGCGGGCGCTCACCACATCGCCTTTGGACCAGTCCACGGGCGGGCGCAGCTCGAGCGCGCACTTTCCCGGGGCCTGGACGAGGCCGTGCTCGCCGGCAAGCTCGGCGGCCAGGGACGACATGGCCTCTGCCGCACGAGCGCGATCCGCCGCTTTGCGCCAGTGAAGGCCCACCATGTAGCCCTTGTCCTCGACCAGCAGCCCTTCGATGGCGAGTCCTTCAGCGCGGCCCTCGGCCTGGTGGAGCACCTTCTCGATCAAAGACCGGTAGGAGGCCAGCTCGTCGGAGACGCTGATGACCCCGTCGATCGAGCGCTCCGCCCCGTACAGCCCCCACAGCTCGACGTCGGGCCCAAACCAGTCGAGCAGCTCATGCGCGGTGCGACCCGATACCACCGCAATCACTCCGAGACGCCGGGACAGACGCACCATCACCGGAGGGATTCCGGCCAGGGGACGGGCGTCCGAGGGGTTGTCGACGATCTCGGACAGGGTCCCGTCGAAATCGAGGAACAGCCCGGTCTTCTCGGGCGAATCGGACCAGACATCCTGCCGCACCGTCATCGGTTGGCCTCGTCGCGGCCCACGACGACGTGGATGGTGGCGTCGGAGGAGAGATTGTCGGGCTTTAGGCCCACTTTCCAACCGAAGCGCTCCGCCAGCCTTCTCGCCGCCACCTGCGCTTCGGGATAGGACCAGAACACCGTCGTTCTCGGGTAGGTCGTCGACGCCTCAGAGACGAACGGGACTGCAAAGCCAAGAGCGACCAGACGATCGACCATCCGGTCCTGGGCGCCGGCCGATCCGATCGAATCGAGCACCTGCACGGTCACATCGTCGGTGATGAGCGGTCGCGCCTGCCCGTCGTCCTGCTCCTCAGTTTCCTCCGCGGGGCTCGGGCTGGGCGAGGGGGTCGGGCCGGCGTTCTCAGCGGGCGTCGGCGACGCGGCCGAGGACGGCTCGGCTGTCACCCGGCCCGGCTCCCGGCGCACCACGAACCACAGTCCCGCACCTACGAGTGCCGCTATGAGGACCCACGGCAGCACCCATTTCGTGACGGAACGATAAAACACCCACTGGTCGCCTGCGGAATGTCGCCCCACCCCCGGATTCTACTGAGCCGTCGCCGGGCCCCTTCGTCAAGCGCTCGGCGCCTGGGCCGTCAGCCCCGGCCCGGCGAATAGTTCGAGCCCAGAAGGCGGGCGACCCGCTGCTTTTGCCGATAGGCGCGCAGACGCTTGAGCCGCTTGACCAGTATCGGATCATGGGCCTCGGCCTCGGGTTTCTCCAACAGCTCGTTCAGCAGTTGGTAGTAACGGGTGGCGGACAGGTCGAAGTGCTCCCTGATGGCATGCTCCTTGCCTCCGGCGTGCTTCCACCACGACCGCTCGAATTCGAGGATGTCTTTGTCTTTTTGTCCGAGCACTCCCACGTCTTTAGAGTAGAGCCGCGCACCAGCCCTGCTCCGGATATCTAGGGAAACAGCCCGCGCGTCAGATGAGCTTCGGCGACCCTGCCGACACCAATCCAATGTGCGGCCTGGCGCAACGTCAGCCCCTTCTCCTTGGCCATGCTCTCGACCTCTGCGTAGGCGCGCTCCAGGATGTCCCGGAGACGATCGTTGACGTCCTCTTCGGACCAGAAGTAAGCCTGGATATCCTGGACCCATTCGAAATAGGAGACGACGACACCGCCTGCATTGGCAAGGATGTCGGGTACCACGAACACGCCCCGGTCGTTGAGGATCTTGTCCGCCTCAAAAGTGATGGGGCCGTTTGCCGCCTCACACACAATGCCCGCCCGCACCCTGTCGGCGTTCTTGACCGTCACGACACCTTCGACTGCTGCGGGCACGAGCACATCGCAATCGATCTCGAGCAGCTCCGGATTCGTGATCGAGTCTGCCCCGGGGTAGCCCGAGACCTTTCCTGCACTCTGCTTGTGCCGGTTGATGGCCTCGGGGTCGAGTCCCTTGGGGTTGTACAGGCCACCGTCGACGTCGGAGATGGCTACTACCTGACAGCCTGCGTCGTGAAGCATCTGGGCCGCGCGACCGCCGACCTTTCCGTATCCTTGGATGGCGACCGACACCTCCTCGATCGCCAGACCTCTGGAGCGAAGCGCCGAGAAGATCATGTACATGACGCCGCGGGAAGTGGCGCCTCCCCTGCCCTTCGACCCGCCGATCGCCACCGGCTTGCCGGTCACGACTCCGGGGACCGAATAGCCCTTGTTCGCCGAATAGGTATCCATGATCCACGACATGATCTCTTCGTCGGTGTTCATGTCGGGGGCCGGGATGTCCCGCTCGGGCCCGATCAGCGGAAGGATCTCGGAGGCGTAGCGCCGGGTCATTCGCTCGAGCTCGCCACGGGAGTGCTGCCTGGGGTCGACCTCGACCCCACCTTTGGCGCCACCGAAAGGTATGCCGGTCACCGCACACTTCCATGTCATCCACATCGCGAGGGCCTTGACCTCGTCGATGGTGACGTCCTGGTGATAGCGGATGCCGCCCTTCGCCGGTCCGCGGGTGACGTTGTGCTGGACGCGATGGCCCTGGTACACGCGGGTCGACCCGTCATCCATCCGGAACGGCACCGAAACCGTTAGTGCCCTCTTGGGTGCTCTCAGCAGTTGGTGAACCCCGGGAGCCAGCCCCATGAGCTCGGCGACCTCATCGAGCTGAGCCAGCGCGGTTTCCCACGCCGACTCGTATGAGGCGTCTGATCGATCCTGGCGTTCCATCAGCTCCTAGGTCCTCGTTGACCTCTTACCGGCCCGGCATCACCCTGGGTGGTTCGACGAGCTGGAGACAGGATTCGAACCTGCGACCGGCCGCTTACAAGGCGGCTGCTCTACCGGACTGAGCTACTCCAGCCTGGCACCTTCAGGGTAACGCCTTATGCCGTTTGTCTCGTGACTTGCCTGGGGCCCGTCGCCCTCTGTCCTTCCCACCTGCAGCCGGCCTTGAACCTGACCATCTTTGGGCTCTAGGCGCCGTCGCCGCTCAACCCCTCCGAACGCATTCCGGCCACGCCGGACCTGGACTCCGTCATACAGCAGTACATCGCTATGGCTCCGGCGACTGCGACATTAAGCGAGGCTAGACGGCCGCGCTGTGGTATTCGAACCAACGCGTCACAACCTTCCCGGGTCTTTGCTCCCATACCCTTGTCCTCGGAGCCCACGACGAGGCCAACGGGGGGCTCGGCGAGGTCGGACGACCAGATGTCGTCCTCTGCCTCGGAGTCGAGGCCAAGGATCCACAGCCCCGCCGACCGGGCCGTCTCCAGGGCCTGGGTGAGATTGTGAACCCGGGCCACCGGAACGATCTCGGCAGCCCCGGCGGAGACCCGCCTCACCGCGGCCGTCACCTGAACCGTGCGGCGGGCGGGAATCACCACGCCCGAGAAGCCCGCGCCGTCGGCGCTTCTGAGGAGCGACCCGAGGTTGTGTGGATCCGTAACGCCGTCCACGAACAACAGCGCCGGGGAGTCGCCTGCGAGGAGCGTCTCGAGTGGGGTGTAACGATAGCGGGCGGTCAGCGCGAGGACTCCTTGATGATTGACGTCGCCAGCAAGGCGTGCCATCTCCGAGGAGGGCACTATCTGCAACGGCACGCCGGCCCGGTCGGCGCGCCGGCGTATCTCGTTGACGATGTTGGAAGGGGCGTGTCCTTGAGCGATCAAGATCCGCTCGGCGCTCTGGCCGGCGCGCAGCAGTTCGAGGACCGGCCGGCGACCGGCGAGGACGGGAGGCGCCTCGCCCTTCACCCGCTCTCTTTGGGAACGGAGGTGAGTCGCCAGCGGGCGCCCGCAGGTGTGTCTTCGATTGCAACTCCCATGCCCGATAACCGCTTCCGGATGGCATCGGCCCGGTCGAACTCCTTGATGCGGCGCGCCTCGTCGCGAAGCTCCAACAGGTACGCAACGAGGTCACCTACCAGCTCGGGGGACTCCGTCGGTCCGAAGCTGAACCCCATCATGCTGGTCATCTCCGCAAAAGCCTCTGCGAGCGAAGACAGCACCTCCCGGTCCTCCGTCTCCCCCCTTTGCGCACCCTCGACGCGCCGATTTGCCTCGCGCACGAGTTCGTGCACCACGGCGAAAGCCTCAGACGAATTGAAATCGTCATCCAGAGCTTCGATAAAGCGCCCAATGTACTCCGCCCCGGGCCCTGCCAGCCCTTCCGCGCCCTCGGGGCGGCGGAGGAGTTGTGGCGCCGGCGGCATGTCCGGTCCGAGTGCATGCTTCGCCGTTGCGAGAAAAGTGCTCCAGCGCTCATATCCTTGAGCCGCATCGGCAAGGGACTCGTCGGAAAAGGAGAGTTGGGTACGGTAAGAGCCCGTCATAGCCCAGTAGCGCGCCACTTCTCCCGGGTAGGCAGCGACCACCTCACGTGCAAGCACGACGTTGCCAAGCGATTTGGACATCTTCACCGATTCCATCTGAACCAGACCGGCGTGCATCCAATGCCGTACAAAGGGCTCGGTCTCCGCTAGTGCCTCCGCCTGCGCAATCTCATTTTCATGGTGAGGAAAGATCAAATCGCTTGCGCCGCCGTGGATGTCAAAACCCATGCCAAGGTATTTGGTCGACATCACCGAACATTCGATGTGCCACCCGGGCCGTCCCGGGCCCCAGGGAGATGGCCACGATGGCTCGTCCACCTTCGCCGCTTTCCAAAGAGCAAAGTCGAGTGGATGGTTTTTCCCTTCATGCGGGTCAATGCGATCCCCTGCACGCATGTCCTCGAGTGAACGACCGGATAGTTTCCCGTAGCTGGAGAACTTTTCGACCGAATAGTAAACGTCACCGCTCGCTACGTATGCAACACCCCGATCGATGAGCCCCTCGATTGCCTTCACCATGTCGTCGATGTGATCGGTGGCGCGGCTCACGACATCCGCGGGGGAAACGCCCAGTGCAGCCATGTCATCTTCGAATGCGCGCGTGTATCTTGCGGTAACGGCATCCGTGGTGCTGCCCTCGACTTTCGCCCGTTCGATGATCTTGTCGTCCACATCGGTGTAGTTCATCACGTAGGTGACCTGCAGCCCTCGATACGCGAGATACCGGCGTATGAAGTCGAACCAGAGAAAGGTGCGGGCGTTGCCGATGTGGATCAGGTTGTACACCGTCGGGCCACAGACATACATCGAAACGCGTCCGGAATCGCGCGTGTCCAGCTCGACTATCTTGCGCAGGCGCGAATCGTGAAAACGGATGCTCATAGCCCTTAGCTTAAGTCTGGTCCACGAGGACTACGGCGATTGCAGCAATGCCTTCTCCCCGGCCGATGAGCCCAAGCCCGTCTGTCGTCGTTGCTTTGATCGACACTTCGGACGCGGGCAACCCCAGGGCTTGGGCGACGCCTGCCGACATCTCGTCTCGGTACGGTGCCAATTTGGGCGACTGGGCAACGACCGTCCCGTCGACGTTTCCTATCCGGCATCCGTTGTCTCTCAGAGCTCGAGCGGTGATACCCAGAATGTCGAGGCTCGAGGCCTCCCGCCAGCGGTCGTCGGGAGGGAACATGGTCCCGAGATCCCCGAGCCGTCCCGCGCCCAGCAGGGCATCGGCGATGGCATGACTCAGCACATCGGCGTCCGAGTGCCCACTCAAGCCGGGCGAGCCGGGAATGGCGACACCGCCGAGGATCAGCGGCCTTCGGGAGTCGAAGGCATGGCAGTCGAACCCCAACCCCACACGGCTCATCGCCAAACGCCAGTCCCACCAGCCGCCCGTGACGGAGTCAATGTCCGGGCCCCATCGCCGGGGAGATCACGCCCGACTGAGCCATTGCCTCGGCCAGCATGAAATCGGCCCCCGAGGAGATCTTGATATTGGCGCGGGCCCCGGCGATCACGGAGATGCTTCCCCCGCACTTGGCCACGAGTTGCGCGTTGCCACGTGCTCTGCCGCCCTCTAAGTGCGCCCGCTCGTGAGCCTGCTGCAACACACCACAGTCCCACGCCTCGGGCGTCTGGGCGCGCCACCACCCGGTTCGGTCGACAGTCGACTCCACCCGGGTTGACCGGGTGAGCTTGAGAGTCTCGTCTAGAGGCACCGCACAGATGGCCCCGTCAGACGACTGCAGCGCGTCGGTGACCTTCACGATCAGATCGTGGGTCACGAACGGCCTCGTTACGTCGTGGATCACAACCGACGGAGACGCCACGATTTGCAGGGCGCGGCGCACCGACGAAAGGCTCGAAGTCATTCCCGCGATGAGCTCCACCACACTGTAGGGGCGGCACACCTCGGCGGCCTGCTCCTTCAGCTCCGGGGGAACCACGACCACGACGGGTTCGCATCCCGCGTGCAGAAGCGTTCTCAACGACCAGTCCACCAGGGCCCGGGCCCCGAGTTCGCGGAGATGCCACTGCGGCGCCCCCGGGGACGAGCTCGGCCTCCCGTTGGAACCGAGTGCGGTCAGGATCGCCGCACTGGGAGCCTCGCCTATCCGAGCACCTCGTCCAGCAGCCTCTCGGCTTCCTCCTCGTCACAGCCGTTGGAGAAGGTGAGCTCGGAAACGAGTATCTGCCGGGCCTTGACCAGCATCCGCTTCTCTCCGGCAGAAAGGCCTTTCTCTTTGTCCCGTTGGTGGAGGCTGCGTACGACGTCGGCCACCTTGTAGATGTCGCCCGAGCGAAGCTTCTCGACATTGGCTTTGAACCGCCGGGACCAGTTGGTGGTGTTTGTGGTTTCTTCCTGCTTTCTGAGTACCTTGAAAACTTTGGGCACTTCTTTGGCCGGTGTTATCTCGCGAATGCCAACGTCTTCGGTGGAATCAATCGGCACCATCAGCGTCAGCTCGCCATATGCAAGCTTGAGAATGTAGTAATCGCGGCTCTCACCGAACATCTCTTTCTGCTCGAGCCCTTCGATTATTGCCGCCCCATGATGGGGGTAGACGACCTTATCCCCTACGTGGAAACGCACCTAGATACATCCCTTCCTGGAGGTCGATAGAGGCTACAGGGCTTGGTCGGATTTGGCGGAACTCTTCCCATAGCTCTTAACCAAGGTTAGCACGACCCGTAGGCACCACCGATTAGCGCCTCGACGCTATGAACATTCCTGCCGCTCTCCCTTTTCGCGCCACCAGGGCATCAAGAACAGCCCCTAGGTACCGGTGCAGGCGTGCCATGCATCCCCGATGTCACCCACACTGATCTCTTCCATCCCCGAGCTGGACCGTTCGCTTCCGCGCGGAACAAGCGCGGTGCGGAATCCCATTCGCAGAGCTTCATCGACGCGCCGTTGGGTTGCAGGCACCCGCCTGATCTCACCGCCGAGCCCGACCTCGCCGAAAGCGGTGATCGTCTGATCGATGCAGACACCGCTCTTGGCCGACAACAAGGCGAGGCTCAGTGCCAGGTCGGCGGCGGGCTCGCGTACAGCAAGACCTCCCGCAGCAGCAGCAAACACGTCCTGGGAATGGAAACTTTCGTCACAACGCTCCGATAACACTCCCAGCAACAGCGTCAATCGGCGGCCGTCGACACCAATCGCAACGCGTCTCGGCTGTGCCTGGGGAGTGGGCGTCAGCAACGCCTGCAGCTCTACAAGGACGGGGCGTGATCCCTCGAGGCAGGGAAAGACCATCGACCCGGGTATTCCGGGAAGGCGATCCGCCAGCATCATTGCGGAAGGGTCCTCGACCGGCTCGAGCCCCGAAGCCCCGAGCTTGAGGACTCCCGTTTCGGTGCAGGACCCGAAACGATTCTTGGACACCCTCAAGGTCCGCAGGCTGCCATCGCGCTCGCCGTCCAGGGTGATCACCGCGTCGACGACGTGCTCGAGAGCCTTGGGGCCGGCGACCGCACCCTCCTTCGTGACGTGGCCGACCATCACGACCACGGTCCCGGTTTGCTTTGCATGCGCAACCAGAGTCGACGCGCATTCGCGCACCTGAAGCACCGATCCCGCCGCCGCTTCGAGCCCGCCATCGCGCAGGGTCTGCACGGAATCGACCACGACGACGTCCGGTCGTTGACTCAGTGAGGCCGCCAGCACCTCTTCGAGCGCCGAGGAGGCCGCCACCAGAAATCGGTCGGCCGCCACATTGAGTCGAGCGCCGCGCAGCGCCACCTGTGCCACCGATTCCTCGCCCGTCATTAGAAGTGCGCGCCGCCCCTGCGCGATGACGCCGTCCATGAGTTGCAGCACAAGGGTGGATTTGCCGATCCCGGGTTCGCCGGCGAGCAGGATGGCGCTACCGGCGACGAGGCCACCGCCGAGCACCCGATCGAGCTCACCCATGCCGGTGGCCACACGCTGGGGAGGCGGTCCATCGTGTACGAGCGAGGTGATCGCAGGACTGGACGTGGATGTAGCCGAAGACCGGGCGCTGCTCCACTCGCCGCACTCAGGGCAGCGCCCGAACCATCTGGCAGAGGTAAATCCGCAGGCCCCACAGACGTGCTCGGCGCCGGCGGCGCGGGAGGCGAAGTCCTGGGCGGTCAGACGCATGGCCTCAACCTAGTGAGGCCGTGAGACAAAAATGAGAGCGGGGCTTTTGGCAGCCTTGCGCAAGACGCGCAGGGGGCCCGGCGCTTCGGGCGGGCCGGAGCATGGGCAGTGCGTCGAGAAGCGGGACTCGTGCGGTTGACCACGCCATGATGTGGCTGGACGCACGAGAAGCCTTTCCGCGCGCCGTCAACCACGTGCAGCAGCCGGGCGAGGGTCACGCGGCCCGGCGTGCCCGGGCCAGAGGGCCTGGGCCCCCTGGCCTTTAAGCAGACCGGTTCAGGGTTCGGGCAGCGACTCCGAATCCCCTTCGCCGACACCCGCCAGTTCGACCGGCGGGTGATCCGGGGATCGCTCGGTCTTGCGAAAGACGATCTCGTCCTCGCCCTTGTCGTTGGGCTCGACGTCCACGATGATCGTGTCGCCCGCCTCGTATTCCTTCCACAGGATCTTCTCGGACACAGGATCCTCCACCAAGCGCTGAATCGACCGACGGAGCGGCCTGGCCCCCAAGGCCGGGTCATAGCCGCGCTTGGCCAGGAGTGTCTTGCTGGCGTCGGTGAGCTCGATCGCCACATCACGGCTTTCGAGCTGATTCGACACCCGCCTGATCAGCTGATCGACGATGGACTTGACCTCGGCCTCCGAAAGCTCGTGGAACACGATGACCTCGTCGATGCGGTTGAGGAACTCGGGCCGGAAGTTCCGCTTGAGCTCCTCTTCGACCCGCTCTCGCATTTTGTCGTAGGTGAGCTCGGAGCTCGCCTGGCCGAACCCCATCGCCGGCTTCCTCAAATTCTGGGTGCCCAGGTTCGAGGTCATGATGATCACAGTGTTCTTGAAGTCGACCGTGCGTCCCTGGGCATCGGTGAGCCGGCCATCTTCGAGGATCTGCAGCAGGGTGTTGAAGACATCCGGATGCGCCTTCTCGATCTCGTCCAGCAGCACCACGGAATAGGGACGGCGCCGGACGGCCTCGGTCAGCTGACCACCCTCTTCGTAACCCACGTATCCCGGCGGCGAACCCACGAGCCGGCTGACGGTGTGCTTCTCCATGTACTCGCTCATGTCCAACTGGATGAGCGCGTTCTCGTCGCCGAAGAGAAATTCGGTCAGCGCCTTCGCCGTCTCGGTCTTGCCGACGCCGGAAGGTCCAAGGAATATGAACGACCCCGCCGGGCGCTTGGGATCCTTGAGCCCCGCACGCGTACGCCGGATCGAGCGTGACACCGCGCCGATTGCGTCTTCCTGCGAAACGATGCGCTTGTGCAGCTCTTCTTCCATCCGCAGGAGCTTGGTGGTCTCCTCCTCGGTCAAAGAGGTGACCGGGATACCCGTCCATGACGACAGGACCTCTGCTATCTCTTCTTCGTTGACCTCTGCCAGCGCCTCTCCCTCCGCGGTGCGCCACTCGACCTCTTTGAGAGAGCGTTCCTCGATCAGCTGCTTCTCTTCGTCTCGATAACCCGCGGCGCGCTCGAAATTCTGAGATTCGATCGCCTCTTCCTTGTGCCGCCTTACCTCGACGATGCTGTCCTCGAGCTCGCGGTAGTCGGGCGGCGCCCCCATCCTGCGGATGCGAAGACGCGAACCTGCCTCATCGATGAGATCGATCGCCTTGTCGGGCAGGAAGCGGTCCGAGATGTAACGATCTGCGAAGTTTGCCGCAGCAACCAGCCCCTGGTCCGTTATCTGGACGCGATGGTGGGCTTCGTAACGGTCACGCAATCCCTTGAGGATCTCGATGGTGTGCGGGACGGTGGGCTCCGGCACCTTGATGGGCTGGAAGCGCCGCTCGAGGGCAGCGTCCTTCTCGAGATGTTTGCGGTACTCATCGAGCGTCGTTGCACCGATCGTCTGCAGCTCACCGCGCGCCAGCATCGGCTTGAGGATGCTCGCCGCGTCAATGGCGCCTTCGGCCGCACCAGCACCGACCAGGGTGTGGAGCTCGTCGATGAACAGGATGATGTCGCCGCGCGTCTTGATCTCCTTGAGCACCTTCTTGAGGCGTTCTTCGAAGTCACCGCGATAGCGGGAGCCCGCCACCAGAGCGCCAAGGTCGAGCGTGTACAACTGCTTGCCCGTGATCGTCTCGGGCACTTCGCCGCGGACGATCTTCTGTGCCAGACCCTCGACCACGGCGGTCTTCCCGACCCCGGGCTCGCCTATGAGCACAGGGTTGTTCTTGGTGCGCCGTGACAGCACCTGCATCACCCGTTCGATCTCTTTTTCCCGCCCGATCACAGGATCGAGCTTGTTCTCGGCCGCCAGTTGGGTGAGGTTGCGTCCGAACTGGTCGAGCACGAGCGAGCCCTGCTGTGTCTGGCTCGTGCCTCCGCCTGCAGCTTCTTTGGATCCGGAGTATCCGGACAGCAGCTGGATGACCTGTTGGCGAACCCGTCCGAGGTCTGCGCCGAGCTTGACGAGCACCTGGGCGGCCACACCTTCGCCCTCGCGAATCAATCCGAGCAGAATGTGCTCGGTGCCGATGTAGTTGTGCCCGAGCTGGAGCGCCTCTCTCAGCGACAGCTCGAGGACCTTCTTGGCCCGGGGGGTGAATGGGATGTGACCCGAGGGTGGCGACTGCCCCGCGCCGATTATCTCCTCGACCTGTTGGCGAACCTTCTCCAACGAGATTCCGAGCGATTCGAGCGCCTTAGCGGCGACCCCCTCACCCTCGTGGATCAACCCGAGCAGGATGTGCTCGGTGCCGATGTAATTGTGGTTGAGGAGCCTTGCCTCTTCTTGAGCGAGTACGACGACCCTGCGGGCCCTGTCGGTGAACCTTTCGAACATGGGGCCGCTCCTCCTTAGTCTGGTGCAACCTGGCCTGGCGGTCCTGTCGGTGGTTTAGTGCTGAGACCACTCTTCCGGCCCCCACCCATTATACGAAGAGAGGCCGCTTACCCCGGGCCCCGCTCGTCCGAGGCCACAACCGGCTGTCGCATCATTTGCTTTACCGAGTTCAACACTTCCGCCGGGACATTCGTTCCCCGGTCAGTGGACCGGATCCGATCGCGGCGTGCCGACTCCGAAGCGGGGCAGTGCGCCGTTCGGGCGCCGCCACAGATACCGGACGGCGCCCCGGCCAGGAGCGGCGGGGTCAAAGGTCCGGCTCAGTGGCACCCACGGCATCGCGCCGGGAAGGCGCTCCCGTTCGGGAACCCGGATCCCCGGACGGGGGATGACCCACAGGCCAACCGTGCCGGGCTCCACCGCGAGATGGTCGAGCGGGCTGAAGGTGGCGGTCATTCCGCCGAAGCGAGCCCCTCGGGCGGCTTCGAGCGACGAGGCGAGATCGTCGCCGGATTGCGAGCGAGCGGCCACCCAGCCGATCATCCCCACGGCCTGGTACGCCCTCAGCTCCCATCCGTAGGGCACAGCGCCCCACCAGTCGACGAACGCCGATCGCCACCTCTTGAAGCCCGGCACAGGGAGGTAGTGGGCGCCGCGCGCATAGCTCTCAGCCGCAACCGTCCCCGGAGGAAGACCAACACCGGGGGTGAGCCCGAGGTCGAAGAGCATGACCTGAGGCCTCCACGGCGACGCGCGGCCCTCGGCCGCCCGGGACCCGATCCTGGCCGCTCTGGTCGAGCGGTAGAGCGCCCCCATCTCCTCGAGCCCAACCTCGAGCCGCTCAACCAGGCCCGGACCGCCGGCGACGACGAGCGCCTCTGTCCTCCGGCGCCTGAGCCGGGACAGGAGCTCGGCCACGTTGTCGGCACCGGGCCTGTAGCCGACCCATCCGGCGCGCCGGCCTCCCGCCTCGGACAGGGCGCGTTGCAGGGCGCGGCGTGCGACTCGGCCGGAGGCCGACCTCTCCATGAGCACACCCGTCGTCCTGTAAGCGCGGTCTTCGAGGATGTATGCAGCCAGGCGCTCTGCCTGCCAGGAGATCGGTGGTGACACCTGGAAGAGGTGGGATGGGGCCCCTCTCACGGCGCCGGGGAGGTCGCCGAAGCAGAGGATCGCCGGCACACCGGCCTCGGAAAGAGCGCCCTCCGCCCGATGGAGCGCCTCGGGCGGACCCGCATATACCACTCCCACGGTGGCGCGCTCGGCGGCCAGGCGCTCGACCAGAGCCAGCGCCGTGTCCGGGTCGCCGTGGTCGTCGAGTGTGACGAGCTCGAACGGCTCTTTTTGCGCGGGCAGAGAGCGATTGAGGACGTTGACCCCCAGGTCGGCGCCCTCGAAGGCGTCGTCTCCCCGCTGTGCCCCGGGGCCGGTCATCGTGCCGACAAGACCGACTACGGGGCCCTGCTCCGTGCGGGGAGCTTCGACGGGCACGCGCGGCGCGACCTCAGGGTCACCGGTCCCGAGCTCGCAGGCGGACAGGAGGAAAAGGACTGCGGACATGAGGGCGCCCCTCCCGAGACGGCCGCGTGGGGATGGTCGAGGACGAGGCTCGTCGAGCGCCGATGCGGTCAACCTTCCGGCTTCAAGGTCGGCCACAAGATGACCTCCCGAATGGACGGTGTGTCGGTGAGGAGCATGAGCAGCCGGTCTATCCCGAGCCCGAATCCTCCGGCAGGGGGCATCCCGTAAGCCAACGCCTCGAGAAAATCCTCGTCCGGGAGCGTGGCCTCCTCATCGCCTGCGGCCCGGGCAGCAGCCTGAGCATGAAACCGCCGGCGTTGCTCTTCGGGATCATTCAGCTCTGAATAGATGGGCGCGAGCTCGACTCCCTTCATCACCAGGTCCGCGTGCTCGGTGAAACCCGGGATGGTCCTGTGGTTTCTTGCAAGAGGGGAAACGTCCTTGGGGAATCCGGTCACGAACACGGGCCCGATCAGCTTTTTTTCGGCGCACGTCTCATATATCTCGGCGAGGACCTTGCCCGGGGGCCAGGCCGGGTCCACACGGACACCAAGCCCTTCTGCCTCGTCGCGCACCCCGTCCCAGTGCTTCTCGTACCACGCCTCGGTCAAATCGAGCCCGGTGGCTTCCGCAATAGCCTCGAACATGGTGACGCGCCTGAACGGGGGATTGAGCCCGAGGTCCGGAGCGCCCTCGGGCATCGCCTCGCCGACGGCCCGGGCTATCGCCACCACCAGGGATTCCACCAGCGACATCGTGCGGTGATAGTCGACGTAGGCCTCGTAGGCTTCGAGCATTGTGAACTCGGGGTTGTGCCTAGCCGAGACCCCCTCGTTGCGGAAGCTGCGGTTCAGCTCGTAGACCTTCTCCAGACCGCCGATCAGCAGGCGCTTTAGGTGCAACTCCGGCGCAATCCGAAGGTAGAGCTCCATATCCAACGCGTTGTAGTGCGTGGAGAACGGACGGGCGACGGCGCCGCCCGCGATGGGATGGAGCAGCGGCGTCTCGACTTCGAGGAAGCCCTCACCCCCGAGAAGCCGGCGGATCGCGGCATTGGCCCCCGCCCGGGCCTCGACCAGGCGACGAGACTGTGAGTTGAAGATCAGATCGAGATGGCGCTGCCGGTACCGGGACTCGACATCGGTGAGCCCATGCCACTTCTCCGGCATCGACCGCCGGCAGGGCGCAAGCAGTTCGAAGGAACCGACTTTGACCGAGAGCTCCCCACGCCGGGTCTTCATCACGCGTCCTTCCGCCCCGACGATGTCGCCCACGCTCAAGCCGCCGAACTCCGCCACGCGCTCCGATCCGAGGACGTCCGTCTGCGCAAACAACTGGACCTCACCGGTGGTGTCTTCGAGATCGGCGAAGGAGACCTTGCCGTGGCGGCGCAGCGTTCGGAGCCGGCCCGCCACCCTCACCGGGTCGTCCGGCGCCTCGGTGCCGGGCTCGAGCGACTCCCACCTGCCGCGTAGCTCCTCGGTGGTCGCCGTGCGCCCGTAAGCGTACGGGTAGACCTGGTCGTGCTCAGACCCCACGGCCGCCGGCTCCTTTCCTCGGATGCGCGCGGCCGGCCACGGCGCGCCCGGGCGGCCCCGGGGGCTCCGCTGTTTCTGCGGTGGGCACCTCGACCCCATCGGGCTCGTCCCGAACCCCTGCGAAGTTGCGCTCGAAAATCAGGCGCAGACCGTTCAGCGTCAGCGCCGGCTCGATGTGGTCGACCCCCCGGCAATGCTCGACCACGGTACCCGCGAGGCCGCCGGTGGCGACAACCGAGACCCCCTTCTCGTCGCCGCCGCCCATCTCGAATGCGACGCGCTCGATCAGACCGTCGACGAGGGATGCGGTTCCGAAGATGACGCCGGACTGCACGCTGTTGATCGTGTTCCTGCCTATCGCGCACTCAGGCGCCACAAGCTCGACGCGCTGAATCTGGGCAGTGGCGGAGAACAGCGCTGCGGCCGAGGTGTCGATACCGGGGGCAATGGCTCCCCCGAGATACTGGCCCACCTCAGAGACCGCGTCGACGGTGATGGCGGTACCGAAATCAACCACGACCACCCCTTCGTCCGGGTACATCTCGTGCGCAGCAACTGCGTTGGCGATGCGGTCGGCGCCGACCTCCCGGGGATGGTCGGTCATGACTTTGATGCCCGTCCTGGTTCCAGGCTCGACCACTAAAGGAGGGAAACCGAAATACTTGAGCGCCATCTCCCTGAGCTCCTGGGTTGCCGGCGGGACCACTGAGGAGATCACGACGCCGGTTATCGAGCGGGTGAACGAGAGGCTCGCCAGCGACAGGAACTGACCGAACATGAGTGCAAGCTCATCGGCGGTTCGCCCAGCATCGGTCGAGGCACGCCACTCGTACAGCAATTTTCCCCGGTCGAAGACCCCTAGATGGGTCTGGGTGTTACCGACGTCAACCGCGAGCAGCATCCCCTCAGACCTCCTCGCCGCCGGGCGAAGGCCAGAGGAGGTTGTCGATCAGGCGGGTGGCGCCGACCCGTACGGCGCCGGCGATCAACGCGGGGCCGCCGTCCTTCGGCGCGTCGAAGGTGTCGGGGTCGACGACTCGTGCGTAATCGAGCGCGACTCCGGGCTCGGAGGACACCGTCGCAGCCATCGCGTCCTCGGCTGCCCCTGCTCCATTCCCACTTTCCAGGGCGGCGCGACCGGCGAGAAGTGCCCGGTGGAGCACCGTGGCCCGGACGCGCTCTTCGGACGAGAGGTAGGCGTTGCGCGAGCTGATCGCGAGCCCGTCGGGGGCCCGGACGGTCGGACAGGCGTGGATCTCCACGGGGAATCGCAGATCTGTCACCATCCTCTTTACGAGAGCAAGCTGCTGTGCGTCCTTCTGCCCGAACCAGGCTCCGTCGGGCCGGACCAGATTGAACAGCTTAGCGACGACGGTGAGCACTCCGTCGAAGTGGCCGGGGCGGGCGGCGCCCTCGAGCACCGCCCCCAGCGGCCCGGCGCTCACCGTGACCATTCCGGGATGGCCCGGAGGGTAGATCTCCGAAACGGCCGGCCGGAACACCACGTCGACTCCGGCCTGGGCAGCAAGGTCGAGGTCGCGGCCCTCGGCCCGCGGATAGCCGACGTAGTCCTCTCCGGGCCCGAACTGCAGAGGGTTGACGAAGATACTCAGGACCACCATCTCCGATCCCGTTCGGGCGGCCGCCGCCAATGCAAGGTGACCCTGATGGAGCGCCCCCATCGTGGGCACGAATCCAACCGCTCTCCGTGGCCCCGCCTCCAGCGCACGCCGCAGCTCGTCCACAGCAGCAACAACCTTCATCTGAGATCCGTCGCCCCGGGCGCCTTGGAGGCCGCGACACCGGGGAGACAACTAGGCGAAGGCCTCGAGCAGCCGTACCTCGCCCTCGGCCTCCGGAAGCGAGGTCGCATACGGATCCCCCCACGGATCGGTCAGAGCGGGTTCGATCTCGAGGAGCGGCGTCAGCACGAAGCGTCGCTCCCTGATCCTGGGATGGGGGATCTTCAGGCCGGGCTCGGACACTTTCTCGTCGCCGAAGAGCAGGATATCCAGGTCCATGACCCGGGGCCCCCAACGCGCGTCGTCGGGGCCCCGCCCCAGCCGGCGCTCCACCTCCTTGCAGACCGCCAGCAGCGCCCGGGTCTCCAGGTCGGTGAAGATGCGCACTGCGAGATTGACGAAGGAGCGCTGTGGCGGGCCTCCCACCGGAGACGTCTCGTACAGACTCGAAACCGTCTCGATCTTGATGTCCGGTCCCTCTTCGAGCGCGGCCACGGCACGGCGACAGAAACCGGTCCTGTCGCCCACGTTCGAACCCATCCCGATGTAGGCGGTAACCATCGAAGCTCATGCCTCCTGTGACGCCCGGTAGTGCATTCTCGCATCCTCCCGGAGTGAAACACGGCACCAGCTCCGCTCAACCTCAGGTCGGCTCTCCCGGCGTGCCCCCGGCTTTGATCGCCTCGGTCATCCGAACAACCTGAGTCATGGCTTCGATGTCATGCACCCGCACGATCTGGACACGCTGCGCGACCGCCCAGGCGACGGTTGCCGCGGTCCCATAGACACGCCGAGCGGTCGGGACATCGAGCACCGCTCCGATCAATGACTTACGGGAAGTCCCTGCGAGCAGCGGAAAGCCCAAATCGGCGAGCTCGCCGATGCGTTTCAAAAGCTCGAGGCTCTGCCCGGCGGTCTTGGCGAAGCCGATCCCTGGATCGAGCACGATGCGATCGGGGCCCACGCCCGCCGCTTTCAGGCTCTCGGCGCGCCGTCCCAGATAGCCGGCCACCTGGCCCACGAGATCGTCGTAGGCCGTCAACGACGTCATCGTCTCGGCGGTGCCGCGCGAGTGCATGACCACAACCGCGACCCCGTCCGGGCCCGAAGCCGCTGCCGTGTCGGTCAGATCCTCGACTGCATCCTCACCGCCGGTGTCATTGATGATCGAAGCGCCCGCCGCCACTGCCCTTCTGGCGACCTCTGCCTTACGGGTATCAACTGAGACGGGGGCATCGAGCTGGGGCGCCAGCGCCTCGATCACAGGAAGCACGCGCCGGATCTCCTCGCTCGTCGACACCGGAGCGGCACCGGGGCGAGTCGACTCGCCACCCACATCGATGATGGTTGCGCCCTCGGCAATCATCTGGTGGGCGCGCTCGAGGGCGAGCGCGTGGTCGAAGTAGGCGCCCGCGTCCGAAAACGAGTCCGGGGTGACGTTCAGCACGCCCATCACGGCGACGCGCTGCAGATCCAAGACGAACCGACCACACCGGAGATTCACCGCTCTCGCCCGCCCGCCGGCCTACCAGTGAGGATGACGCTCGAGCAGTTCTGAGACTTGATCGGTCGGCAGCGGCGGAGCGAAGTAGTGGCCCTGAGCCAGGTCACATCCGAGCGCCCGTATGGCCGCCATCTGCTCTGCAGTCTCCACTCCCTCCGCCACCACGTGTAATCCCAACGACTTGGCCAGAGTGACGATCGCCCGCACGATGGCGAGATCTCCCGGATCCCGGGCTATCCCGGCCACGAAGTTCCTGTGGATCTTCAATGCGTCGACATCCAGGTTCTTGATGTAGTTGAAGGATGAGTAGCCCGTGCCGAAATCGTCGACACTCAACCCGACACCGAGAGAATGCAGGGTGGCCAAGGCGTCCAACGCACTGTCGGCATCCTCCATCATGGCACTCTCGGTTATCTCGAGGAAGAGGTGAGAGGGCTCGATACTGGATGTGTTGATCGCATCCCTGACGGTGTGAACCAGATCGGAATGCGACAGTTGGTGTGCCGAGATGTTGACCGACACGACCATCGCCTCGCCGATCGACTCGGCCCACCGGGCCGCCTGACGGCAGGCCTCACCCAGTACCCACTCCCCGATCGGAAAGATCAAGCCGATCTCCTCGGCGGCCGGGATGAAGGCGTCGGGCTCCAACAATCCCTTCTCCGGGTGGGCCCAGCGCAAGAGTGCCTCTGCTGCGACGATCTCGCCGGTCTCCAGGCGGATCTCGGGCTGGTAGAAGAGGCGCAGCTCTCCTCTCTCGAGCGCCCGATGAAGGGCGTTGTCGTCGTCCAGGCGATTGGAGGACCGCTCGTGCAACGCCGGGGTGAACAGCTCGTACCGGCCTTTACCTTTCTCCTTCGCGTCGTACATCGCGGCGTCGGCGTCCCGGATGAGGCCTTCCGGATCGGTCGCGGCTCGTTGTCCGGCAACCGCCACCCCGATGCTGGCGTTGCTGAAGACCTCGCCTTCGTCCAGTGAGAACGGCCTTGCCATGGCCTGGGAGATTCGAGCCGCGATGGCGGTGGCGCCCTCTTTCCCGGGCACATCCTCACAGAGGATGGTGAATTCGTCTCCTCCGATGCGCGCGGCGCTGTCCCCGGGCCGCACAGATTCCCGGAGCCGCGTTGCAACCGCCCTCAGAAGCCGGTCGCCGGCAGCGTGTCCCATGCTGTCGTTCACCCGCTTGAAGCGATCGAGATCCATGAACAAGACGGCAACCTCTTTTGAGCTCCGCTCGAGCCGAGCCAATGCGACCGACAGTCTGTCGACGAACAGGTTCCTGTTGGGGAGTCCCGTGAGCGGGTCGTGCAGGGTTTGATGGGTCAACTCCACCTGCATCTGCTTCAATTCGCTGATGTCGTGCACCTGGCAGATGAAGCGCGCCGGCTTCCCGTTGTCGCACACGGTCGACACGCACCATAGGCCCCACACCGGATAACCGTTGGCATGGATGAAGCGGCCCTCAGTCTGATAGCTGGAGATCTCTTCGGCCAGCATGCGCCGAAGAGCGAGATCGGCTTCGAGGTCGTCAGGGTGGGTCAACTCTTGAAAGGTGGTTGCCCGTAGCTCGTGCTCGGAGTAGCCGACGAACTCACAAAGGGCATGGTTCACGTCGATGAACACTCCCTCGACGTCCACGAGAGCCACGCCCGTCCTGGAATTGCCGAACGTGTTGTGGAATGAGAAGTCCTGGTCAAGCAGCGGAGTCCCATCCCGGGGCTCAGGAATCGAACGCGAGACCGGGCTGGGGCCCGTGTCTTTAGCGCCCATATGAGTCCCAACCTATCCGTAGTCGAACGACTTCGCAAGGGCGCCACCTGGGCGGTTGGTTGACCGGCGCACGGCGCGGGACCGGTTAGGCCGAAAGAGAGAGCCTAGGCTTCGCCCCAACTCGGCTTGGGGGCGGGCAGGGTTCGCCGTGAACGCCGGACACCGGTCTGGGACTCTTCTTGTGTCTCACCAGTTTGCCCGCCCGCCTGGGCCTTGCGGCGCAGCCGCCGTCGCTCGATCGGGTTGGCCGGGGACTGCTTGGCAACCTCGGCGAGGATCTCCGACACCTCGGACCGTTCCAGGGACTCTTTCTCGAGCAGCCTGGTCACCATCGCATCGAGCTTGTCTCTGTACTTGGTGACGATGTCGCGGGCCTCATCGTGCGCCTCGTCCACCAGCCGGCTGACCTCACGGTCGATCTTAGCGGCAACGACATCCGAATAGTCCTGGACATGCCCGAAGTCACGGCCCAGGAACGGTTGCGACTCGTTCTGCCCGAGTGCGAGCGGCCCGAGCTCGGACATGCCGAACTCGGTCACCATTTGACGGGCGATGCGGGTGCACCGCTGAATGTCGTCCTGTGCGCCGGTGGTGGGTTCGTCGAAGACGGTCTCCTCCGCCACCCGTCCACCCAGCAACATCGCGAGCTGATCTATGAGCTCGGAGCGCGTGACCAGGAAGCGGTCCTCGGTGGGAAGGTTCAGGGTGTAGCCGAGCGCGCGGCCTCGCGAAACGATCGAAACCTTGTGGACGGGATCCGCGTTTGGAAGCGCATGCGAGACCAGTGCATGGCCCGCCTCGTGATAGGCGATTACCTTTCTCTCCTTTTCTGATATGACTCGGCTCCGTCGCTCAGGGCCGGCGAGGACACGGTCTATTGCCTCCTCGAGCTCCCCCATCCCGATTTCGCTTCGGGAAAAGCGCGCTGCCAGAAGTGCGGCCTCGTTGACGACGTTCGCCAGGTCCGCACCGGTAAAGCCCGGCGTGCGGCGCGCCAGGACCTCGACGTCGATGTCCTTGGCCAGCGGCTTTCCCCTGGTGTGCACTTTGAGGATGCCCGTCCGTCCGTTGAGATCGGGGCGGTCGACCACGATCTGACGGTCGAAGCGGCCCGGTCTCAGGAGCGCGGGGTCGAGGATGTCCGGCCGGTTCGTCGCCGCAATCAGGATCACGCCGCCCTTGACGTCGAACCCGTCCATCTCGACCAGCAGCTGGTTGAGCGTCTGCTCACGCTCGTCGTGGCCGCCCCCCAGACCTGCCCCCCGGTGGCGTCCGACGGCGTCGATCTCATCCATGAACACGATCGACGGAGCGTTCGACTTGGCCTGCTCGAAGAGGTCGCGCACCCGGCTGGCGCCCACGCCGACGAACATCTCGACGAAGTCCGAGCCCGAGATCGAAAAGAACGGCACCCCGGCCTCGCCCGCGACCGCGCGCGCAAGCAGCGTCTTGCCGGTCCCGGGTGGGCCGAACAACAGCACTCCCTTGGGGATCTTTGCGCCCATGGCCTGGAACTTCTGCGGGGCCTGCAGGAACTCCTTGATCTCCTCGAGCTCCTCGACCGCCTCGTCCAGACCGGCGACATCGGAGAAGGTGATCTTGGGTTGGTCCTTGGTGACGAGGCGCGCCTTGGACTTGCCGAACGACATCACCCGGTTGCCGCCTCCCTGCATCTGCTGCATGAGGAAGAAGAAGAACCCAACGATGATCAGGATTGGCAGGAATTGGAACAAGACCGACAGGAGGAACGAACCCATCTGAGGATCGGCGGAAACGTCCACACCGTTCTTCCGGGCGAGGTCGGCGAAGTCGTCGACGGTGTCGTGGGGAAGGAAGACCTCGTACTGGCCGGTCCCGTCGGACAGGTCCCCGATCACCTTTTCGTCCTTGGTCAAGAACTTGGCGGTGTCGATGTCTTTGTCCTCGACCATTCCCACCCACGTATTGACCGAATCGATCTGCTCGGGCCCCTGGGCGCTCTGGCGGTAGATATTGAAGACCCACACCACCGCGATGATCAACACCAGGTAGAAGATTGCGGAACGGAAGATGCGGTTCATCGTGTTTTCACCCTAGCAGCCCCCTATGACTACCTAGATTGGCCCTCCCTCCCGAATTGGAGCCCATATTCGATTGGTCAGCGAGGTGACTCTCCCCCGTATGCCTCTGGTCTAAGCACACCTATGTAAGGGAGATTGCGATACCTCTCCGCGAAGTCGAGGCCGTACCCCACCACGAACACCGACGGAATGACGAAGCCGGCGTACTTCACCTCGAACGGCACCGCTTGCTGACCCTGCTTCCACAGAAGTGAGCAGATCTCGAGCGACGCCGGCCTACGCGCCTTCAGGTAACGCAACAGATAGGAGATCGTGAGACCGGAGTCGACGATGTCCTCGACCAGGAGCACATGGCGGCCGGTGACCTCGTAGTCGAGGTCCTTCAGTATCCGGACCACTCCCGAGGACTTGGTGGCGGTGCCGTAGGACGACACGGCCATGAAGTCGAAGTCGATCGGGATGCTAAGCGAGCGAGCCAGGTCGGCCATGAACACGAAGGCGCCCTTGAGAACTCCGACCAGGAGAACACCGTCGTCTCCGTAGTCGCCTGTGATGGCGGCGGCAAGCTCGGTAATCTTGGCCCTGATCTCGTCTTCGGAGATGAGAACCTTCTCGATGTCCGGATGGACCCTCTCAGTCATGGCTTGTCGACCGAGCCGGGCGTCGCCGCGTAGCCACGGTCGATCACGACGGTATCGGAGGAGACATCCATCTTTATGCCCTCGGCAACGGCGAACGAGGCGGGGGTGACCGTGTCGTCCTCCAATCGGTCGAGGACGGCCTCGATTCCGCCCGAACGATCTCGAACCCGTCCCACCGCATGCTCCAACAACCGCCGCCGGAGCCCTCGGGGAAGCTTGACCAGATCCGGCGTCGTCAGTTGCACGCCCGTCTCCGCAGAGGTGGCCATTCTGGGATAGAGGCGGTCGGCGATCCCACCGAGCGCGTCTGAGTCTTCGGACAAACGCTGGCACGAGCGGGCGATGGCCTCCAGTGCACCGGCGCCCCAGCGATCTGTGATCGCACGGAGAACCTCCAGCCTGACCCCGACTCGTTCGAACCCCAGATCGTAGTTCGCAGGGTCGTCATAAAAGGCAAGACCCAACTCCTCACAGTAGGTGCGGGTGGCGGTTCGCCCGACCTCGATGAGCGGCCTGATCCTCGGGCCGTCGGACGGGCGAAGGCCTGCAAGCCCGTCGGTGCCCGCCCCGTGGATCAACCTCGCCAGGGTTGTCTCGACCCGGTCATCAAGAGTGTGGCCGGTCGCAACCCGGCCGGCGCCTATCCGCTCCGCGACCGTCGACAGGAAACCCAGACGGAAATTCCGGGCCCGTTCCTGCAGATTCGGGCCGGCGAGATCGGGGGTCCGAACGACGTGGGCTTCGAAGCCGGCCTCTGCCGCCTCCGAGGCGACGCGCGACGCAACCTCAGCCGAGTCCGCTGCGAGCCCATGGTCGACATGGCCCACGGCGAGCGAGAGGTCGAGGGCGTTACTCAACCGGGCCAGGACATCGAGCAGACAGGTCGAGTCCGGCCCTCCCGAAACCGCCACGAGGACGGTGTCCCCCCGCTCCACCATGCGATTGCGCTCGACGCATCTCTTGACCCGTTCCACGAGGGGATATCCGGGCCCCCCTAAGCGACGCGTCTCAGCCATCGCTCGGGCTCCCGAAGCTCGTCCAACCGGGGGAAGCTCTCGGGCGCCGACCATAAGCGGGCCAGGGCCGCGTCGCCTCCCTGACGAGCCACCTCCACACAGAACCGCTGGCCAAGCTCATACTGCTTGAGCTTCATCTCGAGCCCGATGAGATGCCCGACAATTCGCTGCAGGGGATTGGTCCGCTCGCGTCTTCGCTCGAACAGGTTCCGCATCGCGGGAAACGTCGGGATCACCCTGCTCCCCACCGTGTCCATGATGTAGTTTCCGTGGCCCTCGACGACCGCCATCAGCGCCTGGATGTCGTCGAGCATGACCCGCTGCTCGGGCGAGGCCAGTAGGTAGACGGGATTCCGCTCCTCGGGCGGGAGCGACCTGTCGGAGAATCGCCGGACCCCTCCTCTGAAGCGCTCCGAGAGGCTCCCGGGATCGAGATCTAGCGAGCCGAAGTAGCCCCGAATGAGCCCGAAGAAACGCTCGGGCAGCCACGGTACTCCTGCGAATTGAAAACGGTGGGTCACTTCGTGCAGGGCCACCCACAAGGAGAAGTCCTCGGGAACGAAGCTGTAGCGCCGGCTCGTTTCGATCATGTTCGTCCCCAAAAAGTACAAAACGGTCCCCGGGGCGAGCCGCCGGGGAGCTCGCCGGTGATGACGCATACCCGTCCCGTGCGCCTCCTCGGACATCAGCACGTCGTACTGTCCCAGGACCCGGCGCGAGACGTAGCCCAACAGCGCCCCGATCTCAGCAGACACCAGCACCCGTTGAGCCAGGCGTGCCTGAACCGGCATGGTCTGCAACCGCCGTCCGACCTTGTCGGCGAGGGGCTCCAGCAGGGAGCTCATGCCGGTGATATTGGCTTCGGCCCAGGTTCCCCTGTCGACCACGGCCCATCTCACAGGAGCCGGTCTCGGGATCCCGCTGGCCTCGGCGACGAGGTCCTCGGACCGGGGAACAGCAATCTGGAGATCCGAGATCAGGGCCTGCATAGCCGGGGATCCCCCCAGCTCCTCTTCACCTGCCAGACGACGGGCCACTGCAATGGCGATGCGAGGCTCGATCAGGTTTGGCTTCTTCCCCCTCACCCCGGCCCCATCCAGCGGACCGCGTCCCGGCTGTCGATGGCCGCAGGGCGGCCGGGGAGCGCCGGCTCCACCGGTTCAGACCTCGCTTCTACGCCGGGTCACGACGAAGAGGTAGTACCAGCGGGCGATCGCAAGCGCGAGCAACAGCAGCAAGGCGATCGAGATATAGGCCATGAACAGCGTCCAGGGGGGGCCGGTGGTCTCAGCCGAGCTCTCGGTCTCCTCCTCCGAAGCACCCGATTCGGCCGCACTATCATCGTCGTTTCCGCCCTCCTGGCCCCCAGCTTCGTCGTCTTCGCCTGTGGGGTCCTGTGCCAGGGTCACCCCCGGACCGGCGGTGGCGATCGCAGCCGGCGCGCCGAAACTACAGAGAGAGGCGAGGATGAGGACGAGGATGGTGCTCGAACGTGCGCGCAACCCAGCTCCCTTGGAAGGAAAGGACAGTCATCTGGAACCGGCCCAGGATATCCGGTGGTCCCCTGTCCCGGCGCGCGCTTGCGCCGGAAAGAAAGGCGGAGGTCTAGTTGTTCTCTGCGGTGGGCTTGCGACCCCGCAACCGGGGTATCTTCATCTCAGCGTGAGCCCAACAGCGCTCCCGCCGGTTGTAGGTAGACAGCCTGGTCTCACACCCTGGGCTTTCGCATACCCGACCTTGGGGGAACTTCTGCGACGCCCGGGGAAGGGCCTGGGTCCGTGATCCACGAATCGCTGCCTGATTTCCCATCCGGAGCCTCCTCTCTCGACGGTCCGCTGTTCCTCTCTGCGCCTGCGCGCTCCGACCAGTGGCCCGGCACTCTTGCGTTGCCCACCCACTATTCGTCTCAACGAGAGCCTGCGGCTTGGAGTTGCTCGGGCCGATGACAACCCATGGGAAAAAACCAAGGACCCGGCAAACCCTGACGCTCTCTTTCTTCGGCCGGGTGAAGGCCGGACTAAAGCAATCCTCGGGATTGGCCGCCAAACGAACCGCCTATCGAGTCGTGGACCCCGCCAGGCAAGTGGTCGATTACTTCGTGTCGGAGCGGAGGACGGTTCGCCAGGGGTTCGTAGCCGTGTCGGTCGCCGCCTCGACCTCGTTGATCGCAGGCCTGACGTTGGCCGGAATGAGCAGCCGGATGGAGGCCATAAGAGGCTTGTTCGTGCTCATACCGGTGTCCATAGGGATGCGTGGGAACATCTTCGGGGCCCTGGCCGCTCGACTCGGCACCTCGGTTCATACCGGGCTTTTCGAGGTGAGCAGGGACAAGCAGGGAATCCTCTATCAAAACGTGTACGCGGCGGCGCTGCTCACCTTGGCGACCTCCGCCGTCATGGGGATAATGGCTCGCGCCATTGCCGGACTGCTGGGGATCCCTACCGTCTCCTTGTGGGACTTCGTGGTAATTGCACTGGTGGGCGGCGTGCTTTCCTCTGCGATCGTCCTCGCTTTGACGGTCTACCTATCGGTGGAGAGCTTTCGCCGGGGATGGGATCTCGACTCGGTAGGTGCTCCTCTGATCACTGCTATGGGTGACGTCGTGACGTTGCCCTGCCTGCTGCTCGCCACCTACCTGGCCGGGCGGGGACTGGTGACACCGATTCTGGGAGGCGTCGCGCTCGCCGCAGGCTGTGCGTCTCTGGCGCATGGCTACACCACCGGTAACGCGTTCGCCCGGCGCATCATCCAAGAGAGCTTTCCGATCCTCTGCGTGGCCATAGTCCTCGATGTCCTGGCGGGCGCCGTGATACAGCCGCGCGCCGAAGACATCCTCGATAAATGGCCCGCCATAACCATCGTCGTCCCCGGCTTCCTCGAGATCACCGGGGCCCTGGGGGGGATCCTCGCTGCCCGTCTCGGATCCAAGCTGCACCTCGGAGTCGTCTCCGCCAGGGCCCGGCCGGATGCCATCGTCCTCATGGATGCCTCGATCCTGCTGGCGCTGGGCGTGACCGTCTACGCCCTCATATCGAGCGCAACCCTGGTGCTTGCCGAGGTCTTGAACCAGGCCTACCCGGGGGCTCTCCGCTTCTTGGGTCTCGTGATGTTCGGGGGCCTTCTCGCTACAGTGGTCGCTGCCGTGATCGGCTATTACGCGGCCGCTGCAACCTACCGACTGCATCTGGATCCGGACAATCAAACCATTCCATTGGTGACGAGCGGCATGGACCTGTTGGGCGCCATCTGCCTAGTCTTGGCCCTTGTCGTCTTCGGAGTAGCCTGAGGTGAGAGCGTCCCAGAGGAGACTTCGCCTCTTCAGGGAGCTTTGCGAGGGAGAGATAGAACAGTGAAAGATGGGCGCAATACCGTCAAGGGGCTCCTGTCTGAGATCAAAGACGAGTCCGAGCTGATGGTCGACCTCGCCTATGCGGCGGTCTTTTTCGCCGACACCGATCTCGCCCGCGAGGTCGGCCGGCTCGAAGAACGCATGTTCGAGCAACTCCACGAACTGAGAAAGATCGCGATGCTCGCAGCGCGCAGCCCCGAAGACGCCGAGCATATGGCCGGTGTGCTCGAGATCGCCTCGGCGGTCGAAAAGATCGCAGACGCCGCCGAGGACATTGCGCGAATTGTCGCCTCGAAGATCGGCATAGTCGACGATCTCAGAAAAGACCTGCGGTATGCGGACGAGATCGTTTCCCGAATCAAGGTGGCCGAAGGCTCCCCGGCGGTTCGGCAAACCCTGCGAGGGCTGGCCCTTCCCGTGCAGATTGGAATCTGGGTAATAGCCATCCGGCGCGGGGGTGAATGGGACCTCGATCCCAGGGCCGACTACGTCATAGCCGAAGGCGACGCTCTGTTGGTGCGGGGACCCGAGGATGGGGTCCTTCTGGCGCGCGAGCTGGTGGGCGCTCCTTCACTGCCGGAGCCCCCGCCGCAGCCCGAGATAGCGCTGTCGGATCTGGACCGCGCGGTCGATCTCCTCGTCGAGATGAAGAACTCGGCCGAGGTGGCGGTGGGCCTCGCGTATTCGGCGCTGCTGTTCAACGATCGCGCCCTTGCCGCAGAAGTGGCCAACCTCGAGGCTCGCTCGGACGCGCTGCATGACGAGCTCGAGTCCTGGGTGCTGCGAGCCGCCCAGGAGGCGCGCAACACCGATCACCTCCGGGGACTGATACGGCTTGGCAACGCAACCGAGATGATCTTCGACTCGGCGCGTGAGATGACCCGGTTGGTCGAGAAGGGGGAGGAGCTCCATCCGGTGATCGCAGCCGCATTGGTCGAATCGGACGAGTTCGGGCACGAGACCATCGTGGGGGCCGCTTCGCAGGCCGACGGAAAATCCATCCGGGAGCTTAGATTGGAGACTGAAACGGGTATGTATGTTCTCGCGGTGCAGCGAGGGCGGTGGTGGACCTACAGACCCAAACCGACGTTCTCGTTCGCTGCAGGCGACCGCATCATTGCCATCGGGCCCGCCGACGGGGGGCTCGAGCTTGACGAAATAGTCGGCATGCATCGAGAGCCGGCCGACGTGAACGAATAGGACGGAAAGGAAAAGCAATGGCGAAGAAGAAAATGGTTCAGCCCGACGGGGCCATCCCACAGAAGCCCACGCTCGGCCAGACGATCGGGGCGACACTCGCAGGTGTGCTTGCCGTCAAGCTCGCCAACAGTGCGCTGACGACCTTGTGGCGCCTGGCTACGCGCGAGGATCCCCCTCAGGTAGACGCCGATGTGCCGCTGTTGAAGAAGGTGCTGTGGATCGGGCTCGTCGGAGCGGCCGCAGGCGCAGCACGCCAGGCGGCGCGGGACCTCATGAAGCCACCGACTGCAGGCGTCGCCTAGAAAGCTCCCCCGCCCGAACCGGCTGCCGCAGCCCAAGGACGCCACCGAACCGCCGGCAAACCGGCTCAAAATAAGGTAGCCACTATTCTTGGCCTATGGGTTTTCGAGTAGCGCTGCTGCAAGTGGCTGCCTGCGGCGCCGATACCGATGCGAATCTGATCAAGGGCGAGGAGCACTGCCGCCGCGCGGCCGCAATGAACGCCGACGTTGCCCTGTTTCCCGAGATGTGGAGCATCGGGTACGCCCCTTGTCCGGTTGAGGCAGTCGGACGGAAGGCGTGGCAGCAGGCGGCCATCGCCGGGGACGACAGGTTCGTAACGCACTTCCAGCGCCTGGCGCAGGAGGTCGACATGGCCATCGCACTCACCTATCTCGAACGGTGGCCCGGCGCGCCGAGAAACTCGGTGTCGATAATCGATCGCAGGGGAAACGTGGTCATGACCTACGCAAAGGTTCACACCTGCGACTTCGGTATGGAAGCCGCCTGCACTCCCGGTGATGACTTCCATGTCTGCGATCTCGATACTCGTTCAGGCACTGTGAAGGTCGGGGCAATGATCTGCTACGACCGAGAGTTTCCCGAAAGCGCACGTGTACTGATGCTCAAGGGGGCCGAAATCATCCTGACTCCCAACTCGTGCGAGTTGGAGGATTCACGTATCGGCCAGTTCCGTGCACGCGCCTACGAGAACATGGTCGGAGTCGCCATGACGAACTACCCGGAGCCTCAGTGCAACGGACATTCAGTGGCGTTCGACGCAATGGCGTTCGATTCCGATGAACAGCCTATGGATCCGCTCATCGTAGACGCCGGCGCGAAAGAGGGAGTATTTCTTGCGGACTTCGATCTGGATCGACTCAGGACTTACAGAAGGAGTGAAACCTGGGGGAACGCATACCGCAAGCCCCATACCTACGGCCCCTTGACTTCCACTCGAGTCGAGGCGCCGTTCGAACGCTCCGACGCGCGCCGCTGAGCCACTCCGCACAGGGCACCGCCAGGTCCGATGTGGTCTAACACCCAAAGAAAGCGTTCTCGTGCGAGCAACCACATCATGGTGTGGTCCCCGGCACGAGTACCAGTTCTCGGGCGTGCGACCACATCATGGGAGGATGTCGCCTTCGGGCCACGAGAGGTTCAAAACCCTTTGGATGCGACCCTTCCAGGGCAATGGGGGAAGAGCGAGCCGTCAAACTCCTCAAATCGGTCCGACATTCTCTTCAGCCGCACCTGGTGACGCTGTACCGATTCGGCGGTGCGCTGAAACACTCTCCCGCTCACCTCAAACCATCTCCTAGTCACTATCCAGACGCGGCGCTGGGAGTTGTAGTTCTTGGGGAACGCTTCGCTCTTCACGATCGTGCCCTTGGGATGGTCACGCGCGCAGTCCACCGCATACACACCACCCAAGCTCCCTCCGTAAGGAAGCAAGTTTGGCCGCCCGATGAACCGATTTGTGCCGCTTTTTCTCCGTACAAGCACCCTCTTAATGCGTCCGTCTCGCATCGTGTATATGCCGGCGACTCCCACCGACGCCCCCTGGTCTAGCCGAACCACGATCTCGCGTCCCTGGTGAAGATCAATCCCTAGTAGTGAAAGGATCGGGGGGTACATACGAACCGCAGAATGAACTGACCGAGCGCCCCTTAAGCGCTTCCGATGGTTCACCTTGCCCGTATCAACCACAAGAAATACCTCGCACTTCCTGAACCGCTTACGGGCCGTAACGAAAACCTCATCTCGCCGGCCGTCGCCATTGACGTTGCCCTGAGAACGCTCCGCCGTGCCCCCGACCCATAATCAATGAGTTCCTCTAGGAGCAAACGTTCCGCCACTATCGCTCTCCTGGCGATGATTGCGTCGCAAGGCCTCTTTTCATCGGGACCGTCGGCCTGATAGAAATTCTTCTTGTTGGGCCCATAGCCGCAACCGGGTGGAAACGACCGCGCTCCCAAGCTTTAATGGAATCGAAACCCAATATTGCAGAACCGCTCAGGTGCTAGACGTTCCTAGAACACAGAACACCCTAACAATTCGCCACCGGGCTCGATCGGCTACGTAGTGAAGGCGTCGGTCCAGTTCTCCTTGGCCAGTTCCTCGAGGCGCTTGGAGTCGTCTGCCTTGAGCCCCCATACTGCTTGCGCCACCGGTGATAGGTCTGCTCGGAGACCTCGAGGTGCTTGCTGACCTCGCTGACGTCCTTGCCGTCGGCCAGGAGCCGGTCGGCCTCCCTTAGCTTGCGCACTTCCTGGTCGGGTGTGTGCTTTCGTCTCTTCACCGCGATGAGCCTCCTTCCGCCTCTTCCGAGGCATCAAGACTCTCACTTACGGTGGACCGATTTCAGGGGGTCAGGCCACCTCCACAACATGCACTGGCCATAGACTGTCCAGACTAAAATACGCCCGCCGGATTACGACGACCTTACGCTCCTTCACTGCGGTGTGAAGCAACCTCCCCCGGTCTCGTCTACGTGAGCTCAGCACGTTTCATAGGGTCCCGCACAGAGCCCTCGCACATTGCCTTTTCGATACTGTGAATACGCGTAGAGGCTTCCCCGAGATGGTGTGTGCACCAAGTAATGGATGTATCGGTTACGGCTTTGCCGAAATACTGAGGCATTAGGGTAGAGGCGTCGTGATTTCGCGTACCTGTTTGTCACTCTCAAACCCTTTGAGGTATGCATCCCGAGTACGCCGTGCTGGCTGCTCTTGATCCTGTGCCTGTGGACGCTCCCCAAAGAGGCAATGTAGTCATCGCCGCTCTTGTAGAAGAAGATCTTGAGTTTTCGGCCCCACTTGATGCGCGTATAAGGATAACTTTCACATAGCTTCACGCCCTTCCTCTGAGTGGGATTCCCAAACCACTCTTTGGTTTGCGCTAGTGTCGTGCGGCCAAATTTAATGGGCCCAAGTCGTCGACCCGGTTTCACCAAATCCACACGGTGGGCGGAGGCGGACCCTGCAATCAATACAACGATCACTGTGGCTATCCCGAGCCTGGCCAAATGCTTCGACACAGCTCGCTGATCTACAGGAACCAACCCATGGTTACCTGTTGTTGAAAACGACCTCATCGGGCGCCCCTTTCAATCATGATTCATCCTTTCGAGTTCGGCGATGGGGATCGTCCTACCTAAGAGACACGATGAGGACCGCCAGGGCGTTTGCCGCCCGTTTCAGCTGGCGCTTGGTTATGCGGTGAACGTTACGATTGTAACCATAGCAACCATAGGCCCGCACAAGCTCCCTATAAGTCTTTGTGAGCTTGCCGGGCGACCCTCCTTGCTCTCGCCGCCGGCCTCGCGCGGTCGCTGCCATCGTAAGGAATGGATACTCCGGGATGCGACGATCAACCGCTTCCTCATGCAGGGAGTGCACTCGATCCTCTCGCCTCGATGAGTCGGTGTGCATCGGTTGGGCAAACATCAGCCAAAATGCAGGTCACGTGGGGTGTCGAGCCGGGGAGGGGAGTCGAACCCCTGACCTGCTCATTACGAGTGAGC
>Ga0183260_10000383_pt1 | contig 37077 bp, 39 predicted proteins | sample AntDrymUQ4972206_2_FD_129768 | JGI IMG/M metagenome (GOLD analysis project Ga0183260, IMG submission 129768) | Polar desert sand microbial communities from Dry Valleys, Antarctica - metaG UQ497 (22.06) (version 2) (version 2) | ecosystem: Environmental > Terrestrial > Soil > Desert | place...
CCGCACCTGGGCCACGAGATGATGCCGGAGAACACCCTGGCCGAGGCTGAGAGGTGGGCCGCCGAGATCGGGGGTACGTCGTACGCCATCGATGACCAAACGGCCATCAAGGTGGTCGACGGCGCCGTTGAGGTCGTCTCGGAGGGGCATTGGAAGCAGCTCAACTCGTAGCGGCAGCGTCCGGGCCGGGCGTGGCGGGCGACCGCCCGTGCTCCGGTGCGACCGCCCAACCATGCAGCGATGAGCGCCCCAGTGCCCGCAAGCGGATCCGCGTACGGCGACGCGTGCCCACTCGCGCAGCAGCGTCAGGACTGGACGCCGTCGTCCGGCTTACGGCCGATGCGCGCGAGCAGCTGCTCGCTGAGCACGACGTCGTGCGGTAGCCGCCCCAGGTCCAGGGCGTCCGCGTCAATGCCCTGGCGCCGGAGGACCGCAGCAAGAGAGGCCCAGTGGCCCGCCTCCATGTCGTGCTGCGTGCACCCCCTGCCTGGCTCGTCCGGGCCTACGACCGTGCGCGCCGTGTCTGCGATCTCCTCGACCGATGTCACCGCCCAGATGTCGGGTGGGCCCGAGGCGCTCCAGCCCCGGTCATCCAAAAGAAGCACGCGGCCGCCGTTCATCAAGACTGCCTCGTGGCGCGCCGATAGCGACATCTGACGAGGGTCAGCGACAGTGTCATCGACATCGACGTAGGTCACCAAGCGAGTCACCTGGTCCACGTGCCCATCATGCCGCGCGAACCCATGACGCCCGAGAGTTCCGCTGAGCGATCGCTTACGGGACGCCCGCACTGGGAAGTGAGTCAGGTCGGTGGCTCTTGATTGTCGGTGCGATGCCATCCCGCAATCTGCCGAAATCCGTCCAGGAGCCCGGAGCGTTCAGCGACGTTTGACGAGGGCTCAATCCTTCGAGCTGAGCCAGGTGAGCGCGGCCTCGCTTGCGGCGACGTGTTCACGCGGGATCGTCCGTAGCCGCGATGCGATGAGGTTGGCGTCGACAAGGTTCGCCTTGAGTAGCGCGGCGACGAAGTTGCGGTCCTTCTCACGTAGGGCAACCAGCTTTGCGACACAGAGGTCCTCCTTGTCGAGGCACCAGCCAGTGAAGCGCGGTTCGCCGGCTGGCGCTGCGGTGTTGGCGTTCTGCACCTTGACCAGTCGATCGCGCCAGCCGTTCGGGGAGTACCGCGGTCTCCAGGTCGACGCCATCGATGCTGAAGCCGTGCAGCTCCTCGAACGGCGAGAGCTCGCCCGCGACGCCCTCGATCAGGTCGGCCAGCCGGGCCGTCTCGTTTGGGCTGTCGGCGATCGGGAGGATGTCGACCTCGATCGACATCGTGGCTGCGGCAGGGAGCTGCGACTCGTCGTAGGTGCCGAGGATCGCCTGCGAGCCGACCACAATCACCGCGGGCTGGTGGATGATCTGGCAGGCCGTGCGGATGGCATGTTCCAGTTGGTCTCGCCGCATCAGCCGGCCTGTTTCAGGACTTTGCGGCGCTGCTCGTCAGGGAGCAGGCCGGACAAGGGGGACACCTCGCGCATCTCGATGGAGTCTCGGTCGAGACCTGTGAGGACGCGGTGCATGCCGGGGACGTCGCGGCGGTCGACGAGCTGCCGCCAGCGGTCGAGATTCCGCTCGTGCGGCTGGCCGGTCACGCGGGCATCGAGGCGGTCAAGGTTGCGCTCGATGGTCGGTCGCCAGTCCTCGAAGGTCTGGCGGCCTAGCAGCGTCGAGAGCCTGCGGTGCAGCTGCCACGAGCGGCGTTCCGAGCGCGTGAGCTTGGGGACGACCGGTCGTCGTACGACCTCGAGCCGGTGACCCATGCACGACAGAAGCCGGTCGAGCTGCTCGTCGCTGAGGTGGACGCGCCCCGATAGGAAGCCGCTGATGCTCGGCTGACGCACGCCGCTGAGCCGCGACAGGTCGGACTGTGTGGTGCCCGTCTCGAGCATCACCTCGCGCAGCACGTCACTCCGACTCGTCATGGCCAAACTATAGCAGTTTTTGCTATGGAGGTCTGCTCGTCAGGTCAGGCTCGGGCAACACTGGGGCAACACGAGGTTCAGAAGCAGTCCGATATGGCCAACGGTAGCCAAACGCCAATTGTGGCGCTGACCTGCTGTTTCATCGATTTCCAACAGTCGTCCGACGACCCCTCGATCCCTCTCTCAAGGCGGTAGCGCGGGTTCGAATCCCGTCGGGGCTACGACGTGAGGCCGCACGCAAGATCGCAGACCCTCGACCGCTCGGTGGGCGTCCGTCGGCACGGCGGCAGCCACACCTCAGTGGGTCAGCTGCTTGAGCTGGGGCTCGCCGCCGCCGTGACGCAGGGCTCGCCCGTACAGCGCGATGGCCGGCGCGAGCAGCACTGCGCCGGCCACCAGTGCGGAACGCAGCGACACCAGCGCCCCGAGCGCGCCCACGCCCGGTCCACCCAGGATCTGGCCGAAAGCGTCCGACTGCCCGTTCATGGACACCACCGTCGCCCGCACCCGCGAGTCGGTGATCTGCGCGTTGAGCCAGGTCCGCTGGACCGGCGACTCGACCGACCTGCTCATGCCGTACGCCAACACCGCCGCGGCGGCGAGCCAGAACGGCCCCGCGAGCGCAAATGCCAGGACGACGGCTACCTGCAGTACCGACACCGCGAGCAGCCATCGGGCGAGTCCCTGCTGCCCGACGCGCTCGAAGCGACGGACGACGTACTCGGAGCCGAGGATGCCCAGCAACGAGATTCCGGCGCGCAACAAACCGAACCACAGCACCGGGTCGAGCGACCCGAACGACGGCAATCCCACGTCTCGGATCAGGTGCGCCTCCCATAGCCGGTCGAAGCTCTCGGTCGACGATCCGGCAAAGAACGTGATCGCAAAGATGAGAAGCAGCAGCGGGCTGGCTCGAACGACTCGGGTACCCGCCTTGGCAGTCGTACGCATCTGGCCGGTGGCACTGGCTGCCCGCGCTCTCACCCCCTGCGGCCTGCCGGTGTCGGACGTGGGCCGAACCCACTGCGTCTCCGGCAGCAGCACAAGTGCCAGCAGGCCGACCGCAATGCACACGCCCCCGCCGATGACGACCGCGGCGCCGAGGTCCCAGGTGGCGATGGCGACACCGAGACCGATCCCGGCCAGCCCGCCGACGTACCCGAACTGCTGGCCACGGGCGAAGACGCCGCCGACCCGATCGGCGCCCACTTCGTCGGTGATCCACGCATCCTGCGCCCCGCTGGTGAACGTGTATCCGAGGCCCCACAGTGACCAACCCGCCCAGACCGCAAGGACTGACTCGATGGACCCCGCCAGCACCAGGCCGGCACCCATCACAACCCAGCCGACACCGAGCGAAAGCCGCCGCCCGTACGTGTCGGCGACGACCCCGGTCGGCACATCGAACACCAAGATGGTCAGCTCCATGACGGTGCCCACCATCACCAGCTCGAACGGGTTCATTCCCACGTCGACGACGAAGTAGATCCCGGAGATGGTGAAGGCGGCGTCAAGTCCGAGCGATATCAACACCTCGACGATGTAGTACGCGTTACGCGCCGAAGGCCGAGTCACATGGGACAGCCTCAAGCCGGGTCATGGTGACCGTCCAACGGTTTAGTCCCCATTGGACGCGGTACATGTCCGATTCCCGCCAGAGTTGGTCGGAAGGATCAGACAGGATCAAGTCATGACCACACGTCTCGTCTCCGCCGATGCCGAGCGCTGCTACCGCGCTGTGCGTAGCCGCGACGCACGATTCGACGGAGTGTTCTTCACCGGGGTGCGGACAACCGGCATCTACTGCCGGCCCTCGTGCCCCGCGGTGACGCCGAAGCAGACCAACGTCGTGTTCTTCGCCACCGCCGCCGCGGCGCACGGAGCCGGCTTTCGTGCCTGCCGGCGTTGCCGACCGGACACCACGCCCGGCTCGCCGGATTGGAACGTCCGCGCTGACGCCGTTGGCCGGGCCATGCGTCTGATCCGCGACGGTGTCGTCGAACGCGACGGCGTCGGCGGACTGGCGTCCCGGCTGGGCTACAGCCGCCGCCACGTCCAGCGGCTGTTGCACACCGAGCTCGGTGCTGGACCCCTTGCGCTGGCTCGCGCACAACGGGCGCACATAGCGCGCACGCTCATCGAGACGACCCGGCTCCCGTTCGCAGACGTAGCCTTCGCTGCTGGTTTTGCGTCGGTGCGTCAGTTCAACGACACCATGCGCGAGATCTACGCCCGCTCGCCGCAGCAAATGCGAGCCCTCCGGGCCACGTGCGGCACTGACGCCTCCGGTCATGGCCGGTTGCGGTTGAGGTTGGCGGTGCGTCAGCCCTTCGACACCGAGGCAGCCGCAGAGTTCCTCGCCGTGCGAGCGGTTGCCGGCTTGGAGCACTGCGACGGCATGACGTACGTCCGTGCTCTACGACTGCCGCACGGCGACGGCCGCGTCCAGTTGCAGTTGCACGACGGGCATGTCGACTGCCAACTCGATCTCGACGACCTGCGTGACCTCGCCGGTGCGGTGCAGCGTTGCCGCTCGCTTCTCGACCTGGATGCAGATCCCGATGCCATCACCGAGGTGCTGGGCGCCGATCCAGCGTTGGCACCGCTGGTGTCGGCTAGGCCGGGGCTACGCGTACTCGGTCATTTAGATGGTTTCGAGCTTGCCGTGCGAGCCGTTGCCGGGCAGCAGGTCACCGTGGCTCGGGCTCGCACTGTGCTGGCTGACCTGGTGCGCCGGTACGGTCGGCCACTCTCCACCGACTACGGCAACGATCCCGCACGCGTGACGTCGGTGTTTCCTACCCCGGAAACACTGGCCGAGGCAGATCCGACGGCCTTGGGTATGCCCGCCGCTCGAGGCCGTGCTGTCGTCGCGCTGTCCGAGGCGGTGGCGGCTCACGAGTTCGACCTCGAGCCGGGGGCTGACCGCGAAGCGACCGTAGCCGAGCTCCGACGGCTACCCGGAGTCGGTCCGTGGACAGCCGGATACATCGCTATGCGTGCGCTGGCGGACCCCGACGTGTACCTCGAGGGCGATGTCGTCGTTCGCAAGAGCATGTCCAGACTCGGGCTGCCCAGCAGCGCCGGAACCGCGGCGAAACACGCGTACACCTGGCGGCCGTGGCGGTCCTACGCCGTCATGCATCTGTGGCGCCATGCCTCGGATCGTGCAGCCCCAGTCTCACGTCCCGTCCCCCCCGTCGAAGAAGGTCGATCATGAACGCCGCGTGGACCACCATGCCGTCACCCATCGGTGATCTGTTGTTGCAGACCGATGGCCAAGTACTCACTGCCATCTCGTTTCATCCGTTCGAGCCGCCGAGCGGGGACAGCGAACCGACCGCACCGATACTCGTACAGGCACGGCGTCAGCTCGACGAGTACTTCATGGGTCAGCGATCCGACTTCGACGTCCCGCTGTCGGCGTCAGGGACGGCTTTCCAGCAACGCGTTTGGGAGGCGCTGCGGGCGATCCCGTACGGCCGGACCGCTTCGTACGGAGAGATCGCCCGCCGACTCCAACTGCCGCCGGGCGCATCGCGGGCCGTCGGGGTGGCCAGTGGCGCCAACCCCATTCCGATCATGGTGCCGTGTCACCGTGTCATTGGCAGCGACGGCTCCCTGACAGGCTACGCCGGTGGCTTGGCCCGCAAGCAACGGTTGTTGCATCTCGAGATACCAGGGTTGTTCTAGGGGCACGATTGTCGTTACTGGACAGCGTTCTACGCTGCATTCGCACCGAGGAACACATCCACCTGCAGTCAAGGATTGTCCCTGCTCGGCGGATTACCCTACGGTTCGTTGCAGTCGAGCGCGGGCTCGGCCTCGTTCACGGAAAGGAAGCAAGTGAACAAGAGTCAGTTCATTGAGGCCCTCGCAGCCCATTACGAGGGTGACAAGAGGGCAGCGTCCAAGGCGCTCGGCTCTGTGGTGGACATGGTCACCCGCCAGGTCGCCAAAGGTGAGAAGGTCGCCATCACGGGGTTCGGGGCGTTCGAGCGAACCATCCGGCCATCGCGGATGGTTCGCAACCCAGCCACCGGCCAACGAGTGCGGGCAAAGAAGAGTGCGGTGCCGAAGTTCCGTGCCGGGGCGGAGTTCAAGAATGTCGTCTCCGGGGCCAAGAAGCTGCCCAAGCTGAGTGCGGCGTCCGCGAGCACCCCCGCGAAGAAGGCTGCACCGTCCTCCAGGGGCACGGCGAAGAAGTCCGCTGCCAAGCGCACTGCTGCCAAGACCAGCCCGGCCCGTCGCACCGCCAAGACATCACCGGCCAAGAAGACGACTGCGAAGAAGGCTGTCGCGTCGCGGTCCAGTGCCAGGAAGTCGACGGCATCGAAGTCGACGGCGAAGAAGACTGCGGCGCCGAGGTCGGCCTCGAAGTCGACGGCGAGGAAGACGGCTCCGAAAAAGAGAACTGCCAAGAAGAGCTAGTCGGGCCCGTCGGGGGCGGAGTTGGCCAGGACGCAAGACGTGTGCCGGCCGACACCGAGGTGGACGGCCGCGCGTAGGTGCGCTGGCTCGTCGACGTCGCGCCGCAGCCGGTCGAGGCCCCGCCCCTCGACGAGCGCAGCACCGGAGGCTAGGTGGGCGGCCAGTGATCGTGGGCCGAACGATGGCCGCGGGGCTACTCCTGCACGGGCGGTCAACGCGGTGGTGCCAACCTGTTCCAGGTCCGGCAAGACGGCGCGGTCATAGCCACTGGCGAGCTCAAGGAAGTGCTGCGTGGCTGCTGCCGTCGCGCACGGGAGATCAGCTGGGAAGACGGCCAGCGATGACTTGCCATGGTGGCGTCGACACCACGCGACTCCGGTCATGACCGCCTCGTTCATACCGCGTTGGACCTCCACCACAACGATCACCGAGTCGCTGTGCCACGACACGGACAACACCGGATCGCTGGTGACCACGACCACCAGTCCGATCGCCGGAGCGGAGCTCAACGCAGCCACCGTGTCCAGCGCGAAAGCACGGGCGAGATCTACGCGCCGAGTAGGGGACTCGCCCGTCAGGCGCGTCTTCGCCCGCGTCGCATCCTTGACCGGAACGACCGCAACCCATGGCTTCCCGGGGGAGTACGGCACTCGTCGATACTGCCATCACCGGGCCGTAGGCTCGTGGCCATCAACGATGAGAGGTACCCACGTGGCAGCGCGAGATCGGGGACGGGTCATGACCGTCGCCGTCGCCGTCGTACGACCGCTGCTGATGTTGCTCACGCATCGCGACTGGAAGGGTGCCGAGTTGTTGCCCGCAGAGGGATTCGTCCTTGCTGCCAACCACATCTCGCATGCAGATCCCTTGCTGCTGGCACATTTCGTCCACGACTCCGGGATCCCGCCACGGTTCTTGGCCAAGGCGAGCGTCCTGGACTTCCCGATCATCGGGCGCGTCCTTCGGGCGACTGGTCAGATTCCGGTCTACCGCGAGACTGCAGCCGCGCATGATGCGTTGTGGGCGGCCGTTTCTGCGGTGCGCCGCGGTGACTGCATCATTGTTTATCCCGAGGGGACCCTCACGCGGGATGCGGCGCTGTGGCCGATGACTGGTAAGACCGGAGCCGCGAAGATCGCGCTGACGACCGGTTGTCCGGTGATGCCGGTGGCACAGTGGGGAGCGCAAGACATTCTGCCTCCCGATGCTCACCTTCCTCGGCTGTTTCCCCGTCGCGTCAGCCGTGTCAGGGTCGGACCCGCCGTCGATCTCGACGACCTGCGCCAACAAGACCTGACGGGTCAGGTGCTCCGCGAAGGAACGGAACGGATCATGACCGCCATCACTCGACTGCTGGAAGGACTGCGTGACCTGCGAGCACCCGGAGCGCGCGGCCGCCACGACGAACCGGAGACGTGCTGATGGCCACAGTTGCGGTGATGGGTGCCGGAACCTGGGGCACGGCGTTCTCGCTCGTCTTGTCCGACGCGGGCAACGCGGTGTCGCTATGGGGGCGTCGACGTGAGTTGTGTGCCGCGATCAACGAGACGCGCCACAACGCCGACTACCTCCCAGGGGTGAAGCTCCCGGATGCGATATCAGCGAGCCATGACCCGGTGGAGGTGCTCGAGGGCGCCGAGGTTGTGGTGCTCGCGGTTCCGTCGCAGACTCTGCGCGCAAACCTGGCTGACTGGGCGCCGAAGATCCCCGAAACGAGCATCCTCGTCAGCTTGATGAAGGGCATCGAGCTGGTCACCCAGAAGCGCATGAGCCAGGTCATTCTCGAGCTCACCGAAGCCGGTCCGGAGCGGGTGGCCGTCGTGACCGGCCCCAATCTCGCTCGCGAGATCGCGGCCCGTCAACCCGCCGCAAGCGTTGTCGCTTGCACGCACGAGCCGACCGCCAGGCAGCTCCAGCTTCTGTGCCACACCCGAGCGTTCCGGCCGTACACCAACGTGGATGTGGTCGGCTGCGAACTGGGCGGCGCGACCAAGAACGTCATCGCCCTCGCGGTTGGGATGACGGAGGGTCTGGGCTTCGGTGACAACGCCAAGGCTTCGGTGATCACCCGTGGGCTCGCCGAGACGGCACGGTTGGCAACTGCGATGGGGGCCGACCCGATGACCCTCGCCGGGCTCGCCGGCCTCGGCGACCTGGTCGCGACGTGCACATCACCGCTGTCGCGCAACCGGAGCTTCGGCGAAAAGCTGGGCAAGGGGATGAACGTGGCGGACATCTTGTCCTCCACCCGGCAGGTGGCAGAGGGCGTTCGATCGTGCGAGTCGTTGTACGCGCTGGCCCGACAGCATGGCGTCGACATGCCGATCGTCGAACATGTCGCTGCCGTCGTTCGAGGTGAGCTTGGTGCCAAGGAGCTAGTCGCCTCGGTCGTGTCCCGTACGGCGAAGCCGGAGCGGCACTGATCGGGTCAAGCGTGAGCCAGCCCGTCCAACGCGCGTGACAGGTCGGCCCACAGGTCCTCGACGTCTTCGACGCCCACCGACATCCGCACCAGGTTCTCCGGGATGGTGGCCTGCTCGGACTGCCACCGGCGGCGGCGCTCGAAGGTGGACTCCACCCCGCCGAGGCTGGTCGCGTGCACCCATAACCGCGTTGATCGCGTCAACAGATCGGCTGCCGGCGCCCCGCCTCGCACCTCGATCGCGATAATGCCGCCGAACCCGGGGTAGCGGACCTGGTCGACGGCTCGGTGCGACTCGAGCCTGGGCAGCAGTGTCCGGGCGTTTTGCTGCGCCCGCTCGACGCGCAGGTGCAGGGTCCGCATGCCGCGGACGGCCAGCCACGTTTCGAGCGTTCCCGGGATCGAACCCAATAGCCGGCGCTGACCGTCCAACGCAGCAAAGGTTGCATCGTCGGTGGTCACAGCGGCGCCCAGGACGGCGTCGCTGTGACCCGCGAGGTACTTCGTGGCGGAGTGCATCACGATGTCGGCGCCGAGGGTCAGCGGCCGCTGGAGCAACGGCGTCGCGAAGGTGTTGTCGACCACCACTCGGGCTCCCGCCTCGTGTGCTCCGTCGACCACTGCCGGGATGTCCGCGACCTCGAGCGCTGGGTTGGTCGGCGATTCCAACCACACCAGCGCCGCGTCCTCGCAGGCGTCGAGGACCGCGGCGGTGTCGCTGACGTCGACCATGCGTACCTTCAGCTGCCCGCGCTGCTCCTTGGTGGCCAACTGCTGAAGGGTCCCCAGATACGCGTGTCGCGGTGCGACCACGACCTCGCCGGGTGAGACCAGGTCGATGATCGCCGCAACGACCGCCAGCCCCGAGGAAAAGGCCAACGCGCGGCCTCCTTCGAGGCGCCCCAGCACCTCCTCGAACGGTTCCCAGCTCGGGTTGCTGTAGCGGCCGTACTCCCGGTCGCCCCCTGCGACGAAGACGCTGGCCGGAGTGAGCGGGGAGTTGAGCGGGGCGTCGGGTTCGTGCGGTGGCCGGCCGCCAGCCACCGCGATCGTCGCCGCAGAGAGTGTCGCAAGGTCGTCGTCGCTGCGCATGTCGTCATTCTGCCGCCTGGTCGCGGCGGTATCGTCGCCGCGATGACCGAAGCTGTCGCGCCAGAGCCCCCGGCTCGACCTCGGGTCGCCGTGGTCTTCGGTGGCCGCTCCAGCGAGCACGGTGTGTCCTGTCTCACTGCGGGGCAAGTCATCGCCGCCATCGACCGGAAGCGTTACGACGTGATCCCGATAGGCATCACCCCCCAGGGGCGCTGGGTGCTCGAGTCGGCGCAACCCGAGCGATTTGCGATCGGGCCTGAGGGACTGCCGCACGTGGACGCCACAGGCGCCGACGTGGTGCTCACCAACGACCCGGCCAGCCGCGAGCTGGTCGTCCGTGAGCCGGGCCAGGTTCCCCACACCCTGGGGGAGGTCGACGTGGTGTTGCCGCTGCTGCACGGGCCTTGGGGGGAGGACGGCACGATTCAAGGCCTGTTCGAGATGGCGGGCGTCCGCTACGTCGGCGCGGGCGTGCTGGCCAGCGCAGTGGGGATGGACAAGCAGTACATGAAGTTGATCTTCGCTGCCGCCGGACTGTGCGTCCTGCCGTACGTCGTGGTTCGTCCATCACAGTGGGAGAGCGAGCGTGACACGGTACGCGCGTCGATCGCGTCTCTTGGCGTTCCGCTGTTCGTCAAACCGGCTCGCGCCGGGTCCAGCTTTGGGATCAGCCGCGTCGAGGATGTCGGGGAACTCGAAGCTGCAATCGAGATCGCCCGCCAGTTCGACCCCAAGGTGCTTGTCGAGTCGGCAGCGATCGGCGCCCGGGAGTTGGAGTGTGGTGTGCTGCAGGGACTCGATCGAGGAGCCGCCGAAGCCAGCGTGGTCGGTGAGATCGTGCTGCAGAGCGACAGCGGCCATACGTTCTACGACTTCGAGGCGAAGTACTTGGACGGCGGTGGCAAGCCGCAGGTCCCGGCCGATGTGTCGCCGAGGGTGGCCGACGATGTCAGGAGCAGCGCCGTACGTGCCTTCGAGGCCATCGGTGGCGAGGGCCTGGCCCGGGTCGACTTCTTCCTCATGCCAGATGAACAGCTGGTGATCAACGAGATCAACACCATGCCTGGCTTCACCCCGATATCGATGTTCCCCTCGATGTGGGCGGCGTCAGGCGTCTCCTACCCGGCGCTGGTGGACCGGCTGCTCCGGCTCGCTCTTGAGCGCCCGCTCGGTCTGCGCTGACCGAGGTCACACGCAACGGCGTCGCCGCGGGATCGTCTCCCTGACGGCGCTGGCTAGGTCGATCAGCGCATCGGCCTCGGGGGCGTACGCATCGGGAACAATGACCTCCACCGGGACCGCTCGACCGATCGTCGTGAAGCGGTACGCCTCCCCGAGCGCCTCGGTGTACCAGCCGACACCGTCGACGACCTCGCAGCGCGAAGTGGGGTCTAGGCCGACCGCGTCGCTGACACCGCAGCGCAGCACGATCGCTGGCGCACCCCAAGCCGACGCGACACCCTGGCTGGTCACCTCGCGGCGCGACTGACCGGCAACGCTGTCCGGCAGGGTCTCATCCAAGGCAGAACACATTGTGGCCGCAGCACCGCCGAGCTCGGAGCCGGATACTTCCAGCTGGGACGCGCAGCTGGCGACGGCGATGAGGCCCATCACCATCGCTGCCCGCGCGCGCAACGTCAGATATGGACCACTGGGCAGGTCAGGGTACGAGTGATCCCGGAGATCTTCTGCACCTTCGCGACGACGAGCTGTCCGAGCTCGTCGACGTTCTGCGCCTCCGCGCGCACGATGACGTCGTACGGGCCGGTCACGTCCTCGGCGAGCGAGACGCCGGCGACGTCGGCGATTGCACGCGCCACGTCAGCCGCTTTGCCGACCTCGGTCTGGATGAGGATGTAGGCGTTCACCACCATGGGTCGTCCTCCGGTGCATCGCAGGGCAGGGTGCGCCCGTGGGTCGGTAGCCGCACACGCTACAGGTCCGCAAGGATCGCGGACATGGCGCAGCTCACTGGGACACTGGCCGAGCTGGGGGAGTTCGGGCTCATCGATGCGATCAGCTCGCTGTTCTCACCGCGAGAACAGGTGTTGCTAGGACCCGGTGATGACACCGCCGTCGTCCGGTTCGGCGACCCCGTGCTCGTCAGCACCGACCTCTTTGTCGAGGGGCGCCACTTTCGACGGGACTGGGGTGCGGCGATGGATGTGGGGCATCGCGCTGCTGCGGCCGCCATGGCCGATGTCGCAGCGATGGGCGGTCGCGCCACGGCTTTGGTCGTGGGGTTCGCCGCGCCCGGAAGCCTGCCTGCCCAATGGGCTTACGACCTCGCCATCGGGATGACGGAGGAGGCAGCGGCTCTGGACGCGAGTGTGGTGGGCGGCGATGTCACGGCGGCCGATCAGGTTGTCATAGCGGTCACCGTCCTCGGCCGCAGCGATCATCCCCCCGTTACCAGGCGCGGAGCGCACGTCGGGGATGTGGTGGCGGTGGCCGGGCGGCTGGGATGGGCAAGCGCCGGGCTGGCCGTGCTGCAACGCGGCTTTCGATCGCCGCGTGCCGTTGTGGACGCCTACCGCCGCCCGCTGCCGCCATACGATTCCGGACCGCAGGCGGCAGCAGCTTCAGCGACGGCCATGATTGACGTCAGCGACGGCCTGCTCGCCGACCTCGGCCATATCGCCCGCGCCAGCGCAGTTGCCATCGACGTCCGCAGCGTGGACTTCACCGTTGCCGAACCACTCGCGGCGGTCGGAGCAGCACTCGGCGTCGACCCACTGTCCTTCTGCCTCACCGGAGGGGACGATCACGCCCTGGTCGCAACGTTCCCCGCGCGAGTGGGCCTACCGGAGCACTGGACCGCCATCGGGTCGGTTGCGGCCGGGTCAGGAGTCACCGTCGACGGTGCGGACTACGAAGGCCACGTCGGGCACGAGCACTTTCGGTGAACACCGCGCTGTTGGTGAGCAACGAGTGAGCGCTCGGCTCAGCGGCTGACCTTGCCCGCCTTCAGGCAGGACGTGCAGACGTGCAGCCGCTTCGGCGTGCCGCTCACGACTGCGCGGACCCGCTGGATGTTGGGGTTGAAGCGGCGCCTGGTGCGCCGGTGCGAGTGGGAGACGTTGTTGCCAAAGCCAGGCCTCTTGCCACAGATGTCGCACACGGCAGCCACTGCTCACACACCCCACAACGCGGATTCAAATCAATAAAGAACGTACGGGCGTCCGTCTTCCTGCGGACACAACTGATGAGGATAACCGACCGGGCACGGCCCGGGCCAATCCAGGAGCGCACTGGTAGGACGGGTGTCAGCGAAGCGGGTTAGTCTTCCTGCCGCGGCGACGGTCGCGCAACCGTGACCGATGGCGACGGTGTGGCCGGAAGGGGACGAGGTGGTGCAACCCCTGACTGTGCTCGCGCTGCATGCCTGGTCCGACGCGTGCGTGACGGCCCTGGGAGCAGCGCGCGAGGAGATCGATGCGCTCAACGTCTACCCGGTTCCCGACGGCGACACCGGGACCAATCTCTACCTGACGTTCGAGGCCGCAGCGGCCGCTGCCCGGGCCGCCGACGGTGACCTTCAGCAGGTGGCCGCGGCCTTTATCGACGGCGCCGTGCGTGGGGCCCGCGGCAACTCAGGGGTGATCATGTCGGCGCTGCTGCGGGCCAGCATCGCCCGCATCGCCAGTCAGGCGAGCCCCGAGGGTGTGCTCGATTCAGCCACGTTGGCCCAGGCAATGGATGAGGCAGCCGCCGCAGCGTACGTCGCCGTCGGCTCTCCGGTCGAGGGCACCATACTTTCGGTCGCCAGGGCAGCGGCCGACGCTGCGATCGCTGCCGCAAGCGCGCCCGGCGGGCCAGCCCAGGTTGTTTCCGCTGCCGCTCATGCAGCTCGGTCGGCTCTGACCCGTACTCCCTACCAGCTCGAGGCGTTGCGTCGTGCTGGTGTCGTCGACGCTGGTGGTCGAGGCCTGTGCGTCGTGCTGGACGCCACGGTTCGGGTGCTGACCGGTCGATGGCAGGGAGACGGCCGAGACATGGCATTCGGTACGCACACCATCCCGCTGCCCTTCGTCGCCGACAGCGCCGACGCCGGATCCTCGTACGAGGTGATGTTCCTGCTCGACGCCGAAGACGATCGGGTACCTGCCTTGCGTGAGCGACTGGCCGACGTCGGCGACTCCGTCGTAGTCGTCGGCGGCGACGGCCTGTGGAACGTTCATGTCCACGTCGACGACGTAGGCGCCGCTATCGAGGCCGGGCTCAGTGCCGGCCGACCGCACCGGATTGCCGTCACCGACGTCGCCGCGGAAAGCCGGCGGGCCGCCACGGCGCGCATCCAGTCGGGCCGCGGTGTCGTCGTCATGGCGGCCGGAGTCGGTCTACGCAAGATCTTCGAGGGGGCCGGGGCAACCGTGGTCTCCGGTGGGGTGGGGATCCGATGCTCTACTCGCAGCTTCACCGACGCCATCGCCGCCACAGGTGGTGACGAGGTGATCGTGCTGCCCAACTCCACAGACTCGATCGCCGTCGCGGAGGCCGCGGCCCGGCTCGCCCGGGAGCGAGGCGTACGCGTCGCGGTGATCCCCACGCGCGCCCAGGTGCAAGGTTTATCGGCCATGGCGGTGCACGAGCCCGGGCGCAGCTTCGACGACGACGTGGTGGCGATGACCACAGCGGCTGGCTCCGCCCGCGACGGAGCGGTGACCGTCGCCTCGCGTCGGGCGATGACGATGGCTGGGCCGTGCGAGCCCGGTGACGTTCTGGGCGTACTGCAGGGTGATTTCGCAATCATCGGCCAGCACTTGGTGGAGGTCGCTGGTCAGATCACGCAGCGACTGCTCGACGGTGGTGGGGAGTTGCTGACCCTGGTCACCGGTGAAGGAGGCCACGATGACCTCGCTGCCGGCGTGGCGCAGCTGATCCATGACCGCCGCCCCGAGATCGACGTGGTCGTCTACGACGGTGGGCAGCAGCGCTATCCGTTGCTCGTCGCCGTGGAGTGAGCCGATCCGTGTCGGCTGGCGTGTTGGGTTCTCGGCTGGACTCCCTGATCGGCGGTCCCTCCGCCCGCGCGCTCAAAGCGCATTTGCAGATGGAGACTGCCGAAGACCTGGTACGTCACTATCCGCGCCGCTACTTCCAGCGAGGCGATCTGACCGACTTGTCCAAGCTTGTGGTCGGCGAACATGTCACGGTCATGGCCAGGGTGGTCGACGTGAAGGTCCATGAGTACCGGGATCCGCGCCCCGGCAGCAGCAAGCGGCTGCTCAAGCGGACCGAGGTCGTGGTCACCGACGGGACGGGCACGTTGTTGCTGACATTCTTCCGGCAGCCGCACCTCACCAAGGTCTTGCATGAGGATGTGGTCGGCTTGTTCGCCGGCAAGGTTGGCGCCTTTCGCGGCCGCCGCCAGTTGTTGCACCCCGACTACGAGCTGCTCGACTCCGCCTCCGATGCCGAGACGGATAGAGTCTCGCGATTCCAGCGGACGCTGATTCCGATCTACCCGGCCACCGCCAAGGTGGCTTCCTGGAAGATCGCCCGCTGCGTTCGGCCGGTGCTAGACGCCCTCGGCGACGTGCCAGACCCGGTTCCGCGGGCGGTCCTCGACTCGCGGGGTCTGATCAGCCTCCCAGCTGCGTTCGACAAGATCCACCGGCCGGCGGACTTCGCTGACGTCGATGCGGCGCGCCGGCGGCTGCGCTTCGAGGAAGCGTTCATCTTGCAGACCGCCCTGGCGCTACGTCGGGGGGAGGTGGCGCAGCTCCCAGCGCTGCCCCGACCCGGCCGGCCGGACGGGCTGCTGCAACGCTTCGAGACCCGGCTGCCCTTTCAGTTGACGCGCGGGCAGCTCGACGTGGGCGAACAGATCAGCGCCGACCTGTCCCAGCCGCACCCGATGTACCGCCTTCTGCAAGGCGAGGTCGGGTCAGGCAAGACAGTCATCGCCCTGCGCGCCATGCTGCAGGTTGTCGACGCGGGCGGTCAGGCTGTGCTGCTGGCTCCCACCGAGGTGCTGGCGCAACAGCACCACCGCTCGATCGGCTTGCTCTTGGGTGACCTGGGCTACGGCGGCATGCTCGGTGGGGCCGAGGACGCGACCCGGGTACGCCTGCTGACGGGCTCGATGGCCGGGAAGGCGCGCCGCGAGGCGCTGCTCGACGCCGCGTCCGGGGTGGCGGGGATCGTCGTCGGCACCCATGCCCTGCTCGAGGAGCGGGTGCAGTTCGCCGATCTCGGTTTGGTGGTCGTCGACGAGCAACACCGCTTCGGTGTTGAGCAGCGCGCCGCACTCACGGCCAAGGCCGGCGAAGCCCGACCGCACGTCTTGGTGATGACGGCCACCCCGATACCGCGCACGGTTGCCATGACCGTCTTCGGTGATCTCGACACCTCGACCCTCCGTGAGCTGCCGAGCGGACGGCAACCGACCCAGACCACCGTCGTTCCCGAGTTGGAGCGCCCGGACTGGCTGGAGCGCACCTGGACGCGCATCGTGGAGGAGGTCGCCGAGGGTCATCAGGCCTACGTCGTGTGTTCGAGGATCGGCGACGACGGTGACGAGCCCGCCCTGCTCGCCGATGACCCGTTCCTGCCTCGTCGCACCCATGCCGCCACAGATTTGCACGAGTTGTTGGCCACCGGCCCCTTGGCCAGCTTGCGGTCGGCACTGCTTCACGGCCGCCTCACGCCGGACGTCAAGGACCAGGTCATGACGGACTTCAGTGCCGGGCTGCTCGACGTCTTGGTGGCCACCACGGTGATCGAGGTCGGCGTGGACGTCCCCGACGCCTCGGTCATGGTGGTCATGGACGCGGAGCGGTTCGGGGTGTCGCAGCTGCATCAGCTGCGTGGCCGGGTCGGTCGGGGCGGGGCGCCCGGTCTGTGCCTCCTGGTGACATCGACGGAGGCGGGCAGCTCCGCACGGCGGCGACTGGATGCAGTTGCTGCGACGACGGACGGCTTCGAACTGTCGGAGCTGGATCTGAGGCTTCGGCGCGAAGGCGATGTACTGGGAGCCAGCCAGTCCGGGCGCAGCTCGAGCTTGCGACTGCTCTCGGTCATTGAGCACGAGGAGGTGATAGCCGACGCGCGGAACGCGGCCGAGTTGACAGTCGCCGCTGATCCGCGGCTCGGGGACCAGCCAGCCCTCGCCGACGTCATCCGTGAGCTCGAGGAGACCGAGCGCGCTGACTATCTGGAGAAGGCGTGACCGTAACCTGCCCGAGCGGCCCCACCGGGCGGCGCAGGGCACCCGACAACGCAGCGTTGCGTTGCGAGGACAGGTGCAACATCCTGCTTCCGTGAGAACGCAGGAGCGCACCCGAAGGTTCGAGCGGCTGCAGCGTGAGCGCCTCGAGCGTGCGTGGCGCGCCGACCTGCCCGGCACCCACAACCCCCACGTCGTCGTGGCGCTTCCCTCGTACTCTCTTGACCACACCGTCTACGAGCACTACGGCGCCAGGGTAGGCCCGCTCGAAAACCGCTATCTGTATGTCATCCTCCGTTGCCAGGAGCCCGGCACACGCGTTGTCTACCTGTCGTCGATGCCGGTGCCGGCGGCGGTCGTCGACGGCTACCTCGGCTTGGCACCCGCCGCCGCCCGCCGAGTCATCACCGAGAGGAGCTTGTTGCTGTCCGCGGACGATTCGTCCCGAAGGCCGTTGGCGGAGAAGCTGCTCGACGACGCCGAGGTGCTGGACACGGTCCGGCGTTTCATCGGCAACGACGTGGCGTTGATCGAGGGATGGAACGTCGGTGAGGCGGAGCGCGACCTTGCGATCGCTCTGGACGTACCGATCAACGGGACCGATCCCCGTCTTCGCGGGCTCGCAACGAAAAGCGCAGGACGACGTCTCTTCCGGGACATCGGAGTGCCACTGCCCGCGGGAGTCGAGGACATCACGTCACCGGCGGGGGTCGTCGCCGCAGCCCATGACCTCCGGATCGCCGACCCCGGGCTGGTGGGCGTCGTCGTCAAGCTCGATGACAGCGTCGCCGGCGACGGCAACATCGTGCTGCGGTTTGACGGCCTGCTGCGCGACGACCCAGCAGGTTTGACTGATCTCGTCCGGCAGGTGATGCCCCGCTGGTACATCGAGGCGCTGCGGCAGGGCGGAGTGGTCGAGGCGCTCGTCAGCGGGGATGGCTTCTGCAGCCCCAGTGGACAAGCAAGCATCCGGCTGGACGGGGTCATCGACGTGTTGTCCACCCATGACCAACGGTTGGGCGGACCGCAGGGCCAGGTGTACGAGGGGTGCAGTTTCCCTGCCGCACAGGCGTACGCCCCCGATATCGGCAGGTACGTGGCACGGGTTGGGGAGGCCTTGTTCGCGAAAGGTGCGCTGGGTCGCTTCGCAGTCGACTTCGCCGCCGTTCGCCGGAACGGTGGATGGGCGCTGTTCGCCCTGGAGATCAACCTTCGCAAGGGCGGCACGACGCATCCGTACGGAGTCACTCGCGTCCTGACCGGCGGGCGTTACGACGTCGAAGCGGCAACTTTCGTGTTGGCGGACGGCACCTTGCGCTGCTACGGCGCAACCGACAATCTCATCGATGAGAAGTGGCTCCGCCTGAGCCCGGGCCAGGTGCGCCGCCGGCTGGCTGGAGCTGGGTTCGGATTCGACTCGCGGTCACGAATCGGGGTGATCCCGCACCTTCTGGACTGCCTCGCGGTCGACGGACGCATGGGCTACACCGCGATCGGCCGGAACCCGGACGAGGTTGCGAGCCTGGAGGCAGGCGTCGACAAGGTGCTTCGAGGCGTCAGACCGTCGGGGCTCGCCAGTCCCTGACGTGCGCCATGGGCGGATGACCTGGAGACGATGTGACCCGAATCGTGGCGGGGACCGCGGGCGGCCGAGCGCTGCGATCGCCGACCGGGGTGCAGACCCGTCCGACTTCCAACCGGGTGCGCGAGGCGTTGTTCTCCGCCCTGGAAGCTGCCGTCGGCCCCATGCAGGGGCTCCGTTTCCTCGACCTGTTCGCCGGGTCCGGTGCCGTCGGGCTGGAGGCACTATCCCGTGGAGCGTCGACTGCGGTCTTCGTCGAGCAGGACCAACGCACTGCTGCGCTCATCCGGGACAACGCCGTCGAGCTCCGCCTCGGAGGCGCCACCGTGGTCACCGACTCTGTCGCGCACCACTTGAGCAGGACGTACCCGAGCCGCTTCGACGTCGCCTTCTGCGACCCCCCGTACGTGCTGGGCGGTGAGGAGCTCACGGAGGTCATCGAGCTCCTGGTCGGACGGGAGTGGCTGGCGGCGGACGCGGTGGTGGTTCTCGAGCGGTCGTCGCGTGGCCCCGCCCCGATCTGGCCGCCGGGCATGCTCGCGACCCGTCAGCGCCGCTACGGAGACACGACGCTTTGGTACGGTCGCCGCAGCGCCGACCCGGCGCCATGACCCAGGAGGACACAGGAGGCGCGTCGGTGCGTACCGCCGTCTGTCCCGGGTCGTTCGACCCGGTCACCAACGGGCATCTCGACATCATCAGCCGGGCAGCGGCACTCTTCGACGAAGTGACCGTGGCGGTTCTGCGCAACCCCAGCAAGAGCGGCCTGTTTACCGTCGACGAGCGTGTGTCGCTGCTCGACCGCTGCGTGCGTGGACTCGACAACGTCAACGTCGCCTCCTTCGACGGGCTGCTGGTCGATTTCTGCACCGAGCGGGGGATCGCCACCATCGTCAAGGGCCTGCGGGCGGTCACCGACTTCGACTCCGAGCTGCAGATGGCGCAGATGAACCGGCGACTCGCCGACGTCGAGACCGTGTTCGTCCCGACTTCGCAGGAATACTCCTTTGTGGCGTCCAGCCTCGTTAAGGAGGTTGCGATGTACGGCGGCGACGTTGTCGGCCTTGTGCCGGACGAGGTGCTCGCCTCGCTGCGAGAGAGGCTGGCGGAGCGGAGGTAGTCCTCGTGGACGTCTCCGTCAAGCTCGCGCAAGCCCGCCGCAGAGTCGAACGCGCCCGAGGTTTGCCCATGTCGTCCTCGTGTGTCCTGAACCGTGCGGAGCTGCTCGACCAGCTCGACGAGTTAGCGACCATGCTGCGGACGGCGCTCGAAGAGGCCAATACTGTCGTCACCGACCGAGACGACGTCGTGGCGCAGGGGCGCGCCGACGCCGAGCGGATCGTCGCCCAGGCCTATGTGGAGCATGAGCGCCTCATCTGCGAGACCGAGGTCTACCGCCAAGCTCAGCGCATCTCCGACGATGTGCTCAGCGTGGCTCGCGAGGAGGCGGCCACCCTGCGGCGCGAGATTGACGAGTACGTTGATGAGCGCTTTGCCAGCCTCGAGCTGTCGTTGCAGAAGACGCTCGACGCTGTTGCTCGAGGGCGGCGTCACCTGCAAGGGCGCAGCGAGTTCGAGGAGCTGCGCGCACCGTCGGTGACCGCATTGCCTGACCCCTTCGCCGACTGAACCGTTTTCGACTCCGGGTGCGCGGCCGGGTATCCTGCCTTTCGGCCTCGACAGGGGCCGCACGCCGCCATGCCCGACTCGAAAGTGATGTCCTGACCAGGCTCGACCCGAGAGCGCCGCTCGTGCTCGACACTCGCGAGCTCGGCCGCCGCCCGGGCGCGCAACGTCAGGTGTCGTGGATCGAACCAGCGCCGGCTGGTCTGGGTATCGACATGCTGCACGTCCCTCCCGGCAGCGATCTCGAGCTGGAGCTGCGGCTCGAGGCCGTCATGGAAGGGGTTCTCGTTACCGGTACCGCCCGGGCGCAGGTGGCGGGGGAGTGCGTGCGCTGCCTCCTACCGGTGGAGGACGGTGTGGTGGTCGACCTGCAGGAGCTGTTCGTCTATGACCCCACGGAGGTCGACGACGATGATGTGAGTCGGCTCGAGGGAGACCTACTCGACCTCGAGTCAGTGGTCCGGGACGCGGTGGTGCTCGCGCTGCCGTTCAACCCGGTATGCGAGCCGGATTGCGCCGGGTTGTGTCCGACGTGCGGGGCCCGCCTCGCCGATGAGCCGGCGCACGGACACGACGAACAGATCGATCCGCGCTGGAGCGCACTGCGCCAGCTCGTGGGACCGACGGACGAGAGACGACCGGCACACATGGCCGGCCTGGACGAGGAGTAGATCGTGGCGGTACCGAAGCGGAAGATGTCGCGCAGCAACACGAGGCACCGTCGCTCGCAGTGGAAGGCGGCACCCGTGCAGCTGGTGACCTGCACGAACCCTGCCTGCCGGGCCAAGCATTTGCCCCACCGCGCCTGTCCGCAGTGTGGTCAGTACGGTGCCCGCAACGAGCGGCGTCAGGTCCTCTGACTACCGCCCGGGTGAGCGATGAGGACACTTCGGTGCCTTCCGGTCGCGACTTCGACAGCCTGAGGTCGGCGCTGGGCGTACCAGACCTGGACGACGACCTCCTCGAGCACGCCCTCACGCATCGGTCGTTCGCGTACGAGAACGGCGGACTGCCGACCAACGAGCGGCTGGAGTTTCTCGGGGACTCGGTGCTCGGCTTGGTGGTGACCGACCGCCTCTATGGCACTCATCCCACTCTCTCCGAGGGCAGGTTGGCCAAGTTGCGAGCAGCCGTCGTCAACGCCCGGGCGCTCGCGCTGGTGGCTCGGACCGTCGGGCTCGGCCCGTACCTTCGACTCGGCCGCGGCGAGGAGAGCACCGGGGGGCGCGACAAGTCCTCCATCCTGTCCGACACCGTCGAGGCGCTGATCGGCGCCGTCTACCTGCAGTTCGGCTTCCATCGGTCCGCGGAGGTGGTGCTCGCCCTGTTCGACCCACTCATCGCCGCGGCCTCCCGGCTGGGCGCGGGGCTGGACTGGAAGACGAGCCTGCAGGAGTTGGCCGCCGACAACGGCCTCGGCGTGCCCGACTACCGCATCGAGTGGACCGGTCCGGACCACGAGAAGACGTTCACCGCGCGGGTACGGGTGGGCGACCAGCTCTACGGACACGGAGTGGGCCGATCGAAGAAGGAGGCCGAGCAGCAGGCGGCCGAGACTGCCTGGCGGGAGCTGCAGGCACTACCCGTCGCGAATCCAGGCTCCCTGCTGCCTTGATGCCGGTTCTGAGACGACGAGTGCCTGAGCCAACGAGTGCCTGAGCCGACGAGTGCCTGAGCTGCCTGAGGTTGAGACCGTCCGGCGAGGCCTGGAGCGCAACGTGGTCGGCCAGCACGTCCGAGACGTCGAGGTTCTGCACCCCCGGGCGGTGCGCCGGCACCTGCTCGGGCACCAGGACTTCGCCGATAGGTTGCGCGGTCGGACGCTGACCGGGGTTCGCCGTCGCGGCAAGTACCTCTGGTTCCCGCTCGACAGCGGCGACGCGGTGCTAGCCCACCTGGGCATGTCCGGGCAGCTGCTGCTGCAACCGCCAGGGCTCCCAACGGAGCGACATCTGCGGGTGCGCATCGAGTTCGCCGGCTCGGAGCTCCGCTTCGTGGACCAACGGACGTTTGGTGGGTTGGCCTGGAGCGAGGGCGGGGCTGACCTGCCGCCCGCGATTTCGCACATCGCTATGGACCCGTTCGACCCGGCCTTCGACGAGGCCGAGTTCGCCCGTCGGCTGCGGCGGCGGCGTACCGGTGTCAAACGTGCACTTCTCGACCAGCGGCTGGTGTCGGGGATCGGCAACATATACGCGGACGAGGCTCTGTGGCGGTCTCGGCTGCACTACGCCAGGCCAACCGAGACGTTGCGCCGGGCCGAGGTGGTAGCCGTCCTGAGCGCCGTCCGTGAGGTGATGGCGGCGGCGCTGGACCAAGGTGGCACGTCTTTTGATGCTCTCTACGTCGACGTCAACGGGGAGAGTGGCTACTTCGAGCGCTCGCTGAGCGTCTACGGGCGCACCGGGCGGCCGTGCCTCCGTTGCGGAACGCCGATTCGGCGCGATCCGTTCCTCAATCGTTCCTCCTTCAGCTGCCCGAGCTGCCAACCTCGTCCCCGCCGTGCCCGGTGGTGAGCGGGTGTCCCTATCCCACGTTCACGTGGGATAGGGGCGCTTCCAATGGGGTCGAACCCAATGGAAGTGACCCTTAGCCATGGGAAGTACGCGGATCGTCGGACGACGTGCTGCCTCGGGGCGGTTGACCTGACTCGGCCACCGGTGAGACTCTTGGAGGCGGACCTCCCGCGCATCCCCACTTCATTGGGTAGACAAGCGGCCACGGTCCGTGCCGGAGCGGCACTGAGACGACGCAACAGACCGCGGCGGAGAGGGCAGATATGGCCAAGGCACTTGTGGGATACGTCGGAGGAATTGATCCCCGCAAGGCTCGAGAAACCTGGCGACTCAGGCAGCGAATCATCGACCTCGAGTCTGAAGTACGTCGGCTGAAAGAGGAAAACGACGCCCTCGTAGCCGTACACCATCCGGCCCCCGAGCACCCCGGGGCCCTCGTAGACGAACTCGCTGACCTCGAGCCCGCCGAGCGCGTGTTGGAGCCCGTCGTCCGCTGATCGTTGCGCGCTCGCAAGGTGCGCCAGCGACCTTCGGGTGTGCACTCCGGCAACGCCTTCAACACCAACGTTCGCCGGTACGCTCACGGCCGGGGCTCGGGTTCCTGCACATTGGGATGCAGATGATCCGGGGAACGAACTCTGCCACCGGTATCGAGCTCAACGGCGACTGACCTAGGCGTTCACTGCCAGCACGCCGCCGCGCCGCCCCCCGGCGCGGGTCCCGCTGATCGTCGAGATCTCGCACTACGCTGCAGACGGCCTTGCCGTCCGTCGTCGTCGAGGAGTCCGGCCTTGCATCTGAAGAGCCTGACTCTTCGGGGTTTCAAATCCTTTGCCTCCGCTACGACTCTCCACCTCGAGCCGGGCATCACCTGCGTTGTCGGCCCCAACGGATCCGGCAAGTCCAACGTCGTGGACGCCCTCGCCTGGGTCATGGGCGAGCAGGGTCCCAAGTCGTTGCGCGGTGGCAAGATGGAAGACGTCATCTTCGCTGGCACCACGGATCGCCCGCCGCTGGGACGCGCCGAAGTCGTCCTCACTATCGACAACTCAGACCGTGCCCTGCCCGTCGACTACGGCGAGGTGACGATCTCCCGCACGATGTTTCGCCATGGCGGGTCCGAGTACGCCATCAACGGTCAGAGCTGTCGGTTGCTGGACGTCCAGGAGCTGTTGAGCGACTCCGGGATCGGCCGGGAGATGCACGTCGTCGTCGGCCAGGGCCAGCTGGACGCGATTCTGTACGCCTCACCGGAGGAACGTCGCGGCTTCATCGAAGAGGCCGCAGGCGTACTCAAGCACCGCAAGCGTAAGGAGAAGGCGCAGCGCAAGGTGGCGGCGACCGACGGCAACCTCACCCGGCTGCAGGACGTGCTCGGCGAGATCCGCCGCCAGCTCAAACCGCTGGGCCGGCAGGCCGACATGGCCCGCCGCGCCGCCGAGGTGCAGTCGGAAGCACGAGACGTACGAGCGCGGCTGCTGGCCGGTGACCTCGTCACTGCGCAGGACGCGCTGGCCGCGGAGCTCGCGGACGAGGCGGCGCTACGACGGCGCCGCGACGAAGGCGAAGCCGAAGCGATCGCAGTCCGGCACCAGGAAACGGAGCTGGAGGAGCTGCAGAGCGCGTTGGCGCCACAGGTTCTGCGCGCTCATGAGACCTGGCACCAGCTGTCGGCGCTGCGGGAACGCATCGGGGGCACGGCCGCACTGGCTGCCGAGCGGGCGCGGCTGTCGACGACGGCGCTGGAGGAGACTCCCACCGGTCGCGAGCCGCAGGAGCTGGAGGCCGAAGCCGGCCTCGTGACCGAACAGGAGTCGCAGCTGCGCACTCAGACCATCGCTCAGGAGGCAGCCCTGAGCTATGCGGTCGCAGCGCGGGTAGCAGCGGAGAGCGCCCGCGCTGATGAGCAACACCGAGTCACGAGGGTCGACGCGTGCCGCAGCAGGATCTCGGCGGTCGAGGAGGAGCTGGCTCGGATGCTCCAGGCGCGCGACGAGGCGGTGCGCCGGGCGGCACGAGCCGAGCACGACTACACGGCTTTGGAGACCCGGGTCGCAGGTCTCGACGCGGGCGAACGCGGACTCGACGAGGAGTACGACGCGGCGCTCAGCGTACTCACCGACGTCGAGGCTCAGCTGGCCAAATTGCGTGATGAGGTCCAACGCGCCGAGCGTGAACGGGCCGAGCTGGCCGCGCGCAAGGAGGCGCTGGAGCTCGGGCTGGTGCACCGGGACGGCGCACAGGCCCTGCTGGCGGTCTCCGACCGGCACAACGGGTTGCTGGGCTCGACCGCAGCCGTGCTGAGCGTTCGACCCGGGTACGAAGCGGCGGTGGCTGCCGCGCTGGCCGGTCTGGCCGAATCGGTGGCCGTGGCCGACCTCGATACCGCGACCGCAGTCATCACGCAGTTGCGGGTCGATGACATGGGCCGGGCGCCTCTCCTCGTCGGCGGTGGACCTGACGATGGCGAGCCGTGGCCGTTGTTGCCGACCGGCGCGCAGTACGCCGTGGACGTCGTCTCGGGCCCGGCCGTCATCTCGACTGCCGTCCGCGCAGCGTTGCGCAGGGTCGCGGTCGTACCGGACCTGTCCGCGGCTCGGTCACTCCTCCGGCAGAGCCCGACGGTGGTCGCCGTCACGATGGACGGAGACGTCCTCGGTGCGCACTCCGCCGTAGGCGGATCGGCAGGGGCACCGAGTCTGTTGGCAGCCCAGCGGGCGTATGAAGACACCACGGAGGCGCTGACGACGGCCACCTCGGGTACCGAACGGATGCGCTTCGCGCTGCTGCGACTCGACCAGGAACGTTCCGAGGCCCAGACCCGCGTCGATGTCGCGTTAGCTCGCCTCCACGAGTCAGACGCGGCCATGGCAGCGGTCGCCGAGCAGCTTGGTTCGCTGAGCTCCACCGCTCACTCCGCCCGCGCGGAGGCCGAGCGAGTCAACTCAGCCATCGAAGCGGCGCAGGCCGGCCTCGGTCAACACACCAGGACGCTCGCCGAGCTGGAGGCGGGAAGCCGGGAGGCCGAGGACATCCCAGCAACCGATCTCGACACGGCATCTCCGGACACCCTCGCGCTTGCGGCGACCGAGGCCCGGCAGGCCGAGACCGATGCACGGCTGGACCTGCGCACACTGGAGGAGCGGGCACGGGCCCTCGCAGGTCGCGCCTCGGCCCTGCGAGACACCGCTCGGGCCGAGCGGGAGGCGCGAACACGCACCCTTGCCCGCCGGGAGCAGCGGCAGCGGGAGGGTGAGGCCGCCGGGGCTGTGATGAGCGCCGCGACCCTTGTCATGAGCCGGTTGGAGGAGTCGCTTCAGCTTGCCTGCGCCTCTCGCGACACGGTCGTCGAACGGCATGCGAGCGGTCAGACACGGTTGGAACACGTCCGGATGCGGCTGCGGGACCTGGCCGCCGAGGCGGACCGACTCACGCAATCGGTCCACCGGGACGAGATGGCCCGAGCCGAGAAGCGGCTGCGGATCGCCCAGCTCGAGCAGCGGGCCGCCGACGAGCTCGGCCTCGACCTCGAGGCACTCATCACCGGCTACGGGCCGAACACGCCGGCGTCGGCCCAGTACGACCGCGAACAGCAGGTCGTTCGGCTGCGAAGTGCCGAGCGGGCGCTGGCCCAGCTGGGCGCGATCAACCCCCTGGCGCTGGAGGAGTACCACGCGCTGGAGGAGCGGCACGCCTTCCTGACCGCTCAGCTCGACGACCTGCGGCGCACCCGTCGTGATCTCCTCGACATCGTCAGCGACGTCGACGCCCAGGTCGAGGAGGTTGTCACCGCAGCCTGGCAGGACACCGCCCGGGAGTTCAGCGACGTCTTCGCACGGCTCTTCCCCGGTGGCGAGGGACGGCTGGTGCTCAGCGACCCCTCCGACATACTTGCGACCGGTATCGAGGTCGACGCCAAGCCGCTGGGCAAGAAGCTCAAGCGGCTCTCCCTGTTGTCCGGTGGTGAGCGCTCACTGGTCGCGGTGGCCTTCCTCATCGCCTTGTTCAAGGCCCGGCCCAGCCCGTTCTACATTCTCGACGAGGTCGAGGCCGCCCTCGACGACACCAATCTCGGCAGGCTGCTCACCATCTACGACGAGCTCAGAGCAACCAGCCAGCTCGTCGTGATCACTCACCAGAAGCGGACCATGGAGATCGCGGACGCGCTGTACGGCGTCTCGATGCGCGGCGACGGTGTCTCGACCGTGATCAGCCAGCGGCTGCGCACGACCGAACCAGCCTGAGCTCCGAGCATGCCGGACGCGGCAGCTCGCCGGGCGGACTTCCGAGTCGTCCGAACCATTCCCACCCGGTGGATCGACCAGGATGTAAACGGCCACGTCAACAACGTCGTCAATTTCCGGATCGGGCTGTTCCAAGACGGTGACGACGCCGGTGCCCGCAGCTCTGCATCCATGCCTTCAGGCCCTGGGCGACCGGTCCAGGACACGCCTCTCGTCCGCCGTCTCGGCGGCGTCTGAGAGGATCGTTATTCGTGCCTGCCGATCTCCTGCTCTACCTCGTGATCGCCGTCATGGTCCTCGTCATCGGCGGCGGAGTCTTTCTCGGCCTGGTGCGCGCGCGGACCGCGCGGCCGCTCCCACCGCTTCCGGTCGAGGAACGTCCCAGCCGCGTCGAGGTGCCGGAATCCGCGCAGGGTCGGCTGGCGCGGCTGCGGTCCCGACTGGCCCGGGCCGATTCACCGATGGGCCGCGGGATCTTGGCGATACTCGCTCGTGACCGGCTCGACGAGGGCAGCTGGGAGGACATCGAGGACGTTCTCCTCGGCGCCGACGTGGGGGTCGGGCCGACGCGGGAGCTGGTGGCGCACCTTCGTAGCCGGATGCGGGTGGAGGGCGCCGCCACCCCCGAACGCGTCCGCGACGTTCTCCGCGAGGAGCTGGTGAGAGTGCTCGCGCCCGACATGGACCGGACACTGGCCGTAGACGGGCGCGACGACCTGCCGGGCGTGGTACTGGTCGTCGGCGTGAACGGCACCGGCAAGACCACCACCGTCGGCCGTCTGGCCCGAGTGCTCATCGCCGACGACAAGACGGTGCTGCTCGGCGCCGCGGACACCTTCCGAGCCGCCGCCGTCGACCAACTGCAGACATGGGGCCAACGCGTGGGGGTCGAGACCGTACGCGGACCGGAGGGCGGAGACCCAGCGAGCGTCGCGTTCGACGCCGTGCAGCGTGGCACCGCGCGGGGCGTCGACACCGTCTTGGTCGACACGGCCGGAAGGTTGCACACCAAGACGGGTCTGATGGATGAGCTCGGGAAGGTGAAGCGGGTGATCGAGAAGCAGGCGCCGGTCACCGAAGTGCTGCTGGTCATCGACGCCACCACCGGGCAGAACGGCCTCACGCAGGCACGCGTCTTCGCCGAGGTCGTCGACGTAACTGGCATCGTGTTGACCAAGCTCGACGGAACGGCCAAGGGCGGCATCGTCATCGCGGTTCAGCGAGAGCTCGGCGTCCCGGTCAAGTTGGTCGGGATCGGTGAAGGCGCGGACGACCTCGCACCGTTCGACCCGGAGACCTTCGTGGCCGCGCTGCTGGACGCTGCCTAGGTTGAGCCCGTGCTGAAAGTTGCTGACATCCGACGCATCCGCCTTGGCTCCTTCGTCCGGCCCGCGGAAGAATCCATGTCGGATCTGCCTCGTGCGGAAGACGTTCTCGGCTACTTGATACGTCACCAGGACGGGCTGATCCTGCTCGACACCGGCATGGGCTACGCGGGAGCCGAGACCGAGGCCTGGTACCAGCCGGTCCGGGTGCCGTTGCCCGAAGCACTGAATGTCGCTGGGGTCACGACTGACGACATCGACGTGGTGATCAACTGCCACCTGCACTTCGACCACTGTGGGGGCAATCCGGTGTTCGCTGGTAGGCCGGTGGTCTGCCAGCGTCGCGAGCTCGGCGCCGCCGGCGCCGAGGACTACACCGTTCCCGAGCTGGTCGACTACGCGGGCGTCAACTACGAACAGCTCGACGGCGAGGCGGAGCTGATGCCCGGTGTGCTGGTCGTACCCACTCCTGGGCATGTCGACGGCCATCAGTCCCTGGTGCTGCGATGCGACGACGGGACCGTCATACTCGCGGGTCAGAGCCACGACAATGCTGCCGACTTCGCTTCCGATGCGCTCGCGGCCCCCAACGGCCCCCAGGCTGCAGCGAGCCTCGCGACGCCTGCATGGCTGGAACGGTTGCTCGCGCTGGACCCGAAGCGGGTCTACTTCGCTCACGACGCGTCGGTGTGGGAACCGGTCTAGTCGTTAGTCTGGGGACGTGTTCGACACCCTGCAGGACCGTCTCGCTGCGACGTTCAAGAATCTTCGCGGCAAGGGCAGGCTGTCCGATGCCGACATCGACGCGACCGCCCGCGAGATCCGCATCGCGTTGCTTGAGGCCGATGTCGCGCTGCCGGTGGTCAAGGAGTTCGTGACCCGGGTCAAGGAGCGAGCACGCGGCGCCGAGGTCAGTGCGGCGCTCAATCCGGCCCAACACGTCATCAAGATCGTCAACGACGAACTGGTTGCGATTCTCGGCGGGGAGACCCGTCGGCTGCGGTTCGCCAAGAAGGCGCCCACCGTCATCATCCTCGCTGGCCTGCAGGGGTCGGGAAAGACGACGCTGGCCGGGAAGCTCGGCCGGTGGTTGCGAGAGCAGGGCAACAGCCCTCTGCTGGTGGCTGCGGACCTGCAGCGGCCGAACGCCGTGACCCAACTGCAGGTCGTGGGAGCGCAGGCCGGGGTGAAGGTCTTCGCGCCGCAACCGGGCAATGGCGTGGGCGACCCGGTCGTCGTGGCTCGCGACTCGATCGACGAGGCCCGCCGCACGTTGCACGACGTCGTGGTCATCGACACCGCCGGTCGGCTGGGGATCGACGCCGAGCTGATGCAGCAGGCGGCCGACATCCGCGACGCCGTGCGGCCCGACGAGATCTTGTTCGTGGTCGACGCGATGATCGGCCAGGACGCAGTCACCACCGCGCAGGCGTTCCTCGACGGGGTCGGGTTCAGCGGCGTGGTGCTGTCCAAACTCGACGGCGATGCTCGCGGTGGCGCCGCGTTGTCCGTGGCGCAGATCACCGGACGTCAGGTGATGTTCGCCTCGAACGGCGAGCAGCTCACGGACTTCGACGTCTTCCATCCAGACCGGATGGCCTCGCGCATCCTCGGCATGGGCGACATGCTCACGCTGATCGAGCAGGCCGAGAAGGCCTTCGACGCCGAAGAGACTGCGAAGGCTGCCGCCAAGCTGCAAGGCGGCGGGGGCGACTTTACCCTCGACGACTTCCTGCAACAGATGCAGGCAGTACGCAAGATGGGCTCGCTGTCCAAGATCTTCGGGATGCTGCCCGGGATGGCGCAGGTCAAAGACCAGATCGCTGAAATCGACGAGCGCGACATCGACCGGATCCAAGCGGTCATCTTGTCGATGACCCCGGCAGAGCGGGCCAACCCCAAGATGATCGACGGCTCGCGTCGCTCGCGTATCGCGCGCGGGTCGGGCACCTCGATCAGCGACGTCAACGGCCTTGTAGATCGCTTCTTCGAGGCCCGCAAGATGATGGCGCAGCTCGCCAACGGCGGTGGCATCCCGGGCATGCCGGGGCTGCCAGGGCTGGGCAAGCGCGCCAAGACGCGGCAGCAGCCGAAGAAGGGCAAGGGCAAGCGCACGTCTGGCAACCCGGCACGGCGAGCGGCCGAGGAGAAGGCGGCAGCCATGCCGCGCGACTCGCAGCCGGCCGCGGTGTCCCCCTTCGGCGACCCCAAGGGCGCCCCCGACGGCATCGACTCCGAAGCGAGCTCCGACTTCGCCCTCCCCAAGGAGCTACGCGACCTGCTGTAGCGGCGAAAATCATGCACGGAGCCGGTGCGCGCCACTCGTTCACCGAAAGCCCTGCCGAGGCGCAGCAGCATCCCTACGCTGGTAGCTTTCGACGGCCGTCGCAGCCGTGCTGGGGGAGACACGATGGAAAAGGGCAATGCAGCAGGACTAGTCGCGGCCGTACCCGGCGCCGCCGAGGCGATGCAAGGCGGTCTGGTCGAGCGAACGACGACGGTCACGAGCGGACGCTGAACCCGGAAAGGTGTGGCGCCTTCAGTGATCCGATCACTCTCTCGTGGGTAGGGGTGCGACGTAGCCGGTAAGCCGTCGCTACGGTCGTGCGTGTGACCGAGGCGCTGCGGGTACGCGGGGTCGTCCTGCCGGAGCGCGAGCACCGTGACCTGTACCTCGTCGACGGTCGGATCACCTACGAGCCGACCGCCGGTGCAACCGACATCGGCGCCGGCTGGATCGTGCCGGGTCTCGTCGATGCGCACTGCCACGTCGGGCTTGACGCTTCCGGGGCGGTCGATGAGGCCACGCAGGAGGTTCAGGCCATGGCCGACAGAGATGTCGGCGCGCTGTTGCTGCGTGACTGCGGCTCGGCCGCCGACACCCGGTGGATCGACGGCCGCTCGGACCTGCCGCAGATCGTCCGCGCCGGCCGTCACATCGCCCGAACTCGGCGCTACATCCGCAACTACGCCCATGAGATCGAGCCGGCGGAGCTGTCGGCATACGTCTCCCAGGAGGCAGGCCGCGGGGACGGCTGGGTCAAGCTCGTCGGGGACTGGATCGATCGAGACGTCGGCGACCTGGCGCCCTGCTGGCCTCACGAGGCGCTCGACGAGGCGATCGCCACCGCTCATCGACACGGTGCTCGGGTCACCGCGCACGTGTTCGGCGGGGCCGCGCTGCCGGACCTGATCGGCGCCGGCATCGACTGCATCGAGCACGGCACGGGTCTGTCGAGTGACCTGATTGACGTCATGGCGGCGCAGCGCATCGCGCTGGTCCCGACGGCCAAGCAGCTGGGCAACTTCCCCGCGTACGCCGACGCCGGTGAGGCACGGTTCCCCCGGTATGCGGCGCACATGCGGGCGCTCTACGAGCGTCGACGGGAGACGATCGGCGCCGCACACGAGGCAGGGGTCGCGATCTACGCCGGCACCGACGCCGGCGGGGTGCTGCCGCACGGGCTGATCGCCGCGGAGGTCCAGGAGCTGGCGACGTACGGGCTGAGTGCGGAACGGGCACTCGGGGCAGCGTCGTGGGACGCCCGGGAGTGGCTAGGTCACACCGCCGCGCTCGACGAGAACGCCGAGGCGAGCTTCGTCGTCTACGAGGCGGACCCCCTGGCGGACCTGGCTGTGTTGTCAGCGCCCCTGCGCATCGTCTTGCGCGGCCGCGTCGTGGGGTGAAGGGGCGCCGCCCACCCGGCCAGCGCCGACCGCCTGCCCACCGGCTTCGGCCATCGCGGAAGCGACGGTCACCATGTTCGCGCGGAACTCCTCATCGGGGATCGGCGCCAACATGCAGTTCCACGCGGCGATCATCGCGCCCCGAAGCTGCATCAGGCCGAGCGGCCTGGCCAGGAACCACATGTGGAAGTGCTCGCTGCCGTCACCCCACCGACTGAAGTGGGTCCGCGCCACTCCGTCGATGCGACCGATGGCCAATGCCAGCCGTTGCACCACCTCGCCGAAGGACGTGACAATCTCGGGGGTCAGCGCGTGAAGCGTCATGTGCTGGCGGGGGGCAAGCCCAGCCATCATGGGTAGCCCGATCGGCTCGAAACCGGTTCGTACGTCCCACCGGTCGTCGCGCCAGATGACATCTGCGTCCGGGTTGGCGCAGCGGTAGCAGTCGCCGCCACCGGGCTCGCCGTTGCGCGGCGGCTCTGGAATCAGCGGATCGGCCAACCGAACAACCTGCACATCGCCCTCGAACGGGAAGAATGGTTCGCCGAGCATCGACTCCGCCGAGACGCGTTCGCCGTACGGCAACCGCCGGTGGTACGCGGACACGGTGCGCGGATCGAGGGGCTCGGCAGTCATTTCACCAGCCTCACGTACCTCCCCGCGAGTTGTCACTGGCAAACCAGGTCACGACCTGATCTGACGATGACAAGTCGCCTGCGGCGGATGAGCCGGGCTGGGATTGGAGCTGCACCGGGTGGCTCTGGCACAATGGCCGGTCGAACCCGTGTACGCGCAGCCCCTCTCAGCAGTGCGAATGCGGTTTCACCGAGCCGTTGCCAGGCGTCCCCACTCGGCTGCAACCGCTCAGCCATCCCGCATTGATGAGGAGTTACCACACCCGTGGCCGTCAAGATCCGCCTGAAGCGCATGGGCAAGATCCGTGCTCCCTACTACCGCATCGTCGTGGCCGACTCGCGCACCAAACGCGACGGAAGGGTTATCGAGGAGATCGGTAAGTATCACCCGAAGCTGGAGCCGTCGCTGATCGAGGTCGACTCCGATCGCGCCCAGTACTGGCTGGGGGTCGGGGCGCAGCCGAGCGAGCCGGTGATGGCGCTGCTGCGCAAGACCGGAGACTGGCAGCACTTCAAGGGCGAGCCGGCGCCGCCACCGCTGCTGATGGCGGAGACACGGCGCGATCGCAACGAGATTTTCAACGAGGCGCTCAAGGAGTCGGCCGGCGAGCCGGAGACGGAGGCGGTGACAAGGCGTCGGACTGCCAAGAAGGCGGCCCCCGCGGCGGCGCCCGTCGTGGAGCCGACCGCCGAGCCGACCGTCGATCCGAGTGTCGAGCCGACCGCCGAGCAGGTGCCCGCCGACGCCGTTCCGGCCGCCGAGACCCCCGATGGTGCAACGGCGGCCGCGGAGCAGCGCGAGGTCGAGGCCGTCGACGCCGAGATCAAGCAGGACTGATCCGCAATGGTGGCCGAAGCACTCGAGCACCTCGTACGCGCCATCGTCGACAATCCCGACGAGGTGTCGGTCCGTGCCAAGGAGCTACGGCGCGGTCGGATTTTCGAGGTACGAGTGCATCCAGACGATCTGGGCAAGGTGATCGGTCGCTCGGGACGGACCGCCACGGCCATCCGCACCGTTATCACCGCCCTCGCCGGTAAGGGCGGTGCGCGGGTTGACTTCGTGGACGTGGACCGGCGCCGGTGAGGTGCCGGTGCGCGGGAACGAAGCGTGGGTGCAGCGTGGACGTGGACCGGCGCCGGTGAACCAGTAGGAGTCGGCATGGAGGTCGTCGTCGGTCGGGTGGGTCGCCCGCACGGCCTGCGCGGTGAAGTCAGCATTCACGTGCGCACCGACGAGCCGGAACACCGCTTCGCACCCGGTGCGATGCTGCGCCCCGAGCCGAGCACGATGGAGACGCTGACGGTGTCGGCGGTACGCCCCCACGGTGCCCGGTTGCTCGTCTCGTTCCACGAGATCGGGGATCGCGCCGGTGCCGAGTTGTTGCGTGGCGCGGTGCTCATGGCGCAGCTGGCTGATGACGCCCGTCCCGACAATCCGGAGGAGTTCTACGACTCTCAGCTGGTCGGGCTGGTCGTACGTACGTCCGACGGCTGTCGCGTCGGCGAGGTCCGCGATGTGTTGCACCTGCCGACGCAGGAGGTTCTTGTGGTCGCTACCGACGAGGGGCAGGAGGCACTGGTGCCGTTCGTGGCTGCGCTCGTACCGACGGTCGACCTGCCGGCAGGTTCGCTGACAGTGGTGGCGCAGCCCGGCCTGCTCAGCGACGACGTGGGCTGAGTGCCATGCACATCGACGTCATCACGATCTTCCCCGACTACTTGGCCCCATTGGACCTTTCGCTGAGCGGGAAGGCCCAGGGCGCGGGCGTTCTCGAGGTCACCGTCCACGACCTACGGCAGTGGACGCGCAACCGGCACCGCACCGTCGACGACACTCCGTACGGCGGTGGGGCGGGCATGGTGATGCGACCCGAGCCGTGGGGCGAGGCACTCGATGCCCTCGTACCGCTGGGCTGCTCCTCACCCCCGACGATGCTGGTGCCGACACCGACCGGCCGCCCGCTGACGCAGTCACTTGCCGAGGAGCTGGCCCAGGTGACGCGGCTGTTGATCGCGTGCGGGCGATTTGAAGGCATCGACGCGCGGGTCGTTGAGCATGCACGCTCGCGGATGCCGGTGCTGGAGGTGTCGATCGGCGACTATGTCGTGACCGGTGGCGAGGTGGCTGCGCTGGTGATCATCGAGGCCGTGGTGCGACTGCTGCCCGGCTTCATGGGCAACCCCGGTTCGTTGGACGAGGAGTCACACGGCACCGGCGAGGGCCAAGGCCTGCTGGAGTACCCGACGTACACCAAGCCTGTGACCTGGCGTGGGCTGGACGTGCCGGCGGTGCTGCTGTCCGGCCACCATGCACAGGTGACGCGGTGGCGGCGCGAACAGTCCCTGCGGCGGACTGCTCGGGTGCGCCCCGACCTGCTCGCCACCTATGACGTGGCAAGTCTGGACCCTCGCGACCGTGAGGTCCTGGCCGAGGAGGGCTGGCCCGGCAGCTAAGGGCGAGGAGGTCCCGACGCGGATTTGGCTTCGTTGGGCCGTCCTTCCAATGGCTGAGCGACACTTCACCCGGCGTGCACGCCAGGTGGAGTGCGCTGATACCACGTTCACATGGGATAGGGACACGGGCGTGACGTCGGAGAGAGGCGGGCGGCTCCGTGGGCCGGATGTGTGCTTCCGCGCTGATGTGGCAAACTGGTCCGTTGGCGCTCGACATCTCGGCCTTCCGGCCGACGGTCCTCTGCCGCAGGGGAAGGACCGCAGGATGGGAGCAGCCACCACCAGTCCGCCATCGTGCGTAGGTGACCTGTGGCACCGACGAGGAAGAGACGACCATGCCCAACACCATCGACGCCCTCGCCGCGCAAACTGCTCGCGATGACGTTCCTGAGTTCCGCGCCGGAGACACCCTCAAGGTCCATGTGCGCGTGGTGGAGGGCAACCGGTCCCGGATCCAGCTCTTCCAGGGCGTGTGTATCCGGCTTCAGGGCTCGGGCATCGGCCGTACCTTCACCGTCCGAAAGATCAGCTTCGGTGTGGGCGTGGAGCGGACGTTCCCGCTGCACACTCCCATCATCGACCGGATCGAGCTGGTCACCCGAGGCGACGTCCGGCGCGCCAAGCTCTACTACCTGCGCAACCTGCGCGGTAAGGCCGCCAAGATCAAGGAGAAGCGCGAAACGTCCCCGGGTGCCTGATTTGTTGCGGCTAGGCTCGTCAGGTGGCCAGGATCGATAACGACGGCCGCGGCACAGAGACAGCTCCGCCGCAGTCGTCGGTCTCTGCTGACCGCGAGAAACGACCTGCCGGGTTGGCAGGCGCGCACGCGCTCCGCAAAGCGCCCGCCAAGAAGGCGCCGCTCCCGCTGTGGCAAGAAGTGCTGGTGCTGCTGGCAACCGCGCTGATCCTGGCCATCGTGGTCAAGACCTTCTTCGTCCAGGCTTTCTACATCCCATCAGGATCGATGGAGCCGACGCTGCTCGGCTGCGAGGGCTGCGGCGGCAACGACCGCATCCTTGTTCAGAAGGTCTCGTACTGGGCCGGCGACGTCCACCGCGGTGACATCGTCGTTTTCGACGATCCTGGCGGCTGGCTGAACCAGGAGGAACAGGTCCAGCCGAGCGGGGGGCCTCAGCGCCTCCTCGAGGTCTTTGGTCTGTTCCCGACCGGGGGTCATCTGGTCAAGCGAGTGATCGGCATCGGTGGTGACCGCGTCCGCTGTTGCGACCGCGACGGGGACCTGGTCGTCAACGGTGTCCCGCTGGAGGAGACGTACCTGCCTTCGGACGTGGCGCCGTCCGAGACGGACTTCGACGTCACGGTTCCCGAGGATCGCCTGTGGGTTATGGGCGACAACCGTTCGGCTTCGAGCGACTCCCGGGCGCACAGGGGTGATCCGGGAGGCGGTTTCGTCCCTGGCGAGGATGTCGTCGGCAAGGTGTGGGCCATCATCTGGCCGAGCTCGAGGCTGGAGATCATCGATCGTCCCGACGTCTTCAACGACTCCGCCCTCGACGGAGCGGCGTCATGAGCCGACATCCGGCACACTGCTGCTGACTGCTGATGACCGAGCCACCTCGTAGCGCCACGATCCGCAAGGACGCCGGGCTTTACGGGTACGAGCGGGCGCTGCAGCGCGCGGGTCTGACCCCGATCGCCGGTGTCGACGAGGCGGGTCGGGGTGCGTGCGCGGGACCGCTCGTCGCTGCCGCGGTGATTCTCGGCGAGGGTGCCCGTGGCGACATCCGTGGCCTGGCGGACTCGAAGTTGTTGAGCCCCCAACGTCGCGAGGCGTGTTACGACCTGGTCGTACGCCGGGCCCGGGCCTGGTCCGTGGCTGTCGTATCGGCGGCGGAGTGCGACCGGCTGGGCATGCATGTCGCCAACGTCGACGCGCTGCGACGGGC